>Ga0208381_1000001_pt1 | contig 198847 bp, 253 predicted proteins | sample CryBogCBE13Jul09_FD_184572 | JGI IMG/M metagenome (GOLD analysis project Ga0208381, IMG submission 184572) | Freshwater microbial communities from Crystal Bog, Wisconsin, USA - CBE13Jul09 (SPAdes) (version 2) | ecosystem: Environmental > Aquatic > Freshwater > Lake | place: Crystal Bog...
TTATACTGAATGTATGAAAAATAAAGCAACCCTAAAGTCCGACGGCTGGTATATTATCTTTGTTAATGGTGAGGAGCAAGAGCTTCATCTAGCAGCTAATACTAATCTTTTCATCTTCGATAAAGAGCATGATGGAGAGGGACATGTTGATATGTATCATTGTGAATCTGATGAATTTCAAGGCTCTATTTCACTTGAGCCCGATCAGCTAATTCTTGCTTGAAATTCCTTTTTGATTCCTTTATACTAATAGTATGAAAAATAAGATCGAAGATTGGTATCATAATACAAGCCGTCATGATAAGGTTGAGTACCTTAAGGAGACAACTGGAGCATGGTTTGATGAGCACTTCATTCACGAGCTGGTTACTTGGATAGGAGAGGATTCCTTCAATGAATTCTTTAAGAATCAGCTAGTCCGTTATTGGGAGCTTAAGCCTGAGCCTGAGCTAATCGCTGAGATGATTGGAGAATAAGCTTGAAATCAAATAAGAATTCCAATATACTAATAGTATGAAAATTAACGGATACAAGAAAGAGTTCATGAAGGTTGTAACCTACCGCATTGAAGATGTTCCCGAAATAGGAACAGTTATGTACTCAGATTACTACGATGATAATGATAAGATTGTAGATTCAGTAATAAGAACAGAAGATGGACACCTTCTGTTCAGAACAGACGATGGATATGCGGGGCTTACAATAGAGGTACCATCAGTCCTAAAGGATATTCAGAACTTTATTGGTACAGAGTTTAATGCAGTTACAACATCGGTTTAAGGCTTGCAGTTCAGACTATAACACTATAACATATAGACATAATGAAAATCACAATCGATATTGATAACGGAGAGATTAGTTCAATCATTGATACGTTAAAGGATCAGGGAATTGATGTAACAATGTTCGATGTACAAGAGGCTTTAGAAGAGTACTTTCATGGAGTAATTGAGGACTTTGAAGAGTCTAGAATGGATACTGTTATTGATATGTTAATTGATAGTGCTGATGTTCAGGAGTAGATGATCTATCTATCATAGATAGAAGGACAAATAGATATCAATTTGAATAAGTATATTGGTAATGCAAAATGATGCTCATCTTATTTCCGAAACTTATGAACAGGTTATGATAAATGAAAGTATTGTTCCTTTTATTCCTTTAATTCTCAATCAACTCAATAACCTTCATACAACATATAGTTCTTCTACAGGAGGTGGAACAGTTGATCCTAAAGAAGCTGTAGCTATTATTACTGCTTGTATTACTTTGATTACTCTTTCCTTAGGTGGATTTACAGCTGTATTTCTTGGAAAAGATATCGTGAATGCTATTAAAACGGCTCGTCATTGGATCCTTTCAAAGGTTACTTCTATTGATGTTAATGAGTTAGAGGAAGCAGCTAGTAAGGCAAAAGCTATTCTTAAAAATCCTTCTGAGAAGGGACAGATTACAACTTGGGTCAATAGGTTAAAAGCTGCATCTGATAAAAAAGATAGCGCTGGAATGCATAAAGCTTTTGAACACCTAACAGAACTAGTTAAGTAGAAGGTTAGGCCTCTTCCATACTAACAACCTTACCATTTAAGATCTGAAAGTAATAAGGTTGTTTACCTGTCTCTATCTTAGTACTGTCAATGGATTGGGACAATTGGAGCTTTAAGGGTGTGTCATAAGGCCTATTGACTAGTATAGAATTAGAATCAACCTTAAGGACAACAAAAGGTCCTAGTGTATTATTAGTGATAGACTCTAGTATAGACTCAACTAAATGATTAAAAGACATAGATAGATAGAAGTATTTAAGATAAAAAACATATAGTCTAAAAGAAAAAAGTATATGAATTAAAAGAAAAGTACTATAGATAGGATGATCCTATAAGGAGTGATAGGTTATTACTATAGTATAGATATATAGTTTTGAACAACGATTAGCCCCGTTTAGTTATTAAAAGCGGGCGGATTCTCCAGCCCCCCCATAGGCTATACTCACTCTACTAATAGTCTAGAACTGTTAGAAATATAGAAATGAAAGGAAATAACTATACATGGGGTAGAATGATAGGAAGAACCTATCTATATAGAGAAAAGGTATGGAATAGAAGGATGGGAATGTATAAACATAAGTCGATCCCAGCTCCCAAAGTTCCTAAACTGCAACATCTAGGCAAGAAACGGTTTTTTCTTGCATATTCCCCCGAATTCCTGTATAATCTCTTTAATGAATAAGAAACCACCGAATTATTACGATTGCTTTATTGACTCCCTGCTTCAGCTTCCGCCGAAAGTCCGGAATGCTGTGCTTCGGGCAGCTAGTACCGTATCTACGGATGGTAACCCCTATCTTTATCTATGGAATTGTTACTCCGATATGGATAACGCTACGGGTAACTACATTAAAGAACTCTTTGATGAGTACAATCTAGCCCTAGACTAACATATGAGAAAGTTTTTAACTAACCCATATAAGTTCTTCCTATATAAACTAGGATATGAACTAAGAGAAAACAGACCAATTTTTGACTACCTAACTCGATTTACTCATTCATCTTATTTCGAAGATAGGATGAATAATAATGACTTAGATCGGTTCGAATATCGTTTATTTTCTATATATTAGTATCTAGGTACTTCTGGAAGTATCAAGCTAAAAATTCGGAACCACTAACTCCTCCGAAAATGAAGTGAAGGGGGCTTGAACTAAGATATGAGGATGACGTGAGTCAATCGGAGTACTCCCAGCTAACTAACATACATTCGTCTTACCGAACTAGCGAGCTGTTTTTAACCTGGACCCTGCTCAACGTCCCTTCTCTTATTATCCATTCATTATAGTGGCTCAGACTGGAACCTGCAATAGGAATCTGAATTACTTTCCCGAGGGATCAGAGGTCCAGTCTTATTATATGAAAAATCCCCGGGGACGTCAAGCTTAAAATTCAGGCTTGAAGTCCTTTATGAATTCCCTTATACTAATAGTATGAAAAATAAGTACAACATAACAAACGAAATCGAGCGCTTCAAAAAGTTCATGAATTGGTGTGAGGAGAACTTTGATAACCTTTCCGAGAAGGAACAAGACGAGATTTGTAACATTAAAAACGATCCAGACGAAATTTTTAACTGGTAATTCCTTCCAAATTCCTTTATACTAATAGTATGAAAATTGAAATACCTGATACAACGATCGAAGCCCTCAAAAATGCTCTTCAAAAAGAGCATAACATGGAAGTTAGTCAACAAGATCTTGAACGAAAGATTAACGACTTAATTTCTGATTGGGTTAGTGATCTAGAAGTCTGGGAAGATTAAGCTTGAAGTTCCAACCAAATTCCAATATACTGAATATATGAAAAATAAGAACTATAAAGGTGTAGAAATTTATACAGGTTATAATGAGATGTCTTTTTGTAATAAAGATGGAGACATTAGGACTTGGGTTAGTGATAAGAATGTTGGTGATTTAGGTAAACAAATTAGTAAAGAGTTAACTACTGAATGTTATGAGTGGTTGTTAAAGGATGATGAAGAGATGACTAAAGAGACTGCTTTAGAGTATGCTAGTGAGTGGACTGATTATGTTAATGTAGTTAACGAGAATGAAGTTTGTGTAGGTTTTAGTGAAGAGAGTATGTATTTTATTGTAAGTGAGGATAGTGAATGGTATAATAAATTGGATAAAGAAAGTGAAGAGTTAGCTGAGTACTTACAGGAGATTGATTTTGATTAAGCTTGAAGTTCCTTTCAAATTCCAATATACTAATAGTATGAAAATAAAAGAACTAATCGAACATCTCAACAAATTCAATCCTGAAGCTGACATCCATATGTGTGATGTGGAGTCAGAGGCTAAACTCGCTTTTTATGATATTGCTGAAGCTGAAGATGTAAAGAATACAGTTATGATTATTGTTGAGACTGATTACGATGATGAAGATGACGGAGATTAAGCTTGCAGTTCCAATCAAATTCTAATATACTAATAGTATGAAAAATAAAGAACCACTAAACGAGAAAATCCAAAATCAAGTCACCTACCTTCCTATTCCTAAAGGAGTAGATATTGATGTAGTAGCTGAGATTATTGCTGACGATCAATACGATCTCATCTTCCTGAAGGATGGTATATTGTGTAAGAATGATAGGGTTAAGGATGTAAAGGGAACTATTAGTGAGGCTCAAGAAGACTCTGACGAAGAATAGACTTGACATTTCCTTATAACCAAGCCATAATAATAGTATGAAAAATAAGAACAACGACCAGGAGATTAAGCACTACATTGAAGTTGATAGGTATGAAGGTACAGTTAGGATCTTGGATCTAACTAATGAAAATGAGGTAGAGAACCTTGAGTACTTCAAAGAGAATGGAGAGAAGTCTGTAGGAGAAGGTGGGTACATTACTTGGGATGGTGAGGAGTCAATGATCATTCAAGTTCCTGCTTGACCTTCCTTTAAAATTCAATCATAATAGAAGAGTAGAATAAGTCAACCAACAACAACAACAAAAAACAACATGTCAACAGCAACTAAAACACCAACCGACGTTATCGACTATCTCGTAAGTTATTTCGAGACTTTTGGTAACCTTCCTACGCCAGTTATCGAATGTCAGGTATCAGGTACTGCCTATACTGCCTTTGGTACTAACCTCAAGAATAAGATTGAGAAGGCTGGAGGTATTAAGAATCTTCTTACGACCTTCACTGGAAAGGGAGTAGTTAAGAAGAAGGAAGTTAAGTCTGAGACTAACATCGAAGCTCGACCTAAAAAGAAGACAGTTAAGGTCCAGAAGAAGGTAGTTAACGCCGATTGTCCTTTCTAAAAGAATAGCTCGGTAAAGGGATAAGGAGGTGGAGGCGTTAATATGGGCCTTCACCTCTAAACCTTTTTTAAGAATAGACTTGTAATTCCTTTCAAATTCCATTATCATAATAGTATGAAAAATAAGAACACCGAAAAAGCCAAATACAACGTCGATACTGAGATTGAAAGGTTCGAGGACTTTATTAGTTGGGCTCAAGAGAACTTTGAAAAGCTCTCGAAAAAGAATCAATGTAAACTTGAAAACTTTTCTTACTCCGTTCAAGATACAGTCTCGTTTTAAGCTTGAATGTTCCTTCTAATCCAGCCATAATAATAGTATGAAAATTGAAATACCCGATACAACGATCCAAGCCCTCAAAAATGCTCTTCTTGAAGATCATAATAAGGAAGTTAATTTGACAGATCTTGAATACAAAATTAACGACCTAATTACTGAATGGGTAAGTGAGCTAGCTTGGCAAGATTAAGCTTGAACGTTCCTAATCATTCATTCATAATAATAGTATGAAAAATAAGAACACCGAAACGATCGAACAATACGAAAACATTACTGGAGCTATCTACAAGAATCTAAAAGAGCTGAAGGAGTTGATGGCTACTAAAAATTACAAAAAGGCCCTGAAATGGGATCAGGAAGAGAATGATTGTGATAGTAATTTGCATGGTGAGTTTAGTTGCTTCATTCAAGATCTGACCGAGATTACTTACCTCATGGAGAAAGAATAAGCTTGAAGTTCCTTCCAAATTCCTATATTATAAATTTATGAAAAATAAAGTAACGTGTGGTGAAATGTCAGAATTAGTTGATGGTGCTTTGATAGATGTGAGTGATGATATTACACTTGATGATATGTATAGGATGTATGGAGATGATTATAGTAAGGATATTATTGATATTTTATGGAAGGGTGTACTAAAGATTCGTGAAGGTGGTGGAATTGATAATCCTGATGAATATAAGATTTGTGATGATGTTTACAATGAGTTAGAAGCTAAAGGCTTTGTTGAATGGCACCCTAGGGAAGCTCAAGCAGAAATGGAGAAAGAATAAGCTTGAAGTTCCTTCCAAATTCCCTTATACTAATAGTATGAAAATTAAAACATCCAAAAAGCAAAAAGAACAATTCGCCCTTCTTATTAATGGAGAGCAATATGAAGTAGGGGATATTATGGAATGTCCTGTAGAAGGTAGTGAGGGTACGTTAGTTGGTATTGATGAGAATGAGTATCATTTTTATGCAGATGGAGAGGGATATTCACATCCTATTCCGGATGATGTTGAGGTCATAAAATTGGCTTGAACTTCCTTCTTAATTCCCTTATACTGATTGTATGAAAATTAAGAAATGGACAGTCGAAATTAAAGAGGTCAAGGTTCGTCAACCCTTTGCCCCACTTACTAAGAAATTCAAGAACTTGAAAGCTTATAACAGAAAGCGGATGAAGCTTGCGTTCGCCGAATAGTTCCGTTATACTAATAGTATGAAAAATATAAGAAAGCCGTTTACAGCCGGACAGGTTATGGACCAGATCATTGAATCTCTAACCGATCATGATGTAGGTTGGGTTAATGTTCATGAATCCAGTCCTGGATCTTCCCAGGCTGTAGTTAGTGTACAGTCCGTTCATGAAGAGATTTCCAATAAGAAATTCAGGATCATCGTTGTAGAAGAGGCTTGAAGTTCCAACGAATATTAATCATAATAGAAGAGTAGAATAAGTCAAACAACAACAAACACAAAACTAAAATGAACAAAAACAACACGCCCGCTGAAGTGATCGAGTACCTAACTAACTATTACGAGACGTTCGGAAATCTCCCGACTCCTGTAATTGAGTGCCAAGTGAGTGGAACGGCGTATACGGCGTTCGGAACTAACTTGAAGGGTAAGATTGAGAAAGCGGGTGGAATTAAGGAGCTCCTTACTACCTTTACAGGTAAGGGAGTAGTGAAGAAGGCAGATGTTAAGAAGGAGGTAACGGCTACGATTACCCCTCGAAAGAAGACCACTAAGAAGGTCATTCACATCTCAGCTAACGACCTGGAAAAGAATCGAGTTAGTCTAGCCTAACTCAATCAATTTTAGTCAAGAGCACATCTCTAGGTGAAGGATTAGGTAAGGCGGTCGGAAACGATCAAACCTCTAGCAACCTTAATAAACTAGGTAGGATGGCTCTTGACTGAATAATTTTCTTGAAGTTCGAATTGAATTCCGTTATACTGATCGTATGAAAAATAAGAACAACGAAGCAGTAACGACAATCGAATTCAAGCGCAGCCGTCATGGTGATCCCTTCGATCGCGGTTCAATGGATAGCTACTATCGCCGTAGCCGGAATCCTCATTACTTTGTCGGTGGTACTGGATGCAGTCCTCGTATTGAAGAGGCCCAGATGACCGAGCTTGAGGTGTTGGCCTATCATGCAGGGTTTGATTCGAACGAGAGGGAGGGAGACTATAAGGATTATGGATGGGGGAATGGGCGGTATTAAGCCTTGAACTTCCAACCAGAATCCCTTATACTGATCGTATGAAAAATAAGAACAACGTCGGAGCACTGAAGTGGGGCAAGAAGGTCATGATCGAGAGCGGAAGCTCGGCCTGGTATGATCACTCTTATTATAGTGTGCCTTTTGTTGGCACTCTTGACGTTAGTAAGATGCGATCGGCTCTGTCAAAGAGGTATCCTAACACCGGTAATTACTTCGGAGGGTATACCACGGTTGGTGACATTTCACTTCTTAATGATGGGCATGTTAAGGTAGAGCTCATTCACCATATAGGGAATTGATGCTTGTACTTCCAACTAGAATCCCTTATACTAATAGTATGAAAATTAAAGAAATCGATTCACTAGTCGTCTTGATAGCTGTCCTATCCGTTATTGGTCTTACCTGTATCAGTCTTCTTGTCTATCTTGGCATTTACATTTACAACTATTAAGCCTTGAAGTTCCAATCAAAGTCCATTATACTGATAGTATGAAAAATAAGAACAACGGAAAGAACACAAAAGTCGAAACCCTCAAAGAGCGCTATAAGGTCGGAGACGTCCTGAAGGTGATTGAGTCCTTTCAAGACGGAAGAGGCGGGACGGATAACATCACTCACTACATTACTATAACGAAAGTGAATAGGGTGACGGTAGAGGGTACCGAAGGTAAGGGTGGTGAGGTGATCTTAGATCTTCAGGATCTCTTCCACGCAAAGAAAGTCATTCAGAGGGAGATCCTTGCTTGAACTTCCAATCAAATTCCCTTATACTAATAGTATGAAAAATAAAGACAACGTAACAGTAAAGCAATTGACAGATAAGCTCACCGAACTATGTGCAGCTAAGTATCCTAATGATCGTTCGATGAAATGGGCTTACGTTTGTGGAGTGTTAGAGGCGATGTTAGATTGGGAGGTTAAGGGATATGATAAGGGTATCAAGACTCTCCAAGAGAGAGTTAATGAGGCTTTTGAGAGGTATGAAGAGGAGTTAGAGGCTGAATTAACAATTGCATAATTAAACAAATTCCATTACAATAATAACAATGAATACGAAACTAATAATCGGAGCTATAATTGGACTCCTCTTTGTAAGCTCCATCAATTCTGCCCACGCCTATTATGGTGGTTATGGATATGGAGGTGGGTATTATAGGGGTGCTGGAGCTTGTGGATATGGATATGGTGGATATGGTTATGGTGGTGGATATGGATATGGTTATGGAGGTGGATGGGGTAATGTTGGGACGTTGTTGGGTGTAGCAGCCATTGTTAGTGCCGCAACTCCTATTGTTACAACTGCCATTCAACAACCAGTTTACGTCCAACCCCAACAACAACAACAACCAGTAGTCTACATCATCAATTCTAAGTAATATGAACCATCCCTTACTCCTTATCATACTCCTTATCATCGCTATTATTATCCTACCTCTACATACTATCTTACTAGCTGTATTGATTGCACTCCTTGTCAAAGCTCTTAACTAATTAACATATGAATACTCCTAAGCAATTAGTCCTAGACATAGAGAGGTTAAAGATGTTAAAGAGTCTGGATTGGGAGTGTAACTTCACCTCTTGGTATGATGGTGAGGTAGAGCTGTTATCTCAGACGTTAATAGGTGTTCTAAAACAATCACCTTCTTCTAGAACTGACATGGGTGTCTAGAAAACGTGGGGTTATATAGAACAGGGTAGGGGAATTTCTAATAGGAGAAAAAAGTTAGTTAGGATCTATAGGCCCCATGCCAAAAAACTTGGTAAAATTTTTTTGCGAATTTTTCCTAGAGTTTTCTATATAGGGGGGTTAAGTAGCCATATGAAGCTCAAATCTTTATTCTCCTTTAAAATTCTTAGTCGTCGTATTATCTGTCACAAAGATCAGGATTCCGGGAGTATTACTCTGTCAATCTTTAAGTCTACAAAGTAAATGGCCTTTCTTATTTCCTGTATTGGGGCTGTACTGTGCTCCATTATTATTACATTCATCTCTTATAGTGAGTCAATAAAGGATAGTCCGTTTAAGGCCTATATCTATGTAATCCTTGCTTCAGCTATTGCAGGCATTACCTGGTGTCAGCTAGCAAGAAGTACCAAGCACGAAGATCTCTTTACCATAAATCTTATCTGGGACGTGGGTATGACTATTCTCTATGTTCTAATGCCTGTTATCTTCTTTAACATTAAACTAGACTTTAAGGCTATCCTTGGTACAGTTATCTGTGTTATAGGTTTATTATTAGTTAAATTAGGAGAGGCTAAATAATAAATATTACTATAATGAACAACAATGATCAACACCTCGTATTCGAGGCTTATCTTAAGAAGGTAGTTTTAAAGGAGAATGCTGAAGAATGGTTTACTCCATTTCTTCAAGAATATAATAAAAATGATATTCTTAGTCATTACGTAGGTAAGGATCAGTCAGGTAAGGAGTTCGTAATCTGGCAAGTCTTACATACCGATTCACCAGATCCTATTAATCACCTAGTATATAGAGATAAAGGTCAAGATACAACAATTGAAGAGGATGAGTATGATAAGCTAGCATCCTTTGCAGTAGAGAATAATAAGTAAAAGCTTGCTTTCAGATTAATCCGACTCTATTATTAGGGTATGATTAAATCCGAATTGTTCCAACAGAGTTATTGTATCTTTATTGAGTCAAGGTCAGCTTCTGCCTTTGCTTCTAGGGTTAAGGAATTAGGTAACCGGGCCGTTAAAGTATTGAAGGGTACCTTTGACAAGGCTCCTGCTGTCATAGTTATTCCAAATAGTCTGCCTATTAAGCAGATTGAGACCGATCTCTTTAAGTGGTCTTCTGAGAAGAATCTCGGTGGCTTCTGGGGACAGTTCGGTATGGGGTATCTAGGAAAGGAATGGGAGGTAGTATCTTAATGAATAAAGAATACGTTAATTCTGGTATTGGACTTGGATCAGCTCTAGCTGTTACTATTAGCTGGTCGGTTAACCACTCTATTCTCTGGGCCATACTTCATGGAATCCTTAGCTGGTTCTATGTTATCTATTATGCTTGTACCCGTCACTAAGATGTTATCTATTGTTTTCTTTATTCTTATTCTACCGATAATACTCTGTTATGGGGGTTGTTTTCTAGAATGGTTAGTTGATAATAATACTTCCTATGATGATTGGTATAGAACTCCTACTAGGATGTTAATCTTTATCTTTACTATAGTTCTATCTTGTCTATCCCTTACCTTTGGTATTATTAAATTTAGTGAATACTTTAATATCCCGCTTCGATGAATACCCATCTTCAATATGAAATAAGAATAAAAGAGCTTCAAGGCCGGGTAAAGGACTTAGAGCTTCAATTAAAGATAGCTTTAGATAATCAGCTTACCCCGTTAAAGCTACGTGTCTTAGAACAGTATCGTCTTGACTATCCGGGTATTCCAGATGACCAGCTTTTGGATTATATGGCTAAGGACGGATTATAAGCATTTCGGGCCGGGCCGGCAGGCTTGTAGGGTCCCGGGGAAATAAACCTTAAAGTACATAAAAGAAACATATAAGACATAAATATTCTATATGAATAAAGACTCTCATCTTCTTTTTGAAGCTTACAAAAAGATTAACGAAGCATTTGAATATTTTGGACCAAAGGGTACAGCATCCGAGGATAGTGAATCAAAGGAATGTGGTAAGGGTTGTACATGTGGTAAGTGCCCGGATTGTATGCCTGATGAGGCTACTGAAGAGCCAAAGAAGTCAAAGCACTCCCGTGGTCACTACGAGGGTGCTGCTAAGGTGGTCCATCACGTTCTTAAGGATAAGCATGATGGTTCAGAGCTTGCCGAGCACATGAAAAAGCACATGAAGAAAATTTACGGTGATGATTATGATGAGAAGAAGGCTGAGCACGCTATTAAGAAGGCTACAAACATAGAGTCAAAGTCTGAAGATAATGAAGATGATATGAAGTGCACAGGTAAGCCTGATTGTAAGTGTAAGAAATGCATGGGTGAAGATGAGGAAACGATGTAATCATGAATAAAGATAACCATCTTATGTTCGAAGCTTACGCAAGTAAGTTCTTTAACTCAACACCATTTAATAGCGAGGATTGTGAAGCATCTGCCGGTGAGGTAGATTGGCATCAGAAGGTTCAGCGTAATGATCATGTTGAACATGGTCGTAGAGCTGCTAAGTGGGAATTAGAATCCGGTAAAAAGGCTCATAACCCACATGATCCTAATTCCGATGAAGCCAAAGAATGGTCATTTGGTTATAATGAAGAAAAGGGTATTAGTAAGGATGAAGCTTCAGAAGATGATTTTAGCGAATTAGAAAATATTCGTAATAGTAGTTTAAAAGATATCTTTAATAAAGTTAAAGGTATGAGTGAGGAGCAATTTATTAAATGGTATGAAGCTGAAATAAAAGGAGTTAAACCTTTTCATAGTCAAGATGATGAAGTAACTGAAAAAGTATCCGGTGTATCAAAGAAACAGCAGGCTCTTGCAGGTGCTGTTTGTAATAAAGAAATTGGTAAGCACAAGGGTGATGCAGCCAAGACAGCTAAGTTTAAGAAGTGTGTAAAGGGTGTTGAGAAATCAGAAGTAAAGTACGGTTATAATCCTAAGAAGAAGTAATATGAACAAAGATACAAATCTTATCTTTGAAGCTTATAAAAAGCGCTTAACTGAAAATAGTACACCTACTATTCCTTCAGATGAAGAGATACAAGCTGCTTTAAAAGAGTATAATTGCAATTGTTCAGTAGACGAGATTAAGCATATTATTAATACAGCGATCTCTCATTATACCCTTGAAGATCTTAAGAGCGGGTTGTATGAGGACTATCAAGACGCTCACAATCATAGCCCTACCGGCGGGGGTAAGCCAAGATTTGATTGGAAAAATACACCTACAGCTGCTTTAGCTGTATTACTCACCAAACAATTAAAGTACAATAGGGATGTGGAGAAGCGTAATGCAAGGGGTGAGAACGCTGAAGAGTAATTACTTCTTGTTAGGAGTAGCACGAGCCTTAACACCGCAGGATTCTCTTAGATACTTAGCATAAGCTTTATTATCCCTGGCACAATAGTTTTTAATAACTCTTGTTTTAGTCTTTTTAGTAGCCATATTACAAATAGATTATAATATACCTTTATGATTAGCAAGGACCTAGTAAGAGATATTTCTGGAATGATAATGACAGTATCGTTTATGTTGTGTTACATACCACAGATTATAAAAATTATAAAGACTGAAAGCTCTTCTGATCTTTCACCTACTATGATTGTTCTTGGTCTTGTAGGTTATATTACTGGAATGATCTATATGTATTCCAATGTATTTGGTATATGGTGGTTTCTTAATTATTTTACCGGTATCATTAGCTCTTCAGTATTGTTCTATTACTGGTTTAAACATAGAAATGACTAAGGAGCCCTTTGTCTCTCGTGTTTTTATAGCCTTATACAATAAATACTCATATGTTAACGTTTAAGCAGTTTTTTATATTATCAGAAGATGATAAGAGTAATGTAAGCCAGACTAAAGCAACTCTATCAATGAATGAACTTAACAAGTATATAAACGTTCCAAAAAAGAATCGTATACCCATTTTTATAAGAAAGTTAAGAAATAAAGAACCATTTGTTAAGGCAGGTGAAAATAATCCATCGTTAGTTATTGATGCAGAACCAGGATGGGTAGATGCAGTAGAAGAAGATGGTCGTATTGATGTGGAAGAGATCCCTTTGCGTAATGGTGATACAATTTCATTAAAAGCACTACAAAAAACAAAAGAATTTGGTGGTAAGAATAAAGATTTTATTGAAAAAGGTCAAATTGAAAATTTTAATACATTTTTAAAAACAGTAAACGAAGGTCAACCGGTTACTTTAACATTTAATGGTGTACAGTATCCAAATTGTGTAGAGGCTAGAAAAGAGCCTGGTAAAGAAGTAAAATCGGATATTACAATATATAACACTAATAATGAACCTGTATTGTTTATATCTCATAAAAAATGCTGTAGTCCAAAGGATATGATGCGCTGGGGCGGTATTGCCGCTTATAAGGATAATCCAAACTATCCACAAGCCTCCTTAGAAGTAAATAACTTTTTAACTGATCTTAAAGCAGAGTTAATAAAGCAAGGCAATGTAGATAATGAAGGTAGACCTGAAATGTTTCCAATAACAGGCGGTAAGGGTGCTACATATAAGAAACGTATTGAAGATTTGACATTAAAATATAAAGCATGTTTTGGTACAGATTATGGTTCAGATAAATTCAGTTTTGAAAACGTTCAATGTATAATACAAGGACCTATAACTTATACGTATGACGAGGCTAGTAATTCATATGATATTGGTACAAGTGAAGGAGGTACTATTTGGGCAAATGGTACTTTACCTACAGGTGAATATGATCCTTGTTTTCTTTGTTATTACGCAGACAGAAGAAATGATCAAGGTATACGTCATGCGTTTATAGGTATTTGGCCGTGGGGTGGTAAGAGTGGTAGAGAGCTACCTGTTGGATAGTATAAATAATATTATGCTTAGGGATTCAAGATCAATTGCTGGTTTGTATATGGAAAATTTTGGTAAGACTAATCTTCCTCCTATTCAAAAACCATCTCAATTACCACAAGCACCTGAACAACCACCGTCTAATGTAGCTGGTACTGAACGTAATGTCACACCAGCATCAGTAACTAATGGTGGTAATGTTGAGGCTAGTGAAGAGCCTAAGAAGGTTGAAAAGCAGTTACCTGCTAAGCATTGGGTCAAGGTAGAGAAAATAGTAAAAGATGATGTAAAAGAGATAGAAAATTTAGCACATGAGCTTGCAATGCTTGTTCATTCATGTAGTGAAAATGAAGAAGTTGTTTCAAAAGTCATGAGTAAAATTTTTAAGAAGCATAGAGCTTGGACCAAAAAGAAGTAGATTCTTGCTATTTTTAAAATTGCATATATTATATTAAATATATGTACATGACCTCTAAAAAAGAAGAAGGGGTAAATGCGGTAATCGAACGCAAATATACCACACTAGTGACCGCAGATATGGTACTTGATATCTATTCTGCGTCACAGAAGGAAACAAATAAAAAGATAAAAACAGAAATATACAATAAAGCTATTTTTCTTTCTCAGCATCTAAATTGCTGTATTCCTTTATCGAAGAGTCAGTATTCTGTGTAAAAAAATCTTTTTCTAAAAGATCATTTACTGTCTCTATTATTCTATCTTTAGTGTCGTCAAATCTGTAAGCTCTACAAACTGGACATACAGGCATCTCTTCAGCAAGTAAAGTATCACAACCCTCACATACTTTATAACCAAACCAAAATCTTTTAACTGATTCAAGAATATATTCTTTTTGTTTGTTTGTCGTAGGCATAATTTGCTTAAATATTTATGATATATGCAAAAAGACATTTATGCAATCTATGAAGCTTATGTAACTGAGGGACAGGAAGGATATGCTTTTGGTTCATCACAAGCACAAATGCCCGGTAAGAAAAATCTTACATCTGCAGGTCCTAATGATAACAATAGAGAGAGAAATCCAATGGTCGTTGCAGGTGGAAAAGATTTGCCAATGGATAGTAGCGCTAATCCACCATATCAAGGTGAGGAAACAAGAGAGCATAAATCACTAAAACGTGAATTAGCAAAATTAAATGAGTTAGTTAGAGATAAGAAATATCAAGATGTTGTTATGTACTGTAAAACAATCAGCAAGTTAGCTGAAGATGCTTATAATAAAGATAAAAAATAATTTGAATTATTAGAAATGTGATGTAATATATTTACATGGCTTCACAATTATTTTGGCATAACGTTTATAACGGATTAGATCTTCTTAGTAAAGATTTTAAAAAGACAGATTTTATACCTGAAGCTATTGTTGGTGTTGGTCGTGGTGGGTTAATTCCAGCTACATTACTTGCCTATAAGTTTAATGTTAAGGCTTTGTTTAATTTTACTATACAAAGCTATAGTGATGAAAACCTAAAGACAAATGATTTTGTTACCTTTCAAGAACCCGGTGTTGATATTTGTAATTACAAGAACAAAAACGTTCTTGTTGTAGATGATTTATCTGACTCTGGAGATACATTACTTCATATTGTAGATAAGTTAAAGCATCAATTTTATCTTGAGAATGTTAAAGTAGCAACTCTTGCTATTAAGAAGGATACAAAGTTTCGACCTGATTATTTTGTTCAGGAATATCCGTCAGATGTTTGGTTAACGTTTCCCTGGGAGACGGCGGATTTTATTTCGTAAGTATTCCTCACGTTTTTTACGTTTAGTAATTTTAGCCGACTTAAGATCTTTCATATTAGGCAATAAATTACCATCCACCTCATCTGTTTCTTCACCTGGTAAAATTGCCTTTGTTGTACCTTGATTGTTAGGACCGTTAACATACACTTTACGGCCGGGTTTTGGATATACATTCTCTCCACCAAAATCCTCTAATAGAGCTTTGATTGTATCATCAAATATCATAAACAGTTATTAGGAATCCGGTGTTGTGTTGACACCAGATGCAGGAGGGTAGAAAGATTCATATCCATTTGTTGCATACTGTCCAATTGCAGTCTTTGTATCCCAATCAAGCTTAATACCAAGTACCTGTACATTTTGAATAAATGTATCTATTGGTGTACCAAATTGAGATGTAAAGGCTCCAGGGCGATAGAGTGCAAAGCGACAAAGATCACCACGATGAACGTTAAACAGTGATGTGAGATTATTAGCAAATATCTCCGTTACATTAACTGTATAAGGGGCACCTATATTATCTGATAGTGAAACAACACGGGTATTATCAATGTTTAAATAATTACCATTGCCCATAACATTAGCTGCTATACTCCAAGTAATTGATGATAGATTAGAAGTATTAGTTGCTTCACCAATACCTGATATACGAGCCCAGCCCGGTCTAGCAGCACCATTAATATTATTCATACTAGCGTTACCTGCAACTAATACACCTGAAAGCGGGCTGTTATAAGGTATACGAATTATATTACAACCACGTTGACCAATTTTATTGTGAGGAGAATTAGGTGTTGGAAACCATTGAAGAGGTGTAAATCCATCAAATATACTACTTGATGGATTTGGTGCAACAACAGCGCCTAGATAGGGAACTTTTGTGGCACCAATTTGTGTAAATGTACCAGCTAGATAGACAGCTGATAAGGTAATACCACCAGGGTTATTTGGATTTGCCTCATGAAAATCAATATCAGTTACCTGATGATTACAAGCTGGGAACCAATTAGGTACAATAAGAGGTGAATCAGCGCTTGTAAATGTAGATGTTGAATAATCACCACCTACCGATCCATTAGCACCTGCTGCCTGTCTCCAGTAATTACCATTTTTAGATATATCTGTCGATTGATATTGACCTCCTTTTCCAGAAGATGAATCATTACCATATACGCCGGTTGTATCAAGTGCTAAAACATAATTACATGGCACTGTAATACTTTGATTTACTTGTCTTTGTGATGTAAAAGAAGTAAAATTACCACCAATATAGATAGTGTTATTTGAGTCATGCGTAATTACATTCACTCTACCATTTAAAAGAGCATTAAAGTTTGTTAATGAACCGTCAGCTGTATTTGCAGAATTGCCTAACCAATGAGTTGTAAGGTTGTTATATCTATAATTAGTTACTGATGAATTACCTGTTTGTGCATAGTGTGAGCCACCAACATATAATACAGATCCACCTCCTGCTGCAGAAACATTAGGAACAACATCTAAGCATGTTGGTGGATATTTCCAAATGGTACCTGGCAATGAAGTATTTTTAGCATTAAAAAATCCTTGAGCTACATTAGCTGTAAAGACAGTATCAATACCGCCAATTGGTAAATTATTATAAAATGAGGTAAGAGTAGGATCAGTTGGTGTATAAGGCGCAAGCATTATACGTGTAAGACCAGGTGCCTGAACATACACACTATCAACATAATCAGTAGGAGTACCACTAGTACGATAAGATCCTCTCTTACATTGATAGAAATTACCAGCTACATAAAGGAAGCTTCCAGCAGATAATAAAGCAGTAATTGTTGCAGGTACATTACCATTGGCTATAAATTGATAGGATGAAAGAGCATAATTTTGACTAAGATCGAATAATGCAAGACTTGTAGAAGGTTGTATATCAGAAGAAGTACCAGCAGGTGTCTGAGATGGGTGTTGTCTATCCCAGCAACCACCAACACAAAGAATATTATTAAATGCTGTAATTTGTCTTACAGAGTGACCGGGTGTTGCAAAATTAAATCCAAATCCATTACCGTTTAGGATCTGTGCACCTGTAGAGCTACTTTGTAATGTAATAAGTGATCCTACATAACCAGTAGATGTATTTGCACCACTTAAAAGATTAATACACGCAATACCGTTACGTCGTTTTTGTGCTGTACTACCAATATTTTGAAAATTACCACCTATCCATAAATTAGATCCTGAAAGGTACATACAATGAATAGTTGATGGCCAATCTGCCCAACTATAATTTACTACAGGTGATTGCTGTAGTGTCCATCCGCCACTCCACCAACTTTGAGTAAGAGAATTCCACGCTGCATTATACCATACTTGATTCCAGTTATATGTATAATAGGAATATTGTTGCCAATAGCTTGGAAATAAAACACCTCTCCCAGCTTCAGCAACCCACGTTGTCCAAGTATTTGTAGATTTAGTTGCACTATTTGATGCAAAGACTGTTACATTCGATCCGTTTGTTGCGGATGTTGTCCAATAAATAGAAATTGTTGGTGGGTTGCCAACTGGTGCAACGGTTTCAAACGAAACAATAGGTATAGCTGAAAGTTTTAAATTTGTTGATGTGTAGTAAGGAAATAAAATAGAAGCAATAGTTGTACCATCACTTGCAATAATACTTGATGAAGATGCAGCTGCATTAGGATATAAATTACCTGGCTTTATATATTGTAAGGAATTATAAGCATTAATTAAATGTTTATCTGTCTTAGGATCAATATTATATGTAATACCATCACCAGCTTGAATATTTGGTGAAGAATCTATTACAACTGTATTAGTATTATTACCATTTACATCTGTTCCTGTAATGGTTGAAAAAGTCATATTTTGACCTGCACTTAAGTAGATAGTGCCAAGTCCTGTATTATCAGCAGTACCGATATATTGATATATATTGCCTCCTGTTGATACTGTAAGGTCTGTTATAGAACCTGTAGTACCTGTAAAATTACCTTTTATAGTATTACCTGGTACCCATTGTAAATTAACATTCTGAATACCTGTAGTGCTAGATCCTGTCGCTACACTTAATACAGTACTAACAGGGTTAATAACTATTGTACTATTATCAGTTGCTGCCGAACTAATGTGATATCCACTTATTGCATTAGTTGCAAGACTTAAAATTGAATTATTACCAAATGTAAATTCAGATGCACTAAGTGTAACATTTCTAGCTATAGGAGATAGATAAGTTGAATTTAATGGATTTGGTGTACCGTTAGGAGTTGCATTTAATGTATAAACAATGTTTGAACTACTATCATATATAACATCTCCTTTTTGACCAGCTGACAAATAACTATAGGCTGTTGTATCAATGCTCGTGCTACCGTAGACATTTGATCCACCTATTACATTTAAAAATATACCAAAATTAATATTACCTGCAATATTACCACCATAGGTAGCACCATCTCCGACGAATAATCTATTTGAATCTGTTGTTAACCCAGGTTCACCTGCAGCAAGAAGAGTGGATTGACGGGAAAGATTAGAACCACGTCTAAACAAAAACTGTGTAATAGTTGACATATATACTTTGAGTAAAATTATTTATAGTTTATTTTAGTATTGCTAGGGGTATAAATACTTAAAGTATTTATGAAAGCTCTCTATTCTGCCGTTGTATCGAATAAAAATAAAATTGAAGTATTTAACGTAGAAAAAGGTATTAGAAGTTACACAATAACTCTCGGTGACATTGAAGTTATTAATGGTCCTGTTGTAACAATGGATAAATTAACAATTGTAGTAAAAGATCGCACGGGTAAAATAACAGGAAGAGTATATTCTTTACCAAAAGGCGTTATATCCTATTCTTTTCAAATTAAATAATTATATGTCAGATGATAATGCGGTACAAGAATTAGCTAAATTGAGACGTGATGTAGAGAGTCTTTATAAAACAGTATATCAAGGTAATGGTACACCATCTCTAACCAATCAGGTTGTTCAGTTAGATGAACGTCTTGATTCTCTTGAAAGCCGAATAATTGCTAATATAGAAGCAATTGATACAGAGATGGGATTAAAATTTGATAATATTACAACTATTGTTAATGAACGTTTTAATCATATCTCATATCAAATAGCACATGAATTTGAACGCACTAAAATTAAAGAGGCTGGCGGACATCAATTAAAAGCAAATTTAGTATCAGCAGGCATTGCAACAGTAACAGCGGTTATTATTTTATTTTCATCTCATATACTAGAGATGGCACGTGCAGCAACTCACTAATAAATAGTTGATTAATGCATGTTATATTAGTATAATGCTGATATGACATATCTTAATGTAGATCTTGCTACAGAAACAATTATACCTAATGACTGTAGAGTAATAGCTGACAAGGAGTATCCAATTTGTTTACTAGGCTTTCAATTAAAAAATGCATATGATCAATTAAGATTGAAAATCAAAAAGATTTATAAATTTCAAGACTATGTTCATTTTTTGCCTGATAGTGGCGCCACAACAACATTTTTTCGCGGTATACAATTAAATCCTTTACCAGCAGTTAATTCTTTGTTTAGACAATTAGAACAGTTTAATATTTCACTAACAGATCTACCTGTTAAAAGATATGAATCTGTTTTACACGAATATAATTTATCTTGTAAGGAGTGTTATGGTAATTTACAACGTGGTATTTACCCTGTAGATGGTAATAGTCTGAAGCATATTACAAATGATAAGATTGATTTAAATGACTTATATGAGAATGCTTTTGATACTGATAGTGTCCCAATTTTTCAATCATATAGCTATCTCACCATTTATATTCTCAGTAATAAAAGCATTTACCGAACCGGTACAGATAATTTAATATTTAAACTTTAAAAAAAATTATTTGTCGATATTAAGTAAGAGTGAAGGAGCAGATCGTACTCTTACTAGGGGTGGGTTGGCGGGAACTTTTTGAAGTTACTAGTAAGCAATTATCTGCTTCTTTTTTATAAATATCAGTACATGACATTCTTAATTGAAAATACTCTTCTTTATAAAAAATATCATGAAGAAAGAGAACATATATTACGAAATAAATGGTATATGTCTGAACGTAAGGGTATTGATGTTGGTTATGAAAAAGCTCTTCTTGACTGGATTATTAATAAAAAGAAGTACTTAAACGAGACCCTTAACAGTATTCTTTAATTTAGAAACATCACCAGAAACTGCTCCTACAGCACCCTTTAACCCTCCTGCTCCACCTTGAAGTGCTGATAGGTAAGATGTAAATTTCTGTTTAATGTTTGTTATATCTTGATCTGGTGATTGTCCGTGATATTCGGATTTTGTAGGTACATTACCGCTTTGCATTGCTGCAGCAAACTCAGCTCTATGGAAGGCATGAGCTGGAGCATCACCTTCATTATGAGTATGACTGTGAGGGTTATTAATAACACTATCTGGATTTGCGCCTGCTCCAATAACCATCATTGGAGATTGTAATGATGCCTTATCACCTGGGTTACCTTCTGCCGTACTAAGAATTTTCTTAACCTTATCATTTGGTAGACCGCGAAGAGACATAACGTTCGTGGGTTGTGTATTTGTTGTCATCATTTGTGGTTGTGATGAACCACCATTACCTGCAGGTCCTGTACCCTGTACAGCAAATCCAGCAGAATAAATTGGTACTTTAAATGTTGTATCACCAGCTAAATTTGCTGCTACAGCTGCTGCAATATAGGCAGCTGTCGTATAACCTATTTGTGCTGTAGGTGTACCAGCTCCTGATTGATATAATGGATCTTGTGGAACCCAACCAATCCATTGACCAGGATCAGTATATCCCATATATAGAGCCTTAGAATTATCTGGTCTCAATTGACCATCCTGTAACTTACCGGCTGTATCCATCGGTATAGCAATACCAGCTGTTGCATCAGCTCTTACTCTTCCTGTAACCTTAGTCTGATCTGTAACACGTTTTAATTGTGGTGTAGAAGTAGAGAGTGCTGTGAGATTACCTTCAACAAATATACCACCTTTAACAATAAGATTACCTGTAATACCAACACTACTATCCATTAAGATCTGTTCGTTATTACGCTGACGAATACTAACAATATCACCAATAAGACTTAAACGGTGACCACCATCAATATTAACCTCATTTGCACTACCAATGTTAACTTGCTCGGCAGCAATATTTGCCATTGCACCAGAGATATTAACTACACCGTATGATTTAAGATTTAATCCACCAGCGCCAACTAAAACATTATATCTGTTACATACGTTTAATGTATATGTACCACCAGGAAGATCATCAACTTGAACTTGTTCGATTAAAGGTGTTGGTCTTTGAACAGTAACGGGCATGTAAGGAGTAATACCAACAAAGGCTGGTGAGAGCTTACCAATAGGATCAACTCTAATAGCACCCCAATCATTCATTACCATACCAATTGTTTCAATCTTATGTTTAGTAACTTCAATAATTTCCGAACCACCAGGTCCCATTTGTGATTCAATTTGTGCAAGCTTTGGTAAAACTGTTTGATATAGTTTTACTAAATCTTTTTTCTTTGGTTCAACTGTCCACGCACCATGAAAGGAACTTGGACTATATCCCGGCTTTAATGTAATAGAAGGATCTTTAACTAAACCTGAATTAAATGGTGATGCAGGGTTACAAACCGGACATGGTACACCACCAATGGTACCACTTAACTGTACTAGTGTTTTACCTTGTTGATCCTTTACAGACTTGTTATTTTCAATAAGGCTATGTACAGGAAATATACCAGTTACTAATTTTGATAACTGATTGCCGAAAGCAATTGAGGGTTCAACACCTTTATCTGTGATTGTGTGACCATATGAACTATCAGCAAATGAGCTCGAATAACCGGGTGCTTTAGATACAATACTATATGCCTCTGGACCGTATGTATTGTTAAGAGCCAAAACACTTTGTTGATTAGCTGAACATAATGGACATAGATAAGGTGTACCGTTTTTAGATTGCCCTTTTCCATTTAATTTAATAATACTACCATCAATGCCCTTAATACCTTTAACTCCATCTGTTCTTTGAATATCGAATAACTGCTTTATGTTTGGAATGCCAACAGATTCCATTATTGACTTCCATTGATTGTGTAAACTAAAATGTAAATTACCAACCTTACGATAATGATCTCCAACAATAGTATTATCTAAATCACGTTGAGTGAATTCATTTCTAAAACCGCGTACTGTTGAGAATGTATCACCTAATACCAATTTTTGATCATTACCAGTAGCAAGTTCAATATTTGCTTGATTATTAAATTCTTTAAATGAACCTGAGTAATGAGTAAGTTTTACAGCTTCTCTTGTGTCTGTATTTGTAAAAGATAATGTACCTCCTTTTTGATTTATAACATATTTGTTTCTGTATGTACGTACATTAATATCATAATTATCGTCTTTCTTTATATTTTCGTAAGTACCCGGATAATCAATACCAGGTGTACCAGAGCTTGCTCCGGTAATTGTTGTCCAATCGTTGGCACCAAAAGAAAGACCAAATACAACTGGTCTTAAGGGATCACCTTCATTAAAAAATACCCAAACGTGGGCACCAACATTTAGAAGAGGAAAGGCACCTTTAGCGCTATTACTATATGTTTCAGGAACATAATCATAACTATATTTGTTAACATTATTAACGTTTGTTAATTGTGGGTTATTAAATGCGTCACTTAATTTGTTATACGCAATATCATAGATATTACCAGGTTTTTCACCAATATTATCCATATTCTGGGTATGCGGATAAGAGGATAAAGGACCTTGAGCTGACGTATAATCTAAATTATTTGAATCACTTATTGAACCTTGATTTATGGTAGCGTTATACCGTCCAGAAGATCCACCACCGGCTAAAGGGGCTGACATTTCAGCCCATGGAAGGATTGCTTTTAAATCATCTAAAATAGCTGTCAAATCACCACTACCAGCTGGTTTTGTTGAAGTTCCTGTAACAGTGTTTAATGTTGTAGAGAGAAGACTGGTGTCAAGAGAGGAGATACCACCAATGAAATTAAAGTTTTTATCTTTATTAATCTCATTCCATCCTTTATAAACAGTTGGAGAGATGTGAGGTACGAAGACTTTAACTCTTCCTCTGTATTGTGGGTCATTGTTCTGTACAACGATCCCAACATAATTACCGTAATAACGTGGAAATTCCATAGTTGATATATGATTATTTACATGTATTATATAGTTATGCTAGTAAAGGTATCACACGAATCTCCTATTTCTATTCTTCAAACGTCAACGTTGTATAACGATTTTGATTATGCCTTAGTTCATTTATTTGAATCACATCCAAAATATTATCAATATTTTAAGACAGCTCGTGAGATTTATAATCGTGAAGTTCTTCTTGATAACTCTATTTTTGAGCTCGGTCATGCGTTTGATAGCGATAAGTTCTTAGCTGCTGCTATTGATCTCAAACCAAATATGTTTATTGTTCCTGATGTACTTGAAGATGGTATGAGGACTAGACAGAGTTTCACCGATTGGGAGTTACTAGGTAGAACACAACATATAAAGGATGTTTGTACTACAAAGGCTATTGGTGCAGTTCAGGGTAAGACATGGCAGGAGCTTATTGATTGTTATAAGTTTATGTCGGATCACGCTGATATGATTGCTATTAGTTTTGATTTTTCTTACTATGAGGTTACAGGTGAGGGTAGATCAAAGCTTGATAAGTGGTGCTCTGGTCGTCAGAGGTTTATTAGTCAGCTTATTGAGAAGGGTATCTGGAACTTGGATAAGCCTCATCATCTTCTAGGATGTTCACTTGCAAAGGAATTTCGATATTATATTAATCACAATATTTTTAATATTGTAAGTTGTGATACCAGTAATCCAATTGTTGCAGCTCTTCATAATATGAAATATGATGCTGATTACGGTCTTTCTACTAAACCATCTACTAAGCTTGCTGATCTTATTGATCATCAAGTTACAAAAGATGAAATGGAAATCATAGATTATAATACTAAAATGTTTAAGAAAATTTTATGCAGATAGGCAAACGACCTTGGATAGCTTTTTTTAGTCAGAGTGGTCAGGCGATTTATAATGTAAAAACATTTTTTAACCGTCAACCGGATGCTATTATTACTAATCGTCAAAATAATGAGGGGTTGTTTGATCCGTTAAAAGAAGATAAAGACAATGGTAAACTTAATTGGATAATATTACCAAAGAATCCCACTGTTAATGATTACAAAAAGGCTTTAAAGAAATTTAAAAATCCTGTTATTACTCTTAATGGTTATCTTAGAATTATGCCTAAAGAGATTTGTGAGAAGTATGAGATTTATAATCTTCATCCCGGTCTCATAACTGAATATCCAGAACTCAAAGGAAAAGATCCACAAAAGAGAGCTATTGAAGCTAAACACCGTCACATAGGATGTGTTATTCATAGGGTTACACCTACTGTTGATGATGGAGAGATTCTTATGGCAAATGCTATTGATACAGCTATACTGGAAAACGATGAAGAGCGTATGTATGCCAATCTTGCCTCCATGGCGTATGTAATGTGGTATGACTTCTTTAATAATTTTAAACAATATGAGCATAGACGAAATAGTAAAAACAATCGAAACACAGTATCCGGAGACCTGTACTGAATTTAAAAAAATTCAGGCAGAGCATTACCTTACTTTTTGTAAGAAGCAATTTGATTATGGCCCAGGTAATATTTCTTTAGGGTCATCTTTAAATACAGCTGAGGAGAGAAAGGCATCAATTTCCGCAATTGTAGTTAGACTTAATGATAAACTTCAGCGTCTTATCAATCTTGTTCTTAGAAAGAACAGTCTTGAGTCAGCTAATGAGTCAGTTTTTGATGCGTTTTTAGATGCATCTGTTTATAGTATTATTGCTGAGATAGTAAATCGTGGCAAATGGGCAAAGTAGTATTATAATTAAACTATGTTAATAAGTTTTAGCGGTGTTCAATCTAGTGGTAAGAGTACTTTACTAAAGGCTTGTCAAGAGCATTATGGTGATCGATTTGAATTTGTAGAGGAAGTAACTAGATTAGTAAAGAGAGAATTTAATGTGCCTATTAACGAAGAAGGTACAGGTTTAACTCAATGCTTAATCATTAATAAACATATTGAGAATGTACTGAGATTAAGGGAGACAAAGGGGGCTATACTAGATCGCTGTATTCTTGATGGAGTTTGTTATACAGGGTATCTGCACTTAGAGGGTACTGTTCCTTCATGGGTATTTGATTATAGTAAGAAGGTATTTGAAAAACTTATTACAATGTATGATGTAATCTTTTATACTGATCCGTATGATATTGAATTAGTTGATGATGGTGAGAGAAGTATTAATAAGGAATTTAGATACAATATGATTACTACATTTGAACATGTAATAAAAAGATATGATCATCTGTTAAAAGATAAAGTTGTAAAACTAAAAGGAACAGTTGAAGAACGAATGGAAGCTATTAAAATAAAATTACAATAACAATTATGTCAAGCACAACCTCAAACGCATTTGGTGGTAATAATCGACCACCAACACCACCAGCACCACCACAACAGAGTATGAATGACTTTGCATCAAAGTCACTTGGTTCATCTGCATCATACGCTATCTATACTGAACAGTTTGATGCCTCACTTCTTAACCCAATGCCTAGAGTTCTTGCTCGTCAGGATCATGGTATTACAGGAGCTGAATTTGTAGGAGGAGATGTATGGCATTGTCATGAAGCAACATTCCTTCTTAATAATGGATACCCAATCGCTGGTACATTAAAGTATACCTACCCTGCTAACTCAGAGTTTATGGTAGAGTCAAAGTCAGCTAAACTGTATCTCAATTCATTCGATATGTGTAAAATGGGCAATACACCTGCTGAGGCAATTGCTAAGTATGAACAACAGGTTGCCGATGACTTGGCAAGAGTTCTTCAGACTCAAGTAGATGTTATTTTCTTCCCTTCAGGATCTGATAAGTACGGTAAGCTTCCTCTTGATGGAGAGTATAGGGATCTTTATTGGGAGCTTCTTGATATTGCTAAAGATATTGAGATTACTGATTATTCATCTAATGAAAATCATCTTAAGTTTGCTAAGATTCATCCAGAAGATAATGAAAAAGTATCATCCAAGTACTTTACTAATGCATTAAGATCACGTTGTCGTCATACTAAACAAAAGGATACAGGAGCTGCTTATATTCATATTATTTCTAAAGACGGTATGATGATTGATCCAGTATCTCTTTATAAGCAAATTGTGTCATTAAGAGAAGTTAATGAGTTTCATGAGTTCTGTGCAGAAAAGCTCTTTAAGAGTATTATGGCATGTCCTGAAGTAGAAGATTGTTGTGTAACTCTTCTTTACTCTCGTCGTGGGTCTCTTGATATTAACCCTGTACGTGCCAGTAAGCCTGAACTTCTTCCAACTAATCTTATAGATGCAAATATCTATACTATTAAGGCAATGGGTCAATAATTATTGTTAGTTGTTGTTACAATAAAAAAGGCGTACTAAAAGTACGCCTTTTTTATTATATTTTTATCTAAATTAACCTAAGTAAGCTGCAAGTCTTGATTGACTAAATGTAGTGCGAACCTGATGATTTACATCTGGACTACCTGTAAGAATAAAGAAATTATCTAAAGCTGAGGTCTTTGTTGTATCTATAGCAATTGTTGAAGCATTAGATGAAAGACTAATTACGGTGTTAGCTAAGCTTGTTGCAATACCTGTTGTAATTGGCCAATAAACAGCAAGAGTACCACTTACACCACTCTTATAAGTTGAACCAGCAACAAGTTGTCCTGCCCATACTTGAGGTGTTGTTAACACGGAAGGTGAACTAAGTGTAATATTAATACTTGTTGCGCCTGCAGTTGCACTTAAGCCAACTCCTGTACTATCAGGATCTGTAAGAACAGTTAATTTAGCTACTAAATCACTAGTAGCTGCTCCAAGAGTTGTATTAGTAGCACTAAGAGTGATTACTGCATCAACACCAGCATTCGCAACAAATCCTGCGACTGATGAAATGATTGGTGTTACTGTTAAAAATGATTCGTATGCCATATACTATTATTTATTCTCTGCAGTAACTTTTTTTATAACTGTATAAAAGGGAAAACCCGGTCTTTCGACCGGGTTTTCTTTGTGACCTTTTCGATCTGAATACTTCTTAGAAGTAAACTGACTGAGTGGCAGGTGTGAAGGCCTTACCGAGACCCTGAAGGATGATGACGTGGTAATAAAGATTCGCACCGAAGATGTTGTCAACTACACCATAACGTGTAAGAAGACCGACTCTTGGTGAGAAATCGTTAGGACCGATAGTACGCTGAACCATAACTGGGATGTATGGGCAGTAAATAATACCTGTATCATAGAATTCAGGACCCTTATAACCTAGGAGTGCGTAATCAAGACGTGCTGAACGTGTTGTCGGAGTCTGACCGAAACTACCAGGGAAGCCGTTAGCGCCGGCAAGGTTGCCGCCGAAACCAGCTTCGTACTGAGCTTCAGTGCGAGTATCACGATAAACGTTGAAACGACCTGCGAGACTACCTACCTTAGCAACACCAACTGGCTGTGTATTTACATTACCTTGTACGGGTACCCACTGGAACTCAGGGAGCATCTCAAGGATTGCGCAAACACGAGGTGTACCAACAATGAAGTTAGCTGCACCACGACGGTTACGAACTGCAATACGATTAGCCTCGATGATGAGGCGCTGATAGAAGTCACGGTTACGCTCTACAAGCCAACGACCATCTGCGGAAGCTGGTGACCAGACTGAGAATCCAGCGCCGAAACCGGCGTTAAGAGCTGTCTGAACCATGCGGATGATCATTTCACGGTCGATTTCGGCCTGAAGCTCATAACTCATTGCGTTAGTAAGCTCAGTGTCGATATCGATACCATTCATGTTCTTAAGATCCTGCTCCAACTCGACAGACCAACGAGCTGCGAGACGGCGTGTGCCGGCTTCAACTGCTGTCTTTTCGAATGAAACTACGATCTGAGGAATATTGCTTGTTAACTCAAACTGACTGAGAAGCTGAGCAACACCTTGATCCTGCGCAACCATTGGGAATAAAGCACTTGCGTAGCTGTTATCACCAGAGAGTGCTGCCGAAGAAGCACCTGTGAATCGGGAATCGAGATATTGGTAACCAAGTTCTGTGTTGTTTGAGGTCAACGCGGCATTACTGGTGTACTGGTTCGTTAAAGAACCATCAATACCACTAGTACCGTTGTTGTAACCTAAAGCCTGACCGTCGTACTTATATCTAAGTGCGAAAGCAAGACCAACTGGACCACTCATTGGCTGAACACCAACGATTTCGTTAGTGATCAACTCAGGGAATGTACGTCTGATCATCGGGATGAGAATCTTTGGAAGACGGGCATCACCTGGAGCATAAGCGGTATCATTCTGAGATGGGAACTGGTTGCCGTAAGCACCGTTTTGGATACCTGAAGCTACACCTGTTCCACCTGAGTTTGAGAAAGCACCTATACCACCTGATGTTGTGCCTGCGCCAGACGCTTCAAAACACCATTTTTCTTGGTTCTCAAGAAGAATAGCTGTATTGAGACGTGTGTGGTCGTCTTCGATTGGCTGTACGTTGTCTGAAGTATAGTTAAGAACTGGGTTCCACTTTTCAAGCAAAGCATTAGCGCGATTTACATCGATGTAAGACTGTGAGGGACGAATATTTGACATATATTTTAAATTTCTTTCTTTGTGTCGACCTTATTTTCTATTTAGGGATACAACTCCCTCAACAAGAAAAGGAAAAACTTTTTCCTTAAAATCCGTTATATTAAAAATTAATATTTGCCAAGCTCAGACATGTAGACGTTAAACAATGGAGCGTCTAATTCAGTCTGTGTACTTGAATTGATGGATTCCTCAATAATAGGGCGATCAACTGTACTTGCTACAGTTTCTGTAATCGCCTCATTCATGAGGCCTGTGAGTCGCTCTTCTTCGGTCTTCTCAAATAAACCGAGAGTATAATTAAAGTTTTCAGCAATGAATTTTGCTGACTTGTTGCCAAGCATCTTCTTCATGTACTTTTGCTTTTCTTCATCGAGTGAAGAAATCTTTTGCTCAAGTACAAGAGCTGATTTAACTTTACTTAGTTCCTCGGTTAATGAGGAGACACGCTTATTAGCGACTTCAAGCTGACTAGCAGCTTCATCAATACGGGACTTACCATCAACAACAGCTTCACGGATTGACTCCTGAGCCAATGCCATATCAACTGAAAGCATCTTGCGAATATCAGCTAATACTGAAATTGCACGCTTGTTGTTTACAGCTTCATTAATTGCAGCGGTAGGTACCTTTTCTTCAAGGTATAGATCAAGATAGTTACTAACTTGATCTACGATTGTGGACTTGAAATTTGTTGCTTCATTGGTGAGAGCAGCTTCATACTTCTCTACTACCATTCTAAGCTTACTTGCACGATCAGCATCAAGAGCTTTTACAACTTTGTTAAGCTTAGTTGTGTGATCAGCGTCTACAGCCTCGAGAAGAGTCTCGAGCTTTTTACTGTAATCTTCATCTTGTTCTGTAAGAGCCTTTTCAACGTGAAGGGCTACTTTTTCATTTACTGAAGCATCAAACGCGGCCTGAATTTCATTCAGTACGTCCTCTGTGAGGATGTCTTTTGTTGCTTCCTTAAGAACCTGGGAGATGTTTTTTTCCATATAAAATTATTTATTGTTGGCTTTGCTTATTGAACGCTTTAATTTGCTCTCAACTACGCCTTGTAAATATTTATTAGCAACAGCGTAATTTTTTTGAGATATAGCCTTAATAAAGTTTGTAATCTGCACTGAATCATTTAAGTGATCAATATTACCATATCTAACCTCTATTTGCCTTTCACGTTCCTTCGAACGCTTTTTTGTACATGTAGGGCACGGACAATCAGACTTTCCTGTGCAAGCCTCTTTAGCTTCTTCAGCATCTTCATCTTGTAAATTATTATCCCAACCTTCAAAATCACTTAAAGAAAGTTTTCTTAATTTTTCAGCAACTGATAACCAGAGTGGTTCGAAATTAATATCATCAGGATCTTCACCAGCCTTTACAGCCTCATCACGTGCATGAAATTCTTCTTCAACTGCGTCACCTATAATTGTTTTAAGCAACTCACTACCACCTAATAGGTCATTTACATTTCCTCTATTACTGACTTCACCACGTTCGATACTATCGCCAGCCCATTCGATGACTCGATCAATTATCTTTTCCTGGTCAGACTCAGGCTCTTCACCAGCTTCTGCTGCAGGCTTTTCTAGATCCTTAAGTTGTTGCTGTAAGAGTGCTCTTCTTGCATTTACCTCGTTCTGCTTTAATTGATTAATGTCGCTCATATGAGTAATATTATTTATAGTTTAGATAGGAAAGAAAGTATCTGATTCTTAAGAAAACTTGCGACATCATGACGTGGAAGATTTTTAAGACTGTTTGCAAATTGCTCGTAAACTTCTTCATAACGACCATCCTGAGCAACAACGAATTGTTTTGATTCAAGAATACCGTTAACAAAAGCTCTTGGACAAGAAGGATCAGCAACACAATCTACAGCAATTAAACGCATTTCATTTACTCGGTTAATACCATTTGACTCTTCAGATAACTGACCGAGTGCTCTACTTGACATACCAACTTTTACACCATCATTAATAAGTGAACGAACAATTTGTCCTGTAGGAGTTGAGAGAACTACTGACTCACCATAAATTGTTTTACCATCCTTACGAAGGTTAGTAACCATGTGACAGGCTCTTTCAAGATCAACTTCAGCTGAAGCAGGGTGATTTAATTCACCCAATGCTCTTTTTGTATTAATCATTTCATTTACGTAACGATCAACCTCACGAGCCATATCTGATTCTGTATAAATGCGCTGGTTCTTATTAACCATTTCACACTCCATATATGGTCCACGGATAATGAGCTTAGATTGACCTTTAATATTCTTTTGCTCTTCGATGTATTCGAACTGTTCCTCAGGAGCAGGTGTTTCGACAAGTAGGCGTAATGACATATATAAAATTATTTATGGCTGACTGTATTATTTATCTAGTTATACCTAATTCCAACTCTGTTAAAATTAAAAATTCGTAACCATGTTTCTGACACCACTTTCTAGCTGCATCCCATTTTGCCTGATTTTGAGCATATCTAACTGTTTCATATACCATTGTTGATTGTCTCTTTTTTCCTTTAACGGGTAACTTAGTTTGAGCACTAGGTTTTATCTCAACAATATACTTTTTAATACCATTAGCTTCCTTTATAGCAATGATTCCGTCAGTGTGATAGCGGTGAACTTTTTTATCTATTGGACTAATATAAGGTATAATTACAGCTTCAGAAGCCCATTCGACTACATTAATATTATCATCACAGAAACGAAAAAACTTTAATTCCCAACTAGAGCGGTAAACTGGATCGCCCTTGCCGATATATTTTGTAGGGTTCTTCGGCTTAAAGACACCTTGTTTAAACTTACCTTTGCCATTAAGAGGAATCATTATCCAATAAAGAACATCGGTGGGTTAGCATCACCCATACCTGCAGCAGCACCTGTATAAAGCTGTTGTTCTAATGTGTCCTTTTCTTTTAATCCTTGACTGAGTAAATCATTAAAATTAATCTGTCCACCGCCGAACATGGTTATCCCTGTATATTTACCACGGACGTTACCAACACCTATCTTAGTTAAAGCCAATGCATATTGGTATACCCACTGTTCCTTAATTAAATCACGTAATGGACGTTCAACGTAACAGGACATAACTCCCCAGAAACGACTTCCAGAACCTGGGGTACGTGGAGGTGGATAAAAAACTAAAAGCTGGGTACGAGGATCAAAGACATAAGCACGTCTTATAGCTAACATTTTTTCACGAACACCTAACCAATTTTTTAATGTATACCAACTAATAAGATCAAATCCGTAATTACCCATTGAGTAACTGAAGTAGGTTTGTTGAGCTAATGTTTGTTCAATTGTAAAAAGAGTATTAACACCATCTGAAGAACCTTCTTCAAAATTTGAAACGTCAACAACCTTTCTATACGCCATTACATCATAATCATAACTATTAACGTACTGAGATTGATCATTACTAGAAGGTGTAAAGAGACTGGCAACTGTACTATTAAAATTAATAACACTCAAATAGTTGGTAGTAGTAAGAATTTGATTAGTAAAAATACCTGTAGCGTAAGTTGAAGATAATGTAGGTGATGTGCTAAAGAAAGAACCAGGAATTGAAGAATTACAAGCGTAAACAGTTGTAGTTGGTTTATCTATTCTACTAAACTCAGGTGTAATACTAAAGAGATCATCAAGTTTTATACCAACACCATCTTTATAAAGATCAGAATTAAACACAAGATATTCTTCAGTAAATCCTGCATACTTAGCAAACATCTCACAAGCTATAGAAATGAATTCAAATAATTGATCTTGGTGAATTTCAATATTAATCATCGGTGCTCCAAGAGAGCGGGTAATTCTATCACCCAATCTTGAAAAAGAATTTATCTTACTTGATAAATTAGTACTCTGAAAAGCTGAAATTGGTGTAATGGCTGAACAATCCATATAAATTATTTAAGCATTAGGCAGGTGGTGCTTCACCGCCCGCTGGTGGAGCTTCAGCTCCTGGTGCACCGGCTTCAGCGCCAGGAGCGGTTTCTGTAGGAGCTGGACCAAAGGCTGGAGGTGTGCCTGTTGGAGCTGCTCCACCGCCTCCACCACCACCTAATTCACCAGGCGCACCTGCTGCACCACCTGTAAGGGATCCAACCTCACGCCAATCTGGACCATTATTTTCAATCTGAGAAAGTTCCCACATAAGTTCTTTATCCTTACGTAAGAATTCTCTATTTGCCATAACATCGGTATCAGACCATCCAAGATATCTCTTTTGTGCGTATGTCTTAGAGACATAATCACTTTGAGTAATTTGATTAAAGTTTTCAGCCTTAAGTTGAAACTTTTGATTTTCTCTTAATTCGTAGAAATTTGTTGGAACATTAAAATGAAGATCAATATTTGAATCCTTAAGTCTCATTTCTTCAAATAAACCTTTAAGCTTAATATGAGTTAAGAATCCATTCTTTAATCCTCCTGCAAAACGTTGTTGTTGACGAATAATAAATCTAGCAAACTTTAACTCTTCACGAAGAATATCTGTACCGTCCTTAAATGTATCATCAGGATTTAATCTATTAGATGGTACTTTAAGAGACTTATAAAGCTTTTTAACGAAGTACATTAAGTCAGTCAATTCACCAAGGTTAGCTCCACCTGGGAGTTGAGTAACTGAAGTACCTTCTGATCCTTGACGCTTGGCAAACCAAAAGCTATCCAACATGGATTGCGGATTAAACTGCTGAACGGTAGCACCTTGATTAGCATCGTAGTTACGCTTAGACCAATAGTTGGTCATTAACTTACGAAGATATGCCTCAGCTTTCGGGCCGTTCATATTACCGACATCAACGTTAAAGACAAGACGTTCAGGAGCACGTACAAGACGATAGATGACAATAGCGTCCTCGATAAGACTTAACTGACGATAAGCTCTACGTGCATTTTCAATAAACGGAAGACGAAGGGTTTTATTTTCATTCCAGATACCAGAATTAATATAAGTTACCTGATTGATATCCATTGGAATAAGTTCTGTCTTAGCTACCTTACCTGGATTCTTTGCATCAAAAACAGGCTTACGCAAGAGATAACCCTTAGTAATCATATTCTGAACATTTTCAAAAATAGGATCAATGACATCCGATGGAATAGTTACAACACCAAGAATACCCTCTTTTGGATATTTCTTATGTATAATGTGTTCCCAATAAATTTCAGCATCAACAAGAATTTGACGACAATATTCCCAACCTCTATTTTCAAAGTCAAAGTATCCAATATACTTTTGAAACTCTCTTTTGAGTTTTGTTTTTTGAGAATCAGACAAATCTACATCAACAAATCGTAATTTTACAATTTCGCCATGCTCATCCTTGTTAATAAATTCATCACAAATTTCATCCAAAGCATCAGCAACTTCTGAAAAAGCTGCCATAACTCTATAATCCATTAATCTACGACCCTTATCCGGTTGGATATTGGCGTACATAAAATCATGATAATCTTTATTCTGTAAGACATTAGCATACTGATCATCAGTTGTAGATATGGAAGACGATACAGACTGACGAACAAGAGCGCCTTGTTTATCTGAACCCTTTTGATAAAAAAGAGAATATTTTGGATTTAACTCATTAATTTTATCAGCTGCATTATATGTCTGATAGGGAAGCTTAGATGAAACATACTTCATCAACTCTCTTCCGAATGTACTTTCTCTATTTTGATCCATGGCTTATAATTTATTTATAGATTTTTTAGGTTAATGCTATCTGAACTGCAGAAGTAAATAAACCTAAACCTTTTGTAAGTTCATAACTAATAATATTTTGCATAATACCATTGTCGTTGCTCCACGCATTATATCCACTTTGACTTGATAGAAGTGTAGTTAAGGTATCAGTCCAATTTATAATATTGTTGTATAATACACCATCTGTTGTATTTTTGAATGTATAGAATTTATAATAGTTAGATATATTAGTTCCTGTAATACTATTTGGTACAATAAGATTCCAACCCCAGTTAGGGCTATATGTAGAAAGTGGTACTGCAGAACTTGTAATATAATAACTACTAATATTATTGACTAGAGTATAGATATTTGAAAATTTTTCTAAAGCAACAATAGGAACACCCGGGATAACTATACCCGTAGCTGGGCTAATATATGTTCCAAGATTTGATCCAATTGAACGATCAGTATATAGACTAATATTATTATCAAAATTAGTATTATAAGAATTTAAACTGCCCCATAATTTTTGTTGTTTAATAGATAATATATCTATCATACGTCTTAATTGTGGTGGGTAGGTATAATTGTATTGTTCAAATTGAATAGATAATTCTTCACATATTGACAATAAAGAATTAACATTTGAATAATCGATATCAGAAATATTTTCTACAAAGTTAGATATCTTTTCATAAACTGTTTTGCCGAGTTCATAAGGATACGCATTAATATCACCAACAATTGTTCCGAGAAATCCAGTAAAGAAATTATCATACTCTAACAATGGTTCCTGAAAGCGTAGAGATTTATAAAAACTAGATGCATCCCAATTTTCATTTACTTTAGCGATATTATATTGACCTGCTGTTGTATAAATGCTAAACGTATTAGATATACCGCTTAGTGTTGTTTGATAGCTAGATAATGGATCTATAACAACCAAAGAGGCTGTTAACGCGCAGCTTAATGCTGTGTTTTGTGATGTAAAATACCCTTTATAAAAACTACCAATTGATTGTACAGCACCTGGATTTACAAAATCTTCTGTGAATGTTACACCTGGTAATGGATATAGATTGCCTGCATTATCATAATAGACAATACCAGTTTGTACATTATTAACTACTATTGAAGGTGATACATTAGGATTAGCAACAGATGAAGAAAGTACTGGATAGAATTTTGTAGTAAAATTATTAATATCTTTTAACGTTATTACGTAGGGAATTTGAGTGTTCTGCCAACTTATTGTTGGTATATTAAAAATAGATGATACAGCATTTGCTAAAGTGCCTTCACCAGTAATTCCGTTTGTTGATATACCTAAGGCTGTGGCAGGACTATAATATGTATTATTTCTTTGAATTGATAATACAGCAGGTGATAAATTTTGATATCCAATAGGAGGATAATTAACGTAGTTATATAAATCTGTTTTTAATGTAAATTTATCTTCAAAACGTGAACCATCAATAGTAGCAAAAAGATATATAGGTGTTTTTTTAAGAATATCTTTAATAGAATCATCCGTATAGTAAATTTGACAATATCCAGTTGTACCGGCTATTGTAGCACCTATATCATTGGGACCACAACGCTGTATTTTATTATTTTGTATGTTAGCGTAGATTACAGTTTGAATTGTTGAAAGTGAATCAACTGCAACGTACTGAGTATTATTAAATAAATTCTCAATAGCAAAAAATTGATTTAATACATGTAAATGAGACCACTTATTACCGTAAAAATCAGCTGCAGTTTCGTAACTGCCACCAGCTCCAGATGCATAAAAATTAACTGTATAACCTGTAGCGCTCAATGCAGGGTATGATTGCCAGCTGTTAAATGTATTAACAGTAAATGGTCCCATAATCTTAGCACTTAAAGCATTATTTGAATAACCCTGCCATGTTAATGTTGTTGGTACGAAATCAAAAACTTGAACTGTAGGATTGTATGAACTATCGTAAGCATTTCCGTTACCATCATAAATTGTTAACGTAATTTTATAACTACCCGGCCATTCATAAACATGACTTGCTGTAATGCTTGTTGCAAATGTACCGTCACCAAAATTCCAATGTATATACTCATTAGATATTACATTATTACCTGAAAGTAAACTAGAAGTAGAAAAATCAGGTACAAAACTAAGTGGGGTATTGCTTAGTGTATAGGTACTAAGAGATTTTGTTCCAGTATAATCGTAGATACTAAACTGTATATTATTGTATTGTACACTGTATGACATTTTATGCTGTTACAAGAGATTGTATACTTGGTGTTACTACATTAATTTTATTAATAAAATTTGCAGCATTGTTGAGATATGGATATTTAAAATATGGCAATTGAATATCCTGGCTAACAATTCCAATATCATTATAAGGATAAACAGGGTTAAATAAAAGTAAGTTAACACCTGGTACACTGTAAGTTGTACCGTCTGTTAATTGAGCTACTGTGTGTACATTAGTAATATCACCTATCTGTAAAATTGCATTAGTGAGTTCATTTATGCTTAATAATAAACCCAAATTATCATTTGTTGTGGCAAAATAACTTGTAAAAATATTAGCAACTTGAAGTGCAATAGCATTTGTGCTTTGTTTTGCAGTGGGTGATCTTGTAATAACAAGTTGAGTATACTGAGCAATACTCGGATCAACAGCTTGATTAGGAATATTGATTCCTAAATCAACTTGCATATAAATAGGATCATTAAGAACAGTCTCTGTAGTAACTAATTGAGTATCTTGAAGACTGTTTAAAATAAGCTGCTTTTGTGATGAATTTAAATAATTAGTACGTGCAGTTAAACTAGATGTTTTTTGAAGATTAGGTACAACGTACACATATACATTGTTAAAGTTTGTTGAATCTGCAAATTTTACCTGATTGAATAATACACGAGACTCTGTGTTAGGTGATGTAACGCCAAGATCAAAGTAATACTTTAAATGTCCCTGTACATATTTCCAATTATTAACAACACGACATGAAGCAACAATATTCTTAAACTTATTTGTTACGAATGACTGGTAATCGGTTGCTGTTACAAGTCTGTACTGTGATTGAAAAGTATTACTTGCATTTGTACGAATGCTATTAACACTCTCAATATCATTAAATGGTGTTGATGGGTCTGTGTTTGTAAGTGTGATATTAGCAAGTTGTGGTGCAGTTAACACATTTAAATTAACAGGGGTAGTATTGCTCTGTATCGCTGAAAATTGCGATGTATTATATAAGAAAATCTTACCACCGTTAAGAATATTAGCACCAATTTGTCCTGCTGCACCATCTGACTTAATATAATAAATCGCTACCTGATCACCAGAGTTAAGTTGTTGACCGGTAATATTATTACCAAATTTTATTTCATATCTACCATTTTCATTGAGACGAATTTCATACGCATTTGCATTTGATCTTTCAAGGAAAAGAGATTGAACTGGTGCCCACTTAACCCATGTTGGTGTAGTTGCAGTATTATTACGTACATATACATCAATAGTAAAATGATCAATAACTGTATTACTACCAGCTGAATCTATGTTTGTAAGAGTAATGAGTTCAAATGGAGATCCAACTGCAGTATAAAGCGGATATTCAACATATTTACCTTGATATAAAACCGCATTATTTTGTAGATCTGTTAATTGCTCTGTTTGATTTGTATTCTTAGCAAAAGTAACATCTGTATTAAATGAAAAAACGGTTCCACCTGCAGATACATAACTATAACGAGGTAAGGTATATAAAGCTGGCGGTAGGTTAGCATTGCTTGTTGCTTGAAACGGTAAAACGCTTGTTTGAGCACCAATTGGTCTATAACCAATAAGTTTAACAATTTTATTAATATTTTCGTATAATTCAGCAGTTGAAAATGTAGCTTCAGCCCCTGTTCTGTTCAAATAGAACAAAAGAACATGATACGCATACGCAACAATATCAATAATAGAAGAAATATTACTGCCTTCATAATTTTGATCAGTAATAATGTTATTAGCATTAAGTCTATTAATGATAAGGCTTTTAAGACTCAATGCATCAAAAGCTGCATACCCATCAACAGGTAAATTAAAATCATTAAATGTATTTTGTGGCTGCTGGGGATGTGGTAAAGCCACAATTGCAGCTGTTGTTAGTGATGTTGCCATATTTAGTTAATGTAGAATCCAGAATTACTTAATGTACCTACTATCTGGAAGCTTGTATTGTTTAGTGTTGGAACAGATAAACTAATTGTTATTAAGAAAGTATTTGTAGCTGGTTGAGCTATAACTTGAATTTTATTAATGCTTACGCGTGGTTCAAAAGTTGTTATATTATACTGAATTTCTTGACCAATAAGTGCAGCTGTATCCTCATCACAAGGTTGAAAGATATATTGAGATAAATTTGATCCAAAAAACGGATTTAATATCTTTTGACCAGGAATTGTTAAAAATATATTGGTAATAGAATTTTTTATGGCTCCAAGATCGTAATCTACAATTATATCAGTAATTTCATAATTACGCTGTGCTTCTTGATTTACAAGATATTTGTACTGTATATCTAAATGAAGATCTGAGTACGTAAACGGGTTTGTAAGCTTCGTTTGTTTCTGAAGAGTTTGTAGTTTTATCGCCACATTATTATTTATAGATACTCTATTCCTTTAAAAACCAAACACTGCGGCATAAATAAATATGATGAAGAAAAAGTTCTTAAAACTCTATGAAAGCAATATGTCTCGCTTAAACCGCGGTGGTTACCTAGTTGGCGATATTGTTAAGTTCAAAGATAATGCTCTTAGTCATAATTATTGTAAACAAGTCTCTGATGTAATTCGTCAAAGTATTAAGGATTATATGGAGGATGGTTGCACTTTAAGAGTTAAAAATATTACAAACGTTTATCCAGCTGTTCTTGGTGCAGGTAATTCAGATGATATTGGTGATGTAAATATTGAAGTATGTAGAGAATACGCTCCTGGTCGTTTTGATCAAGCCGGTATTTTAGTTCATCCAGACATGCTTATTGTAGTTGATGTATATCCAAATCTTACACCTGTTCCTGATAAGTTTAAATATGACAGTAAGGTAACTATTAAGCCTGTTAATGCTGAAGACAAATTAGCTTCAGAAGATGAAGAAGTACCTTTTTACTCACCAAGAGGTAAAACTCATAGATCAGATGTACACGGTAAGTTAGAAGCAGGTGATCGTAAATTAAATAACAAAAATGTACCTATTGCTACAAATCATAATGTAGTAGCTAAAGATCCCGCCTCCTACGTATATAACTATCTTCCTAAAAATTCTTAATCTCTGATAGCGCTATTAAGCAGCTATAGCAGTTAATTTCTTGATCTACGCAGAACGAAGATCTATACAGATATTCCGAAACAGTAAGGAGATAAAATTTCTTAAGTTCACTATTTTTTTCGTTAGCATCAATAAAATTAAACAACGCACGAAGTAAACTTACGTAATCAGCATTAAATGTTTGCTCTGATTCAATCAGAGCTTTACGGAGAGTTTCAACATTTCGTCCTTTTACTTCATTAAAAATTAATTGAAGTACTTCGTTATTAGTTGTATCCTTTAATACAAGCTTACCACTAGTTGTAGATTTTTGAAGCTCATTAATACATTTACGAAGATCTGGATAATTTGATTTAACAAATGCAATAAATGTTTTCTTTTGATTATCTTCTAAAGCTATACCTTCTTGTTTAAGAATACTAGCACATCTCTTTACAACCTGTTCAATAGGAGGAGTTAAATCAATACTCTGACAACGACTTTGTAGAGCAGGAATAATACGATATTTGTAATTTGCTGTAAGGATAAATCTAGTAACGCCAGCATATTCCTCCATTGTATTTCTTAGAGCACGCTGTCCTTCAAGGGACACCCCATCACATTCATCTAAAATAATAACTTTAATTTTACCATCAAAGCTCTTTGTCTGTGCAAAATGTGTTACTTTATTACGAATTGTATCAATACCATTTTCATCAGAAGCATTAATATAGAGATACTGACACTGAAGAATATCATTGACAATAATCTTAGCAAGAGAAGTTTTACCAATGCCTGGTGTACCAATAAAGAGAAGATTTGGAATCTCTTCTTTAGCTCTAAATGAATCAATAGAAGATTTAATATCTGTATCACCAATAAAGTCGGTTAAAACTTTAGGTCTATACTTTTCTACCCACAAAGATGAAAAATCGTAACTCATTATTTACCAGATGAACCAAATCCCTTATCACCGCGATCGGATTGCTCAGCTTTACCCCACTCTACTGCCATTGGAAAGTTCATATAAACAACAAACTGAGCTATACGATCACCGGCTTTAACCGCATAGTTCACATCTGTATTGTTATAGAGCTTGATACCGGCATCACCACGGTAGCCGTTATCAATAATACCAGGGTGAGCGTGAATACCATGTTTAAATCCCATTCCACTTCTTGATTCAACCTTAACCCAATATCCTTCTGGAATGTGAGCGAACTTTAAACCAACACCTACTACTGCGCTACCGCGTGCTGGAATCAATACATCTTCTACGCTATAAACATCGTATCCAGTATCTGATACATTGTTCTTAGTTGGAAGCTTGGCAGACTCATGAGTCTTTTCAAACTTTAAAACTGGTAAATAAATTAGATTAGGGTCTATATCAGGCATATATACTATAGTATATTATCTAGCAAAGAAATCAACAGGTAATAAGTAATAACACAAATATGAATGATGAAGTTCAGGATATGGTTGGTTCCTTAATCGATCAATTAAAAGAAAATAATCAAGTTGCCGATAAAGTTAAAACAGTTCGTGAGCCTTTAAAGAAGGAAGAGCTTGAAGATTTTGTTAGAGAAAAAGGGGCTAATCTTATTGAAGATGCTTTAGAGATGGTAGCTACAGTAAAGGATTTTATTATATCAGCACCAAACGCTGAAGATGTAGAAGCTTTATCTGGGCTTATTAATGCTACAGCTGCAGCCATGGATACACTTAATAAGATTAATATTCAAGATAAGAAAAGTGATACGTCTGTTAAACTTAAAGAAATGGATATTAAATCAAAGAAAGAACTTCAACAAGCTGATGCTGGTGTTAAGCTTCTGACAACAAGAGAAGAAGTTTTAAAAATGCTTGTTAATAATGCTAAGCCATTACAGGCTGAAATTATTGAAGATAAGCGTTTAGATTAATTATTTTAATTTTCCGCTATTTAAAGCATCAATTTGTGCTTGTGATCCAGCGCTCCATGTAACACCAAGCGGACCTGGTCTGGAAGCTAAAGGAGCGGGAGGTGAAACCATATTTGGTGTAACAGCTGTAGTACCTGGTGGTGGTGTAGGGTTATTAGGTGTATTGGGGGGTATTACGTTACCCTTAGCATCGTAATTGGTTTCTGTTGCATTGGAAAAAGTTGGTCCATTAGATGTAGCTGGGGCGTTATTTAAGAAAGAATTAGCATTTTGTGTATTTGCAGGTTGCGCACTAGCAATTTGACTAGCTGCAGCTGAATCCAAGGCAGTTTGACTAGATGTAGGTGGTTCTTGAACTGGTTTATCAGTAACTGTATCTGAGGCAGTACCTGTTGGACTTTTACCAGATAAGTCATTCTTCTTAGCACCTGGTCCATTATTACAAGTTGTAAATTGCTTAACAGTATTATTAATTAACTCATTTACATCAGGTATAATACTTGCTAATAACTTCTTAATATGCTCTGGGTCAAAGAATGCAGTAAGTTGATCATATAGCTTTTTAATAGGCTCAAATAATTCATCAACAAGTACTTGAGCTTCATGTAGAATAAGCTGCTTAATTTGTTTTTCAGCTGCTGTAAAGTTTGCTTTCAATAATTTACCAATATCAGGTACTGTTATATTAGGTATTTTTAAATTACAAATAACAGTCTTTATTTGTAAGGCAAGTTCAACAGCGCCGGTTATACTTGAAGGTATACTTGAACCACCAACACTAGATGCAAGGCTAAAGGCTTCAGCAAGAGGATTAGTATTTCCGTTAATTAATCCTGGACTACCTGCACCACTTCCGTTTCCGGCTAATGATGGTAATCCGCCCTGTAAATTTAAACCACCGAAATTTGTTAATGCTCCTAAAGGATTATTTTCAAGATTGCTTAAAGCAGGTCCAACCCCTGGTATAGTATTAATAGTATTAAGTGCACCAGCAAGACTAGCATTACCACTTAAAAGAGAATTAACATTTGGTACACGACCGGCTAAATTTTGAATTACACCAGCATTACCAGCATTAAAAATAGATTGAGACAAATTATGTTGATTTATAAATGTATTGTCCATTTTAATTATTTATTAGTAATCCAGTTGAACCATTATTTGTTGGCTGACATCCGTTTGAAAGCTTAAGTTGTTTTGCAACAGGATCCACATTATTGTTGGTATTAGTATTTGTTGTAGAAGCTTGTGTACGCTTAAACGCTAAAACACTATTTTGCTTAGCAGGATTATGAGAATTTGTAATAAGAGATTTAGTTAAAAGATCTGCATCAATATTAGTCCCTTCAACATGATAGGTTATTGACATAGGTGTAATAAGTTGTTTATTACTGTAAGGATTTTGTGCTTTATTTTGTAAAGCTTCTAAAGGAGCTACAGGAGCTGATGCTCCGGGTCCAAGACTATTAAAAAATTGACTATTAAGTGTTACAGCTTGATCAGGTGTTAATGGTTGATTAGCTGCACCTGTAGAAAATACATTACCCTCTCCATTTGGACCTGCTAATGAAGCAACACCATTAGTAATATTTGGTACACCACCAGGCGGAGGTGTGTAAGCAGCCTGAGATCCAGTTGGTAAACTACCGCACTGTTTTGCAATAGCAGCTTGACCAGTAGCTGTTGGTGTAATAATAGATACACCTTGAAGATCACCTCTATTTAAAAATTTATCCGGTGAATCATTTACATTATCACTAGCCCATTGAGGTTGACCCGTAGTTGGGTCATTACCCATAAAAGTCATTGCATGACCGTTGGCTCCATATTGAAATGTTACAACAGTTCCAGGCGGTACATTAGCAAGGTCTGCTGAAGTAACTCCACCTGCAGGATAATCTTGATTAGCATTATATAAAGGTTTACCATCATCTGTTGTAGCGTTTTGATACTTTGATCTAGATGCCCAAGCGTTAGCAGCAACAGTATCAAATAACGCAGGGTTATTTGTCATTGAGGCCGCTACTGCACTAGCACCTCTTGCACACATATGGTTATATGTATCAGCATACGCTACTGGGCGACCAGCGGTCTGAGAGATTGAATACGCATTATTTAGAATTGCTACAGATGATGGGCTTGTTGTACTCATATATTATCCAACTTTGCTAGTTTTATAGTTTTGATACGCCTGTGCAACAGTTGCAGGATTACCAGTCGGTAGTCTTGTACCTACTGGCTTAAATGAAGTTTGTGTATCAGATGGAACATCTACTGCATCACGACCTGCAGGTACACTTGCTCCTGGTGTATTAGCTAAAGCACCTGTACCCATCTCACCCCATCCATTTCTTGATGGTCCCATATCACCAACCATAGCGGTATATGTACATGTACCTTGACTATTAGTAGTTGTCACTTCAATAAGATCTCCAGGCTTAGCACCTGAACCGAGAGGTGCAACAATTAATGGAGGGGTAGTTGAATCCATTGGTAAACCTGATGAAGTTTGCCTTTGATATGAAGTATCTCCTGCAGGGGGATTTGCTGTACCATCATTATCTCTTCTTAAAGCACCACTTACTGTAATAGAACCATCAGGATTTACAGTTTGTGTTGAACCTCTAGCACCACCAATATTTGTACTACCAGCTCCACCCGGTTGATAGGCTGCTGCGCTACCTCCAGCACCTGCACCACCATAACTAGCACCATAATTTACACCCTGTTGCTCACCATATGATTGAACAATAGCATCATCAGAAATTGATTTAATCTCTGCTTCAGAGGCAAGAGCTCTTTCTGCTGAAGCAACAACAATAAAGTCCTTATCTTGCGGTGTAACTGGAAAGATATCTCTTAAGTTAACACCAACTTTATTACCAATTGTACAGAGATATTGAATCCATAAAAATACTTTAGGTACTTTAAATACATTAGAAAGAGAGCCTACCAATTGTGGTACAGCGGCATTAAGTTGAGCGAATGTTGGTAAGTCATTAATAAGATTAAGACCATGAGCAACCGTAGCATCAGATGCCATATTAGAAGCTACAGCAGGTTGTGTATAAGCAACATTAATTAAATTACGTCTCATTAACGCTGTACAATTTAAGCTTAAATTATAGGCAATATTTCTAGTATTATTACTAATTTTATTATCTGTAGATGCAGAATATGGAATTGGTACACCGTAATAGTTTTGTGTAACATCAAAAATTGGTAATGTTGAATCCAATTGTAAGTATTTTGAATTAGCAAGTGAACCAATACTATCACTAAAGTTATCAAAATACGATTGATTGGGTAACCCTGCTTCAGCTAAAGTACCGCCACCTAATGCACTACCTATATTTAAACCTAACTTGCTAGCGTACATTGAAAGCTGAGACTTCAATCCCCCTAAAAAGCCATTAGTAATATCTTTAGAGACAGCAGGATTTAAATGTGGTAATATTTTTTCACCGAATGTTGATCCTTGATTATTAAGAGATATAATTTCTTTATTACTATAGAGAAATTTTTGAGCCCAATAGGCAATAGTATCAAATGAACATCCAGTATTAGCAAACGTAACTGTTTGTATATTATTATAAAGAGTATTTAAAGCAGTAACAACATCACCTTGTCTAAAAGAATCTCTGTACGCCATGGCTGTACGTACTTCAATATCAGTTACATTGACTTCACCCTGTGGTTGTAATACGGTTTGAAAATAATTTGTACCGGTAGATAATAATTCGTAAGTAGTAGCAATATTAACATCCGCTAAACCAGGTGCAATCGTAATAAAGTTTTGTGCTCCTTTATTAGATCCTTGTGGTATTTTTTGTGCTAATGTACTTAAATTTGCCATTGTTATAAAATAGTTGAAAGTGTACCGTCTTGATTAGTATTTAACTGTTTAAGATTATTATATGTTTTAATACAATGTAAATCATTATAATAAGTACCGCCTTCAAATACATGAGCTACACTCACAATAAGATATATACCTAATAATTTATCATCAAATCGATTTTCTTGCATAGCACCATCTCGATCAATACCTATAAAATGTCCTGATTGTCTGTGAGTTGAGCCTTTAAGTCTAAACGAAATAATATTGTTTGTAAGTGTACTTGCAAAAAGAAATTTATTGCGCCCGTAAGCTAAACGAGTATTTGCATCATTATCATCAACACTAAATTTATTATTAATATTAATATTTGTGTTACGTATAATACCAGGAGCAAAATTTGAATATGGTTTATTAGTATCACCACCAGCAAGCATATTATTTACGTAGTTTTTTGTATATGTTTGCATTGATTGTTCTAAGGAATTTCTAAATGCATCAATATTAAATTGCTTGCCGTTATATTCATAACTATGTACAAAATTAGAAACAAGTTCCTTTTGTGAAATTATACCTGACATATTATCAAATGAATAAGTTTTAATTGTACCTATATTTGAAAAATACGGTCCGTTAGATGGAGTAAAGATACTATGAGCAAAATCTTGAGCGTTATCCTGATCTAAGTTACCTATTCTTAATGTTTCAAGATATAAATTTCCAGATTTTGTAGTTCCTGGTATAAGAGCTTGATCAAAATATTGCTTTAAGCTTTTTAAAGAAAAAGCTCGCGGAAATCTTTCAAGTTGAAGAAAACATTGATCATAATTACTATTTGCGTTTGATACATGACGAGTCATGAGATACATTAAACTATCCCATGCCTTATAGGATGGTGGTGCTGAAAAGAAAATATTACTACCTCCTAGATCCCAATTTACGTTAGTATAGTTTGCTGCATCTACACTTGTTATAGTTGCAGGTGTTATGGGATCTATGGATTTATATGTATAACTCTTACCATCATTATATGAGATGACTACAGGATAATTATCAGACTTTGGAAACGTCTCACCCAATAATGCTTGAATAGCAAACCCTGTTGGTATTGCTCTTTCTGTATCATCTAAATTTGCTATAGATTTGTTATTAACATACTTTGATGTTGAAAAAGGAACATTTTTTTCTCTTAATAATTCATCATATAAATCTTTTAAATAAAATTTCTTATACTTGCTATTAGGTTTTGTTCCTTGTACTTCTTCAGTATTAATAATAGCAAAATCAAACGCCATACGAAAAGCGCTTTGTACTTCTTCATTACCTAAGCTTTGTGGATTGTTTGGATCAAGAATAGGCATTATATCTACATGCAAAATATCTCGTGATTCACCTTTAAGAAGAAACGATACAGGTGGTTTTGTTTGAGTTGTGTTATAATAACTAGGACTACTAGGATCATTAGTAACTGTAGCAGCACGTTCCAAAAAGTCCATTGTATTGTCAACTATAATTACACCACTATGAAACGGATTTTCTAAATTATCCTCAATAGTAAACGATTGAATTGCTGTAGGTTTAATATATTGTACTGCCTCACCATCTAAACTAATAAGAGATAATTGAAAATAATAATTTGTTTGATTAATACTAAAAATAAACTTATCATCAACTGCAGCTGCTTGGGTAGTACTTGCACTCATAAATTATGTATTTAACGCATTTTTTATTTCCTGCAAAATTGATGGTATAAATTCAGGCTTTATAATTTTTAAAACCATACCACTAGTTGCACCTTTAATAGGATTATAAATTTTATTAACAAGCATTATTAACCACCATAATTCTATATTACCGTATGCATTAAAGCTTATTGTTGTCCAAGGCAAGTTTTCTTGTATATGCATAAAGAAAACTGTACTATCATCTATATCATCAGGAAGATAAATTGACTGTAAAATATTATAATAGTATTGATTTTGATCGGTTGTATATAACTTAAAGATATTTTCGTATCGGTAAGAATTAAGCGGGGTAAGCTGTGATATTGAATTTTGATACGAGCCAGTATCCATATTGTAATTATTTACGCCTGTAATAGCGTATTAACATCTACTGAGCACCAGGACCGCGACTACCAAATCCAGAGCCTGGATTAATTATAGGTGATGTAACAGTAAGTCCGGCACGAGGGCTTGGAACATTACCAGTATCGGTACCTGTTTGAATTATATTTTGTGAAGAAATCATATGAGACATAAAATTTCTTGTATTAGCATTCATACTCTGTAGTGTAATTGATATTTTATACGCATCCGGTATAATTGTTGTAATATTAGTTGTACCTTGAGAGTTACTAACGGAAGTTTGAGCACTATTAACCGAACTATTTAAAGAAGGTATAGCCATTGTCATTTCACGTCTTGAGCCTACAAATTCCACATTAAGATTACTAATATAACAGTATGGAAAGAATTTTGTTCCAGGTATAGATACTTCATATATAACAGGTTGATCGACAGTATTAAAACCTGTCTTGCCTGGTCTATTTTGATACACAAGTAAGTAAATAAATTGCCAATTTCTTACAACATCATCATATGTTGCAGATCCGGTATTAATGAGAGGAAATTCTACTGTAACTGATTCACCATCTGTTGGGTAATCATAGAATTTTGTTTTTTCAATAAATGTGTATTCTGTTGGTGAACCGACTTGTGAAACATCTTCTGCAATACCTTCCAATACACCTAACCCTTCTTTAGCAAAACTACCTATAAGACCCTTACCCTGGCCACCGCCTTCACTAAAAGCATTATCCTGCTTAGTATGGTTATTGTCAAAATATGGTAATGTATAAACCCATTTTGTGTTTTCGGTTATATACAAATTTCTATATGGTTGTAAGTATGGACTTGCTTTTGTAGTAGGGTTGTCATCACTACCTAATAAGGCTCCTGCAGCTCCCGGGCTATTAGCATACTGTTGAAGTAACTTTGATAAATTAGTAGCACCAGCATCTTGTACTAATTTAGCACCACCATTTTCAAGGGCACCTAATGTATATTGTAATTGTGCAATAAGAGAGTTTGTCTTTAATCTCTTTTCTGTTAATCTAATTCTTGGTACTTCAGCACGACCTGCATCACCAAGTGGTGAGTATGTCCAGTAAAAATCACGTACAACATTTATTTCTGTAAATTTAGAATTACCGTTTTTACCGGTCGGTGTTAAGACCGGCATAGGAGTTATAGCATTTTGAGAAGGAGTTACTCCAGATGGGTTATTACCTTGTGGGTTAGCAGTATTAGAAGTAGTGCTAGGTGAGGTAGGTGTAAAAGCCCAAAGAAAGTTTGGCATACTATTATTTATCTATTAATTGAATCAAAACGTCTACTAGAGTTACTCGTTGCTGGAGTCAAGAATGCTGTAGGATTATTATTAACATTCATTACATTTACGTTATTAGAACTACTCTTCATTGCAGCCATACCTTCAGCCATTTGTTTATTAATTTTAACAAGACTGGCTATCATTTTATTTTGTTCTTGGATAGAACCATGTACATCACCTAAATTTGTATCATTTTCACTTGGTGCAGCTGCTGCAGATTGAGTGCTTGGTACTTCTGGTGTTACAGGTTGAATATTATTTGTGGGTGCTTCAGGTGTGCTTGGCTGTACATTACCTGCGGAGGTATTATCCGTAGGCGTTTCAGGAGTAGCTGCATTAGCTGTAGTATTACCAGTTGATTTAGAAGGTGCAGGTGTTGAGGACGTAGAAGGTGCAGGTTGAGTATCATCTTTTGTATCACCATAACCACTGATACCTAACATATCAGCAACTCTTGATCTTATACTAACTCCAAGAATAGACTCTGGAAGCATATTTAAAATTGCCTTTATTAATGCACCGCCAGTTGCTTTAAGTACACTGGAGAATGTTATAGGTTTACCTGAAGCAGATAAATCACTTATTGCTGTTTTTTCTTGATTGAAGAGTTCAACTAAAAATGATACACCAGGTATTAATGTGGCAATATCCATAAAAGCTTCTCCATATTTACCCTCACCAATATGAGTTCCCATATCTGTTAAATGTTGAATAAGAGGTATCTTCATAAAAGATTCCTTTACCCATTTCCAGGCATTACTCATCCAATCTTTATTAGCAGCACCTGCTTTCTCAGATCCACCTGTTTTAGAATCTCTATAAGCACTAAAGACATCAATTGCAATTGAAAGAGCCGTACCAACAACAGGAATAGCTGTGGCAGCTGCTGACGCAAGATCTAATAGTCCGCCAATAAAATCACCCTTAGCTATACGAGAGATAGCAAAACCAATACCTATAAGTGAACCAATAATTGGTATTTTTTTAATACCTTTTAATAAAAACCCACCTGCCATTCCAGCAAGTCTTCCTAATATTCCCTTACCACCCGCCTTAGCTGCAGTCCCTGCAGCTGCTTTAGTAACACCACCAAAAATACCTTTAAATGAATTAAAAATTTTACCAAAAAGCTTTCCAGGTAATTCAAGAAGACTCTTACCTAATGATTTTGCCTTCATGCCTAATAATTTACCGACAGCTTCAACTTTTTTTGGATCAAAAAACATTTTAGCAAAATTCTTAACTGTAGTTACAAATTTTACAGCACCTTTTTTAATTAAAGAAAGACCAACAGCTAGACCGCCACGTCCAAGAAGTTTTTTTAATCCTTTAAAGGGACCTGAATCCATTAAGCCGTTAAACAGTAATGCTACACTTCCAATAGCTGCACCTGCTCCAAGAAACATAGTACCTAATGCACCGAGAACGGGTCCAAGAAGCTTAGCAGCCATTGGAAATATTTCTTTAAGTAGACTATCCTTATCATCTTTTTTATTCTTCTTATCTTTTTTGTCTTTAACAGATCCAGTAATTATTTCAAGATACGGTTTCCATCTATCAAAAGCTTTTATATTCTCTGTTTCTAAAATATCCTCAAGTGTTACTTTTGTCTTTGGAGGTAGATCAATATTAACTTCTTCACGAGCAAACGGTGTTTTTGTTTCAATTTTTTTATTAACAGTTTCTTCTTTTTTTGGTTTAATTTTTTCAATAACACTGGTTATTAAACTTTGCTTAGGTTTTGGTTTATCTGCTTCTTCTACTTTACGGTCACTTTTAACAGGTGTTATTTTTTTAAAAACGCTGTCACTTAAGCTACTCTTTATGGTAGCTGCAATATTAGAAATAGGGTTCTTTGATGTCTTTTTATCATCAGTATCTTTCTTATTTTCAGTTTCCTTATTACCCTTATTATCGGCTTTTCTTTTATCTTGATTTGACTTACTCTCAGGACCAATTTGATCTACAAGACTATTGGTCTTAGGATTTGATTGAAGAGGAACTTCACCACTAATAATTCCTAAAATTCTATCAAGAATCTTTGTTTGATTCATTGATACGGCATCAAAATTACCAAATGCTGCCTTTAGATCTGCAATAGAGATAGTACCTTCCATTGAAGATATTTAATCTCTAATGTTAAATCGCGAAAAAGCTACCGTCTATTTCAATATTTGAATCGCCGACTTTAGTATACTGATTCTCAAAATCGCGGTATTTCTTAATAAATTCAAGAATTTGATTTGTAAGTGTTGTTGGAAATTTTTCAGCTATTGATAATTTACTATCAATCTTTAATGTCGTAAAATCAACTGTACTTGTTTCCCCTTCTGTTTTAAAAGTTACAGATCTAATATACTTTAGAACTTCATGAATAAAAAGTTCACTAACAACTGTTTTTACATCTTCTGTCTTTGCAGCTTTAAACTTCGTTAATACAGCATTACTAATTTCTTTATCTACATTTAAACGAGGAACTTCAAGCTCAACTGTTAAATTTTGAAACTCTATACTACCGTTAATTACGGTCGGATCTATAGCTACTTTTGGAATCAAAGCTACAACATCAGTAAGGTCATATACATCGTCACCTAAGGTATACTTTGTATCTAAGCTAGCTGTCCTTAATGCCAAGGCAATTGCAATACGATCAAAAATATACAATTGATTTACATTTAATGTTTCAAGAATATTTTCCTGAATGATATTATAAAAACTTGTAATAAACGTAAGTTTTGTAAGGGTTTCTTCAATAGAGGACTTTAAGAGTTCTTTTTGTTGACGGAGATTTAATGCTTTAAATTTAACTGTACGCTGTAAGGAAGGGACAAAAATATCAATACCAGATTGTTTGTTAAGATCATCTAATTGCTTAAGAATATCAGGAACTGTATTAGTCATATGCTATATAAATTTATGTAGAAATTCCTGTTATGCCACTATCTTTGCGCTGAATTTCCTATATTCGGCGTATTACTAGCATTGTTAGATTGTTTTTCAGCTTTTTCTTGTTCAGCCTGTTCCTCCTTAAACAGATTAATATAAACATCAATTTCAACCGGGGTAAGTTTTGTCATATGCTCATAAGTCATACGAAATTGTTTCATCAAGAAGTACTCAATTTTATAAAAGTACATTAAATCCCTATTAAAGCAGAGTTTTAAAAATTCAATAACTGAGTTATTAAACACATTTGCTGTTATTATTGTATCACTACCCTCATCGGATGAATACGGTGATTTTACGTTTATTAATTCAAGCTTATTCAGGTAGTCAAATATTCTATTAGCATGTGTCTGAATGTCGTTTAAAACAACGGCAGGTAGTTTGTTTATCATTTCGGCTGTAATGCCGTAAAAAGGATCTCCATTAAGGGATATACAGTTTACAACAGTCTCTGAAGCATCTATAATATCACGATTAATATATAAGGATGTTGGTAGACCGTATGTTATATTTAATTTCTTTTCATATGAAACGGTTATATCTTCTGGATGCTCAGCTTTTAGTACAGTTAATATATCATCAATATTCATTATACCGTTAAATTGCTGTTTTGTTATAGGACAATTTATTAGTAACTCTAAAGTAGGTGAGATACAGACTGCTCGTATAGTTAATAAGATATAAAGCTTATCTATTATAGTAATATTACTAATATCTTCGGTACAATGTTTAGTTAGTATATCATTGAACGCTGTTAAAATAATATCGTTATTGGTATTAGCAATATTTTTTACTAATTCCTTCAGTTCAACAAAAGATAATTCTGTTAAATATACCGTTCTTTTAGAAATAGGTAAATTTACAGAATATAAAAACGTTGACATACTATTATAGTACAATATAATGTACTAAATGCAAGATTACAATCTGTGAGGTGTAAAGGGTCTCGCTGTACTTAAAAGATTAGCTATATCGTTTAAATTAACAGGTGTTCCAACAGTATAGTTTGAATAAGTCCAGAGGGTGCGATAGGTTTGTAATTTTTCAGTTTCGTAATCTAATGTCTGTTCAGATACATTATAAGGAACACAGTTATGAAATACCCATGATTTTCTGGGTAACATTGAAATACCAGCGTTTGATCTAGTATATTCCAATACCCTCATTGTAACTTTTATATTTTTAGGATCAACACCACCAGGTATATCACCAGGACGTGCTACCATACCAAAATGAGCACCTAAAATTACCCATGGTCTAATAACAAAGTCAATAAATGATGTTGTTGTTTCCTTGAATGATATGTTTAATGACGGTGCTTCCGCTGTTCTATTACCTCCTAATACACCTGGTAAAAACCCACGATTATTAGCAACCGAAGCGCTCTCTACACTAAATTGTTCAGGTGGTAAAGTAACTTCATGAGCGAACCAACATCCCACTAATTGCTGATTATCGTAATTAGTAAGTATGTTTTTAGCTGCATCAATATCAAAACCATTCTTATCACCATCAGTACGCTCTAAACCTTGTAAAACTTGAGTAGAAAGACTTGCTGGAAACCTATCAATAAGTACAACCCATTGAGTTGACATTGGAATAGCTGTATTCCATACCGTGGTAATTTGATTTAAAAATACATCACGCGGAAATACACCACCAGCTGATGAATAACCAGCACCAGCATTTGGTCCAATAAAACTCTGTGTCACTAAAGCGGCTGCTGGAGCAGCCGCTGCTATACCTGCTATGGCAGAATTAAGCGGATTATTAATACTCACCTAATTATTTAGGCTTGTAAGATATTAGAGGTGACTTTGACCTGGAGCTATTGCGAGTGGTACACCGATCTGACTACCTGCTACTTGACCACCAAGAGGTGAGGTACGTACAAAGTAGTGGTAAGCAAGAGTAACAGTAAATTCTACTGTCTGTCCTGTACCGGCTGCCATTGTATACGCAATGGGTCCAACGTTACGTGGTGTTACACCGTAAAGAACGTATGTAGCAACAACATTATTTTGATTATCAAGCTGAGCAAGAGTAATAGTAGCGTTCTTACTAGGTGTATTATATTGACCTGTACTTGACTGATCATCAAATACCCAGCGTGACCAATCCTCAAACAATTGACGAATGCCAGAAGCTTGATCGGCGTAGAATGTAATAGAATAACCTGTACCATCTGGGTAGATAGCATTACCAGGAAGGTTGAAATTTAATCCCATGTATGGAACTGAAACGTTAGTAATTTCACGAGCCGGTAAAGCTGCTGACTTTGCATACACTAATAATCCACCGTCGGACATTGTATAAGCTGCGGCACCATCACTGGTTATTTCGAGAATACGGAAGTTAAAGTCACGCGAAAAATTAAAGTTTGTCGCCTGCTGGTAAAACCCTTGGATTGTTTGTGCTGTTTGTGACATAAGGTGTAATTATTTATTCGTTAGTTGTTCTTTTTAGGCTACGATCTCATTGAAGTTAGCACTCGTCTGAGTTGCGTAGAAGTTAACTAAGATGAACTCTGCTGTTCTGACCGGCTTGAGGTAGATATCAACAATTAACTCATTTTGATCAATAACTGATGGTGTATTATTACGCTCATCGCAAACAATCAAGTAATCATACAACCCTTGTGTATTCTTTGCATAATCAAAGATAGGAGTGATTGTATTTACAAGGCGTGTGCGTGTGAAGAGCGTATTTGGCTCAAATACGAAGAACTGAGCAACATTATTTGTCTGTACTTCAAGAGTCAAGAACAATCTACGAACGTTAATACGATCGAAAGCACTTGGTTGCTTTAATGATGTCTTTTGACCGTAGATTACATATCCTTCATTAGGGAATGAAGCTACAGGATTAAGACTGATTGTATAAAGCTGATCGCGTTCCTTTTGCTTTGGACTATAACCGATGTCAAGAACACCTGTTAAAACACCGCGTGTAAATCCTGCTGGAGCAAACCAAGGCTGGAAGTTACTATCTGTCTTAGCCATTGCCGAAGCAGCAAAGCCTGAGAATGGAACCCAAACTGGTTGTTGTGAAGCATTGTCATAAACCTGTACAACATTTGCATAAACTGCTGTATAGCTGTTGTTGAATGAAGCAAACTGGTTGCGTAATGGCCAGTAGAGGTTAAGTGCAAAGTTATTATTAGGATTAGCTAATGTCTTGACACCAGGTGCTTGACCTGTTACGAAGATATTTGTAAGAGGATCAGCGATGAAAAGGTGATCCTTACGAACATTAGCTGCAAAGTTAATAAAGTTCTGAGCTACAGAATTGTAGTTAGTTACAATAGGTGCTGGTGTTGTTGGATTTTGTGCCGTAAGATTAGCAACATCCGATCCAAGATATGGAATTGTATCATCAAAATAACCAGATGTTGTTGGATTGAATGAGTTAGCGAAGATTGTACCTAATCCAGCTTCAGTTACAATTGATAACGGCCAGATAGATGGATCCTCAAGATAACCTAACATGGTCTGTACCTTTGTAGGTACACTACCAATTGTCTTAACTGAAAGATCTTGAGCTGAATAATCACCTAATGGATAAAGAGCATCTGTTGATCCAAATACACTTAAAACACTTCCGTATTGAGCTGATGTAGCGCCTGTACGTGTATAGAATGTATCATTTGATGTTGTAATGAGACCTGAAAGTGCTCCAGAATATCCACCAGTACCAATTGTATCACTAGCTAAGGGGTACTGACGTGAGTTGTTTAATAAGCGAACATTCTTATTTGGGAAGCCTGAAAGATTGAGCCAACCTGATGAATATTGTTGTGAGATATATGGATTAATGAATACCTGAATATTCTTAGAGTTGTTTTCAACATTTCCAATAAAGAAAGATTTTGGAATACCACCTGTTGAATTATTTACTTGACGGTAATAATCAAATGAACCTGTATATCCTTCAGATAGAATATAATCAAGGGAAATTGTATTTGGTGAAAATACTGATTGACGAAGTTTAAATAAACCAAGAGTAATAGTGTCGTTAAAGTTGGATGGTGATATATCAAAAGTTGGAATTGTTTCCATTACTTGTGAAACACTACCATTTGTACCATAACCGACTGCGGCAGATAATGGAAAGTTAAGTCTCTGTGAAGGAACAGTTGTAAAATTACCAGGTGTTACAGCTGACGCGTATGAATTAATAGTAAGAACATTATTGATGTCATTAAACGGTGTAGAAGGATAAAGGTTTGAATTATCCATTAAACCAATATAGTTACCTTCAAAACGTGTATTAATGGCATTTTGAGATTGATTAAGAATAATAAGACCAGCAGTACCAAATGCTGAGAGAACAGCAGGACTAAAAGTTGTTGTTGGTGGTTGTACTAATACTGAACTTAATGAAGGATTAGCTGATAAACCAACGTTACCACTATTAGAAACAACATATGAAGTACTTGGATCACTAGCACTAGCAGACCATGTAAATGCAGTACCATTTTGAATAGCAAGGAATTGCTGTTGAGTTAAACGAACGTGTGTTGGTGCACCAAATAAATACGTACCGTTTGTAATACCGAGATTTACTGATGTAACAGGCACAGTAACTGATGTACCTGTAAGAGCTAAGAAAAAGTTAACGGCAGCTGCTGAAAGTGCTGAGTTACTTAAATTAGTTGTTTGTGCTGAAACGGTGTTCTGTAAAACATTAGGATATGCAGCATTATATGATGCTGAAAGACCTGGAACTATATAATTTGAGGAAAGACCAGCATTATAAGCTGAAAGATTAGCTAAAACACCTGTAGTACTAGTAATAATAGATACAACAGGATAAACAAGAGCACTATATTGACTTGAGTAATCAAGACCAGCTGCACTACCGTACGGGAGACGGTAAGCGACTACATTAGCTGGTGATTGAAATACTGCAGTAGCTGTCTGATAGAAGTAACGCTCGGCAGCATTTGTCGGTAAACCAAAAATTTGCTCCCATTCACTAAGAGAACTAACTGTAATAGGCTCTGATGAAGGGCCCTTGGCAGCGAAACCAGGGATTAAAATAGTTGTTGGAGGTATGCCAGGTGCTCTTAAAGAAAGATCTACTTCGCTAATCTGTACGCCCGGGCTTTGTAGTGTAAGTGCCATATAAAGTATTTATACTTTTTGGAAATTATTTTTTAAATTTTAGAGACCTTCTGCCCAATTTAATGGCGTAACAATTAGTTGTGAGTATTCAAATGTGAAACTCGATTCTAACTCCGTTGCGTCTCTATAATTGTACTCTATACCATTTAAATTTGTAGGAAAAGCATCCGTATATTTGAATTCCATAATACGTTTATTGTATTCATCTAATGCAAAAATAGATAAAATTGCTTTATATTCATTATCAGGTGCAACAGGAAAAGGTACCAAATTATCTTGATCATATATACCTGTTTTAGCATTATTAAGTAAATCTAACCATTTATAAATTACCCAGTAATTTGAAAATCTATTATCAACAGTAAAGTTAACTGTAAGTGGATCGTATGGCTCACGGCTATAACTGGTTTGTGCAAATGTTTGACCAGCGTATCTCACACTAGCACTAGGTACTTTTATACTTGGTACTACAGATCCGTGTACAGCAAACTGTAATAAATCAAGATTTATATTATCTGCCCCATCTAAAAAACGTGAATTTATACGCCTTAATGCAGTTGGTACATTTAAAACAAGTGTAAACTTATCTTTTCTTGATAAGTTAAACGGACTCTGAATATAATCTACATTATTTGCCATATATTATTGTAAAAAGTGCCAACCGTCTTGTCTACCTTGATTAAGAAATGACCAACCTTGTGATTCAAGATCAGCAATACCATTGTCTTTATCATCTTGGTCTCCTTGCATAATAATTGGTAATGGTGATATCATATCTTGATCTTTTTCGTTATTATAAGCAGATATTGGGTTTACAAAATATTTAATCCCGTAATCAAGCGCTTTAAGTTTAAGAGGACGTTTATTATCATCAAGTTCAAGAATTTCAAAATAACGTTCAGTTATTTCATTTTCTAAACTCATAAGAGCCCAAATTAAACTCATTACTCTATCATCCCAATTATCAGAACCAGGTTTAGCAGCCCATGTTCCATTAGGATATCTAACAAAATCACGTAATTCACCAAGAGTTTTTAAATCTTTTATACGAATTACATTGAGTTCATTGAGCCAATAACGCATATTAGTTACGCCTTTGTACTTTGTATTAGTATGTGCTACTATACCAATTTTATTAAAAACCTTATCTCCTGCTTTAACACCATATGATACTAAATTTTCATATCCAAGAGTATTTCTTAATTGATCTACTACTTGAGCTCCACAATTATTGCGCTCGACTAAGGCCGGAGGTTTACCCCAATGTTCTAAAATTTCATTTAATTTAGTCACAAAATTATAAGGACTAATATTACGATTATGATAGACAGCAACCTGTTCAATATTCTGTAAATTAGTAACATCTAATATCTGGATAACTGAAGCTGCCTCACCTAATCCCTCAGAAACGTCAACACCTGCAACATAGAGCTTATCTTTATTTGGTTCATCCCACAAAAGATAATGTCCTTCATCAAAAACAAACTTCGGTTCCTGACATTCTAATTTTAATTTATCAAAAAACTCTTCATCAACAGCACTCTCACCAGATTGAACAAACACATTACCATATTCTTGATCAAATGACTCTCTACTTCCTAACTGTTTAATAGTATCATTCTTCCACTTCTCATCTCTGCCGGGTACTTCCCACCAATCTACACGTTCTGGGTGCCATCTATTATGCTTTTCAGGATCTGTTTCAGTAGCCCCTTGATAGAGGTCATAAAATAGGTTATTAGTACCATTAGGCGTACTGGCTACAAAAATCTTTGATTTTTTAGATGATGAAATAATAGGATATACAGATTCCCAGAAAGCCTCTACCATATGATTATCAATAAACGCTAACTCATCTAAAATAAGACAATTACAACTATCACCACGACCGGCGTCTGAACTCGTTGTACTAATACCAATACTAGATCCATTGGCAAATACTACAGATGTCTTACCCCATTCCATTACACCTGGTTTTAAGTAATTAGGTAGTTTTTCATACGCCATTCTAATACGCTTAAGAATATTAATAGCCGTTTGCTCCTTGTTAGCAACAATAAGAAGACGTTGGTCATCTTGAAAGCATGTAACCCAGAGAGCGTAAATTGTCATCATGGTAGTTTTACCAATCTGACGAGAAGCTAGAGTTATAACAAATCGATGATCCCTTAAGCTTCTTAGAATACGTTTTTGAAAGTTATGTAATTGAATTTTTATTTTACCTTCATCGAGATTTGTAATATAAAAAAAGTTTTCAGCAAAGTATAGTATATTGCGCTTACATTTAACTAAATGTTCTACCCACTCTGGATTTGATTCATAATCAAACTGTGCATCCTGAGTCGGTAAATTTTCATTACCTAGGTAAAATTGTTGTTTTTGTTTTTTAGTAGCCATGGAGCATAAATACTTAGTAGATGAATAAATCCCGTATATTTAACGAAGTCGGTGACCTTTATGAGGCATCAATAATTAATGAAGGTAAGAGCCGTTTTCCAGTTCAAGCTCCAGGAATTGGAAAAGGTACCTTTGATTATCAAAAGAATAAAAAGGTAGTACCTGCCATATCAAAAGGCACTAAAGCTTATGTACAACAAGATTCAGGTCCTGATCATGAAGGTGCAAAAACATTGCTTCCTGTAAAGCATGAAACTGATCCTGTCGCAGCTGTTGATGAGGATGGTAAGCTTTCTGTATACGACGGTGATAAGTTCACTACAGCAAGAAACCCTGAGTATAACTCTTACGTAAATAAAAAAGTTAAAAAGTTCAAGAAAATTCAAAAGAAGAGTATAAATAATTCTATGACAAAGTCTATTTTTGATAAACTATACGAAACTGTTATGAACGAGGAAGGAATTCCTGGTGATGACAACATTGAAGCCCATGATGCTAACGCACTCGATTTACCTGTTGATGGTGAAGGTGATGAAGTAACAATTACTCTTGATCGTGAAATGGCTAAGAAGCTCCATGAGGTTCTTATGACAGTTCTTGGTGACGAGTCAGCTAATGATGAGCATGAAGACGGCGGTGAAGATACCGAAGGTGAAGATGCCGAAGGTGAAGATAGCGAGTCCCACTACGGTGAGGCTACAGAGCTTGAAGAAGTTAAGATCCCTGGTACAGTCCATAAGGGCGGTAAGCATCCTTGGGAAGTTGGTCACAGCAACATCGTAAAAGGTGATGCTTCAAGTGACGTTGACGGTGAAGAGGGTGAAGGATCTGTTAACAACAAGGTTGACGGTAGCGGTAAGCCATTTGGTAAGCCAGAGCTTAGAAAGGGTGGTACAGCTGATACACAAAAGGTTCCAGCTAAGCCAACACCAGTTGACTCAAAGGTCTCAAAGAGCCTCGGTAAGAATTTGTTTGCTGCAGCTAAGGGTAGCTATAAGGGATCAAATTCCGGTAACGTAGTACCTCGTGATTTCCGTAAGTCATAATAAGTTAACACAGTAAATCAAAAATTAAAATTAGAAGACCCTAGTTGAAAGACTAGGGTCTCTTTTTGTACCTATTTTGTATAAATATCTGTGTGAAGAGCTTTAAGGATTTTATTAATGAACAGCGTGGCTTATATGTTAATTATTACAAACCAAAAAACGGTGACGGTACATATGAACGCCGTGTAAGAAGAGATCAAAAGCCTGTACCAGGAATGAACTTAGGAGGTAAGCATTCTTTTAGAATGGTTACAAAAGCTAAACAAGAGGAAAGTAAACATAAAGTTCCAAATGGTCCGGTATCTCAACAAGCTGCTGAAGAGATAGCTATGACTCATGGATTTAACTTAGCTACAATGGATGAAAATGGAAAGCGTCTTAGAGGTACAAATCCTCCAGAAATTCTTCTACCTAATCCTAATAAACGTAGTCCATTTCCATACATTAAAAAAATAATCTAATGAGTATTAATAGCTGTGATTTTTATACTGGTAATCCGACCCCTCAAATTTACCCTGGGTCCATAAACTATACAGATAATGGATGTATACGTTTTACTAATAAAACAAATAATTCTAATGAACGTATTATTCAATCAAATTATTGGCGTGAGCAAATAAATCTCTACGGTCAACAGTGTTATTATTACGTTAATACTTTTAATCTATTATCAGCTGATAACCTATATGGTGAGCAACCAACACAACAATTTGCTCCACCCCTGCCCTTTATTATAGCATTAAACTTAAATGAAAATGCATTAATGCTTAGTAAGTATGGTCTATTATCGGAGGATGAAGTAACAGCTTTTGTTCATATTAGTTCTTTCTATGCGACGTTTAATGGTCTTGAACCCAAGTCGGGTGATGTATTTCAACTTACTGAATATGGTAACGATCGACCAGGTGGTAGAGATGGTAAGTATTTTGAAATAACAGAACGTCTCGATGAGGATGCTGCCACCATAAATCCTTTAGGTGGTCATTATGTTTGGTTATTAAAGGCTAAGAGATTTGAATGGTCATTTGAACCAGGTATTAAGGGTGATGCAGTTAATAATCAAGTATTCGATGATACACAAAGCACTACTGCATCAGGAGCTAATAAACCGTACGATTATAGTGCTGATGTAGCTTCAAAGCAAATTTTTGATTATTCACAAACTGATTACAGTAGTGTGTACGGCGGTTATTATTAAAGAGAAGTATTCTTTTGATAGATGGTGTCGTAATCCGGTACAACTTCTTTTTTATGTGAAGCTATAAAACCATCTGCTTGACGGCCGGATTCAAATATCATTTCAACCCGACCACTACGACTTCCAAATATATATTTTAAACCGTTTTCAATAGCCGTAATACTTAAAATATTATATTGCTCCTTTATTTTGAATTTACTATCCCAATTATTTGTATGCTTTAATACAACAAAACTGGTACCAATAATATAATGCATATTAGATAGTTACTTCAGCTTCCTGTTTTTCTAGTTCATTAAGATCACTTTTCATTGATCCAAAACGCTCCTCAATGTATTTTTGAAAAGCAAGTGGCTTAACCCAATCTACTTCTGCAGCTCCAACTACTGTTGAACGCTTTTTTAATTGCTCAACGCGCTTACTTACAAATTCAATTCCTTCTAAAAGACACAACCAACGAGAATATTCATCCTCTGTCATAGTGTGTGATTTTGCTTCTGTGTTAATTGTTATATATTTTTTTGATGATGGCGATTGCATACCCAAGCATTATGAATGAAACGCGCTTAACGTCAAGAATATTTTTTTGTTTATTTAAAATATCTGTGATACTACCAATTGCATCCAAGCTAGTCTGCATACTTTTAATATTATCTAATATTGCTCTTTGAACCACTGGCTTTACATCATCAGAAATTGTACTTGTAATAACTGACTTAGATAATGTATCACCATACAGTGATAAAAAATTTTTAATAATACTTCTTTCAGATTGTATATCTTTTTTAAAATATGCTCTGCCTTCTTCAACTGCAGAATAATCAGCTATAGGAACATTATGTCTAATAGTATCAACAATACTATCTACCTTAACTGTTGCTTCTTCTGATTTTGTATTAAAAGGATCTGATGACCCTGTTATAGAAGTTAGAGTATTGATACTATCAGGAATTTCCATTGGATATGCTTGTAAGAAGAGGTGCTAGAGCTGTCGTAGTATCTGTACTAATAATGGGTTCTGTTTGTAACGCTGTTTCGGCATTTATAAAAACTGAAATTGACTTCTCACAGTCACCACATTTATACATATTAACATCATTAAGACGAATAGGAACAAAATCTTTACGTTTCTTACTACAGGGGCACAATACTTCAAGTCCTTGATAACTGAATTCCTTTATACGTTCGTTTTCAAGTTGTTTATTTCTTAAAGTTATATACGCATCTAAGGCTGAGACATAGCCATTATAAATTACAAATTGAAGTACAACAGCTATTAAAAATCCAATCCAAAACTTTACACCTAAAAGTGTTAAAATAAACGCAAGTAACAAAGATACAGTTATTAGTGTAATTAAAGATGTAACAAGCCGTATATTCATTATTAATATAATAATACCAACAACTTGTAAAATCAACGATCGTCGTTAGGATCAGCAATTTCTGTACTATCCTCACCAACTGTACGAATTACATTTTTTAGACAGCTCATTGAATCCTCTAGATGACTAATAATAGTAGAAACTTCCTCTTCTAATTTTTTATCCTTTTTAACAATAGGTGCTTCTAATGCATTCTTAAAAGCATTTATGGAACCAACTGTGTTACTAATTAATTCACTTAATATATTGGCAGCGTTTATTAATTGATAGGGTAAAACATTATCAGCTTTTGCAGTATTAGGGCTCTGATCAGTATCATAATCTTGACTTACAAGATCTTTAAATTTCATTCTCTGGGAGGCAAACTCACGTGAAGCTTGTCCGCTTACCCATTTATTATAGCCCATTGTAGCATCTTCGAATAAAACTTTCTTTTTCACTACGATTATTTATAGCGTCGGAGTATAAATAATAGTATATGTTGTTTAAATCTAGATTTGATTTTGTATTAGAAGCTGATGATCAAACACCAGATGAGGCTCCTGTAACTCCTGTTAATGATAAGGAAGCAATGGCACAGACTCTTGATACAGCTAAGCCTGATGATTTTAATGTTCAGGCTGCTGAGCGTCAAAAGAGAGTAGATCACGTAAAGATTGCTCAAATTAATACTCTTAATGAATGGATAGCAAAGATTGATGATTTTATTGTATTTTTAAATGATACAAAATCTGATTCAATGCAGATTCAACTTCATTCAGCTCCTTGTGATACAATGTTTGAAAAGATTGCTACAAGTGAAAAGAAAAAGATTTCACGTCTTGCAGCTGATTTAGGTAATCTCGGTCAATCACTTAAGGGATATCTTGCCTCTGCTAATGACTAATATTCGACATTAAGAGCTTTGCTTTTAATCCTTCGTGTGAGTTTTTAATAATAAATTGCGGAGAAACTTCATCAATTTTTGCTGCAATACAGACGTCATTTAAGTCTTTAAACTGTTTGCCAATTTTTTCAGGCCATATAAAAACAGTTTCTCCGTTATCTAAGAGACGTTTTGTTTTATTATAGCTAGCCGAATCCAGCCACTGGCTGTCTAAAACCCAAATTTTCTTATATAATTTATAGCTGTTTAGTTGTTCTCTTTGAATGTGAGAAAGTGTCTTGTCACTCTTTTCTTGAATACCGGCGACAGCTGTTCCGTTCTTTACAAAAAAAGCATCAATAGGCCCTTCAAATATGAATATGTATTCAAGATCATCATTAATCTTGTTTAGGTTAAAGAGTGTCTTATCACCATTAAACTTACCAAGGTATTTTGGAATACCTTTATCATTATCATATATAGCTCTTGTCTGATAAAACAAAATTTCACCTGCTTCATTATAAAATGGTATTACAATTCTATTTTTTTGAAATTTATCAGTTAAGGATACCCAGAGAGAGTCTGGTTTGTTAACAGCAGAATTGAGTCTCCTGTTGGTAATTATAGTTAATGCATCATTGACGACTTTATTGTCTTTAAAATAGGACAATTGATCTTTATCAAAGAGATTAATACAATCTAAAGGTAACGTTTCTGACTCAAATGTCTTTTTGGAGGTATATTCTTCCTTATTAATATCTACAGGTAAAATATCGTATGCACCAACTTCATTAATTATTTCTTTAAACGAAAGACCAGATACTTCCTGTATCCATCTTAAGGGCTTGCTTGCCCAACCGCAGTTATGACAACATATGTAATCATCATCTACGATATAGTAACACCTACTTTTTCGCATCCACGACTTACCCTCCCTACAAATAGGACACCCAGCCTCATATGTATTAGTGTACTTTTTGTACTTAGGATAGCCTGCGTACTGATAAAATTTTTGTACAGTATATGCTTGAGGTAATATCACACTATGATTATAGTGCCCTCTATTATAAAAACAAGCTTACTCAGCTTTTTTTAAATTTTTTACTGAAACAACACCTTTGTATACAAATGTACCAGATGAAGGGTCTGTATAAATTGCTTCAGTAATTTCTTGATTACCCTTAATGTATGTTCTCATTGTAGGGCGAATCGGTTCACCACTGATCGGTGATTGAATAATCTTTGGTTGGATCATGTCCATAATAATATTTAATACTTATGCTGTAATTTGCTCTGTATTTTTATCATACTGTAGTTTACAAACATTGAAAACATTTTTTGGCATTTTTTCAACAACATCAATTATTTTTTCCTCTATACCAAAATTAAACTTATCGCAAGGTATCTCCCGTACAACCATAGTAGGTAAAGAAAGAAATTTAAATACATTATCCATTGTTTCAATATAAACTAAAAGTTCACCAAGATAATATCCAGCAGTTACAGCATATATATGGCGTTGTATAGGATGTTGTTGTTTTTTCTTAAAGAACATTATTCGCTATCATTAAAGGGTCCGTGATTAATAAACTTATTAATAAGAGTTGTGAGAGAATCAGCTTCCTGTTGATTGTGTGCAGATATAATATTAATAGGAGTACCATCTAAAGCATATCCCATGATAATATATGATGATAAAAATTCTTCAATTATTGAAGATAATATCTCAACGTTTCTTGTATTACCATCCTTTGTATTAAGTTGTTCGCGAAGTTTAGCTGTTAAAGCTTTTTGAGTAAGATTTCGAATATCCTTTATATTTTTAGGATCATACTTATTCACCTCTTTTGAGGCTTTAGTTTTACGCTGTCTCTTTCTCGATGGATCGTCCTTCATCGTTAGTATTTAATTTGGCAATATAACGATTGCGACCACGATAATCGTTGTTATTTGATACACCGTGTGTAATAAGATAATCAATTATAACTTCAATACTATCTGTTTTTATATTATAATTCTTAGGTATACGATGGCCGCCATCATTTAATTCAAATAATGTTTCGTCCATTTCTGTCTTATTACTATAGCATGTAATCATTACTGAACTTTCGCTTGGATTAACCATGACAGTCCAGCGACGCGGATCGCTCTTTGCATATACTGAAAATAAACGTAGAACAACGAAACCGTTATCCTTAAGACGCTTTACAAAGTAACTTGGTGTTTTAATTTTATTTCTGCTCATATATTTTAATTTTCTAAGGCTGATATAACGAATTTAAGATTCGTAGATTCAAGTGTTGTATCAAACATCAGTACTCCCATTTTAGTAATGAGCTGTGCGTCTATAGTTTTAAACTTCATACAAGAAATTATACGAAAAATTTCAAAATTCAAGGGTATTGGTTTTATAAATGGTTGACCTTGGTAATCTTCAGTAAGCTTCATTCCATATGAATCAGTATTGGCTCTTGTAAGATCAGTTAAATCACCGTATACAATACCATCTCTAAACGTAAGGTAAAGTTTATTTGTATCCGTAGCAATTACACTGCCCTTAATCAAGGAAGTAATAGCAGATTGAGTAAGACTAAATTTACCATCAAAGTTTAAAGCTTTTAATTTTTCTATATTAATTTTAGGTAACGAAATAATGTTATCCTCATAAAGATGATATTTAAACCGAATAGCAGATGACGAGTATCCGATATTATTAGATTCAAGATTAAACTCTATTTCTTGTTCCTCAATACAAGCAAGAATTCTACAAAACTTTTTAATGTCTGGTACATTAAGCGTTTTTGTAATATTAATCTTATCATCGTTATACTGCGCACTAACAATAATAGTATTATCACTTGTTGCAATTAAGGAGGTAATCTGACCAGGTTTTACAATTAAAACAGCAGACTCTGCCACCTTACTAATTGGCAACAAAAAATTATTAAGAAATTTTTCCCTATCAGTAATATTAAGAATCATCTTTTTAAGATTAGATTAAATTTACTCTTAATCAACTGCATTAAAGAGATATTGTTGCGGAAGCACGATTCTTTTTTTTAAGGGTCTCAATACTTGCAACAATATTTTCCTGACTTTCGATAATTAATTTTAATTTCTTTTCAATAGATTCAAGTTTATTAAAAATACTTTCAGTATAAGGACTAGTATTAAAATTAAGTTCTAATTGATTAGGATCTGTAGGAGGAACAGTTGTTACTACTTGTGATGCAGTAACAACTGTATTACCTTGAAGTGATGCAAGAGACGGTATAACTACCGGTCCTGCCTGTACTGAAGTGGGGGCTATAACAGAAACTGGAGCTAAAGCTGGAGCCGGCGCTGGTGCGGGCTGAGGTGCCGATCCTTGAGGAATAGAGTTAAGCATTGCATTAGGGTCTAAGGACCCAGCAATTGGCTTAAGACTACTTACAATATTCTTATCAAGCTCTTTCATTTCCCCAAGATTCTGTCCGAGGAACTGTAAGGCAAGCAGCTTAGCCTCATCACCACTTACATCTCTAATAACATCCATTAGTCTTCAAGTCCCTTAAGGAGCTCATTAATTGAATCATCGTCAATACTAGTCGACGCTGATACAGTTGGCTTAGCTGGAGCAGGTACTGGTTTAGCTGCAACGGGTGCTGGCTTTGAAACAACTTCTGTTGCTTCAGCTACATCGGCTGTACAATGATAGTGCTCATTAAGCATCTCAACAAGCTCATCATAACTCTTAGCTGTGACATATGTCTCAAGATCATTAATGCCGTTATATATCTCTTCATATGAGTCAGGGCTCAAGCCATTAATTGCGCTAGGTAGAGCAAACTTAGATGAAACAAACGTTGGATACTCACCTTGCTTTTCAACCTTAATACGAAGGTTGCAACCATTTGGAGAAAGATCAAAGATACGCGGACCAAAGTCAACGGAATCATCACCTTCAATAGCATCCATAATAATCTTATTAAGCTGTCGTCCAAAACGAAGAACCTTAATAGTACCGTTATTTTCAGGTGTTACAGGATCATTAACAACATAAACATTAACAAACCAATTCTCTTTACGGTTAAGAGCCTTTGACTTCTCCTTCTCTTCCTCAGAGCCATTACGACGAATACTAAAAAACGTCTCAGAAATTGGATCGCGCTGACCCCAAGTTGCTGGGCTCGTACAAGTTACAAAACGACCAGTAGAAAAACTATTCCAACCGTATGAAAAATAATTAAAGAATGTCTTACTTGTTTCTTTAATATTTGGAAGAAGACGTACAACGTACGTGTTTCCTGGTGTAGTTTTAAGAATATCCTTATACTTTACATTAGTAGCGGTATTCTCGTTAGTTTTTGTAAGAGCAGACTTAATGCTGTCAAACATGGATGATGTGAATGCGGTATTCATAATTTAGTTTAATATAGTTTGTATTTTTTGTTTAGTCAAGTTTTATTTTGTTATTTTGTTATTTTGTTTATACCAAGTTCTATAAACTTTCGTGCTTTAATTGAATTAAAGTATTTGGTTCTTAGTGTCGGTATATTATTTACTAGGTCTTCTCCCAATATAAATGCAAGAATTTCAGAATCAACTGACTTAAATGCTTTTTCAAAAAGAATAAAACCAAATAGACAATAAACATTTATTCTATGTTCCTTTAAGTGCAATAAGAATGAAAACATGTTATTTGTTTTATGATTAATATATTCATCTACAGAGATATTATTATCTTTACAGAAGTTTGAAATAAATCTCAATGACTGTTGTATATTTTCAAGCTGTTCCTGGCTATCAGGGCTCATCATTAAAAGTTTTTGTTGATACAGCATATAAGCTTTAGTTGCTTTAAGTGTAGTATAATAATCTAAATCAAAATACTTTTCATCTGAATACACTTTATACGGTGCATTAAAAAACTCTTCAATTTTAATATGTTTAAATTTATTAAAAAATATAGAAAGTTTTTTAAGATTATTGATATCTATATCTTTCATCTTACTAAAGTCCTTTCTAAGTTTATACGGCAAGTTATTTGCCGTTCTAGCTGACTTTAAAAAATTATTATAGATATATTGTTCAAATTTTGAAACATCAATATCTAAATCAGGCATTACTAAATTGTAACATATCCCTTATCATTATTCAATGGTGAACCTTTTGAATTAAGATATTTCATAATGTATTTACTTTTATGTAGGCTTGGATCGAATTTTAAAAAGATTTGAACAGCTGCGTAATCAGTTTCAGCATCACAGTAAACTTTGAATAAATCTCTAAGCGTTTTGTTTTGCAGAAAAACTAAAAACACATTTGCAAGATTCATTTTCTTTGTATACATCAAAGCTACTAAAGAACAAAATGACAGAAATAAATGCTCTGCCTCATATTCTGTTATTGTACAATCGTCTGGTAAATCTTTCATTGATGTGGATAATAACTAATTATCCATACAGTACTTCAAAATCAATGTTTTATAGTGAAAGACTTGCGAGTGTACTTGTTGTAGAGCTCAAAGCCTGTGTATCATTAACGTGTTCATCTTCTGTTAATGTTAAGGTTGAGTAGTCAATACGTAATACACAACTACCAAAATTAGGTCCAAAACGATTTTTCATAAAACCCATTTTGATGACTCCTAGCTCACGATCAGTTACTTCCTGCCATATACTTAAAATTACGTCTGCCGTCATAGCAAGACCCATACTCTCAGAGATTGTATTCATTCCAGGATCTGAAGTAGAGAATCCTGAGCGATTTAACTGAGTAGCTGAGATAATTGGACAATTAAAGACATAAGATAGAGCACGAAGTTGCTCTGTAATCTTTTTAATCTTTTCATAGCTATTATTGCCATCTTGAATAGTAAACAAATTTACATAGTCAACAACAATAGCATCAAATTTATACCCTTGAGTTAACAACTTTTTAATGTAAGCCTGAAGATAACTAATAGTAATAGTCGATGGTGGGAATTCCTTAATAAGAATCTTTGCATTAGGATTTGATGATGCGTGATTCTCAAGACTATGTTTTAACGTTGTAGTATCTGACTTAATTCTACTAAGAGGAATTTTAGTAATGTTTGAAGACAGACGTTGAGCGTAAATTAACTCTGGCATTTCAAGAGTTACTAATAGAACACTCTTTCCCTGATTAGCTATATTAATTGCAACATTACCTAAGAAGATACTCTTACCAATATTTGTCTCACCGGTAAACAAATATAATGATCTACCCGACTCTAAAAAACCTCCGTTTATTCTCTCATCTAGCCAATCCCAACCAGTAGGAATATAACTTACTTCTGAATTTAAATTATCAACAAGTACATCTACATCCTTTAGCAAATCATGACCTACATTTGTAGTAAGTGAAACATTACATGCTTTTTCAAACTTTTCTAAAATAGTAGATGTATTAACCTGATTTTTATTCAAGTCATCAACAACATCCATCATTGTATGAAAAACGGCTTTTTCTTTTAAGAACGTTTCTGTATTTTGAGATAGCTCATCAGCATTTAAATTCTTATCAATATCTGTAAATGTACCAACAACTTTCTTAAAAGAATTTTTAAGTTCTGAAGTAGTAAGATATGTCTTAATCTCTGTTAGTGTTGGACATGTTCCGCGATTAGAAAAAAAATCTCTAATAATACTAAAGATACTTTTTATATCATCATTCTTAAAATATTTTGGATCTACATAATCAACAATTGATGAAAGGTATGTTTCATCAGTTAGAGATTTATAAACAATTACTGTTTCAAAGTAATCTAGATCCAGTTTCGACATGCAATAATAATACTATCTTATGCTATTAATAGCTAGCATATTCTTTTAGAAATTGTGTTTGATTCTTTACGAATGTTTTATCTTCAAAAGATCGTAATCCAGGAGATGCATGAATGAGATGAATAGGAGCTACACCAATTTTAAGTTTCTTCTTATTAGCATCCAAACAACTTGAAATATCGTAATGATGAAACGTATAATTTTCATTAAACTTCCATCCTGCTTCTTTAACTTTCTTAACATTAACTGACATAAAGACACCGTCAATAATAGCTACTCTTGCCGGTGTAGGTCCAAAAGGAGTTACCATCGACATTCCATCGTGAAGATGTGCTACAGCTCCGTGAAGAGTACCACCTCCAAAACCACCACACATTATATGCCAGAGAACCGGAGTTTGAATTTTACAATTATTACCACCTGCAACTCCTACTATATCATATTTTTCATGATACTTTTCAAGTTTTGCTTCCAGCATTGCATCATCAAAATAAACATCATCATGACAGAAAGCAATATAATCATAATTGTGATTTGAATATAAAAATTCATTATACCTTTTGCTAAGACCTTCTTTATTATTTTTATAAAGATGTACAGTAATTGGATTCTTAATATATTCGTTAATTACATCAACACTATGTTTAAGTATAGGTGTTAAATTGTCTTTTACACAGGAGAATATGGCAATGTTACTCATAAAACAAAAAACGGTGAATTATTCTGAAATCCGCCAATAGAAGTAAGTCCTTCCTTAGTCATCAAATATAAAACACCTTCATCTAGGGATTTAAACTTTTTATAAGGCAGGGAGGAAAAAGAATTACTAAGAAAATCTGCATATATTGTACTACCAGAACGTGCAAGATATACATTATTTGAAAGCTTATTATAAATCCAAAGACCAAATATGCCTTCAAGTTTAGAGAGTACAGTACATAATGCTGATACTTCATCCTGATTAGTATCAGTTTCTTGACTTAAGAGAGCAGGTATTACAGAAGAATCTACTTCATTATAGGGTACACCCTTTTTAAGGGTTTTCTTTAGAGCTTTATCATTAGTTAAAACTCCGTTATGAGCTACTACCCATGTACCACATACAAAGGGATGAGATGTTTCAGGTTCAAATGTACGAACTGAACTTGTAGGAGCTTGTGTATGTCCGAGATAGTAATAAAAATCTTTTGGTTTAAGACCAATCTTGTTATCTGTTACTTTCATCTCATCATGCAAGTCTGCTATTCCTTCAATATACATTCGAGCATCATAATCTGAGCTTAAAAATAACCCACCGTAAGCAAAACTACCTCGGTCTTTACATTGATCGTAAATATCTGTAAATTCCTTAAAATTATTAGATCCAAAAATAGCACACATTTCATTAATATTATACTATAGAGAATAAATAATTCAAGCATATGAATCGTGATACTCAACTTATTTTTGAAGCTTATAGAAAGAGACAATTAGAACTTTTAACAGAGAGGGATATTGGTGCAGAGTTTGGACCATCATTAGGTGCAGTTTCCTCAGGTATTTCAGAGCGTGAGAAAAGTGCTGATACATATATTTTTAAACTTCTTAAATCTAAGAATCCTGATAAATCACATGATGAAATTGTTAAAATGGTTGTTGAGCCATTATATAATGCAATTTTCATTGATAATAAATTTTCAGCTGAAGGATCACATAAAGATCAATTAGCTAAATTACAAACAGCTTTGGAGAATGAATTAGCTAAATCTTATCCAAAAGCTCAATCAAGTTATACTGCTAGAATTATTAAAAACTTTTTGACCCCTGTTGTTAAGATTTTAGACGCTGAAGCAGGTGATATTGAAGGTGGTAAAGAAGCAGTAAATGCGGTTAAGCAAGCTGTTACAAAAGCAGCAGCTAAGAATGAAGTAAAAGCACCAGAAGGAGAAGTTGCTGCTGCTGTTAAGGCACCAGCTTTAACTACATTTACAACAAGCGGTATATATGAAGTAAAAACTTCAGATGAAGTTCAAAAAGAAGGTATTAAATTACCTGAAGATTTGGATAGAATTTTTACACGCTTGCAAGGATTAGAAGGACGCGACGATGTTACAGGTTCTGAACTAATTGAAGAATTAAAAAATCGTGGAACAGAACCGACAAAAATTACACGATTCCTTAGTGATCTTGTTCGTGCTGGTGTAATTATTAAGCCTGTAAATGTAGCAGGTCCATCTTCAGATGAGGGTGTAGCAGGTAGTGATAAGTATCAAGACCGAGAGGAAATGGAAAAGCATAGAGGTGCCGGAGATTCAACATTACGTGTTAAGCAGTCACCATTTAAGGGAACTGCTGGTGACAGTATGTTTGGTTAAACTTTACCTAGTAAATGATCCCAGGGAATAAGCCTGGAATACTTAACAGGATCTTCAATACCTGCATCGATAAATCCCTTAAGACGGAGAGCACATGCTGTACATTCTCCGCATGCTTCCTCTAAACCTTCATAACAGGTCCAAGTATTAGCAAAATCAACACCGAGAGAAATACCAAGTTCAATAATTTCTTTCTTTGACTTATCAATAAGAGGTGCTTCAATAGTAATTTTATTTCTGCGATTGAGAGCATTTACATTATTAATGGCTGTAAGAAATTCTGGTGAACCATCCCAATAACCAGCTACTGAGTCAGCTTGAGCAGCTCCATGATAAACTGTATCAGCGCCTACTCCTTCAGCAAATGATGATGCAATACTCAATAACATCATATTTCTAAACGGTACATAATTTACCGTTTGTGGGTCACCCATTACATCCTTAGCTTTAGCTACATCAATATTACGATCAAGAAGAGATGATGTTTTAATCAAATTAAAGAACGGAAGTTCAACTACAGTATTAAAATGTATATTCTCATCTGTATCTTTATCTCTAATTGCCTCAATCTGCTTTTCAGCACACTCTAGTTCTTTAATATGCCTTTGACCGTAATCAAAGGAAATAGCATATACGTTCTTAAAATTAGCAGCAGCATAGTGAAGAAGGACAGTTGAATCCATCCCTCCACTAATTGGAACTACTACCTTATTCTTCTTCTGTTGTGATGGCTTCTTCGACATGATCTTCATTCATATTATTATACTTGTAATCGTCTGCAAGCTTTTTATCGAGCTCAGGGATAATAAAGTCCTCAAAGAATGAGATATCTTTTACAAAATTCTTAGCATAACCAAGCTTGTCACCCTTCTTATACTTACCGCAGTCCATACCAACAACATAGGTAGAACCCGTTTGTTCGATAATCCCGCGTGCTGTAGCCATCTGAAGAAGACCACTGTATTTGTTAAGTCCTGACTTAAACGAAAGGTACATTTCAGCCTCAAGGAATGGAGGTACAAAGCGGTTCTTAACCGTAAGAGCTCTAATTGTTGTACCAGAATACTTGTTAGCTTCTGCAAGCTTATCTGTATTAATAGCACCCGAATCACCTTCACCTTCTTTTTCATTTCTCTTAGCAAGCTGAACCAAAATACTAGCCATATAGACTGGACCTGAACCACCAGATTGAGTCTTAACAAGGGTCGGAAACATCGAACCAGGATCAGAATACGTATGATTGGTAAACATAATCGTTACACCAGCTTTACCTGCCTTATAGGTAAGAGTTCTAAGCATTGACTTAAGAGACTTAGCTCTTGTACCCATATCAGCTGCTGACTTATCCTTTGTAATATCATCAATTTCTTTCTGTGAAGAAAGATTACCAAGACTATCAATACTAATAATAAACTTACCTTGTTGACCAGCTTCAATTACACTATCAAGGAAAGCTGAAATTTGATTACGGCATTGATCGACTGTATAAACTGGAACATATTTTGTCTTACTAGCATCTAAACCAACACCTCTTGTTGAGCTTTCATCAATAGCAAACTCAGTATCAAAAATAACAGGAATGACACCTCGCTTCTGAGCATTAGCAAGAATCTTATTAACAACAAATGTCTTACCAGTCATTGACTCTCCAGAGAAACCAACAATACGACCTTTAGGAATACCACCTTTACGACAACTACCCCCAAGAATAGCATTAAGAGCATAACACCCAGTATCATACCATACATCAACATTAGATAATGCATTTTCATCAAGCATTGTTGCTTCACTATTCATTGCATCTAGTTTCTTAAAAATATTGTCAATCTCTTTACTCATATTCAAATATTATAGAACCATAATTAGTATAATCAACAAAAAAAATACCCGGCTTTCACCGGGTATTTTTTACTGGTTTCTTGAGAGCAGATTACGATTTACTCATCAAAAAGCTTTACAACACTAGGGCTTGCTGGTGCAATAAGTGGTGCATCAACAAACAACTTGCTGTACTGGTCGAGAAGACGTGCATCGTTCTCGACGTTAAGACCGTGAACAGTATTAGCATAGCTATACTTCCACTGTGTGCCCTCTTCCTTATTCTTATCGGAGACGAACTCACGGAAATAAAGAGGAATTGTTTGTACATTAAGCTGACCCTGTGGGGTTGGCTGAACGTGAATGATTGCTGGGTTCTTGACCACGAACGTAGTTTCGTCTGAAGAGACGAGCTCGCCGATCGTTGTACGACCGATGTGATCAATGAATGTGATAAGATTTAGTGTATCGCTCATAGATGTATATATTAAATACGCGGTATAAAAAAATCAACTATTCAAGTCCTAAAAGATCAAATAAATCTGTCTGTGCAGACATAGCAGGATCTTTTAACTTCCAGTTAACAGCATTATAAAAACGCTCAATTACCTGAAAGATAATTTTCTTAAAGATAAATTCATAATCAGGCTCAAAGATATCAGCAAACTCCTTAGGGTAATAGTATTTGTATCCAATTACAGAAATACCATATTTGTTTGGCTTACGAAGATAAAAATACTTAATTTTATCTCCAGAGGAAATTGCTTCATACTTTCGTTCAATATTAAACTTACTAAGTAAAAGATTGTGATAGTATGCTGCTTTAACATGAATAGGCATTCTCTTTACAGTTTTAAAGTCCTTACTATTTGAAGCATATTTCTCGTACCCCTTAACGCCCATTACAGAAGCAATATCTTCAACGGGTAACGTTTTAAACGTTTCATAAGTTTCTGTAAAAACTTTATTAGCATCAGTAAGAGATTTCGTAGTAAGCATGGTTTCGATAATACGCTTTACGTAAGGTTTAATCTGCTTGGGCATTGTTGTTCTTACAACTTCAACACCTGTATATTTAAATTTGTTACATGGAATACCTTCTACGTCAAGAAGATGAAGGACATAACGTTTCTTTTGTAAGAAGATACCGCTATCGGCAATTGCTTCACGCTTGAACACTAATCGACAGTCAGTTGAATTTAAATCAGCTTTACCCCATTTTACAATTTCAGTATTGAGATGATCTTCAATATCCTGAACCGCCTTATAGTACTCTGTTGTTACATTGCCGTCCTTATCGTATGTTTCAATACCTTTAGCTTTAATAAGATGCTTGATAGAAATATAACTACTATCAGTATCATTGTAAATAATTGGTGAATTTTCTTTTAGATATTCTTCTGTTAATCCGGTGTTATCTTTAATATAATTTGTTAAAATTTGATTAGATTGTTTAATTACAGCCTGACCAGTAAGAGTAATAGATTCAGCAAGCTCATCATCACCAAGGGGACTATGCTTATTGCCAAAGTAACCATAGATAGTATTAATAAGAATCTTAATAGTATGCTGACGTATGTTAAGATTATCAATTTCATTTTGAACTTTCTTATAATTAGGATCTGTTTCTTTTATATTAATTGCAGCTTTTTTAGCTTTAGTTAATAGCTTTTTAATCTCTACACGCTTTTTATAATAATAATCAACAGTAATTGGAATAACCCCTTTCTCTTTTTGTGAGAATAATACATTAGCTTTTGAAATAGCAAGTTGTTCAATTTCAATAAAAGTAGCAAATTTTTTATGAGATAGATTGTATTCCTTTCCATTTACATGTTTAAATACAACTCCGGTTTCAGTCTTTTCAGTAATCTTGCCTACCTTTGTTTCAGGTGATAGGTTGAGAGTAATCATCATGTTAGGATATAGACTGTTTGCATCAAACGAAACAATATGTTCTTGAAAGTCTCTCTGTGGTTCACCTACGTACGCACCTGCATTCTTCTGACCGCCTTCTTTAATCTCTTTAACAAATGTAGGAATTCGTTGATCCTTAGTGCGTGCACGAATAGAGCAAAGACCTGTAATTACTGAAAGTGATCCTAACGCTCCCTCGAATGTTGTAAGACCGGCATATGCAATCATTCTTAATAGTTGAATGTATTGTAGTTTCTTTTCTAAGTTAATAAGAAGAGTAACGTCCTGAATATTATACTCAACAAATAACTCCCAGTTTTCTTCTGATAAGCTTGCAAGATCCGTATCACCATAATCAATCTTGCGCTGATCTAATTCAATTTCACCAATTGCATCGAGTTTATATGACTCACGCAGTACAGGACAAAAGCGCTGATAAATCTGTAAATAGTCAACACAAGATATACCTTCAATATGCCAACGTGTTTGTTCCCTACCAAACTTACCCATAAATGTACGTGCACGCATTGATCCAATAGGTGAGAGTCTACGAACCTCATCTTCACCTACGATCTTTGTCATACGATTAATAATGTAAGGTATATCAAAAAACTCTGAGTTCCATCCCGATAAAATATCAGGATAATCTTTAGAAAAGAAATCTAAAAATTTTATATACAACTCACGCTCAGTCTTACAATAGATATATGTTGTTTTATCGTTAGCCTTGGTAAATGGTTTTGTACCCCAGACAGTGTATCTTTCAGTAATAGTATCATAGATAGTAATTACATTAATTGGATCTTGAGGATTATTAATATCTGGAAATGCATCTGGACTATATGTTTCGATATCAATAAAGTGTACCTTCAGTGGATATTGATTAAATTCATCTTTTTCATTATCCTGCCAAAATGTATCAATAAGAAATTGTTGTTGTACATTAAAATTATCAAAAACACGAACAATACCATTATCTTTAATATACCGAGAGCGTTCGGATTGATTTTTAAATCTCTTCTTCTTTAACTTAGTATTAAAGATACTCATTGCATCCGGAGCATTATTTGTCTCAAGATAAATGTATGGCTCGTATGTAGAGGGTAAGGTAATACGATTACCTTGATCATCCCATGTATAAAGATTCATGGTCTGAGTACGAGGTGAGTACGCTACATTTCTAAACATGCTTTTATTATACAGGCATCTACCTGACAGGTCAACTAGCTTATGCCGTTAATTGCGTTTAACAATTTACGCTCTGGATGTCCGTATGGGTAATTAAACAATTCAACGTATTTGTTAATATTATCTTCATTTTCTAACCAGCGTTCTTCGGCTGACTTACGGGCCTTAGCACATATATTCATATAACGCCCTTTCTTAGAAAGAACATCATCAATAATAGCAATCATCTCTTCACCTGTATTAAACTTAAACGGTGCATCTTTATATGTTACCAGATTTTGACAAGCAATAGGTAAACCATAGCAGTTTGCCTCTACAAGCTTAAGATCTGATTTTGACTTATTAAAATTATTATCCTGTAAAGGTGCAACTAACATATTAACATTAAGCTTACTAACTTTCTCTGGATAGGTATAAAGCTGCTCCCATGGATGAAATTCCATCTCACCGTTCTGTACAAATGGATGCAATGGTAATGGATATGCACCTAAAAATACCCATTGATACTTGTGTCTTGAATCAACGATTGCTCTATTGACATGCTCAAAATCATCTTTTTGTCCAACGCGATTATCTACATCAAAATGGGCACCAGATCCTGCATATAGGATTCTTGGTTTATTCTTATAACGATCATAGTTATCAGATACTTTCTTTTCATTATAAAAATGACCCATCCACCACTTTGGTGGATAATTTGGTATTACTGTAATATTTTTATTAGAAGTTTTACCCATGTAATACTCCTTCATGAAATCGCAAGTTACAGTTATTTCATCACATAATTCCATAATTTCTTGAGCAGTAGCTCGAATTTTTGGATCTGTAAAGGCGGGTTTAAATTTATTGTACTCCGGAATATCTTCAGAAAATACAAGATCATCAATTTCGTAAATAAGACGAAACCCCATTTGTCTACTAAGATCTTTAAGAAATTTAACAAACTGCAATTGATGTTCAGTGGCTTGACGTTGAATACGTACAACCTGAGCACCTCTAAAATAATTAGGATCGAGATTCATAACTGTACTTCCATGTACAGTCATCTTCTGATGAGCGTTGAGTAAATGTTCAGGCCAAATCATTCTCCAAAAACCACAACCACTATAATCAGCATAATACTGAAGCACACGTTTTAAATTCATCTCAGGCGGTTGAGGTACTTCCTGTTGTACAGGCTGTGGTGGTAGCATACCTCCACCGAAAGGTGATGCACCAAAAGGAGAAACAAAAGGAGAAGTAGGGAATGGATTAAACATGAGCTGGTATATTTTAAGCAGTATATTCCTTAAAATCAACACGACGGGTAATGCCATTTGTCTTTTCTAAGAAAATAATATTACCTGTTGCAGCTTTAATACTTTCTTTACGATGACTAATAACCATAATGGATTCGTTAAATTTTTCAATTCGTTCCTTGAGAATATTAATAACAAGCTCTACACCTCTTTCATCAAGACTTGAATCAAAAAGCTCGTCGTAAATACTAAAATTAAAACATACATCTCCCTGTAGCCTTCTAATATCCATAAAAGCAAAAAGACAAGCTAAGTCAACACTCTTTCTTTCAGCTCCACTAAAGTTAAAATAAGAACATTCCTTACCTTTGTTATCAACAATCTTTTCTTCAAAGTATTCATTAAATTCACACTTACAGTTTGCATCCATTTTACCTAAGTAGTATGCAAGTTTTGTATTAAAGATTTGAAGAATCTTAGTTACGATATATGATTTAACACCTTCTTCAGATACAACAAATTTAGCTACATCATAATTACTAAGAACAGTTTTTAATTGCTCAAGATCATGTTGAAGTTGAGTACATTTATTTTTTTGTTCATTAATAACATCATCAAATGAAGTAGAGGTTGTCTCGAGTTCGGTTAAATCTTGCTCTAGCATCTTTTGCCATTCCTCTAATTGAACTAATCTGTCATTAAGACCTGTAATATCTTTTTCTTCTAAAGCAATATTATGAATGTCTGTTTCAATTGATCTAACTTTTTGTTTTACCTCAGACTGCTTAGTTATAATTTGACTTTCTTTTATACTTTGTTCATCAATAAATGCTTCATGATTTTGAATTAAATTATTAATTTTTTTCTTCTCATCCTCAATATGACTCTTATCATTGTCTTCTATAATACGTAGACAGGATGGACATTTATCTTTACCTGAAATAACATTCTTAATTTGTTTTTCAAGTTGAGTAATAAGAGTTTGCTTTTCACTCTTTTGATGTCTAATAGTCTGTAATGTTGTGTCTAATTTTTTTAACCCATCATTAAGTTTAATTATTTTATCTTGTAAATCAGTTGTACTTTTTTTAGTAAATGACGCTAGTTTATTACTAATAGTTTGAATTTCATTAGCATTATTTGTTTGACGGTTTTTATATTTTTCAACTTTTTCATCGCGCTTTCGTATAGCATCTTCTTGTTGAGTTTCTAATACATTTAACGCTCTGGTAGCCTCATCATATCGCGTTGATTCAATATCGAAATCTTTTTTCTTCTCAAGTATATCACTTTTAAGAAGAGATAACATTTCACTAAACACACCGAGATTAAAAATATCTTCAATAAATCGTCTTTTTTCTTGCTTCTTTTTTGCCATAAACGGAGTTGTATTGTTTATGGTCATAATTACACAGTTCTGAAATATTTCAGGTGTGCAGTTAAATTTATGCATTATAAATGCATTTGTATTGGATATACTGTCTCTAGTCTTATCCTCTCCGTTAATAGTAATAAAACATTTAGAAGGTTCTAACGTTCGTCGTATAACGATCTCTTCTGTTTTGTCGAAGTATTTAATGGTGGCTCCCAAAACCACCTCGCAATTCTTCTTATTAATATTATTAATAATATGTTCTTTCTTGAGTTCACGTAATGTTTCACCAAAAACTGCAAAGTAAATAGCATCAGCAACTGTTGATTTACCAACACCGTTACGTCTATCTTCCTTATCTTTATTTATTCCAGTTATGATATGTAATCCCCGTTGAAAGTCAACTTCAACTGGTACATTACCTACAGAAAGAAAGTTCTGTATTTTAACATTATTAAAATTTATATACTTCATACGTTACAAGCTCGCTTATATAGATCGAGACAGTACGTTATTATCTGATTTTTATTTTCAATATCAAGCACGTTTACAAATTCTTCTATTGTTTTTTGCATATCTACACCTGCAGCTTCATAGTTATGATCGTCAACGGTAATAGAGTTATTAAAGAGAGAGTAGTCAACAGAAAATGAAAATGGTTTAAATTCATTCATTTTTTTAATTAATGCCTCAATTCCATCTTCTTTTGCTTTTTTATCAATAACAAGTTTAATGATACTATTATTAACAAGTTTTTTTACATCCTCACCACTCAGACTTTTATGTGATGTAAGCTCAGTAAGAGTAATTTTTTTATGCTTTGGTGATAATTTATTTTCGTAAAAAGTATATGTACTGGATGGTATATCTAAGATATAATATCCTTTTGTACTACCTGCGTCACCAAAATCCATTTCAAAAGGATTACCGACATAAACAATAGTACCATCATTATATTTTCTTTCATCACGTAGATGAAAGTGACCTGTCATAACTAGATCTGCTTTTTCTAAAAGGTTAGCAGACTTAGCTCCGTGGTCACATGACTTAAAACTATTCATTTTAAAACTTTCTATTTCTAAGTGACCAAACATAATATCTACCTCATTAACACTATCAATATTAGCACCCCATGGTAAAAATAATACTTTTTTACCAAACAGAGTAGTTTCAGTAGCGGCATCAATAACGGTAATATTTTTTCTTCCATTAAGAATTGATAATGAATTTACATCTGATCTATCTTTATAAAAAGCATCATGATTACCAACAATAAAAACCATATTAAAGTTTTTTAATTTTTGTAAGATCTGTGCAGCAATATGTAACGTAGAAACAGATATATCACTACGGTAATGAAAAAAATCTCCTAAAAAGAAAATATCCGTAATGCCTCTTTTAGTTAAATCCTCTACAAACCAATCACACCAGGCAAGTGCAGTTTCATGCCATACAATTGAATCTTGATGTACACCAAGATGAAGGTCTGAAAAAATTGCTACTTTTGATTGTTTAATGTTTATCTCACTCGTCATCACTTTCGTCATCTCCTGTTGGTTCAACATAGATGCTACCTGCACATGCATCACTTGCTTCAATCATTAATTCTGTATAAACTTTTTCTCTATACTCGTTAATAGCTTCGTGATGCTTCTTTTCTTTTTTAATTCTATTAATAAATGCATGGAAGGCGATAGTTGTAAAATAAGAGAATGGACTAAATCCTGAATCAATCTTAAATTTTTTATTCTTTAAAGCAGAAAACATTTTAACTATTGCATCACCTACCATGTCTTCTTTATAACTATAATTTAAAAAATTAGGTGCATAAGAAAGGCCGTTAGCAATTTTATTTAAACTTTCACCGAGCTTAATTGTAATATTACCTGTATTATAATAGTTACGAATTTCATCTTCAAATTCTTTACTGTTTACATAATGAACTTTATCTTTTGGTTTAATCTTTTTAGGTGCAGCTTCAGGTACAATTTCTTCTATTAATTTAACCGGATCAATTTTAAGTAAACTATCAATTCCAGCATCACCAAAAATTTCTTCTTGTGGTACATCGGATACAACTTCACTAAGCAAAGATATTATCTTAGGCTTTGCCTTAGTTTTCTTGTATGGTTTTTTCGGTGTAGATAATGGTTTCTTTTTCATATAAAGCTTTTCTTTTTTCAGAGTGTAATAGACTATAATGTAAGTTATCAGCTATATCAAATATTATAAGCTGGTCCTTATCCTTATGCAACCTAAGACCTCGACCAATTGACTGGACTATTTTAATCTTAGCTTTACCTCCGCATGCAAAAATTATATAATGCAAATTTTTAATATTAATTCCTGTAGAAAAAATTTTAGAAATAGCTACAACAATGACATCATTGTTTGTTTCCATAAGCTTACGAATACGATCACGTTCCTCAATTTCTACTTCTCCTCGTACAAAAAAGACTTGTTTATTAGGTGCTTCTTGTTTAATGTGATTATACAACAGCTCACCGTGTTCAATATAATCAACCATAACAAGAGCATTATTAGGAAGTTTAGTGCTTAACTTAGTTATTATTTTATTTCTAAAATTACTTACAATAAGTCGTTGAAGTTCTTTACGGTAAGTAATTTTTTTATTATCTTTGTGTAATAAATTAAGAATTGTTATCTGTACATTACTAACATAGCTATCCTGTCTTAAATCATGACTATTCTTTTCATATATAACAGGGCCTATCTTACCAATAATATTCCATTGATCAAGTACATCCTCAGGCATTGTACCAGTAAATCCAAAACGGTAAGGTGTTGTAACAATTTTAAAAATATCATTAACTTTATTGCCTTTTCTTACTTTATGTACTTCATCCACAATTAGCACATCAATGTCAGCAAGCCAAGATATATCACTATTTTTACTTTGTAAAATACCAAGATTAGCTACAATTACTTCCGAGTTTAAATTTATATCATCGTCACCTGTCCACTTTGAAACACTAAATGGAACACCATAATCTTTAAAATCTTGTGTAGTCTGCTCCACTAGTCCTCTATCTGGAACAACAAAGAGAGCCCTAAAGCTCCCTTTGTTAAACTGTGATTTATACAGGTTATATGCTTTAGTTAAAAGTGTTGCCGAGGTAAGAGTTTTACCACCGGCTGTAGCTAAAATAATAGTACCTCTACCTAGGCCTAGACACTTTTTAACAATATCCTCCTGATAATCTCTTAGAGGTAAATTTAATTTTGGTAACTCGTAATCAAAGTCTAATTGCTGTTGCCAGGTATGACGAGCAGGGTAAACAATATCTTGAAGTTCCTTACTACTAGTTACTTCTCCAACGTATTGACAGCTACGAATGTAGTCTTTTATAGCAAAATATAGACATGGCTCAAAACGACCAGTAGGAGTAATTGCATATGTTCTAGGTGGCATGAACCTACCATACCTACGCATAAACACAGCTGCTTCATTTTTAACAGAAAAGTGCTCACGTATGTCAGAAAGCATGTCTCCTGACAAAATACCAACTTTCTTCTTACTGTCATACGTAAACTCAATCATCTTAGGTCATTTCGAGTTTCATAATCTCGATAAGGTTTTTAATATCGAAGGTAGTACTACTAAGAGTTTTTTCAGATTTTTCAAGTAACTCAATAATTAACTCTGTTTCTTGTATCTTTGTAGTAAATTCCTGAATTCTACTATGTCTATCAGCTGTTGAAGAAATAACAGGCTGGGTAAGCTTAACAGGGCTTGTATTATTAATTTCTGACATAATGTCATTTTTAACTGTTTCCCTTTGCTTCTTAAGAGAATTAACGTTCATACGCATTCTTATCAATCTACCAGCCCATTTATGTTTAATTGCAGGTAAGCGTAACTGATAGTCCTTAAGATTCAATTCATTAATCTTTAAGTCCTCTTCAAGCTCTTTAATGATTTCTTCTAACATTAAGCTTAAGTATATATTACAGTAACTAAAAATCAATGAGTAATTTTAACAAACTATTTGATGTAATTATGGAGGATTTAACGAATTCTGCAGCAACAGCATTTACCTCACCTAGTATACCACCAGCAGGCAGTACAGGTGGTCACTTTCCAGGGAGTGGTGATCCGGCTGTAGGTGGTTATAATGGCGGTGATGCACGCTGGGCCTTTGGAAAAGAGAACTTTAAAATAGCTAAACCATCAAAACCAGGTAAGAAAGATAAGAAGCCAAAGGTACCTAAAATTAAAATGCAACGTAGAAATTTGGCTCCATCAATGTAAGTTACTAGATGGAATTAGGTCACTGGCAGTTAAATGAAGGTATCACCGTTTCCGGTGAGTTTTTTGGTTTTATCTATGAAATAACCAATTCTATTAATAATAAGAAGTACATTGGTAAGAAACAATGTCAAAGTAGACTCAAGCGCAAACCACTTAAAGGTAAGAGGCGAAACAGAATTGATTACGTTGATTCAGATTGGCGTGAGTATACCAGTTCATCCAATGAACTTAATGAGGATATTATAAAATACGGTAAAGATAAGTTTATTTTTAAAATTATAAAAATTTGTAATTCAAAATGGGCCCTAGCGTATTATGAAATAAAGGAACAAATTCAACAGGATGTCTTAATGCGCGAGGATTATTATAATGGCATTATAAATGTACGAATTGGCCGAATTCCAAAGGGAGAGTTGCAGTCTTTTAAAAATCAAGTATAATCTGGATATGATCCAGGAGATAGCACCAATTCAGTATAATTTTAAAATTATTGACTTTTCTTCTGTAAGTAAAGAAATTTCAAGATTAATGTTAGCTGACATGGAAAAATACGGTTTTTTAGAGAATCCAAAATTTTCTAAGGATATTAAACGCCTGCTATTACATCATACAATTCATAGTATTTGTAATTTTTTTCTTAAAAATAAAAAAGGTACACCTGTTATTCTATATTTTGAGATTCTTGGATATTTTACTAAATTTCATGCTTTTTACGGTGAAAGTGAAGTTAATAGGTATTTGCATAACATTATGTTGAAACTTAAAAAAATATTACCGGTACGCATTTATATTGGAAGTATACCATTTGAAGAGTTAAAACAAGCAGTTGATAAAAACACAGGAGAAGGTATAGATTTTCTTAAAACTATAGAAATTCACCTTACACGATATGACTTTAGTAAATATACATTTAGTCGTATCAAACAATATGTAGCACGTTATAAATTAACTTTTTTAAGTAAAGATTACTTTAACCAATTAAAAACAAAAAACCTTCTATTTACATAAATAATTGTGTGAAATTCACTGATCGTATTGATAATTACCTTACCCTTTTAAGCGAGCAAGACCCGGGAACTCCTGAAGCACCTGCTGCAGACGCTACAACACCTGATCCAAATGCAGCTCCTGCTGCAACCGGAGAACAACAACCAGCAGATATAGCTCCTGCGGGTTACGTAGATCTTGTAAAATTACTTGTAAAAGCAACTGCAATGAATTTTCCAGAAGGTGACCTTGATCAATTGTATCAAACAGTCGTTACTAAAGAAAACGCTTTTACCGTTCGTGATGCTGTAAAAGATGCATTAACAATGTATGAAGGTGATAATATGATGAGATTAGATAATCCTAATTATAAATCATTTTTAGATTCAATTAATACAAATAACCTTTATCTTAAACTTAATAAGATTAAATCAATTATTAACAGTAGAGCTTAAAAATATGTACAAAAGCTTAAAAGACGTTTACGTAAAAGAATCATTTGCACGCCCGGTGCCGCCACCTTATATGCGTTATATAATTAACGAAAGCGGTGAGGGTATAATTTATCCTTTTGAAGTAACAAGTGTTAGAACAGGTAAGGATTTAATTGAGCTTTTTGATGATGCTGCTAAAACATTAGGAATTAAACATATTGATTTTAATAATGCTTTGCAAAAAGAAGTTACTGTTTTATATACACATGATCATGCAGTAACAAAACGACTTAGTGCTTGGTTACATGAACTCGATAATCCTAATAGTGAAATGATTTCTTTAGCTAATGGCAGAAAAATACGTGCTATTGGGTTTGAAAATTATAATAATATTTTTGACAAATTACCGCTTAGTACGACTGTAAAAGATGGTAATGACGTACAGGTGAGACGTGCAATAGCTGGTGCTGTATTTTTACACGCTGCAATTTTAATGGGTAAAATTCTTAAAGAAAGAATGCACGAAGAGATTGGTCATACAGGTGGTCATGCAGGTGTTGTAATTAAAGATTTAAAATTTAAAGATAGAAAAGTTAAATTACCTGTTAAATTTGATATTGAATTCAACAAAACAAAAGAACAAGATAATAATGATCTAAACGGTGCCAGTGCATTTAGTTCACAAGATAATAATTATAGTAATCCAAATGATAGCAAAACAAATTTTGCTATTGCACCTTATGGTTCTAATGGTGGTATAGCGAGTCCAGATAGCGCTGCTTTTGACAGAACAATTTAATAATGAAATTCAACAGCTACGCTCAATTAATTCTTGATGCTATTGAATTAAATAGACTTAAGAGTTCTTTGTTTGAAAGTGTAGTTAGAGATTCAAATAAAGGTTATTTTCTTTTAGAAGGCGGTCAAGCTGCTGAAAATCTTACCGGTGATTTAATTGCCGCAACAGGTAATGATAAACTTCATTATACAAGAGCAACACCTACTCCAGAAGTTGTAAAAGAAGTTCAAGAGTTATTATCTTTATTACGTAAAAAAAATTATGTTGATTCAAGAGAGTCTTCTTTTTATCTTGGATCAAGTCGTCTGTTTGCAATTAAAGCCGGTATCAAACCGCCTACACCAAATGAAATAGAAACTAAAGAAATAATTCAAAAAGCTCTTCAAGCAAAAACAGATTTTGGTGATATTGATTTAGATGTTTATTTAAATGACGGTGTAACAATGCATGACGTCGCAAACTTTTTAACACAAACATTTCCTCAAAAATATGCTGCAGAGGTAGTTGGTGAAGAAATTAACACAGCTGTTGTTTTAGGTAACACAAATAACATAATTCAAATTGATATTGTTAATATTAAAGGCAAAGAAAAATATTTTGGTGTATCTCAATTTGCTAGTATGGCAGATATAGCTGAAGGTATTAAGGGTGCAGTAAGAGATTTAATGATTAGAGCAATTGCTGCATCAACACCTATTACTCCCGTTAAGACTCAAGCATTAGATAATGCTGTTAAAAATACAGAAGAGTATAAAAATTTTGTAGCTAAAAATAATAAACTCGGTCCTGTTACTTACAATATAAGATATACTCTTGGTGGTGAAGGTCTTGCGTATAAAATTACTTGGAAGGCTGGAGATAAAGAAAAAACATATAGTAAGAATGGTGTTAAGTTTGATCAACTTCAACGATTTGTTAGCGGTAAAGAAGTAACGCCCGTAGCGTATGAAGATATTGATACATTAGCTGCTATCTTAGGATTTAAAAATGCTGAAGATATGAAGCATGTTGTTAAAATGTCTGAACTTATTTCAACATTTGATCAAGAGCGTAGACAAAAAATTTGGGATGTACTTGTAAAAAATATAAAAACAAAGCTTCCAAATCCTGCTACAGGTAGAAATCAAGGTCAAATGACAGTACAGGAAGCTAAAAATGCTTTGTCTTATCTTAGGCCATTTTTTGGTAATATCAATACTTCAGAAGAAGAACAGGCCTTTAATGAAAGTGTATTTATTGAAGAAAAAGCCGTTAAGATGGTTTCAATTCCACATATTGATCAAATGACTCCAAAAGATTTTTGCAGTCTTTTTAGTGGTGGTGCTTGGGAGGTATCTGAAAAGTATGACGGTTCGAATGTTTCGTTTGGTCTAACGGATGAAGGGCAAATATTTGTAAAATCTAAAAAAGGCAACCCGGTTACATCTTCAGCTGAGTTTTATCAATTTGCTAAATCATATGATAATGATATTTTTGATGGATTTGGTAGACTATTAGAAACTCTTCAAAAAAGTAATGTAGCTAATTTGTTTAAAACATTTGAACAAAAAGTTGGCGCACCAATACAAATTTTTGGTGAAATGTTTAGCAAAGCACATATGAATGTCATACCATACGCTGCTGATTTAATTGGTAAAGGAGCTGTTGTTGTATTTGGTGTTGTTAAACTAGATACACCAAAAGGTACTGACATTTCAACTACACCAGAAGGATTAGAAATTAAGAAACAAATTATTACTGCTTTAAATGGTAAGGAGGGTTGGAATTTTTATGATAAAGAGCCTCTACAGTTAAAAATTAGTGATGAAGTAAAACAGCAAATTACTAAGACCTGTAGTGCTGAAAATATGGCTGTAATGGCTTCAAGAAAGAGAACGGGTAATGAAGCTGAAGCAAAGTCCAAAGCAGTAGCTGAATTTAAAATTTTACAAACTATGATAAAGAAGTCTCTTCTTGGATCCGTAGGTACTGAGCCTTCTTCATTAGGTGCTGCTGAGATTGAAGGTGCTATTATTCGTAATATACAAACAGGTGCAATTGCTAAGCTAGTTGACTTAGAAGGTTTTGGAAGACGTAGAGCTGAACAATGGGCAGGTGTTGATGCGTTGAAAGATTATCGTAAGTCACTCTTTAATCAGCTTAAAGATGATGTATTAAAGAATGCTGATATATTTGTATTAGATGATAAGCAGGTACAAAAACTTACTGATGCAATGGAAATAAAAGGTGCTAGATTTAGTACTTTAGATGAAATGCTTAATGTACTTTACGGTGATGCTGCTGAAGAGATTGAGTTTAAAGATGCTAATCAAATGGTACATGATCTTACAGCATCGTTACAAAAATATAAAAAAGATATTGAACAAGCTTTATTTAAAATTAATAAGAATGATCAAAAAGCTGTTCAAGATACAACTGCTGCCATTAAAGCTGAAAGATCAAGAATAGATCAATTTATTACTGAACTTAATACAAGATTACAAGGTAATCAAAATCCTTATCTATCCGTTATTAAATTCGTTCTAGGTCCTAAGACAATAGAAGAGTTAACAAATAAGTTTTTAGCCACAATAAAGTAAATTAACGTCTCTTTTTACTTTCAAGAACTCTAACACATTCCAAAAGAACTTTTTCAATATTTTCTTTTGACTCATTACGTACTGTGCGCTTAATTTGATTAACAATACTACTACCGCCATTGTTAATACTATCAATAAAATCTTGAGCTGAACCTTCTTCAATTTCTTCAGCATGTCCTTCAACTTCATCTCTATATTGCTCATAATCTTTATAAGCAAATACAGCGTTTAAATCATCAAATGATTGTGTAATTTTAGCTGCAATCCATGGTGATAATTCTTCTTCATCCTTAACAAGCTCGTGTAACATGGCAGCCATTTTAGCAATTCTAAAACATTGCTGTTTAGCCATATAACCATTTGTTTCATGTGAGTTACGATGATCTTCAATACCTTCATTATCATACCCGCTATGTACTGGTTTATCAGCAAATACCATATCATCTTCTTCACTTGCTTCACATGGACATTTTGGCTTTGTTTGCTTACACTTTAAGCATACTCTCATAGGAGCTTGATTAATAGCACCATTAGATGAAGCGGCCGTTGTATGATCGAGAACTGATCCCGTTTCATCAGATTCTCTATAGACGCGTTGATTATAAATTTCATTGAGGAGGTTAAAGTCCTTGGCAAACATATACAATTATTTAGTCTATATGTGCATAAATAATTGTATGTCATGTCTATTTGAATCACGTTTCATAGAGATCTTAAATGAAAAGAAAGCTCCAAGTTTATCTATTAAGCGTGGAGAAAAATTACCTGTTAATCGTGGAGGTGGCTTAACAGCCAAGGGTAGAGCAAAATATAACCGCGCTACCGGATCACACCTTAAAGCTCCAGTAACTGGTAAGGCTAAAAAAGGATCTAAAGCTTCAAAACGTAGAAAGAGTTTTTGTGCAAGAAGTAGCGCTTGGATTCCAGCTGGAGGTTGTGCTGGTAAGAAGACTCGTGGATGCGCAGCAAGAAGGAGATGGAAATGTTAACGTTTAAACAATTTTTTGTAGAAAAAAAAGTTAAAAGAGATCGCTGTTTAAGTAGAGCTGACTCTGTTTACGGCAAAAAAACATCTGCCTATAAGTCTGGAGCAGTTGTTAAATGCCGTCAGGGTAAAATTTGGAAAAAGAAATGAAATTTAACGACCTCGTACAGATACTTATTGAAGATTTTTCAAAAGAAAAAAAACAAGGTCTTCATGGTTGGTTTTCACGTAATCACGGACACGGTTGGATAGATTGTAAGACTGGTAAACCATGCGGCAGACAGAAAGGTGAAAAGCGTAGAAGCTATCCAGCATGTCGTCCGACTAAGGCAATGTGTAATAGTAGAAAAAATATTAAAAAAAGTTCAAAACGAATTTCTTGGAAGAAAAAATAATATTATGAAAACATTTAAAGAATATGTAAACGGTAGATCAGCTGGTTCACCGAATAGACCTATACTAGGTGTCACAGAGATAATTGACATTGAGGGTATTGGTGAAGTAGAAGCAAAGATTGATAGTGGTAATGAAGCTTATAATGTTCTTCTTGGTTTAGATATAGAACATCACGGTCATGAATGTACATTTACAACTGTAAATGATAAACGTATGACTTTACCCTGTACAGGTAAAGTAGATATTAATATTGGAAGTGGTAATATTGAATCTCGTCCAACAGTAGAGCTTAATTTTACTTTACAAGGTAAACATTATACCGGTATCACATTTAGTCTCGCAGATCGAGCTCAGAATGATCAACCGGTATTAATTGGTGAGCCGTTTGTTAAAAAGATAAACGCTCTTATTGATGTAAAGCAAGGAGACTAACTTTTCATATTACTAATGAAGTTATAAAATTCAGCTCTTGTAGCTCCATCTTTCATAAAGTCACCACTAAGCTTTGAGGTCTTCATCTCACAACCATCATGCTTAATACCTCTTAGACAAGCACATGTATGAGAGGCACTTAACATTACAGCAACACCCTCATTTAATTCACATACTTCATTGATTGCATCATGAATCTGTACAGTTAATCCTTCCTGAATCTGAGGACGACGTGCATAAAACTCTACAATACGGTTAAGTTTTGATAATCCAATAACTCTACCCTCAGCAGACGGTATATATGCTACGTGGGCAACACCTGTAAAGGCAAGATGATGATGGCTACACATTGACTTAACAGGAATACCGCCTTGAAACACCATTCCGTTATATCCATTACTTGGAAATGATGTAACCTTAGGAGGTTCATCATAACAACCAGCAGCAAGGTCATTAACAAATGCCTTAGCTACTCTTAACGGTGTTCCAGTACTATTAGGGTCATTACGCCAGTCAAAACCAAGTGCATCAAGATATGCTTCATAAGCTTTAGCTGCATTTTCAATAATAACTTTCCTCTCTTCAGCAGAATGAGGATGATTTCCGTTAGCAAACTTTAATTTATACTCTTTTGTATATTCAGACATATACATATTATACTATCTATTTTCTTACTATCAACAATAAATATTAATAGTGAAATACGAATTAATCATTGAAAATAATTTAAAGAAAACAGATCTCAAGCGTGTTCGTATTAAGGTAGATCCAAGTCTTGTACATCAGGCTGAAGATTTATCACAATGCAATGGCTATGAAGGATATATCTTAGCAGAAACAGGTGATGTACCCAAAGTTCTTGTTATGAACCCTGATGGTGTATCGTCAGTTATGGATATACCGCAGCAATTCTTACAGATGTTGATGTCTGATGAAGAGTCTGAGACTTTACGTGCGTTTAAAGAGTATATTTGTAATATATGTAGTATTGATACTTCCACTCCAGAAGCTGAATTACTCTTAAATGCACCTGCTATTGAAGATGTCGAGTCTATTTTAAAAACTGTAGGTTTAACTGATGATGAGTTAAAAATTCTTTATAGAAATTTTATTTCTGACAATGATGGTACTGTAAATGAAGGTGTATTTACAAATTTACTTAATAAAGCTAAACAAGCAACTGCTGTAAAAATGATTGGTAAGCGTGTTGATGCAGCAAAAGCTAGCATAAAAGATCCAGGTGCTTGGTTAAGAGGTGCTGGTAAAATTGCTTCAGCTTATGGTGGTGCAAGAATTGGTGGAGCTTTACAGGGCCTAGGTCAAGAATATACAAATACCAAAAATAAAACAATACAGCAAGCATTTGACAATGCTAATCTCGATGTTAATAAATTTAGAAATTGGTTAATTAATCAACCTACTGATCTACCTAAGAAAATATCACCAACCACCGTAACAGATACTGCGACAAAGCGTGAATTACTAAACTTTGGTCGAGGAGGTTATAAGAATTATGGTATTTCTGATCTTACAAGCTCATTACAAGGTCATAAAGTAGATATGAACAAATTTAATAGTGATTTAAACAATTATATTAAATCATACGCTGAAGAGCCGAAAGCAAAAACAGTAATTAAGCCTGATGTACCTGAAACACCTACATCAGCTCCAACTCCCACAATAACAACTGGGCCTACTGCAAGAACTCCTGAGGGAAGCCCCGTACCTGGTCAATCTCGTTTCACAACAGCCGACGGTAAACGTTCTTACCTATTTACTAAAAGCGGTTGGAGTGTATTGGATCCAGCAAATAAAGGTAAATTACTTACCGATCCTGCTATTCAAAAGAATGCAAACGCACAAAGTAAAAATATTACTGCGCAATGGCAAAAAACATTAAAGATTGTACCAAAACCTGCGTCAGTACCGACTCCAACACCAGTTAAGTAACTTTATTATGCCATACAATATACGTAAAGTCAAGGGTGGATATAAAGTTTGTAAAAAAATCGGAAATAAGAAGTGTATGCCTGGAAAATCAGTAACAAGAGCTAAAGCTAAGGCTCGCATTTATGCTGCTCATATGAATGAAAATTTTAATGATACTGTAAATCGTATTTTAAAGACTTTAATTTAGAGAGTTGCTTTTTTTGTCTAGTGATTAAGTAATATAGAATATATAGAAAATACTGAGCATATCGAAGAAGAGGAGCCAAAGACAACTTCTATATTTTTTTCAATTTAAGTTGATTTACTAAAATATATCAGTTATAATAAAAATATATGAGTAATTATCAGTCAACTAAGCTTTTAGAGTTAGGTTCTTGTGCATTTAGACAATGGAGAGCTACATCACATTGTTCTAAGATTCACGGTTATCAATTACTTGCTAAATTTTATTTTGCTGCTTCATCATTAGATGAAAAAAACTGGGTAGTAGATTTTGCTAGTCTTAAAACATTAAAATCTATTCTTCAACATCAATTTGATCATACATTATGTGTAGCTCAAGATGATCCTTTATTAGAAACATTTCAATTGCTACATTCTCAAGGAGGTTGTGATCTTCGTATTATGGATTCTGTAGGTATTGAAAAAACTGCTGAGTTTTGTTTTAATGCTGCAACAAATTGGTTAAAAGAGAATTATGGTGAACGTTGTTGGGTAGAGAAAGTAGAAGTATTTGAGCATGAAGCTAATTCTGCCATTTATGTAAAACCAAATGTAATTACTCATTCATTTCAAATGCCAACATCATACGGTGGTGTAACACTTTTAAATGAAACAAAGGCAGTTAGTACAGTATCAACACCTGATGTCTCAATTCCTGCAACAACTGTAACAGCTGAGATTCCTTCTACAACAGAAACAAATGTTCAGCCAACAGAAACACCAACTTCTATTGAAATTGCTCTACTTCCTGATTTGCCTGCAGGACCAACAGGCGTAACTGTTGGTAGAGGTCAGGTAACCCAGGGATGGTCAAATCCATTTGGCGGTACAAGTTGGGGTGTCTAATGAACGCCGAGCATATGCAACAAATTTACGGCGGTGAGATAGGTGATTATCTTATACCTGTAAAAATTTTAAATAAAGAAAATACTTCAAGTTTAAACCCAGCTGGAGACATAACCAACATTTATACCTCTCAAGTTCAAAATAAAGGTTCTATTGATACGAGTAATCTATTAGTACCTAATATAAATCTTTCATCTCTAATTGATCAAAGACCACCCGATCCAATGCAGCAAATGCTTAATCAAACATTAACTAAAATTGCTCAAGAGGTAGGTTTAGAAGGTGAACTGAGCGTAAATTTTAAAAAGACACCTGAGCTTGTATTACCAAAAGATCAAACACCTGATGATATTAAACAAGCTCAGGATAGTATTGCTGCTGCTTTAGCTGAGCTAAAGGCTATGGGTGCTGTTTAACAGACATTGTTGTATACATAATGTCTTTAAAGACATGTGTAACATATCTACACAATGCAGAACGTACAATATGATCTTCCGTTAATTCCACACAATGTACACCATGTGTTTTAGCTTCTTCGGTATCAAAAGCTTTATATACAGCATTGAAACCTGATTTACCATACGGAAGATCCGATTGATCAGGATCACCACATATAATCATTTTACTAAACTCACCCATACGAGTTAAAAGTGTTTGAAGTTCACGGGTTGTTAAATTTTGACTTTCATCACAACAAATAAATTTTACAGCAAAGTGTAAACCACGTGCAAAGTTAATAGGACAGATTGTTATTCTATTATCTTTATGTAAACGATGAATTTGAGGTTGAATTATAAGCTCAGAAAATTTTTCATTAAAAGGTGTCATATAAACATTAACTTTTTCATTAATATCACCTGGAAGGTAACCAAGCTTTGAATCTGAACTTTCAACAGCTGAACGTACAAGTACAATATCTGATACTTTCTTCATATTAAGAAGCTGTAACCCAAGATACATAGAAAGAATTGTCTTAGATGTACCAGCAGGACCTTTAAGGATCATTAATTTTGTATCCTTATCTAAAAAAAGATTAATTATCTCTTTTTGCTTATCTGTCCAAGGGAGTTCTTTGACATTGAGAGTAAAATCAATTTTTTCTCTCTGAGCTACATATAGTGATGTGTCAGCTGGTTTTTCAACCGAACTAGCACCCGATGGTGGGGCTGTTTTCACAGCCTTCTTCTTTTTCATCTACAAATATTTAATCAATTTGAGCCTTGATTTACGTAGGTAAAGCAGTTAATATTATACTCAATATGATTGATATTAATACAGAGACATTATTTTTGTCTGACGATAAAGTGTTCTATACCATTGAAGGAGAAGGAGAATATGTAGGTGTTCCTTCTGTGTTTATGCGTATGTCAATGTGTAATTTAACGTGCATTGGTTTTGCTTCTGAGGATTCACCGAATGGATGTGATTCATTTATTTCTTGGTCGGTAAAAAATAAAATGAAATTTGTCGAAATTTTCCAACTTATGGAAGATAATAATTATATTGAACATCTTCGTAATAGAGCTATTTTAAAACTTACAGGTGGTGAACCAATTATTCAGGAAAAGCAATTGCTTAAATTTATTGCAGCGTTTCAAGAACGATATAATTTTATTCCACGTATTGATTTTGAAACAAATGCTACAATTATGCCTGATAATAAATGGCTTTCACCTTGTGATCATGTTGATGGATTATACAGTGCAACCTTTACTACATCTCCTAAACTTCGTTCAAATGGAGATCCAGAAGATAAAACATATAAACCTGAGGTTCTTAAATGGCATGTAAGAAATAAATCTGGATTTAAGTTCGTTATTAATAAAGCAGAAGACATTAATGAAATTTGGGAAAAGTATGTAGATGATAATCGTGGTATTAATGTGACTAGAAATCGTATTTGGTTTATGCCTTGTTGTGGTTCACGTGAAGAGCATGTTGAAAACGCTCCTGCAGTAGCTGAATATGCTAAAGCTATGCACGTTAACTTTAGTCCACGGTTACAACTTTTGATTTGGAATAAAGCCTTGAAAGTTTAGTATAACGATACTAAATAGTACAACATGAGAATTGCAATTGTAGGATCCGCTTGTCAAGGTAAAACAACTCTTGTCAATGATATTATTAAAACTTGGCCTGCTTACAAAGCTCATGAGTCTGGATATAGAAAAACTGTAAAAGAAAACAATCTTTTAATTAATAAAGAAACAAATAAAATTACACAAGAAACTATTTTAAAATGTCTCGTTGATGATTTAAAAAATTATTCACCAGGTGATAAAGTTTTATTTGATCGCTGTCCATTAGATAATATTGTTTACTCTCTTTGGGCTGAGGAAAAGAGTACTTCAGATATTACGGGAGAATTTATTAAAGAATGTATTCCTCTTGTTCAAGAGAGTATGCATAACATAGATATTATTTTTTATTTACCAATTACAAAAGCAGCTCCAGTTATTCCTATTCCAAGGGAAAATCGAGAAGTAGATTATAATTTTATTGCTGAAATTGATAATATTTTTAAGGCTATATCACATCAATATTATAGAACTGGAGCTTCTCCATTCTTCCCTAAAGAAGATAGACCGCCAATTATTGAAATTTTTGGTACACCTGAAGAGCGTATTGAGATGATTAGACTTTATCTTGATGATAGTGGTGATTTAGTTAATGATGAAAATAGTGTTTTAAATACAGAAAATTTAGATCTTATTGAAAAATTGTTAGCAGATCATAAAGAAATTAAAATTGAAGATGAAGAGTGGGAGAAATTTAAAGGTAATATAATTGTTCCGCCGCCTAAATAATGGTGTGGATAGTTTTAATAAACAATTTAAATTAATTTTAGAAGATTTGGAAATGCCAAATCGTATTGATGTACGTAAGCGTATTTTTTATCCAAAAAAACTTAGAGGTATGCTTTCAAAAGAATTTATTGAATGCTTTAAAGCTGAACGCAAACGCCTTATTGAAGATAATGGAATGAGCGCTAAACAAGTTAATCAAGGAATAGCTAAAGCGCTATTATTTTTCCATTCACGTTTTTAATTACGCAATAACAGTTAAAGGTATAACTATATTTAAAATCCAATATACTGTAACATCTACAGATTGAGATACTCCAATATTAACTTCAAAAGTTAATCCATCATTTATACCTGAAGAGCTTGTGTATGTTCTAATTGTATTAGGTGTAATTATTGGAGTAACATTATATGGTATATTAACTGTACCAGTTATAGTGCTACTATTAACTAAATTATTAAAATCAGATCCTGTCAATACATTAAGAATAGAACTATTACTCCCCGGTTCAAAACCACCAGATAAATATGCAAGTTGGGATAATGCCGATAGTGCTGAAAGAGTGCTAGGAGATAATATTGATGTTATTAAAACACTACTTAAAGTAGGTACAAAATCAGAAGTTAAACTTATATGAGCCGGAGTAATTTGTCCATTGGCATAACTCTGCGGCGGTGATTTAAAGAATGAATCAACAAAAATTTCAGCCGTTGTACTACCAGCCGGTATAAGAATATTTCCATACCCTTGTATTACAGTTGAAACACCATAACCTTTTAAGATACTACTAACATAAAGTGGTATATCCTGACTATAGAGCTGTAAATAAGTAGGATCTTGTTGTACATTAGAAGTAGCGCTTAGAATAAGACCATTTTGTATTGAAAATTGATTATAAAATCCAGTCGGTAAAGTAGTACCGGGACCGGCTGGAGTTGTAAAGTTACCTGCAGTAATAGAATTAACTAACAATGTATTCAAAATAGAACTCTTACCGGATAAAACACCAGTTACAGTAGCATTTCCAGATACATCAGTTTTTACAACATTAAAATTATCGAATGTAATAGTCTGAGTACCGTTTGTAGTTTGTAAAACTAACAAATCAGAACCTACAGCAAGTTGTGATTTAGGGAGATTTACAATATTAACTGTATTACTATTGGTAGGTGTAATTGCCATTTAAAATATTTATGTTAAAATACATAATTACAACTATGGATGCTAAAATTGGAGTAGGAATAATTACCTGTAATAGACCTCAGTATTTAAAAGGTCTTTTAGATTCTATTCCTCAAGACAGTAATATCAGTGAATTAATTGTTATTAATGATGGTACACCGTTAAGTGAGGATCTTCCATATGTTGGTAAGGATTATGATTTTAGCCATGTAGCTTGGATTCAAAATAAAGAAAATCTTGGTGTTGGTAAATCAAAAAACAAAGCTTTAAAATATCTTTTTAATAAAGGCTGTGATTATCTCTTTCTTATAGAGGACGATATGATTATCCTTGATCCTACAGTGTTTAAACAGTATATTGATGCATATAAAGTATCTGGTATTCAGCATTTTAATTATGGTCCCGGATCACCTTTTAACCGTAAACAAACTATTAAAAACTTTGATTTACATAACCGTCATCTATTGAATCAAGATACAGAACCAAATCCAAAGCTTATACTAGATTATAAGACTTGTAAAATTGCATTATATGAGCATACTGTTGCTATGTTTTCTTTTTTTACAAGAGAGGTTATAGAAAAAGTAGGTTATATTGATGAACAATTTTATAATGCTTGGGAACATGTAGATCATACATATTGTATTATTAAAGCAGGTTATCATCCTCCATTTTGGTGGTTTGCTGATTTAGCTAACAGTCATGAATTACTTACAGAGGCCCCAGGTGCTATTGATAATTCATCTATTGCAAATAAATCTGAACAGTGGGAGAAAAATGTTTATGGAGGTAGAGAATTATACCTTAAAAAACATGGTCACTATCCAAATCAACCACCTTATATTAGTGAAACACAAGTAATAGAAACAGTAAAACAAATAAAAAATGATATTAGAAGAAAATAAACTCGATAGTCAAGACGTAAGAGAGTTTGAAGAACTCTTAAAAGAATACGTTAAGATAAACCCATCAAAAATAATAGAAATCGGCTCCATGTATGGTTGGTCATTGCAGCATTTTATACACTACGGAGCTGATGAGTCTACCGTACTAGCAATTGATCTGCCTGTTAGAATGTTTGTTGGTCCTACAGATTGGAGAGTAGCTATACAGGAAGATAATTATAAAAATGTTTGGCCTAAATGGGCAAAAGCTAAAAAGAGTAAACTTTATTTAATTCCTGATGCTTCTCAAAAAGATTCTACAGTTAAGCAAACTAAAGAAATTTTTAATAATGAACAAATTGATTTTTTATTCATTGATGGTGATCATCGCTATGAAGCCATTAAACAGGACTTTATTTTATACTCACCTTTAGTCCGTAAAGGGGGTATTGTAGCATTTCATGATATTGGTGAACGTGAAGAAGGTGGAGGTGCTAAATTTTGGAAAGAAATAAAAAATAATTATACACATAAAGAAATTTTAATAAATGAAAAAAAAGAAAAAGGTATAGGAGTGTTATATGTTTAAAAAAATTGCTGTAGGTACAAATTTATTTGGTAGCAATAAAGCACAAGATTTAGCATCTGAAAGTTTAATCAAATGTAAAGCTAAATTTCCAGATAATATAGATCTGTTTAATATTCAGTTTGAAAATGGTAAAGATCTTACCGAGCATCCTGATTTTAAAACATTACGTTGTTTAAAACGAACAAGTAAGGCAGTTTGTAACGGTAAGCGTGAATTGCCTATTGTGCGCGATATGTTTGATGAATTAGCAAATCTTGGATATGATTATTTTTGTTTTGTTAATTCTGATATAATTGTTACACCTAAATTTTTTACGGAAATATTTGATAATGATCACACCGCATACATCGGTTCAAGATTAGCTATAGAAGGTGAAATTAATGATTTAAATTTTTCAATTAAACTTAATGATCCAACATCATCGCCTGTTAGAAATAGTCATTATCAAGTTTCAGGATTTGATACATTTACAATTAATACAGAATGGTGGAATAAAAACCGTGAATTGTTTCCAGAATACGTATATGCAGTTGTGTATTGGGATACACATTACGCTACAATTTTGCTTAAAAATACTGATACTTTTATGCAAAATAAAACACCTACCTTGTTTCATATTATACATGAAGATAGATCTTCAGCACCTGGAGTTGAATTTACTTATAATCAAAGCACATTTGCAGAAAAACATACAAAAGACTTTAATGATTGGCACCAATACTTTTTTAGTGTTTTAGTAAAAAGAGGGGAACATAATAACTTTTTATATCCTGCTATAAACGAAGTTGCATTACAAAAGATATATTTTAAACTCTAAAACATGATTGTACAAACAACAATGACAAAGAATGAATGTTTCCTTTTAAAGGAAATGTTACCTATCTGGACAAAATATGCTGATGGATTTGTATTTTATGATGATGGATCAGAAGACGATACATTAGAATTTTTAACAGCAAATAAAGAAAAATACAATATATTACATATTTTTTCTAAAAATACAAGACATAATGTTGAAGAAGAACTTTGGATGGAGACAGATAATAGACAAATAATCTTTGATAAAGCATACGAATATACAGGTAATATTACATGTTTAGATTCTGATGAATATTTTGATGGTCGTTGGACAAAAGATCAGCTTGAATTATTTCTTGAGCAAAATAAAAACAATCTTTATTATCTACACTGGGCTCAATATACCGGTAAAAATGAACTTCGTGTAGATACAATGTGGAGATCAAATTTTACCGATCGTATTGGAAGTTATTCAGAAAAAACACAACACAAAAAAACTCAAATGCATTCGCTACATTTGCCAAATCCCGGTAATATTAATAGCATTGATCCAAATAATTTATTTATAGCACATCTTCAGTGGATGGATAAACGTGCAGTTGGTGTAAAGCAATATTATTGGAAAGTTTTAAATTATGTTGATCATAAATTACACGGAGTAGAAGTATGCGGTAAAGAGGCATACGATAATTCTGTTAACAATTTTGCATGGGAATATAGTTATTTTCCATACGATCTTAAAGTACGTTTAGATGTTTTTAGTTCACAAGATATGAAACAAAATTTAAAACTTAAGACAATTGTTGAATATACAAATAAATATGATGTACCTAATTTAGGTGATTGGAATATGGGCATTTATGATTATGCTAAAAAACAAAATTTACGTTGAGTTTATATAGCTATTACATTATAATAATTTTATTATATGCAAGATAAAAAAGACTTAATATTATCACTTGTTCAAGAATTAATTAACGAAGAAATTAGTAAAAAAACATGGCGTCCTGGACAGGATTGGGTTCAATATGCAGGACCTTATTTTGATTCTAATGAATATGTAAAATCTATTGAAACCTTATTAGCGGGTTGGCTTGTCTTAGGTCAACAGGGAATTAAATTTGAAAATACCTTTCCAAAATTACTCAATAAAGATTTTGGTATACTAACAAATAGCGGTAGTAGCTCTAATTTAATAATGATGTCAGCTCTTAAATCAAAGAGACTTTATAATCTACCAAAAGGTACAAAAGTTATTACACCTATTGCAGGTTTTCCCACTACGATAAATCCAATCTTTCAATGTGAGTTTGAACCTGCGTTTGTTGATATTGATATTGATACATTAAATCTCAATCTTGAACAAGTTGAAAATCAAGCTAAACTCGGAGCTAAAGTAATAACATTTGCACATGTGCTCGGTAATCCACCGAACATGGATGAACTAATGAGAATTATTAAACAATATAATTTAATTTTATTAGAAGATTGTTGTGATGCATTAGGCTCTACATATGATGACAAGCCATTAGGTAGTTTTGGTGAATTTGCAAGTTGTTCTTTCTATCCTGCACACCACATTACAATGGGTGAGGGTGGATTTATTGCTTGCAATACACATCAACAAGAAATTATTATTCGTAGTTTTAGAGAATGGGGTAGAGGTTGCTATTGTGTAGGTAAAAAAGCAGGGTTACTTAAAAATGGATCATGCGGTAATAGATTTTCAAATTGGTTGCCATCTATTCCAGATGAAATCTTTGATCACAAATACGTATATGATGAGATTGGGTACAATCTTAAACCAATTGAAGTTCAAGCAGCAATGGGACTTGAGCAAATGAAAAAATTACCTCTTATAACTGAAAAACGTAGACATAATCATGCTAAACTTTGTAGTATATTTAAAAAATATGAAGAGTATTTTGTTATACCAGAAGCTACAGATAAGAGTGTACCAAGCTGGTTTGCATTTGCGCTTACACTTCGCGATAAAGCACCGTTTAAACGTACAAATATAGTACAATTTTTAGAATCAAATAAAATTCAAACTAGACCGTATTTTGCAGGCAATATAATGTTACAACCAGCTTATGAAGGTATTATGAATACAGAAGATGTCATTAAAAATTATCCAAATGCAAGAAAAGTTACAACAGATACATTTTTTCTTGGTACAAGTCCTGTTATAACAGATGAACAATTACAATATATCGACGAGACTGTTGAAAAATTCTTTAAACAATAATGTCTAAAATTGATTTAACAAATATAACACTTTGGTGTCTAAACGGTGTCGATCCTGCAGCCGGCGTACGAGCACTACGTTATAGCATGAAAGATATACAATTTAAACGAAGTATATTATTTTCACATATTGAGCCTAATAATTTGACTCAAGATATTGAATTTGTAAAAATTGATAATATGGATCATAATCTTTCAAGTTATTTTTCAATGAAAGGTATTCATCCATATATTGATACTGAATATAGTCTTTCTATACATGATGACGGTTTTGTAATTAATCCTCATTTATGGGACCCTACATGGTTAGATTATGATTATATAGGTGCACCATGGGCAGTTGGACATGTTCATCGTGTTGGTAACGGTGGTTTTTGTTTAAAAAGTAAAAAATTTATAGATATATGTCAAACAATACCGTGGAATGGTGAACATGATGACACACATACATGTATGACATATCATGATTATTTTGTTTCACAGGGTTGTAAATTTGCACCTGTTGAAGTAGCAATGAAATTTTCACTTGAGTCAAAAATTCCAGAGTGTGAATATAATTTAGATAATTGTTTTGGTTTTCACGGAAGAGGAGAAGTTGCTTACGTCTTTCAAGACGGTGGACAGCAGTTTAAAGACAAGATTAAACTGCTTGATATTTTTAAATAAAAACATTACATATAGTATAATAAATGGCACCAAAATTACAAATTAATTTATTTACTTGTAGTCAAAAAGCGCATCGATTGCCTTTTATGATTAGAATGATTGAAGAAATAAAACAAGCAAAACATAAAGCTAATTTTATTTTATATGTTTATGCAGAAGCTGCATCTATTAATAGTCTTAATACATATTTTACCAATAACAAACCTGGCTTTAAAGTAGGACTTATACAGTTAAATACACCAAGTTATCAAGAAAAAATTAATATTGCACATAAAAGTGAATGTGAATATTCATGTAAATTAGATGATGATGTTTTAATGAGCAGACATGTTTGGGATTTTGCTTATGAAAATTTAAATAAAATTACAAAATTAAATCCAATAATAGCGCCTATATTTACAAATGGAATCCCATCTGCAGATTATTTTGTTGAAGATTTTTTAACAGGCAATGATATTAATCAAGCACATACATTTTTCTTAACCGATCCTATAGCAGATACGCAATGGGGTCTTGATTATACCGGTATTAATCAAAAAATACAAAGTATGTCGATATGGAATGCTAAAGAATATTGGAATGCGGTTAATTTAATAGATACTAAATGGGAAACAAATAATGTTCCATGGTATTATTTTATGGTTCGAGGTGTTCACCCTGCAAGATATTCAAAAAAATATAATATATTTATTGCAAATAAAATAATTGAAAATAAAAATAAATTTTTTGATAAGCAGGTCTATAAATTAGAAGCTAACTATGCTCCTTATTTTTGTAATAACCTCTTTATATGTAAAACACAATTCTGGCGCGATACATATAAATTATTTAATGATGGTTGGGATGAGGGACAATTAACCCTACAAATGAGACTTGATAACTCATCACCGTTGTATATTAGAAACGGCTATGCTATTCACATGGCATACGGTATGACACGTGGTCAACAAGAAATTGAATCATACTATATACAAAATTTTGGACAAAAAATATGAAATATATAATTATTAAAAACAATGGAAGCTGTGGTATCTGCGGTTATATTTGGCAAGTACTACGTGCAATATACCATTATCCGGGTCGGCAGTACTACATAAATTTTAACGAAAATTGTCAGTATAATGATCCTGCGATTACACATACAGAGAATGTATGGGAGTATTATTTTAAACAACCTAATAATAATGATTACCCATCAGAAGTATTAATAGAAACTACTATAACTGATATTATAGATGTACCAGAAAGTGAATTTCGTGATGTGTTTATGATTAATCCTACAGAGGAATATATTAAAAATCGAAGACACGAATATAATAAAATAATAAACGAAAATATTCAACTATTACCAGATATTACCGAAAAAATTAAAAATTTTACTGAAAAATACTTTACAGGTAAAAAAGTATTAGGAGTACATTTTCGTGGAACTGATCATCCTGATAAAAAAAATATATTTGATTATTTTCAAACTATTAAAGACAAAGCTGCAGCATATGATGTTATATTTTGTGCATCTGATGAAGATCATCGATTACAGGCTCTTAAAACAGTTTTTGGAAATAAAGTCGTTTATTATAATAGTATTCGAAGCGAATCAGCAGAGCCGCTACACTATAGCAATACTCCAAAATTTAAAATTGGTGAAGATGTTATTATTGAAGCATATCTTATGTCAAAGACTGACTTTTTATTCTGTTGTGGTAATTCAAATGTTAATTATTTTGCACGTGCAATAAATCCTGAATTGCCATCACAAGCTTTATGAGTAATTTGATATCAGTATTTGGATCAACCGGTTTTATTGGTAAACGTTTTTGTAAAATATACGAAAATAAAACTATTAAAATTGATCGAAATGATTATAAACCACAGTCAGATAATATTTTATATCTAATAAGCACTGTAGATAATTATAATGTACATAATAATTTACATATTGATATTGATACTAATTTGACTGTATTAATGAACGTATTGGATAATATAAAGCATAATACATCAGCTACTTTTAATTTTATTAGTTCATGGTTTGTATATGGTCAAAATCATGAAATTCCATTTAGAGAAGATTATTCAAAATGTAATCCAACAGGTTTTTACTCTATAACAAAACTTTGTGCTGAACAACTAATAATTTCATTTTGTGAAACATATAATATTAAATATAGGATATTTAGATTAGCTAATGTAATCGGTGAGGGTGATTTTAAAATTTCTAAAAAGAAAAATGCTTTACAATTTTTAATTAAAGAAATTGTACATAATAGAGATGTGCCATTGTACTACGGTGGTGAAGTTTTAAGAGATTACATTTATGTTGACGATGTTTGTAACGCAATTAAGCTTTGTATTGACTCGGCTCCAATTAACCAGATAATAAACATAGGTAGTGGACAACCATATAGATTTCTTGATATTATTAATACCGCTATTGATTATTCAAATTCAAAATCTGTTATACAACATATTGAACCAACAAATTTTCATAATATTGTTCAAGTAAGACATTCATATCTTGATATAAGCAAGTTATTATCATATGGGTTTAAATTAAAGTATGATATAAAGAGTATAGTTGAACGGCTTGTTAACTTTTATAAAAATGAATTATCAAAATGAAAAATGTAATCTTTATACATGCAGGTAATCTTATACACGATAAACACGGACACCCAAATTTTGATAGATGTCAAAATATTTTAAACGAAATTGCAAAATATATTTTAGACTCAAAAATATATGAAGATGTTGATTCAATTAATGTAGAGTTAGTAGGTGATAGAGATATTACCTTTAATGTACCTAAAGCTACAATTAATTATAATGGTATAGATGTACAGCAGTGGGAATTTCCAACATTACATAAAATCATTAATCACGCAAGGCAAAATCCAACTGATAATATTTTATATCTTCATACAAAAGGATCTAGTAACTGTATACACGTACCAGAAATAAATTGGATAGAAGATGTAAGACGTTATCACCTTTATCAAAACGTTACAAGATACAAAGAGGCTTTAGAATTTTTAAAAACCTATGATACATGCGGAGCAGAATTTATTACAGATCCTGTAAATCATTATTCGCAAAATTTTTGGTGGGCAAGAGCAAGTCATATTAACACCCTTATACTACCACAAGACAGACCTGTAATTTTTGATGAAAGGCACAAATGTGAATTTTGGATATGTTCTAATTCTAACAGTAGATATAAGAGTATATACAACATATATAATCACTATATAGACGCTACGGATTTTTCGGAACATTTATATATTAATAAATTATGAAAAAAATAGTATACATTACAGGTTGTTTAGGTTTTATAGGTTCACATGTAACACGACAATGTTTAGAACGTGGATGGTATGTCAAAGGTGTAGATAAAGAAACATATGCAGCAAATCTTACTTTACTAGATGAATTTAAGAAATATAAAAACTTTTCATATACAAATTGCGATATTAACGAATTGACATTTTTATATGAATGTGATTATATTATAAACACTGCAGCTGAAACACATGTTGGTAATTCAATTGTAGATAGCAAAGACTTTGTAAAGTCAAATATTGATGGTGTGCACAACTTACTTGAGTTAATTAAAAATTATCGACACGAAACAAATAAAAAGCCAATACTACTACATTTTAGTACTGATGAAGTTTACGGTGATATTACTAACGGATCGCACATAGAGACAGATTTACTTAAACCTAGCAATCCATATTCTGCTACCAAAGCAGCAGCGGATATGTTAATATTAGCATGGAATAGAACGTATAATATAAATTATATTATTGTTCGACCAACAAATAATTACGGTTGTGGACAATATGTTGAAAAATTAATTCCAAAAACATTAAAATATCTTGAACTCGGTCGCAAGATTCAGTTACATGAAGGTGGTACACCCATACGTAATTGGCTACATGCTGAGGATACAGCTAATGCTATTATGACAATTATTAATTCAGGTGTAACTAACGATATTTTTAATATTGCAGGTGGGTTTGAGCAATCAAATATTGATACAGTTAAACAAATCATACAAAACTATTTTGGTACTTTAGATGGTTATGAGCAATATCTAGACTTATCATATAGTAGACCTGGTATGGATACACGATATGCTCTTGATGATAATAAACTTAGATCACTTAATTGGATGCCTACAAAAAAATTTAATATTGAAATAAAAAATATTGTCAATTATTACAAAGAAAGATTTATATGGTAGTAGCTTGAAAACTGTTACTTAATATAATATACTATTAGCATATGCTGACAGCTGAGCAATTAATAAATTTTGAAATTAAAATTGGTGATTTATTTAATAAAAAGCAAATAAAAGCACCTATACATCTTTATTATGGCAATGAAGATAAAATGATTGAAATATTTAAACGCATAAATTCTACAAATGATTGGATTTGTTGCACTTGGAGAAATCATTATCAAGCTCTCTTAAAAGGCATTTCACCTGATTTACTTGAACAAAAAATTATTTCAGGTAAGTCAATGATAATGAATCTACCTGATTATAGGTTTATCTGTAGTTCAATTGTTGGCGGTATTCCATCAATAGCAGTTGGTATAGCGCTAGGTGTTAAATTACAACAAAGTAGTGAGCATGTCTGGTGTTGGATCGGTGATATGTCTGCTGAAACAGGTGCTTTTCATGAAGCATACAAATATGCAAGAAATTATACTTTACCTATAACATTTGTTGTTGAATCAAATAAACTTTCTGTATTAACACCAACGGATGAAGCATGGAATCGTGATGTGCCCTATTTTATTGATAGAGTAGCTGACTTTAGATTAGAAATGAAAAATGATTGTATATACGAACAGCCTAATTTATTATATTATCAATATGAGAATACCAAATACCCGCATGCAGGTGCAGGTCAGCGGGTACAATTTTAAATATGAATTATTTTAATGAATTAAAGCGAGCTATGAACTATCTTGCCAAAGATAGTCGTACAATTTTTATTGGACAGGCAGTAAAGTATGGTGGTACGGGATTGTACGATACTTTAATTGAAGTACCTGATAATAAAAAAATTGAATTTCCAGTAGCTGAATATTTACAATGTGGTGTTGCTAATGGTTTAGCAATTCAAGGATTAATACCTGTATCTCTAATACCAAGATGGAATTTTTTGTTAATGGGAACAGATCAAATAATAAATCATTTAGATAAATTTATATTAATGTCAGATGGTAGTTGTACTCCCAACGTTATTATCCGTGTAGCTGTTGGTAGTGAACGTCCAGTCGATCCGCAAGATCAACACAAAGGCAATTTTACAGATGCATTTAGATCTATGTGTAAGACAATAGAAATAATAGAACTAAAAGAGCCCGAAGATATAATGCCTGCTTATATTAAAGCATTAACAAGAACGGATGGTAAGAGTACAATATTAGTAGAATTTGGTGATTTTATAAAAGAAAAGTAAAATGATAAATGTATTAATAACTGGATGTTCAGGTTATATTGCTACAGCATTAATACATTCGTTACAAAAAAAGTATAATATTACAGCAATAGGTCGCAAAGATTTTAATTTGGCAGATCAAACTGCAACAGATAATTGGTTTAAAAATAAACAATTTGATGTTGTATTGCATACAGCTAGTATATTAGGTGGTCGCTTTCAAGATAATAATAATAATGTTTTATTAACAAATCTTAAAATGTTTTTTAATCTTGTTAAAAACAAAAATAAATTTAAAAAATTTATTAATTTTGGATCTGGTATAGAAAAGTACCCATATGAAAGTTATTATAGCTTGAGTAAAAGTATAATTAAAACGTTTGTTGAACGCAAACAAACGTTTTACAATTTAAGAATATATGGTATATTTGATTCAAATGAAATGAATACACGATTTATTAAAAATAATATAATAAATTATATTAATAAACAACCAATCATAATAAATCAAAATAGATATATGGATTTTATCTATATGGACGATTTAACAAAACTTGTTGAATATTGTATTGATAATACAATATTAAAAAAAACAATTAATTGTGTATACAAAGAAAAATATACACTTAATAATATTGCAAATATTATAAATTGTTTAGATACATATACAGTTCCTATTATTCTTAATAAGAAAGGTATGAATACAAAATATATCGGTACATTTAATCTACCAATTAATCCTATAGGATTAAAAGAAGGTATTAAAAAAACATTTATGCATTTGCAATCACAGCATACATCACATATAATTTAACTATGATTATTAATATACCACTATATGACGGCGATCTTATTCATTCCCGCTTTGCCTATAAGCACTTTCGTAAGAATACATTACCGATTGGAAATATTGTAGCGTTTCGTGCTCCTATGAAGGTTGAAGCTGAGGGCATGATTGATAATGAAGATATTCTTAACGCAGATTATATCTATAGTGATGATGCAATTAATTTTTGCTGGGAGATTCCAAATCTTGATCCTTTCGGTGCTGTAGCTTTTCAACGTCTTCTTAATACTCAGATTGCTAATATTCTTAGTAGTAAGTATCTTAAAGCTCCGATCGAGGTAGATGGAGATGATCTTATTGTACATAAGGAGCATACCCAGGGCGGTGTTACTCAGATGAAAGGTAAATGCAGTGTGAGCATTACGTATTCAAAAAATAATGTCGCTCTGGGTCATACCGGTATTAATATTGAAGCTGGTAAGAAAGCACCAGCGTTTGCATATTCTACAAAGCTTGGTAACGCTGAGGCTGAGCAGTTTATGAAAGATATTATTGAAACGTTTTATGCAATGGTTGAGGATATCTTTATTGCAACATCTAAAGTAATTGCTTAATGACAATATTTGATATTATAAGTAATATCCTGTTTAAAAAACAAAATAATTGTCTATCAACAGTAGATCAAGAATCTGATTTTCAACCATATATAGTTAATAGATGGTTGAGTATGTATTCGCCTGTAATCGCTAAGCATTGTAATATATTAAACAAATATCTCAGTATATTTGATAATAAGAAAGATCTTCTAACACTATTTACTGCAGTCTTCCCAAAGATGTCTTTTAAAAAAATAGAGTATATAAAAAAGGTAAAGGAAAATAAAATTGACAAGGATGAAAATATTCCTTTACTTGCAACAAACTTAGAACTCTCAAAAAGAGAAATAGAACAATACATTGCATTTTTAAATAACTAATATAATTAAAGGTATATGGTAGCTGATATTGACATGCTTGGTCCCGTCCCGAAAAGCTTAATTGACTTTTCTTCAATTCCGAAAAATTCTTTTAATTCAGTATTTTACGGTTATAATCTTAAACACGTTTTAGATGATATTCTTCTCTGTACGTTTGTTGATGAGTCAACAGATGGCACAAGTATTATCCGTAATGGTCTACATGTACCTGTTAATACAGATACAAAAGCTTGGCGAATTGGTCAAGTTATTCTTGCTGGTCCTAACGTTAAGCATGCTAAAGTTGGTGATTATGTTTGCTTTCCTAACAATCTCGGTGTACCAGTAGCTAATTTAGATGTTGATAATTACGGTACGCTTAAGAGAGGAATTTTCCTTAATGAGCAACGTATTTTTGGTATTTGCTCATTAAGAGGAGATGATAATGAAAGCGTCGCTAGCCACAATAAAAAGTCTACTACTAAACAACGTCGCAGAAATTAAATTTTTGCGTAGGCGACCTAAGTTTGGTGGAACTGCTACCAGACGAATGCTCTGTACTAATTCTTTATCATTATTAAACAGTACAGAAGGTAGACTTGCTCTTAATTACAGGCGCGCCATTAATATGCCAAAATTTGATCCTAATGCAAAAAATCTTGTTATAACATGGGACATTTTTATGCAAGACTACCGATGTATTAATATGGCAGCATGCGATTTGATTCAAGTAATACCTGCTAATAAAGAATTTTGGACATTCTTTAATGAAAAATTAGCAGGTATGAATCCCGTTCAAAAAATAACCTTTATGAATTCATGACACCGACAGAAAACATTGAACAATTAATTAAGCCTCTCTTACTAAGAGATATATCTTTTACAATTGACAATAAAATTCTTAAAAGTGGTAAGTTAATTTTATTTTCTGTAAAAGACTTCTTTTGTGTTTTTACACTTACCACACCCGATCGTAGTAGTAAGCGATTTATATATGAAATACCATATCCTTTTACAACAAATGCTACAGTAAGCAGTTTAGAGTTTGATTATACGCTTGATAGTTTTTGTCTTAATAACATAAGAATATCAACAAATACTAAAAATATCACCTTCAATAGACCATCGAAAATGTTTAATAAAAAGGTAGTTGTAATAATGAATTGACATGCTATAATCAATATGTGACTGAAACATATATTGAGCATTTTCCATCCGGATTTATACCTTCTACCGGACAAATAACTGTTCTTAATGAAATTGAAAAAGCATTTAAGTCAAAAAAGAAAATAGTAATATGTTGTGCACCAACGGGGTCAGGAAAATCATTTATAGCCAGAACGCTTGCTAACTTAAGTACAGAACCATCTAAGGAGTTTGTAAGACTTATAGAGAGTTATGATGCATATAAAAAAGACTTTGAAGGCAGTTATTCATATGGTTATGAGTGTACACAAGAACCAGCTTTCGGTACATTTGCCTTAACTATTACTAAAGCTCTTCAAGATCAGTATCTTGGATTGTTTAATGATACAGCCATTTTAAAGGGTAAAACAAACTATCAATGTGATATTGATAATAATTTTGATACCGAATTAGCTCCATGCACATTTGCTCCTAAAATAAAAGATCAATGTTGGATAGAAAATCGTTGTCCATATTACAACGCTCGTAATCAAGCTCTTATATCACAATTTACAGCGCTTAACTATAAAATGTTTTTAGCACTACCAGAGCATGTAAAGCGTAAAAATTTTATTGTATGTGATGAAGCATCCGAGTTAGAAGATGAGCTTATTAGACAATTTTCCGCTGAGGTTGTATACGAAAAATTAGATAATTATAATATCAGTTATAAAACACTTGTAACTGATAATCAGCAAAGAGCTCTTAATTGGATAACAGAATTAACTATTACTATTAATGAAGAGTTAGAAAAACTCACTGCAAAGACATCAAATAAAGCTAAACCAATAACACTTACACAGTCTGAGCAAATAAAATACGGCTATCTTAAAAGCCTACATCGCTCTTTAACATCTCTTATATCTTTATGGAATAAAGGTGAATATGTTGTTGAGGTAGATTCAAAACATGTGTTAATAACACCGTTAAGAGCCGATTTTCTTACAGATAATATTTTTAAGTTTGCGGATAAAGTGGTTTTAGTATCAGCCACTATTATCGATCATAAAAACTTTGCAAAGTCACTAGGTATTAAAGACTATGAGTATATTGAAATTGGTAGTAACTTTGATGCTAAAAAATCACCTATTTTTATATCGTCAAAATATAAACCTAATTATAAAAATCTAAAAAACGTATTACCGGGTATTTCTAGTCAAATTGAACAAATTCTCAATCACCATTCAAATGAAAAAGGATTAATTCATACACATTCGTATGAAATTACAGAATTTATACGTAATCGAGTAAATAGCAGTAGACTACTCGTACGAGACACCAAAAATACTAATGAAGACATTCTTAAGCAACATATGGAGACTGAGGATCCTACCGTTCTTGTATCACCTTCTATGGTATATGGTATAGATCTTAAGGATGATTTGGCTCGTTTTCAGATAATTGTTAAACTACCGTTTCTACCATTAGGATCCAAGCGTATTAAGCAGTTATTTGATATTGATAAGGAGTGGTATGAAAATAAAATGCTCAATGCAGTTGTACAGGCAGCAGGTAGGTCTACTAGAAGTAAAAATGACTACTCTTCTACATATATTCTCGATGGCAATTTCATAAACGTTGTTACAAGAGCTAAGAACAAGTTACCAAAACACTTCATCGAACGTATTCATTAATTAAATATTAATGAATGCAGGCACAAAGCTATTATTTTGAAACAAAGGACTTAATAACTCAATTTGTTGCAGCTTTTGATGATATTATTATCAAAAGATATGATAAAAATCGTAACGCAATAAATAGCGTTCAAGTCCGTTATGTTTACTCTCCAAAACAGAGAGTTATGTATGATTTAGTAAATCTTGCACAAAATATTACAGTTCCTGTTGTAGCCATAAATATGACATCTATATCAAGAGATGTTAATAGAGTGTTTAATAAGCTAGATGGGTATTATGTACCAAGAGGCCTATCAGATGGCGATGGACAACCATCAACAGCATTTTATAATTCACCAGTCCCTGTTAATATAAGCGTTTCAATGTCTATATTGACTAAGTTTCAATCAGACATGGACCAAATTATCTCAAATTTTGTCCCATATAATAATCCTTATATTATACTGTCATGGAAACTTCCAGAAGCACTTGTATCAAATGGATTCACTACACCACAAGAAATTCGTAGTGAAGTTCTCTGGGACGGTAATATTAATTTAACATATCCAACTGATATAAATGCTACTGAAAAATATAAAGTCGTTGCCGATACAAGTTTTATTATAAAAGGATGGTTATTTCCTGCTGTGCGCAATGATGCTGGAAATATTTATTATATTAATAATAATTTTCATAATGTGGGGTTAGTATCTAGTGTAGCGGAGTTAACAGCGCGATCATATACATATCCTTTATCTTCCGGTCTCATTAGTGATATGGAAACTGTATCAATTTCCGGTAATCCACAAATATCTAATATATTTTATAATAATCAGGGAGCTAACTCACCAACATATATCCCTTTAGTTTAAATTAAATAATTACCAACATGGTTGTAACACAAACCCAACTTATAACTTTTGATTCAATTACCACTTTAGGTGTTAACGCTACAAATGCTGTCGATCGTACACAACCGCTTACTTTCATTCAATGGTTACCATATAATAAATCAATTTATACAACACCTGAAAATGCATTAAATCTTTATCAAATATACGTTAGTAGCTGGTATGCAGTACAAGGTGTATCTGTAGCTCAAACAGCTAGTTCTATACAAAATCTTTATGTTAATTTAATTAACGAAATTTTAATTAATTACTCAACTGTAGAGGAACAACGATATCTTACAAATCTCGATGTAACTAATCCAAGAGATCTTGCAATAGCTGTACCGTTCTTTTCAAAAAAAATAAAAGATGTTTGCTTGTATTATGTTAATTTACGTGAAACTGCTCAAACAGCTACAACACAATACAATTTAAAGGGATCTAATATTGGCGTCAAAACACTATTATATAATACTATTTCGAATGCTTTACAATCTCAAGATTTAACAAGTACAATCGCAACTCTGAATCTCTCTATTTCTTCAATAAGAAATAATATAGTTTTAGATATTGAGGATATATATGATTTAACTCCTGATTATTTTGATACAAATCCAACGCTACCAACATCCGCTTATGATGTTTCAGGAGATTTAAGACAGACATTTTTTGCAGCAAATCAAAATAATATTGATCCATATTTAACTTTAGATTTTAGCCAAAGTATTGTAAATGCAATTTTACAATATCCAATCTATACTGCGCAACTTGGATTACAGTTAGCAATTGCCCCTGCAGTTCAACCTAATCAACTAGGATTATTAAAAGATAGCGATTACATTAATAATGTTAATACAGGTAATAGTAGAGATTTAACACTTAATACAGAAATAACAAATCAAGAAAAATATATAGGTGCAGATTTTTATTATGTTATTACTGATTCTACTTTAACTACATTTACTTCAGGACAGCTCTTTGCCGCTAATTCTGAATTTGCAAACGTATTAAATAAACGCTATCCAACAATTGCTTCTGTACCCAGTCAGGAGTTTTTAAATACAGGCAAAGAAATGGGATTATTTTTTAAACCTGATAAAATAGGTTTGTTACATTTTACTAATTTTAATTTTTCAGCTTCTGTCAATTTAAACAATCTCAAACCAAATACTGTTTACTACTTTCCAGACCCTGCAAAATATGGTAATGTAACAAGTAATACCCAACAAAATTTTATAACACCGTTAAGCTTTTTTGAAAAAAATTATTTTAATAAAGTCGATTTTTCAAATCAATATCGTTTTGGTGATGTTGATAGTAATCCGTATTACCAACTTTTTAGAAGCTATCAATCACGTGAACAAACTTTAGATCAATCTAATTTTGGTATTTCAAGATATACAGATTATCAGGATTTCTTTACTGGTGGTCTTGATAGTATTTGGAATAATATTGATGTATATCCTCTGACACCCGTTGGACAGTATCCTGTGGATCAACGAGCAAATAGTCTCATAACAATCAATAATAGTTTAGTACAGTTTAAGAGTGATATTTACGGTAATCAATACGGTCTTTATAAAAATTTAAATACATATAAAACACCACTCTCTAGTCCAGTTATACCTAATTCTTCTATTACAGATCTTGTACTTGATAATAATCAATTTGTTTATACAACTGCACTCGACCCAACTAATATATTAAGTGCAGGTTCATTTAATAATAACAGTTCTCAGGCTACTATCGTAATACAATCATACGGATTTCGTTTTGAAGCCTTTTCACCGAGTTATGTTAGTTCTAATTTTATTGTCAATACTCTTGAATGTCAAACATTCATAAGTCCAACAAGTGCATACTGGTCTGATTCACCTTTAAGTAACAGTACATCGTATGTAGCTAATAATGCATATTATTATAATACACTTGTAGAGTGTGGTACAGATTTAAACGGAAATCCTGCTATAGCAGGAAATATAGCATCATTTCTTGGACAACCAACTAATTTACCGCTCTATGATGGATATCATTTTGTGGTTGATTATTATGATAATAATTTAAACATAATTACTAATTATGATCCAACGACACCTGTTCAATATAATTATGACTATATAGAGCAAAATACATTTGTTAGTACTGTACCTGCTGTTAGTTCAACTCTCGACTTTAGCTTACTACCTTCACTATCAAATACACCTATAACCTCACTGTATAATCAACGCAATAATACAACCGGTTATCTATATTGTAGAGCACCCGACAGTGTTAACACAAATACTATCAACAATAGCCCATTAAGTGCTATTTTAACAAAATATCAATCTATTAGTACATTTGATGCCGCTAATACACAATCAAATATAACTCTTTATAATGAAATTGTAACAAACGGTATTTTAAACTTTGATGTTTATTATGACGTTATTCAAATTGAAACAGCAAATAATTTAATTTTTGATAAAATACGTTTTAACTACACAAATAATCAATGTAGTTCAAACTCTGTAACGTATAGCTATCTATATCGCGGTTATAATCAGCAGTTTGAAAAATTCTCTAACGTATGGTTTAACGAAACAAAGAATCAATTAATTGTCTGTCAAACAAAACTTTATAACCAATTAAGTGCTACAAATTATAAAATTGTTTATCCAAAGATATACATAGTTGATCTCAATTTTCCGCAACCATTACAAGTATACCCTACTACAGCAGATCAAAATATTGCTTTAAGTTCAGTTATTCAATATTCACTTTCAAGTACTAATATAAGTATCGATATTGTTGAAGTTGAAAAACCAATATTGAGTTATAACAGTTCAACAGATGTGTATGATTTAACATATCTTTGTAAAGATACAGCTAAAGCGTTTTATACTGTTAATGTTAAATTTAGATATATAAATGGAATATTAAAAATTATATCTTCAACACTATACAAACCATCTAGTAGTACGTTACATCAAAATTTCGGTACATACAATACAACAAGTACTTTTATTTTACCATCATTGAGTACGTATGACGTATTGGGTAATAGTTATGGTAACGGATTTAAAAGTTCAATTGGTTTTGTAAATACAGGAGATTCAACATTTACATTTAATATTATTAATTATGTCAATGAATTCTTAATTGATCAAACAGCGATATATCTTATTACTCAAGAGGCTGGTGGCTTCATTGTTGTACCGTAACTATTATTTGTATTACGATACCGTCTTCCAGGTATTTGAGCTCCCTTACCCTCTGCTACAAGCTGTGCTGTTGTCTTGAGAATAGGATATACATGCTCTACTTCTTTTATACCAAAAATTTGATTGGTAAATTTTTTAAAAACTTTGAGCAATTGCATACTTTTAATTAATTAGTCTCTAGAAGAAACCTTTTTCAATAAAAGAACAAAAAATTAATGCAATGACAGCAAATATTTTAATCTATTGAATACACCAAGCATCTCATCTCTTACATTTAGAAGATCAGAATCATTAACACTATCAAGCTCGTCATTAAGACCAATAAGAAAATCTACATATGAATCAATCATCGTCATATAACCATCATCAATATTTTCTAATTCAATATTATATCTAAATTTAGCTTTTGAACGACCATATTTACCCATGTATATCTCAACAAATGTATCTATTAAGTCACTTATTTGCTTATATGTTTTATCAAATGCTTTATGCTGAGCATAACTCTCTGTCTGCCAGTGAAAAACCTTAATTTGATTTTGTATACTTAAAAATGGAGCAAACAGTTTCATTGTTATAGATATATTTATACACCAAACGCTGCACAAAGCAAGGAAATAGGATCAAGTTGCTTACTTGTTGTAACAACAACATTAGCAGATTCATAATCACCGTACGGATCTGAAGTATTAATTGATTCAGCATTTGCTATTATATTGGATTCTACAGGCATGTACGGAGACTTACGAATTTTCTCTAATATTAGAGTCATAAGTTGATTGAGAACAATATCTGCCATAGCAGCTGATACAAACTCTTCAATATCTTTACGATTAAATTTACCTTTTAATACTTCAAAAGGGTTTGCATATGTACCAAAAACATAATGAGGTAAATATTTGTTAGCTAATGTAGCGCAATCTTTAATAACATGAAAAGCAGCAGGTGTTTGAATAGTAATTCCTGTCTCTGGACGTTCAGCTGCTTTTTTAGATGGTCCGTAGAGCTTAGCTTCTTTAACTTGACTATTCAGAATGATTTGATCGATAAAGTTCATTTATTTTATAATAATTAAGCATAGCTAATACATCATATTTTTTATATGACATTGGATAGTATGTAAATTTTTCAGTTATTCTATCATAATAGAATACACCAATAGTATTTACACGTCTGCCAGTTATACATTGATACATGTATGCATAGGTTGATAGTTGTAGACTATAAATTGAGTATTCACTGGCTGTTAAATGATCAAGTGGTGAGAGGAGAAATTCATTATATGGGTTAAACATATTGAACTTTTTGTTTGTCTTAAGATCAAAAACGCTAAATCCACCATTTTTTTCGTTTCTAATTAAATCCGCAGTACCTGCTAGTTTAAAATCATGAGAGTGAAGCTTATGTTCAACAAGTAAATCATCTTTCTTATTGACAATGTCTAAATCTAAAAATGCTTGAATAAAAACCGTATACTCTGGATCAAACGTGCCAGTTTTTAAATATTTTTCAATAACAGCATGAAAATCAGTACCGATATCCTTACTCTTATCGTTAGCAATCTTCCATCGATCAAGTACTTCTTGCTTTGTAATTCCCTCTCTTTTAGCTACCCTACTAGCTGTGCCCTCGGAGTCAAATGGCTTTTTAAACTTATGAATAACTCTTGTTACTGAATTATAAATTTCACCAGTAAATTCATTTTTATACGAGTGATTAATAGGATCAAATACTAACATTTACCTATTATATATCTTCTGTCAATAATTTCAAGTTTTATTTTTCAAGAACGTATGTACATGTATACCCTGTCTTTATAGTTGTCTTATGAACAAGTTTAAAATTTAACGACATTAACCGAATATTAAGAGCTTTAAACCATTGTTTTTTAACATTAATAATAATGCTATTCTTATTGTGGTCAACAAGAATAACATCGGTGAATTCTTCACATATAGATGTAACTATTTTAGAAACTGACATGTATAGTAATATTTATTCAATATTACCTACATATTATTTTGTGTGAATCCTTATGAAATAAGGATGGACTCGTTAATAGATGCAAGAAACTTAGTAATCTTTTCACTTATCTTACTGAGAGTTTGTGTATCTGTTTCAGTAATAAGATCAGCTGTTTTATTTTGTACGGCATTAATTACAATCACAATATTTTTAAGATCACCAATTGTAAGTTCAGTAGTAAATTCTTCGCTTGCGTTTTTACCCATATAATATTATTATATTAGTGATAAATTATAGTAAATTCAACTTTTATGTATATTTTTACTCTCAAACCTACTCCAAAATCAGTAGATTGGTTTAAGGAGCATAATTACGATGTAAAATCTATGGGAGCTGCCACCTCTATGCTATTTGCTGAAGTTGAACCTGGTGCAATTACTAGAAAAATAACATTAATAGTACAAGTAGATGTAGGGGCTGATGAGAGCGGTTATAAGTTTTATTCTAACAAAATATATCTCTGTGACGAGCCGAGAACAAAGGCAAAATCTTATAAACAAAAAGAAAGAGCGTTGTTTGAGCATTATTTACATGAGTTTAGACATTGGATGCAAAATAGAATCTATAAAGTTAGTCATACTCAACTTACTTACAATCAGGAAGACGTTGATTTAAATCGTCATGCATACTTTCGTAATGAACATGAAGTAGATGCACGCAGATTTACAAAACAACACTTAGCAAAATTTTGTAAATACTATAAAGCCTTTAAACACGTATAATTAAAGAGTCCATATACGTTTTCCAGATTTTTGTTTGATATTCGGCTTTTAAATTTATTGCCTGACAGCCATTACAATTATTATCAGCTACAAGCTTATTAACCTCAGTTTGATATTGAGCACGTAACTCTAAACAATCTTTAATTGATTCAGGACACGGCCCTTCTAAATTAAAAAAATCGTTATATATACTCATATACAGGTTTCTACTAGTTTCGCCTCTGCCTCTCTTCTTGCAAGCAATCCATCAAGACCCTTACCTTCCCATATACGCTTCATTTTTCGTAACTCCTCTGCAATACCTCTATAATCACGCTTTGGCACAAGGAGCTTTATGTCTCTCATTTCGAGACGACTATCTCCTGTCATACTCGTTCCTCGATTAAAAACAAGGGAGACAAGGGCTCCGTAAGCATTATCACAAAGCTGATCAAGACCTGGAAAAGCTTTCTCAGCAAGATTAGCAAACTTAGGCCATGTTAAAGTATTGAATATATGTACAGCGTGATTCCAATCAACGGTAATATTAAGCGGTTTTATTTGTTGTACATACTCTCTACCTGCTTGCCCGGTCTTACCAGAAGCACGTCTTACAGCTTCAAGTTGATCAGACGGTAAAAAGCCAAAAATTCTTGAAAGCTCATCTGGTGTATAATAACCACAATCAATACCTATACCAAGTGTTGTTCCTGACGCACCTCCTGGCCAAGTTGGATGTGTTAGGTATTTGTTATAATATGATTCATTACCACCAACTTCATATTCAAGAATAAGATTTAATGCATCAGGTGATGGGTATTTCATATATTAACATTTTGAATATTATAATCACCTTCTTTAGTGTTATTTGTTAAAAATTGCTCACTAACATTAATATTTCTGTTTTCATTAAACAAACTGCTTTGATTACTTGTTATATTTTGATTTTCACTAATGGAATTCGATCTAAAAAGTTTCATTGTTTCGGTACCAGAGTAACCAAGAATAAAAGCACCTGCTAGAAACGTTAAAAATGTAAGATAAGGTGTAACATCTCTTAATAAATGAAAAGCATCTAAGCTCATTATTATGGTCAGATATATAAGGAAAACAATAAGCCACTTTTGTCTGTTTCCTTCACAGAATTTTTCTTTTGTAAAAAGTTTTCTTTCCTCAGACATACATAATTACTTATCCATGTAAATGGAAAAGTATACAACGTGCTATAACTACGCCAAATATTAAGCTATAAACACATATAGCATAGAAGAGATAGTTTGAGTGTGGTCTATAATCCTGATCCATACTTAGAAAAGAATACCGCAAAGAAACCCTAAGATAAAGATAGCAATAACAAGGGATGTTTTTGGGTGTAAAGCTACCCAATCAAAGAATGAATTAAATGCTTTGGATACTATTGAAGTAGCTGTATTAAGTTTAGGTGTAGCAACAGTAATAGCTTCATGAACTTTTGGTTCAAACGCTGAAACCGTATTATTTATAGTGGATTCTATATTTTGTATAAGATCGTCCATAATAATATTTATGGTACAAGTCTATTTTTTGATTAAAATAGAAGGAACCTACTGGCTCTCAACCAGATATAGCCTAAAATAGCAGTAACTAATACAATAATAGCTATACTCTTACGTAAATTTGATGCTTCTAGCTTATAAACACGTGTTTGAAGAGTTTCAGCGTTTTTAATAATAATATCTTTCATTTCTTTTTGATGTTTAAGTTCATTTATTGTATTTTGATTATCCTTTACAAGATTAGCGTTATCTTTCTTAAGCTGTTCATTAATGGCTCTATTTTTTAATAAAGCTTGATAATCAGACGAACCAACAACTACAACTCTTTCATCTTTATATTGATCTGGTACTAAGACCACAGCTGTTTTACCTTTTTTAGGTGAATTTTTAACAACTTTATCAGCTTCATATACTGATTGAATAGGAATTCTATGTTTCGGTGTTTTTACAAGTTTTGTTGTTTCATTTGAATAGTAATAAGCAAGATCAACACGCTTCTTAATTAAAGAATCAGACGTTGCATATACATTTTGACTGAGAGCTTCGGATTGTTTCTCAGTATAATATGTACAAGAAACAAGAAAAGCAGCTATGGCTGCTAAAATAAGAATACGCTTCATGTATATAATTACATAATGGCGATTAAGAAATCAACTTTTATTGATCAGGAAATAATGTACGAACAATTATTTCTGTTGTATTAACGGATGGGCGTGTATGAATAACCGCTTTTCTAACTGTAGATGTTTGGTGCGCTACAAGTTTTTGTGAAACACTCTCATTATCACTTGAACCGCCATGAGTAGCATTCTCATTATTTGCCATATATTAATAATTATAAGCTGAAAGCTGAAAGTATTTCCAAATTGATGACACAGCGTTTGAACTAGTGTATCCTGTTGATACTGCAGTTATCAAAGTACCGGTTGGACCATTAACATAGTATAGAGAGTTAACAGGGTATCCACCTGCATTAAGAGTAAACTGAACGTAATCGTATTGAGGAATACCTAATCCGGATGAATCACCTTGATTGACATTATAAGTTAAAACTGCAACTTTTGGATAAATTGTAGTAGCTGTTAATGCATTTGATAATGAATTATTTGGAAACGCCTGTGTTGTATCAGGATAATGAGTTACTGCCGTAACAGATACAGATGGAAATCTACTATCACCAAACAAGGGAATAAATTTACCGTTTTCTAATTGTTCAAAGTTATATACTACTGAGGAATTATCACTATTGTCAGGACTTGGCATATATTATTATTTATTGTAGAAAGATCTTTTTATATAAAATTGATGCAAAGAAATATGTTATAACTCCACATAGTATATTAGAAATTGAAGGCGTAAAAATTAGTAAAGCTATAGGATTATATAAAAACGAAGTTAATAAGCCAAACCAAAATGCACTGCATTCTGGACATAAAAGAGGTATACTAATAATAGGTATTTTTGAAACTAAATTGCGAACTGGTTTAAAAATTGTTGAAAAACTCCACATATATGAGACACCAAGACTCATACAAAGAAAAGATAATATTTTATCAGTAATCATTACCCAATAAATACAGCACGAATATAAGAAACATTCTTAACGCCCCATGAATTTTGTTGAATAATATTTCCATTATTATCGTATAAATTTTGCATGTCAGCAAATAGAGTTGCGGCTGTAGTGTTATTATTATGAATACCAGGGTTTGTTTGTGGGTACGCTGCAGACGAACCAGGAGCTCCATTATAAAAATATGTGCCGTTTTGTGAAACAGGATCTTGTCCCCATGCATATATACCCTTATAATTAGGAAGATAATTAGGAGGTGAACCTGCTGTTGCTGAACTTGTAAATCCGAACTCATTTCTCGGTCCATCTTGACCATATTTTGCTGCTCCGGTTTGCCAGCCATTTAATTCAAACCAACCATTACCAGGTGTTGCAAATAAAAATGTTTGTAACCCAAAAACTGTAGTAGTATTTGCAGGCATGTAGTAATAAGAACGTAGATACACTTCTTGACCTTGAGAATACGATGGTATTCCCTCCCACGCTGCTACATCAAGAACACTTAACGGGCGAGTTGCAGTTGTATACGCTCTGTATGGTGGAGATAATAATGGAAAAGATCCTGTAACATTAGTCCAGCTAAGTTGATCAAAGGCACTAGGTGTTGTTGTAGTAAATGTACCTAATCTTGCCCAATTAGTAGTTGCGTTGGCACCCATTCTAACAAAAAGTCTGCCCTCTACATATACCATACGCGGACGACTACCAGTTGTGACAGACACTCTTAAAGGATTACTTCCTGAATCTGCCATTACGTTTTGCCACATATTAGAAAAACCTGCTGTACCTTTAGAACAATCTACACCATAAACAAAACTCGTTTCTTTATAAAATGTTGTTCCAATATCATTTATATCATACTGAGCATTATATACACTTGACGAAAGTGTTGTAATTTGTGATTGTAACGGTGATCCATCAATTATAAAATTATATGGATCTGATCCAATGGTAATGCCATTGGATCCACTAAGATTCATCCCTCGTACGACACTAGCCGGTACATTACTACCAAGACCAACTATTTGATTATTAAGAAGAGGTACGCTTGTAGCTTTACCTGTTTTAACAGTATCTGTATTAGCAAGAATACTACTTGGATTAACAGCTGTTACAATCTGTGTTGTTGTATTCCAGTAGCCACTTGTAGTTGAAATTAAATTTATAGCAGAAGCTATAGAGGCAACACCACTGGATAATAAAAGTGTATTTACACTCCATATACCATTATTATTTTTTAATGTATTATTATCAGCTTGAAAGTAATTAGCAGCAGGGGACCATGTATTTGCACTTGTGTAAGTATACAATGTTTGTACTTTTGAAGCATCAAAATCAAGAACTATATCACCAACTTGAGGTGATGTAACACTATTGCGACCACTAGGTACATAATTAAAATTTCTCACTCCAACAGGGTTACCTCCCAACGTAATACCGTCACCTACAAACAATCTAGTTGTATCAGTAGTATAGCCTAACTCACCTTGCGAAAAAATAACATTAGTTTTTCTTTGACTATCAGTTCCATTACGAACTATAATCTTAACTACTGTGTCTGTTGTTATTGTAATTGCCATATATTATATTACACTTAATGTATTTGGTAGAACTGATGTATTAATCCATAATGACCCTGTAGACAATCCACCAGATACTGTAGGTAAAATTGTACGAGCATTGTATTGTGTTAGTATCGGTAATATTGCGTAATTAGCAAAATTCGTACCTGGTGTACTGCTCAAATAATAAAAACAAGTAGTATTAGTATCATAAACTATATCATTTAACTGTACATACTGACATGTTTGATTAATAAAACTTTGAGATATACTATTAATAGTATAGAATTTGATAGCTGGACATATACCACCTACTGTTGAACCATCACCAACAAAGAGACGTCCAGAGTCGATAGTAAATCCTAACTCACCCTGATCGAGGATAATTTGCTGACGTTGAGCATCAGTTCCACGTCTGACTTTAACCTTTACTATTGATACATTAGCCATTGTAATTATTTATGAAGATATACTAATTATCAATTAATATATATTGGGATATTTAAATCAGGTGCTACCCTAACATCTAATTGCAGTGTATTAAAAATTGAAACTTGTGCATCAAAAATAATTTTTAAACAACGATTAAGAATAGTATTTTGAAAAATTTCATTGCAACCAATAAAGTTTATTACATTTTGATCAAATGTTGCGTCAATCATCTCTTGCGAAGTTAGATAGCGTGTACCTTGAAAAATAAGAGTACCTCTAGTATCAGGCTCGTATAAAAATTTACTATAAATGAGATCACGAAGACGAGTATGATTAATTATTAATTTTGCGAGTGATTTATTAAACACCCAATTCTGTACATATTCATCTGTATTAATTTGCAACGAACTTAACGGATAAACATCAAAATTGTCTGTTACAAGAACAGTATCAAGATTTATATTATCGTAGTACACGCCAAATTTACCAGCATTATTATACGTACTAAAAATAACATTATTATCATTATTCTGAGTATTAACAATAGAAGTAAACGCTTTTATATTTTCTGATACAACGTTAAATCTGTAAAATAAATAACTACCTATTGTATCTTGTATTGAACTGTAGAATTTTTTATAAACATTTTTATTTGTCACAAGATAAAAAATATCTGCATTTGTAGTAGACGTAGTTATACTCTGATAATACTCGCCATCAGGCAATAACGGTAATAATGTTGCAGTAGATGATGTAAAAATGCTGTTATATCCAATAAGTTTGTTATTATTGGTTAATACGTAGACATTGCCACTATTATTAACAGATATATCAATTGGATAATTATTATTAAAATCTCTAAACAATCTATGGGTTGTTATCCAATTAAAATCAGTGTCATACTGCTTAATGCAACCATTACCCGAATCGAGTACATATAAATTTGAATTATATATTGCAAGACTTTCCGGCTTATTATACAATAAAGCATTATCATATGTACCACTACCACCTATACTTCTTACATAGACCAATTTATTAGCTAATACATTATTATTTGTTAAAAACCCTGTTGCGTTAAATTGATGTATTAAATTAGCACTTAAGTCAACAACATACAAGTAATTTGTATTTGGATCGAGTACAATTTTATTAATACCTGTAAAATAAACATTTGAAAATAAAGCAGTAGTATTTGTACTAAGGGCAACTGATACATTTTGTAAATTTACATCACCCGTTAATGCAACAAGGTCAGTACCGGAAGAAGTAAAAAATGTATAATAGTTTGGACTAACAGATGTATTTAAACCACCAGTTATAACTGAAGTATTATCGAGATTTGAGTAACCAGTTGTTGATAACGGAGAAAATTGACTTGATGAAATAAATTGAGAAGTTGTATACCAACTTAATTGCGTATTTGGTAGAATATTACCTACAAATCCAATGGATGAAATAGGAATAACATTTGATGCTACATTACTATAGCGATATAACTGAATATAATTACTATATAGCTTGTTAAACGCGTTATTAATAACAGCAGTAGTTACAACATCATTTTCTGCAATAGATATTGCTTCAAATCCTGAATAAGGTAAAGTTAATGATGTATGAAGCGTACGGTCATATACTGTTCCAACTTGACTGGCTATGTCTGCTATATTCATGTTAATTTATCCAATTAATTTTATTAATTTGTGAATATACAGGAGCTGTATTATTAAGCTCTGTTAAAATTCTTGTTTGAAGTGCTTGCTGTAGAGAAGGATCAGTTATACCAGTATTTATGATATTTAAATTATATAAAGTAGATTTTGAACCCGGTACTGTTGCTTTAAAGTATCTTTCAATTTCTTCAACATAATTTCTACGACCACAAGGTATATCTACTACAAGATCCTGTATCATCATACCCTGACGGGTAAGACTCATTATATCAAAATCATTTAATGATGTATTATACAGATTATAATTAGTAATAGTTAAATTATTAACTAAATAATTTTTATTTTTAAGGTATTTAAATAGTGGTACATTATTTTTGAATGTAGCAGTACCAAACATAAATGGTCGTTTAATTAAATTACTAAATTTATATTTTCTCGGTTGAAAATAAGTGTTACCCACTTCTTGCCCGTCAATAAAAAGTGTCATCTCACCGTGATAACTATCAAAACGTACGGCAAAATGGTGTGGCCCAGGATCGAGACCTGACAGTGAAGTAATTATTTCGGTAGTAAGTGTATCGGCACTATTATAAACATTAGTTAATACTGCTTTTACGTTTAAATTAGCGTCACCATATACAGCATGGACATAATTCTGTATGTAATTATCGTTAGTAGTGCTATCAAAGTTAAAATTAACAGGTGTATCTACAATTGTATTCGATATAACACCACCGGTTAACGCTATAACATTTATTTGATACCCTGATAATGATGTATTTGGATTATATCCATTACGAGCTACAACAACCGTTTGACTTAATCCTGTTGGAGTAATATCATTTAATATATTAATGGTATTATTACTATATGTATCAATAGAAATTGTTGTATTACCAGATATATTATATCCTAACCCTGGAGCTGTATTAAAAATAATTTGATTATTACCAATTGTATAATCGAGATTAGGTTTATACGTACCGCTATACTGTACTGTATCTAATGAATAGATATTTGCAGCTATAATAACACCTTGTGAATTAATAATTGAAGATATAGCACTTAAAGTTGTTGTATATTGATAATTTAAACTGTAATCAGAAGGATTTAACGAATAACCATTACCTGTAAGAGTAAAAGTAGTTGTTATACCATCTCCAACGAAATTAAATGGTATTATTTGCGTACTATTTGGACTAAAAGAGCCGGATAATAATAATGCTCTACTAGATGAATATGCATAATAGTTTTTTTGACTATCTAATATCCAAATATTATTATTAAAATCAAAATTGTAATCAGCAAATGCTGAATAAGATTTAAACGCAGTAGTAACCTGTAAGAGTGTAGTATCCCATTTTAAAATTGAGGTATAATCAGGTGATAGATAATATATAAATCCATTATTTAAACGTGCCTGATCACCTAATGTTAGATATAAACTATTATTATAATAGGTTATTGTATTTGCTGTATCGATATTACATCCAGGGGCATAATATATGTTATTAAACGTTGAAGTTACATCAGTTAATGTAGCGTTAATAAGGTCAGCTTGCAAAATATTTGTAGTTGTAGGTGAACTACAGAGTATATAACCCGTATCTGCTGTATAATCAAAACTAACAGCATATTCTAATAACGGATTTGTTATAGAAATTAAAGGTATATCCGCTACATCATATCTTACAAATGTACCATCATTAAAAATACCATAATAATCACGCATTCCTTCGAGTCTCATAAACCCAAGAGGTGTTGAGGTGTAGTTAATTGTTTTTAGTGGTGTCAAACTAGTGTTTAAAATGTTAAGACTAGTTAAACCACTAACAAATAAGGTGGGTGTAATGTTATTAGTATTAAAAATACCAAATCCATCATGCACAAAATTACCAGCTAATTGATATCCAAGAGGTTTTTGCCAATTTGTACTATTACCGTAAAAAGATAATGTAAATTGATTAGATAAATCAATTGTAGAAAGAGAATTACTAATAGTGTATTGGTTACCATTGAATATAAACTCATTTGCTGTTAATCCAGCTGGTAGTACATTACTGTCATCGGTTTTTAAATACGCTGAAAAACTATTATCCACCAAATACGGATTAAAGGACTGAATATACTGGTTAATATAACTATTACCTATGTGTTGATATGCATAATAGGCACCGGGCTCCAGTGTTAGCTGTGATGGTATATCAAATACTGTTATATTACCTATAATACTTGAAACAGATGATAATAAAGTAGCAAATGATGTAACATAATTAACAGACGCACCGGTAAGTGCAGCTATATAACTAATAGTTGATGGATTATAATATCTATCAACCCAAATCGGTTCGGTTATTACATTTGTACTACCTGATAACCAACTACATAAAAATGAACCATTTGTTTCATTAGAAACTGTACCAAATGGTGATGTATACTTAGCCGATGCAAGTTTCTTAAAAATCTTATCTGACTTCATCGGGTGATCGCCTGCAATTGCACCTGCCTCAATAAATCCTGCGTTGGCAACATTTATATTAACATAGGGATAGAGAAATTGTGGTGTATGAAAGAATGTTGTCTTATCAGCAGGTAAAATTAAGTTGGATGTATAAGCTTGATAACCTAAGCTAATATTATCGTCGCCTTTTAACTGATTGGACCCAGTAAACAATTTTTGATACTGTCTTGAGCTAGCATCATCTTCAGTAAAATAATTTGAGCGATTGGCTTGGAAAGGATTACCGCGACCTTGATATCCTTCAGGGGTATTTGTATTTTTTAAAGATAAAAGATTAACGTTAAGTTGACCATCTGTTACAACATTATTATATTGAGAATTAACTAAAAGATTTGAATTAACTGTTGCTATACTTCTATCAACATTAATATCTTGGGTATTAGTTTTAAAATTGCGTTGATAGCTAACCCAAGCATCATATAAGAGTGTATCCGTCTTTGCGCCAGGCTTGGCCATACACAACCAAGCTGCTGTTGGTGGATAGGGAGTATTGCCTCCTTGAACTGGCTTAAGGAATGCAAGGGTAGGATTTGGACCTGGAGTATAACCTACAAATTCACAAATATTATTGCCTGAAATATCCGTTAAACTTTTTGATAAAATTAATACGTTACTATGTTGATCATATGCATAATAAAAAATTTGTGTACTATTTGGACCAAGACTATCTTGTTGACAATCAAATTGAAAAGATAAAAAAGCATCAGTAGCTGTAAGGTATCTATTTACTCCTTTATAAGAATGTAAGATTTTACAGAATAAATCATCTAAAAACAGTACTTCAAAAAAGCTTCTATTATCCAAATTATTAGATACACCTGTTAAGGCGACATTAGCAACACTTTGAGTTATTGCAGGCTCTTCAGTTACAAGAAAACGAGTATTATTATCAATATCTGGTGTATTGTATGTTGCAAGATATGTACTAAATCCATTAACTGGTAATGGATCCAGAGATTGAATACTAACATTAGATGTTAAAGAATCATAACGTGTAAGATAGAGATTTGAATAGTTATTTGTTGTTGTATCTTGTAAGTTACCGTATATTTCTGTTAACGGTAAATTATACCCTTGCTCTGTAAGAAAGAAGGACTGATTTAATGTCACTGTATCGTCCGATGCATATGCAGAGGATAAACCGATAAAGTTTGTTGGATTAAATGAGACAACATCCATGATTACTATTATTTATCAACAAAATAGTGCGCTGCTATGCACTTAAAGTTAATGCATGCGTAATATAATTAGGCGAACAAGTTTCAAAAATATTAAGCAACTCATTTGAACTTACACCAACTGATATACTATTTAAAAGATGTGTATCAGATATCTCGTAAATTGATGACGGAAAGAAAGAAGCTGATATATTGTATATAAAGCTTACGAGATTGCCGTTAATAACAGTAATTGAGGGTGTATAAGTAGTACCGCTAAGACTCAATGGGTAATAATCGTGACTTATGTTTGTATTACCTGGAGTTTCAAGTAAAGCAACACCAGCAAAACTTTTACCTATTGGATAATTTACAGTTTGTTTAGTACCATCACCAAAATTATAAAATATTTTAAAAATACCAAAAAGTGAAGTATCTAATCCTGACGTTGAAAATATAAGTGTATATGGACCTTTTAATGGATTAAGAATTATATTAGTAGTAAAACTTTGAATTATAAATTCCCAAGGAAAAAAAGATCCATCATTATATTGCTGTAGATATGTGGGAGTTGAACCAAATGAACCACCATCAGCTGCGGCTGAAAGAGTAGAGAGTGGTGTATTAAACGTTAATGAATCAGCAAGACCAGGAACGCCTATAAATTGATTACTTGAAAGATTGACAGTGTATGTTCTCACTGTTTATATTTACTATAGATATACAGGTATATACCCTATATAAGTTCCATTAGCATCATAAGCTGATATACGTTTAGAGAAAGTACCGAGAGCACCAGTACCTGTAGTACTAAATGCAGGTTTAGCCATGACGACGGTACCTTGCGAGCTAAGATTATTTACAAATGTATAATTAGCCGTTTTTGATACAAGATTTGATCCAAGAGCAAAACTATTAGCTCCACAAACATTATTACCGGATCCACCTGCTACGAAGGAATTTAATCCGCAAGCATAATTGTAATACCCACCTGCTATAGTTGCGTTAGCAATATTTGTTGGAATAACATTAAAGCTACCACCTGCAATGGTACCGTAATTACCAGAAGCTGTGTTACAAATACCACCACCAACAAATGATGAATATCCAGAAGCTGTGTTATTGAGACCACCACCTATTATTGAATAACATCCTTGAGCGTAGTTAGAAGAACCACCAACTACTGCAGAATATGCACTTAATGCAACATTATTTAATCCACCACCTATAAATGAATATATTCCAGAAGTAGAATTGCTCCAACCACCACCAGTAAATGAATAATTTGCATAAGCATTATTGCTTTGACCACCTACAACTGTAGCACAATTTGCATTAACAAAGTTACATATTCCACCACCTATAAAAGATTTTAATCCACCCGCTATATTTTGTATACCACCACCAATCGTTGAAGTATTTGAAGCAGCATTACAGACACCACCAGCTATAGTACTATAACAACCGGAAGCTGTATTCAATACTCCACCTCCTATAGTATTAAACGCTCCACAGCACGCAATATTTTGATCATAAACCCATGCAGTTGAGTTTCCACCAAAACTTGTAAAATTACCAGGTACAACTACACTCGCACAACTACTATTACATGTAATATTTTGTATAAAAGCAGTAAATGTTTTTGTACTTGATAAGGCGGGAGCTGCAGTCGTACTTAAAAAAATAGTAGCAATATCATTTTGATTAAAATTACTGCACACTGATGGAGTATTAAAAATAAATGCTGTACAACAACCACTACTATGGGCAGATAATTTTGCAGCGTAACTAATAGGATAAGCACCAGCTGCATTAAAGCTGCCACCTCCAATATAAGAAAAGCTTGTATTAACAATATTTGAATTACCGCCACCAATAAAAGAATTACAGCCATTGGATGTATTAAGTGTACCACCTACAATAGCTGAACCATTTAAAGCTGCATTACATAACCCACCCCCCACAGTACCGTAATTGCCTGAAGAGGTATTTAAGATACCGCCTCCAATAGTATTACCTATAACAGCTTGATTTAAAGATTGATCATAAATGTATAAACTATTGGCACTTAAACTTGCAGTATTACCTGATCCTTGGGTACAATAACTAAAATCAGTAGTGCCTGTTGAACCTCCAATTATAAGACAACCTGCAGAAGCACCTGATCCACTTATTACAGATATAACGGTTGCACAAGTTGAATATAATGCAGATCCTAAATTGTTTATTGAAGTTAAAGAGGGGTTATTTGTAGTAGTGTAAATTACACCCACAGTATCACCTGTTTTGAATTTTGTAGTAAGACCTGCCCCTTGATTATCAATAATACCGGTACATTTACCATTACCAGATAATGTACCAATAACTGAGCCTGCATTACTACGGGTTTTAATATTATTAACAAATGCTATAGCAGCACCACCAATATGATTATAACCACCTGTGCCGATAAAATTATAACATCCACCAGATATATAATTACCAATACCACCACCTAAAACATTATAGTTACCGCTGTTTGTATTGTTTATACCACCGAGAGTAGTACTGTAATTTCCACCATATCCATACGGTACACTACTAACAGGAATAATTGTACTAGTATTAATAACAGAATACGGTCCGCGATAACCACCTATGTTAGGATTCCAAGATCCTGAGTTTAGATAAACCGTTGTTTCTGTGTTTGTCCAACCTGCACTGTTTGTAATAACAGTTGTATTAGCATTTCCAGTAGCGTTCCATGTAGTTAAATTTGTTGTTACAGTATTATATGTATACTGCCAATTAGCACTGTTGCTGCTTAAAGTTGTAAGTGTGTTATTCCAATTGCCACTTAATGAGGAAAGTGTATAGTATGTTGAATTCCAAGTACCACTATTGCCACTTAACGTAGTTCCAAGGTTAACAATAGATTTAGTCCAATACGCACTTGTTGAATAAACAGTTGAGTAAGTAGATTGCCAATTAGCACTATTTGCTGTAAGGGATGTTAGAGCTGCTTGTCCGTAATATGCACTAAAATTTGATATTTGACTTACAATAGTGTTAATGGTAGCATTAGCAACTAAACCTGTAATTGCAGGTACATTAAGTGTTAGGGTAGCGGCTACTGTAGGCATGGTGTATTAATATTTACGTTAAAAGACATTTTTTCCATTAAGAATTAGCGAATGAGGATATAATTATCACCTGAAACTAATCCTGCAGTTCCACCAGAAGTTGCTATTATAAGTGGTAATGCACTGAGATATTGATTATTAGTAATACTATTAACTGTTGTTATAGTATCACCTACATTTAGGTATGATGACAGTGATGTTAAATTTGATGTGAAAGTAAAATATGAACCTGTAAGTGTTGTTTGATCTAAACCATAATTCCAAGTTCTATATCCGCTTAAAAATACACCATTAACATTTAAGTTTTGTATTTTAAACTCTGTTACATCTTCACCTGTTGCAAATCCTAAGCAACAATAAACACTATCCGGCCACCAAGCAGTAGTCGGTAAAATATAATTTACAAAATTAGAAAATAAGTTATCCGTTGGGCGCTTCATATCAACGACAACACGTTGACCAAAGTCAGTTAAACGCACACGGATTCTATTATATGTAACAGTGTTTGTATTACCAAAAGAACCAGTATTTGTATAAAAAACTGTACTAAAGGGAAATGAGCTACCTGAGACATCACCACTATTATACAAGAAATTATAATTATTGTCGAATGAGTCACGGATTGTTATTGAATTCGGTACTGGTACATTCAAACCATTAACTCCAAAATTATTTGTACCAAAATTTCCTGTTATATCAAAGCCAATACCAAGCGCTCCTCGATATACACCAGGAAATGAACTTAAAGATGCACCACTCAAAGCACTTACACCTTGTACTGGACTATAACATAACCCTGGACCTGGTCCACCCCCAGATATTGCACTCAATGTACTAGTAAAGAATACACTAAACCCTTCACCACCGGCAGTACCAGGTCCATAACATGCATAATCAAAAGTTACAACAATATCTTTTGATATATCGAATCCCTGATTAAGGAATACAACACCTGCATTAGCATTCGGTTCTAACAAATAATTATATGGTAGAGATGTTGGCATTACATGAAGTATTTATGAATTAAGTTCAAGGATCCTACAGATTAAATATCTATGTGGATTTAAATCATTTATTTAAAAAAGAACCTATTACAGAAAACAATAAACAGCCTGAATATTTGACAATATTTGGATTTCCTACCTTTAGTAAGGTAGCAGCTATTGCTATTGACGTGGTTTATTGGTTTATTATCTTTGTTGCTTATTGTTTTGCATTCCATGCATTGAATAACATTTTAATTACATGGAATTGGTTGTTAGTAGGACTTGCAAGCTTTGCTGTTGTCGGATTACCTTATTGTGTTAAGATTATTCTATTTGGACGCAAGGAATTTCCATTAAAAGCAGCATTATTGTGTTTATTCTTGAGTCTCTTACCTACTATCTTTGATTTTACAGGATTTTATTCAGAAACTGGTCTTCAAGATAGTTTACAACAAAGTAAAGTACAGATATCTGAATCAATTTCATCGTTTGAGATACAAAGTAAGAAATCTGCTCAAGATAAAGAACTTGAAATACAAAATACCGGTAGAGATAAGAAGACAGTAGCAGAACAAACTTTATTGCAGTCATCTTCAGACATACAAAAACAGGTAGAGGATGCAAATCAAGCTGTTTTAGATGAAAAGGAAGGTGTTAAGGGGAAAGCTGGAGATGGACCTAAAGCTAAAGAACTTCAAGCACGGGTTCGTAAGCTAAAAGCACAATCTGATATTGATAATCAACAATCTAAAGCAGAACTCAAACGTCAAAATGATGTTATTGACCAAGAAACAAATGAAAAACTTCAAGCACTTAAACAATCAAATGTTTTATTGGGAGATAAACTTTTAAACTGTAAAAAAGAAGTCAATAATGCAGGAAACTTTAAAGCTTTAGAGTTGTCAGTAATAGATGCCAACAGTCTATTATCTTCGATCGCCTCTAATCTCAGTGTGTCTTATATCCCCGTGCGGATTATAGGATCTGACAACATTATTAAAGTATCTTTCGGGTCTTTAACAACTGGAGATATTACAGCTATCATATGTTTCTTGTTAGCCTTTCTTATGGAAATAGGTGATATTATTATAACGTTTGTAATGCGTTATGAAAAGAAAATACCTACACCAATTATTAAATCATCGTCAGATGATACTCTTCGTCATGTAAAATATACTAAAAGTTACGATGGGTATTAACCCTTGTACTTTTTTGAGAATGTCTTAGCTGTAGAAAGACAGTGCTTAGTGTATTTACATTGATCACAAACTCGATCTGAATTAAGATAAAGTTGTGGAGCAATACAGGAGCCATTCTTTGTATTTTCTACAACATACTCTGTTAAATTTGAATATGTACGCGGTTCTTTTGGAATCCATTTTACTGAAATTTGACGTACTTCTTCTAAGCTCATTCGTTTATTTGTTTTTGGCTTCTTAAGGAGTTTAAGTCGTGCCAGTACTTGTTTATTTATGGAGAAAGGCTTTATATTAACAGGGCGTAATTGTTTTTGAACTTCCTCAGGAGAAATTCTTTGACGAAGTAATCTCTTTGCTTCATTAGATACATAATGTTCAGCAAACGGAACTGGTCCTCCAAATTTTTTATTTCCCTTAGCAATTCCTGCCTTTGACACTCTTCGCTCTAACCCTGTAACAATACAGGTCATAACTTTACTCTTAATAATACTTTCATCAACGACTTTTACTTTAACAGGTTTAGTCTTAATAGGTTTTACTTTTTTTATCTTCTTAGATACAGCCTTTACCTTGACCTTTTTAACGGTCTTTTTAAGTGGTTTTTTGACTTTTTTGCCTTTCATGTGCTGGTTATATTATAGAGTTAAAAAAATAATTCAAGAGTTGATTTATTGAAATATATAGTCTAGTATGCTGTCATGCCTTACATTACACAAGAAAAAAGAGACAACTTTATGACTGGAAACGGTACTATAGAGAATCCTGGTGACCTAAATTTTGTACTTACCAAGGTGTGTTTAGAGTACTTGGAAAACAAAACAGAGAGCTATCAATCCTATAATGATATTGTCGGAGCTTTAGAATGTTGTAAGCTCGAGATGTATCGTCGTGCTGTTTCTCCTTACGAAGATGCAAAGATTGCTGCTAATGGAGATGTTTATTCAAAGTAATTCTTGCAATAATCTAAAATCACTATAATATCAAATTTATGAAACAAAAGGAGGTGAAATAACAATGATCGATTACACAAATAAGAATCTCCGTCCAAAGACGTTTTTCGTCAAGATGGAGCGTAACCGTGACGGTAGTTTTACCGTTAAGCGCGCTAAGGTCCTCGAGAAGACCAATCAGTTCGAGCGCAGCACACGTCAGGTTGATGCACGCGACTTCACTCGCGCCATCCGCACAAACGATATTACCGTTGCTTAATTCGGTATAACAATGAGAAGACCGGCTGTTACTACTTAGCAGCCGGTCTTTTTTTGTCAACTATTTTATTGCCTTTCTTTTTTAAATTTCCTATTATTATCACTAATGAATGCTGCAGAAATTAACGCTAGATTTAAGAAAAGTATCTCAAACGATCCTTCCGTTCTTACTTGTATTGTAACAGGAAAGACGAGACCTACTAACAGTGCATATTTGGAAGAGAAATCAAAGAAACTCGGTTCAAAAGAAGAGTTTATTAACCATTATATATGTCGTGAGGCATTAACAATGCTTAAACAAGGGAGAACAGTGTATGATGTTCGATCTGCACTCGGTGTCTCTACAGCTATCCTACCTCCGGATGAGAAAAAACTTCTCCGTGCCTTAAAAATAAACGGAAAATAAGCTTTTAATTCCTTTTGAATTCCCATATACTAATAGTATGAAAATTAACCTACAGAGTACGTCGTTTACAGCAGTCAAAGATGTTCAGATTCCTGACATTTACAATCGTCGCGTCAAGTCGGGTATTCCCGAGGTTGACGAAATGTTCGGAGGTGGAATGCTTCCGGGTTCAGTTACTACAATCTCATCAAAGGCAGGTGTTGGTAAGTCGACGATGGTTCTTCAGATTCTTAACGGTATAACAAAGAACGGTCATAGGGTTGGATTTGTATCGGCGGAGGAGTCTATTCATCAGGTTGCCTTTGCCTGTAAGCGTCTTGGTATTGAAGATGTTGGTATTTGTAACGAGTCTAATGCTAAGAAGATTATCGGGTTTATGAACGACGTTGACGTTATCGTCATTGATTCGTTCCATGCTGTCGATAAGAGCAATATGGAAGAGAAGGAGTTCATTGAGACTCTTATTAACCGTGCTAAGGAGACAGAGTGTGTTGTTCTTATTATCTGTCATCTTACTAAGGGTGGTGTTATTAAGGGTACAAACCTGTTGACGTACGCTGTTGATGTCAATGTTTTTGTTGAACTCTCAGAGGAAGAGCCTGGTCATCGTCGGATTTACTTCGCTAAGAATCGCTTCGGTCCTGGTATTGACTATACCTGTGCGTTTACTAGTCGTGGTTATGACTTTACTCCGGTTAAGATAACCGAGGGTGCTGGTAAGACTACTAAGTCTGATAAGAAGGAAGAAGCTCGTAAGCAAATTCTTAGTATGAACGGTAAGTTCTCAGTCTCTGACGTTTGTACAGCTCTTAAGGTTGATGCCTCCAGGGCTGGATGGCTTCTTCGGGAGCTTACGACTGAGGGCAAGCTTACTAAGAATGATCTCCGTGGCAATAAGTGCCGGTGGAGGGTAAATAAAGTCGAAGCAATCATAACCAAACACTAATATGGCAGGCAAAGGATCAAAATCACGCGTAAGCGACACAAAAAAATACAAGGAAAACTTTCCTAAGGCATCAGGCAAGGTTGAAGGCTTTGTAAAGATCAAGGGAAAGCTTGTAAAGAAATACTAATGACACCAGAAAAATTCCAAGCACGCAATCATGCTTTACGGTGTGATTTTGCTGACCTTGAGACCTATAAAAAGTCTTTTAGTCGTAAGTTTTGGAACTTTATGGACGATAAGTTTAGTATTCGTAGTGTATGGGATGTACTTCCATTCCGTTGGAAGCTACGATACTACGATAAGATTCGTCCAATCTTTGCTCCAGAAAATAATCGTATTCGTAAGGCAATTCCACGTACCTGGACAGACACATCTCACCTTATTGAGATTATAAATTTTGAGTTTATTAAGAGTTTTTATGAAACAGAATACCTTCATGGTCACACTGATTGGGAGGGTACAGGTGAGCACGCTGTAGCGTTCGCTAAATGGCTTGAATCTGCTTACAATTATATTACTATTGAACGACCACAGCTAGAAAAAGATATGGATAATGCCTATCCACCTCATCAACCACTCAAGGAAATGTTTGTACCGTGTGAGACAGATGATAAGGGTAAGGTTAAGATGTTTAAGATGACACCACGAGAAGAGTCATACGAAGAACTCTATGGAGAGGTTAATCGTCTTGAGCAACTTATTCAAGATAAAGATAGTGATATTCTAACACAACTTGTTAAATATCGTTACTTCTTTTGGTCATAAAATTTAATGGGTAGATACCGAAGCTGGACAAACGGGGAAGACTGTAAATCTTCTGGCTATTGCCTTCAGTGGTTCGAATCCACTTCTGCCCAGACTAAATAATATATGCTATGACTCTTATGGATCACAATCCACCACATAATACAGCACCTATAATAGATCGCAATACCATTAAATGGAGTGGGTATTTTTCAACGTCAGAGCAGGCAGATGAGCATTTAAAAGAACAGACTAAGCATCATGCAGAAAACGAAAATAAATTGGTCGTAAGTGCTAAGAAAGAGTTTGTAAACAGACATTTTAAAGGATATTTTCTTTATCGCTTTGTTGTAATATTAACAAATAAATGAACTTTAAAAAGATATTTGAATCATTATTAACCGAACACATGCACTCTAAACAGAAGGCAGGCTATGTGGCTCATCCTGTTGATGGTCATCGCTGTGATGTATGTACGATGTGGAGACCTCCAAATAAGTGTTCTGCCGTATTCGGTGTTATTAAACCTGATGGTTGGTGTAAGTGGTGGAAGAGAACACATAGAAAGGATAGAAAATAATGAAGGTATACCTCGACATGGATGGGTTACTTGCTAACCTTTTTGATACAGTTTCCATGGGAATGATTGGTAAGCATTATAAAGCACTAACGGAACCTGAAAAAGAACATACACGTCAAATTTGGACAGATAGAGAAGGTAAAGCTAAAGAGTTCTTTCAAAAACAGGGTGGAGTTAAGAAGTTTTTTGCCGATCTTCCTACTTTTGGCCCTCTAACTGACGCTATTATTAACACAGTTGTGAAAGAGGTAGGAGGTTATAGTATTTGCTCCTGTCCTGCTGGTATTGATGAACAGGCTTCAGAAGCTGGAAAGAGAATTTGGATTCATAAGCACCTTAACCCACTTCCTGATGAAATGTCCTTTGTTAGAGATAAAACTATTAACGCAATTAATAAAGAAACAGGTAAGCCCAATGTTCTTATTGATGATTTTCCAAAATATATTAAAGAATGGAAAGCAGCTGGTGGTATTCCAATAGAAATGCGTACAGATAGCTTGAATAGTCCAGAAGAAGTAAGAGCATTTCTCACTAAGAAACTTAATGCAGCTAAAGAACAAATTGATGGTGTACAACCTGAACCTAAAATACCAACGTTTGAGCAATACGTAAGAAAAGTGTTGCATTCTCTCTAAATGCATCCATAATTATTTGTATGGGTATGTTTGATATAATTTTTATAAAGAAAGCACTTCCTCTTAATAAAGAGCTTAAAGCTCTAAAAGATATTAAGTGGGAAGAATGTGACTTTCAGACTAAAGATCTTGAAAATTCTCTCTCTATCTACGAAGTTACTAAGACCGGTAAACTTCGCTACCAAAAAGTAGAGAGGGAGTGGGTAGATGATGAAGGGGCTTTTTTTAAGGGGTATATGAAAGAGGTATCTTCTAAGTGGGTTGATACCAAGCATACAGGTACAGTAAGATTTTATCATAATTTTTCTACTAATAAATCAAACGTTAATATTTTTTCAGATGTAATTGAAGATGATACCGATCTTGATGGATATGATTGGTGGGTGGAGTTTGAAGCTGAATTCGTAAAAGGTAAGCTTACTGAAATTACTCTTACTGAAGCAAAGAAAGAACCTGCTAAGATTCGTATTATTCAAAATATTGAATGGGCTAAGGATCTTAAGAAAAAGGAATCAACTCTTCATCGTCGTATTATAAAATTTTTACGTAAGTCAAAGATTTACCGCAAATTGATTAGTAGTTTATTAAAGCTTAATTCAATTATCTCTAGTAAGATTAGTTGGGTTCTTTATAGACTCTAATTGTTCTTTGATAAATAATTTTGGGGGCGTACTGGTTTCGACTTATACTCGAAGTTTGTATGGCACGTAGTGGTTAATCAGTTGGCCACTTTAAAAAGCTGATTAAAAACATAAATGCAGAAGATAACTCTGACGCTATCCTTGCGGAAGCATTGTATTGTCTCGAGAACGCTGACGAAATCCTCGCCAGCTTTGAAGAGCCAGCACTCCTAGCTGCCTAAGGAACCAAAAGATAATCCTATTAAAGCTTTTGGAAATAAAAATAGGTTTAGAAGGTCTTGTGATTCTTAGAAAATTGAGTGCAAGCGGTGGTATGTGGTCGTTAATCACACATACAGGTAGGACTCTAAACATGGATAGGTCGCTAGTGCCTGGTTACCTTTAGTCAACCAAAGTACGAAAGCTAGCTAAGCGTGTAGAAGTATAAATAGAAAAGTATAAACACAGGGGTTCGACTCCCCTCGCCTCCACCATTTTATTTTACGGGGAATTAGCTCAGTTGGTAGTAGCGATAGCTTTGCAAGCTATAGGTCAGCGGTTCGATCCCGCTATTCTCCACAATTTTTATTAAATATATACATGGCTTCTACACGTTTAAGCGCAGCTCGCGATATAGCACATGGTAAATTTCCAGCAACAGGAGTGAAACGATCTCCTAAATGGGCTGCTGTACGCAAGGAACATCTTAAGAATAATCCAAAATGTGCAATTTGTGAAGGTACAGAAAAACTTAATGTACATCATATTAAACCATTTCATTTACATCCGGAATTAGAACTCGATCCAAGTAACTTTATTACTCTTTGTGAAAGTGCAAGTTATGGTATTATCTGTCATATTCTTGTTGGTCATTTAGGTGATTATAAAAACATAAATCCAAATTCTGTAGAAGATGCTAAAATTTGGAACGCTAAATTAAAAGAAGATCATTTTCAGAAATAGCTTGCAGGAACCAATACTTGGTATTAATATAGATAAATAAATTAACGCCCGGTTAGTTCAATGGTAAAACGAGGGTTTTGTAAACCTTAGTCGTGAGTTCGATTCTCACACTGGGCTCCATACTTGATCTTTTACATTTTACGTCGGTGGTACATTGGCTGTGCAGCAGTCTCCAAAACTGCCTTAGGTAGGTTCGATTCCTACCCGGCGTGCCATAAATAGAATTATAGTAATCGGCAAAACCCTCTCTACAACTGTTCGAAGAGTTGTATGCATGGAACCGGTTCTTCGTAAGTTCATACAAAACTAGAACATAATCAAGGACGCTTGAGGTTTTTAGGACAAAGGAACTTACATTAATTTCCGCAGAGTAGAGAACTGGTATCTCGTCACGCTCATAACGTGAAGGCAGTGGGTTCGATTCCCACCTCTGCCAATTTTTTAGTTGCCACTTCCTTATTCAGGCATTATATTAAAAGAATAAGAATTGATCTTTGATAGTACATTTTGAAATTTGACTAGGCGCAAGTCTTAAAAGCTAAAAGACTCCCGCGATAGGTGATAGCGAAGCATTCGGCCGAGTGAACGTGTAGCCTATAAGATAAATCTCCGTGAAAGCGAATGAGGTTTTCTAGTCATACAAATTAAGTTCCCACGTTGTAGGTATAATCCGTGGGAGAGATACGTTGAGTTGTCTGTTGGTATGTTAGTAGACGTATTTTCATAGGAGGAGCCAAAAACTTACATACAGCTACGATCCCTTGCTTTAATAAACACAGACTGGTCGACGAGCTGGCTCCATGCCGGCACTCGATGAGGAGAGAACAAAATCCGGAACAAAAGCTTTTCAAACACCACAAATTTTCATATAATGCTACCATGATGTCGGTCTCAAGTCCGAGCGATAGGAGATGGCCTCTCCTACGAAACGCAGAGAGAATGAAAACATAGACTGCAGTCTGCCCCTATTACCCTGATCAGGTAGTAGGGGTTTTCTGTGTTCTAGAATGATTAAATAATTATATGCTCGATCCACTGGAAGCTGCTATGGTGGGTTTATTTACTTTAGGTTTTATAACAGCTTATGCTATAATGTATTCTACTAAGTTGGTAACTTTACTTGCAAAGTATTTTAAGGGAATCAAAAAATAATTCTTGAATTCCTTTTCGAGTGCCCATATTATAAAGGGGTAATGAGCACAACAAACACACTAGACAAGTTCGTCGCCAAGAGCAACGATATTCGCCAGACGCTGCAAGGTTATACCCTCGCTCCTCTGGATATTGAGTCCATCGAGAAGAACGGAAATAACTTCTCTTACAATAACAACCGCCTATCCAGTACATCTCTTAAGAGTCTCCTTGGAGTTCTTGGAGTTAAGGATCAGCTCGTTAACGAGATTAAGGATGACAGCTCTCAGTGGGCTCCTCTCCATAATGCTCTTACGAACATTAAGAAGAACAAGCGTGTAACCGCGATTGTTAATAACCACAACAATGAGATTGTTAATCTCTTCGATCGCCCTATCAAGGAAGAGCGTCAGATTGACCTCTCAGCTGGTCTCCGTTATACAGAGGCCTTCTTGAAGGACAACGAGAATAATCTCGAACTTCGTGACTTTAACTTTGATCCTACTAACATTAGTATTGGAATTAACTTCAAGAACCCTGATTCTGATATTGACGTATTCGGAGATGGTCATGATATGTGGAAGGGTGGTTTTGGAATGAACTTCTCTCTCAACAAGTCTCAGTTCTATCCCTATCTCCTCCGTTTGGTTTGCTCCAATGGAATGACCGCTGTTCATCGTATGGCCCAGCGTTTCATCGATAGTGCTGACTTCAGTCAGAAGACCTTCGATACTCAGGTTCGTAAGTTCCTAACTGGTGACGCTCTTCGTCAGGAGATTACGTCAAGTGCTAATCGCCTTAGGGATAACAATGCCTCCCTTAGAGAATTCAATGCTGCTCGTAGTATTACGATGAAGTATGATAAGGAGCTAGCAGTAACTGCTTTCTCTGATCACGAGATTCGTTCACGGTATAAAGAGGTCGGTATTGATCTTAATAAATCGAAGGGTACTCGTTGGCAGTCAACGGCTAACTCGAACGTTAATGCTTACGATCTCTTTAATAAGATCACAAACGTTGCTACTCACAGTGTCTCTGACGAGAACGTAGCATTCAGGATGGAGCTCAACCGACTTGCCTCTGAGTTGTTCTTCAAGGGACCAGACTTCGCTTCAATCGCACCGGATCCATTCCGTGAGGTTGCACCAGCAAATCTTAACGCCTAAGTAAATAAAGTAAACCGGGCGGGCCTCTGCACATGCAAGCTATCTCACGCCCGGTCTTTATTTGGAGATGTAGCATAATGGCAATGCACTTCTTTGCCAAAGAAGATACTGCCGGTTCGAGCCCGGTCATCTCCTCCATACGGTCTCATCGTCTAACGGCTAGGACACGCGGTTTTCATCCGCGTAATCGGAGTTCGAGTCTCCGTGAGACTGCCAGGAAACAATAAATAATACTGATGTTAACGTTTGAACAGTATTTTAATCAATCTGAATCACCAGTTGTTATAGTTGGTGGTATTCATGGTGATGAACCAGCTGGTAATATAGCTGCTAAAAAATATCAAGGTAGAGAAGGTATTATTGTAATAGCTGACGTTAATACAACTGGAGAGAGAAGACTAGATGGAGTAGATCCAAATAGACATTTTGACAAAAAAGATTCTCTCCCAATTGAGGATGAAATCTTAGCTAAAATTGAAGAGTTAAAACCAAGGTTAGTTATCGCACTTCATGAAGATGATATAACAGATGAAGTTTATGCGTATTGTTCTCCAGGTATGAAAGATAAAGTTCAAGCTGTTTTAGCTGAATTAGGAGTACCGTTAGCAAAAACGGCAATAGGAGACAAAGCAGATAAGGGTGTTATTGCCCGTGGTCATTTACCAACAGCAGGAACACTTGAGAAAGCATTGAGAAAACGTGATATCCCTAGTGTAACCATAGAGACACCTATTAAGTCATATAGCTTAGAGGATAGAGTGAAGTTACAAATACAAATAGTAAACGGATTACTTAAATCTGTTAATAGATAAGCCTTCTTAAATCTAATAGCTTAAAGTCTACTTCCTTACCGTAACGCTCTTCAAGTTTTTTTATAGCATCTTCTTTTGAGATAGCCGTAACATTAAGAATTACAGGATTCTTATCTGTTATTACCTCAAAAATATATTCCGTTAGCATATGATTAAATATTTAATGTGCAGATTACGAAAAATGCCATTGAAATTTGTGGGTTCCTTATGTCTTTATGTTGGTCAATAAGTTGGTTTCCTCAGCTCTATAAGCTTTTTAAAACAAAATCAGCACATGATTTTTCTCCATGGATGTTATTTTTAGTTCTCACAGGGTATATCTTTGCAATGCTTTACCTGTTCAATACAAGCTTTCAACTCTGGTTATTTGTAAATTATTGTTTTGGCATTATTTGTTATATTATTACATTATTTTTTTATTTTCGTTATAAAAAATAATTGATTTATACAATATTATCTATATACTTTATATATGAAGTGGTTACTAATCTTGTTGCTAAGCCTAGCATCACTTAAAGCACAGACCTCTGTAGCGTATTCTCCAGTCTATGGATATGATACAATGTCCTTTCCTGGTGGATGGTGTCTAGTAACTAACCCGTTTATTAATCCTCCTATCTATAGTGGCAATGCTATAGTAGATGGAGAGACATTTACAATTAATAATGTCATAACAAATAATATTATAGACATTCCTCATTATATAGAAGTTACAAGTACAAACTATAATGGATATGTTTTTGATATAACTACAAATACACAAAACATTATTACAGCTACAAATGTACCAGCTGAGCTTCAAGGACAAACTTTAGCAATTAGTATTAGACAACATACTACTCTTCAACAGTTTGTTTCTAATTCTACAGGATTTCAAGACTACTCTGATGCTCTCTCTACCCCTGATGGTAATGGAGGGTGTGTAACGTACATTTATATTTCAAACGGAATAGTAGCTGGAGACTTTGTAACACCAGCTGATAATACTATTCTCTATCCAGGGGAAGGACTAATTATCAATAATAGTGGAAATATTAGCTTTACCTTTTGTGGAGAGCTAGTATATACTAATGATATCAAATAACGGATAAAGGTTTATTGCACACATAAATAATAACGGATGCAATAAACCACTATGAAATCTAAACTAGAACCTTTTAAAGAAGATGTAATAAAAATGTATGTTGATGAAAAATTAACATGCAAACAAATAGGATTAAAATTTAAAATAAGACCAGGGCCTGTTTCAAGTTTTCTTATTAAAAATAATGTAAAGCTACGTAATGCTGGTCAACAGAAAGGTAGACCCGGTACGAATAAAGGAAAGAAATTTGTAGAACGTACATTGGCATACAATACACAACTTATTGAAAGCGGTGAATATAAAAAACTTCACGAAGCAGGTATAAGGAGCCGTATACGTAAATATCTAATTAACAAATATGGACATAAATGTCAAATATGTGGTCTGTCTGAATGGAGAGGACATGCTATACCTCTTGTATGCGATCACATAGACGGATCTGCTAAAAATTGTGAATTAGAGAATTTTAGAGTGATTTGTAATAATTGCGACTCTATACTACCTACATATAAAGGTAAAAATAGAGGCAGAGGTAGAAAACTTAACGGGAGCGTGACTGAGTGATTTAAAGTGATCGATTACTAATCGATTGAACCCTAATAAGGTTCCGTGGGTTTGAATCCCACCGCTCCTTCCATTTTTTTTCTTGACTTAATACTTAAATACTCTAATATAAATGAATGGACAGGTGGCAGAGTTGGTCTATTGCATCTGACTTGAAATCAGAAGTACCCGAAAGGGTACCGTGGGTTCGAATCCTACCCTGTCCGCCAATTTTAACGCGTAGATGGCTGAGTGGTCAAAGGCAATCCTCTGCAAAAGGATAAAATCGCCAGTTCAAATCTGGCTCTACGCTCCATAAATACTATTATGACATTTAAAGAATACGTGACAGAAAAGAATATAGATAAACCACGTCATCCCGGTATTCTCAAACGCCAGGTTAAGGGCAAATTAACCTGTTCAAAGGCTCGTAAATTAGAAGGTAAGGGCGGTCTAACCGCTAAAGCAGCTCGTCGCTATCAAAATTATCACTGCCAATAATATACATATGAAACAAAAATACTACACCTTACTTGCATACTTTTTTTATTACCTTGGAGATGTATTGTGGAAGATAATCTGTTGGACGGATTGGAATGAAATTACACGTAAGCTTATTTGCGGAGCGTGTTGGTCAGGATATCAAAAATCTATGAATATTTCATTAGATTATGATGAAAAAGCGGGTTACGTTGTGTGGAAAGAGTCAGAAAATAACCTTGATAATTAGGGGTATTTAGTCTATAATTCTATTTAGAAAATATAAATTTTTCCTGTGATATCCTTCGAGATTATCACTAAAATTTTAATAAATTATACTGACACATATGGCAATCTTCGACGAACAAATATCACGCAAACCTAACAACTATAAATGGACAGAGGAATTCATCGAAGCTATGCATAATGGCTTCTGGACTGATAAGGAATTCAGTTTTAAATCCGATATACAACAATTTAAAGTAAATTTATCAGACCAAGAAAGAGAAGCTATTATTAGAGTATTATCGGCTATTGGTCAGATTGAAGTATCAATTAAGACTTTCTGGGCACGCTTAGGAGATAATCTACCACATCCCTCAATTTACGATCTTGGTTATGTGATGGCTAATACTGAAGTTATTCATAATAATGCTTATGAACGTTTGCTTTCAGTACTTGGTTTAGAAGATATATTTGAAAAAAACTTAGAGCTCCCTTGGATTCAAGGTCGAGTGAAGTATCTTAAGAAGTATACAAAACGCTGTTTTAAGGATTCCAAGAAACAGTATCTTTATGCTATAACTCTTTTTACTCTTCTTCTTGAGAATGTATCTCTCTTTAGTCAGTTCTACGTCATTAATTGGTTTGCACGTTTTAAGAACGTTCTTAAGGATACCGATCAACAGGTAAAATACACAAGAAATGAAGAAAATATTCACGGTCTTGTTGGTACAAAGATTATTAATACAATCAGAGAAGAATATCCTGAGCTTTTTGATAAGGAATTAGAGGATAAGATTCTACATGAAGCCCATGAAGCATTTAAAGCAGAAGCTGAGATTGTAGATTGGATGCTTAACGGTATTGATGAAGAGAATCTTAATGCTCCTCTTCTTAAAGAGTTTATTAAGAACAGAATTAATCATTCTTTAGAAGGTATTGGCTTTCATAAACCATTCGAGGTTGATACAGAGTTATTAAAAGCATCAACATGGTTTGAGGAAGAACTTCACGGTAATAATATGGTCGACTTTTTTCATAGTAGGCCCACGGAATACGCAAAGAAAAATCAATCATTTTCAGAAGACGACCTATTCTAGTTGTTATCTATAAACTAGCTATTAATATAAAACTATATGCATAAGGATATCTATTGGCTTAATAAGGATTCAAGAAAGTTTCTTGAAAGGGGTTACCTTCTAGAAGGAGAAACTGCTGAACAACGTATTACTGACATTGCCAAGACAGCTGAAAAGCTTCTTAAGAAAAAAGGCTTTGCTCATAAATTTGAGGACTATATGCATAAGGGATTTTATTCCTTATCATCTCCTATCTGGTCCAATTTTGGTCGTGATCGCGGATTACCAATCTCGTGCTTTGGTTCATATGTAGATGATGATATGGATGATATTCTTTATAAGATGTCCGAAGTAGGTGTTATGTCAAAAGTGGGTGGTGGTACATCAGGATACTTTGGAGCAATTCGACCAAGAGGGGCTAAGATTTCTTCAGGTGGTGAAGCAACAGGCGTACATCATCAGTTATCTGTCTTTGAGTCATTAACGAATTATATCTCTCAAGGTAATGTTCGTCGTGGGTCGTTTGCAGCTTACCTTCCTATTGATCATCCAGATATTGAAGAATTTCTTAAGATTAGAGGAGAAGGAGATGATATTCAGAATCTTTCAATTGGTGTCTGTATCACTGATAAGTGGATGAAAGCTATGATGGAAGGTGATAAGGAGAAGCGTGCCATCTGGGGATTAGTTATTAAGAAGCGTTTTGAATCTGGATATCCTTATATCTTCTTTTCTGATAATGCTAACAATCAAGCACCTCAAGTCTATAAGGATAAGAAATTAAAGATTCATCATAGCAATTTGTGTTCAGAGATTATGCTCTCCAATGGAAAAGACGAATCATTTGTTTGTGATTTATCTTCGTTAAATCTTGAGCGTTGGGAAGAGTGGAAGGAAACAGATGCTGTTGAAACGTTAGTTTATTTTCTCGATGCTGTAATGACAGAATTCATTAATAAGACCGAAGGAATGAAGTTCATGGATCACCCTAGAAACTTCGCTATTAATCAACGAGCAATTGGTGTTGGTGTTCTCGGATGGCATTCTCTTCTCCAACAGAAGATGGTAGCATTTGAATCCATGCAAGCAAAGCTTCTTAATACTCAAATTTGGAAAACAATTAGAGATAAAGCAGATAAAGCTTCTGTAGAACTTGCTAAGGAATTTGGTGAACCACCTATTCTTAAGGGGTACGGTCGTAGGAATACAACAACACTTGCTGTAGCTCCAACCACTTCTAGTTCATTCATTCTCGGTCAAGTAAGTCCATCTATTGAACCACAGAATTCAAATTATTATGTCAAGGATTTGGCTAAAGGTAAGTTTACTTTTAAGAACCCTTACCTCAAACATCTTCTTAAAGAGAAAGGAAAGCATGATGATGAGACATGGATGTCTATCTTAAAGAAAGGCGGTTCTGTTCAACATTTAGATTTCTTAACGCAACATGAAAAAGATGTCTTTAAGACGTTTGGTGAGATTAGTCAAAAAGAAGTCATTATTCAAGCTGCTGGTCGTCAGAAATACATTGATCAGGGTCAGTCATTAAATGTAATGATTCCACCGAATACCAAACCTAAGGACGTTAATGAACTTATGATATTTGCCTGGGAACAGGGAATTAAAGCTTTGTATTATCAGCGTTCAGCCAATCCTGCACAAGAATTAGCTCGTTCTATTCTAGCTTGTGCAAATTGTGAAGCATAAATAATTCTATGAGATTAGAAGCATTAATGGAAGCAGTTAAGTCGGGATTGAATACAGCAGAAAGCTTTTTAGAGTTTCTCCATAAGCGTTTAGCTGGAGCTATTAAGATTGAAAAAATGACTCGTAAGAAAGGTGGATATAGTTTACTTACAGCAATTCATTACAAGGCAAAATTTGCTCCATATAAAGATGCTATTAGACATGCTAAAAAAGATAATAAAGAATCTCATTATAAAGCAATGGCTGATGAGACCTATAGAAAGCTTAAGAATTGGGATAAGATGTCTCAACGTGAATTTCAAGCTGCTATGGGTGTTTTAGAGGTATACGGTGAAGTTTATATTCGTTCTACAAAACCTGAAAGTATTCGCTTGAATTAATTTATAATATCGCTATTATAGGTGGTATGGCAAAACAAGCTACTAAAGCAAAAAAACCAGTTAAGAACGAAAAGTCATATACGAGGACAATTGTCTTTAAATATGAACCTACCTACGAGGAGCGAGAATCAATTATAAATCGTGCTATTTACGTTGAGCAAGAGCAGTATAAAAATAAGCCATTCCGTTTTATTGTAACTGAAAAAACAATGGAGCTAGTTAAGATTAAATTTTTTGTTAAAGGAAATGGACGACAATAATGATTTTGATATACTAGCGTACTTTTACGCAGATACTTTTGCAGGTCATGTTTATCAATGGTACAAGAATGAGTGTATGGTAGGTAATGCTACACTACTTTTAGCTGAGAAACGAGGCGGACGACGACATTATATTAAACAAAATTTTGATGATCTAAATGAAATACCAAAATTTATAAGAGACGGTAAAAAGAGGGAAGCTCTTTCATGGATTTCAAATGTCCTATCAGAGGAGGCAAGGAAGCAAGTAACTCCAGATATTTATGAGTATTTACAAAATTGATGGTTATGTAAATATGACTCCAGAAGATAGAAAGTACTATCAAGAGGTACGTAAAAAATATTATCCACCAGAGTATGTACCTCATTTAAGACATTTTAAAAAAAATAAATATAAGAAGAAATGAAAACATTATTATTGTTTTTAATTCTATGTACTGTATGTTTTGCTGATACTAATAATACTACATCACCTACAAATTACCCTTATCTCAATCAATACGATATTATTAACAAATATACTGAAGAGAATTTTTATCTTAAAAAGAATAATATTATTATAACTGGCGAATTTCTTAAAGATTATACCTTGAATCGTATAACATCTTTTACTACACTTAAAATACAATTTTAATTTATGACTAACTTAAACTGCGCATCCGTTCTTATTTTAAACCGAAATTGGCAAGCAATTCATGTAAAATCAGCGGCAGAGGCTCTTTCTATGATGTATGTAGGTAACGCTACAGGCTTAGATATCGCCGGCTTTGATAATATGGTACCATACAAGTGGGAGAATTGGGTCTCTCTACCTTTTGATGAAAAGGCTGAATATGTCAGCACCATACGTGGTCAAATAAAGGTCCCCAAGGTTATTGTGTTATGTGAATATGATAAAGTTCCAAAGAGAAGACCGAAATTTTCATCTAAAGCTATTTGGAATAGAGATGAAGGTACCTGTCAATATACTGGTAAGAAGCTAACACCGAATGAAGCAAATATCGATCATGTTTTACCAAGAAGTAAGGGAGGTAGGACAACATGGACAAATTGTGTTCTCTCCCACAAAGAAGTAAATCATAAGAAAGGTAATAGAACACCTGAAGAAGCTGGACTCAAACTCATCCGTCAACCATATGAGCCTAGAGCAGTTCCAACAATGCTTTATATTAACAATCACCAGAATATTCCTGAATGGGATATCTTTTTAAAGCTATGAGTAGACCTTCATGGGATGAATACGCCATGCAACTTGCAATGGTGGCAGCATTAAGATCAGAAGATCCAAGAACTAAAGTTGGTTGTTGTCTTTTACGATATGATCATACAGTAGCAAGTTTAGGGTATAATGGAGCTCCATCAGGAGTAGAAATTGAGTGGCACAATCGAGTGGAAAAACATAAAAGAGTAATTCACGCTGAGGTTAATGCTTGTAGAATGATAAAGCCTGGAGAGTGTTATCTTGCTGCTATAACTCACGCTCCTTGTAATGATTGTCTAAAAACATTAGCAGCTTACGGAATTAAAAAGATAGTTTATGTAGAGTCATATAAATTTGATGAATCATATTCACCTGAAAACATTGCAAAAGATTATGGAATTGAAATAATACAGCTATCTGCATCATTGAAATCTGTTTTTATGTCTTAAATATTCATGTGCTTAATGATATTTTAATAAACAATAATACAACATGTAAGTTTGTAGATATAGAAGGTGCGGAAAATGTAATTTATTGTAGACCTTTTGAAGAGAGTCTTGATAATGTTGCTGTAATTGTTACTAATGGTAGTGAATTTGTTCATAAAATTATTACTGAGTCAACAGGTGATAATTATCTAGTGACAAGTGTGCAGCTATCTGATGGCGAAGTTTTCGATAATGTAAAATTTAAATTAGCAGTTTGTGAAGAGGTAGAGTTACCTCATTCAACTATAGATACATTAGCATTTGATTTACCCTCAGATTTTCATGAAATATCTGCACCACCTGCTCTTATTCGTGAAAGTAATTCTAATTATGCTGCTACCACAGCTCCTATAAATTATACTAAACATTTAAGAAGTTATCTAAATAAGATAATAAAGTCTAAAGCACTATAATTTAAGGGTTTTTACTTTAAATAATGACGTGGAACAGGATCCGTTAATAAACTTTCTATCTAATCTTTCCCAAAAGATTAATGTAGAGAAAGAGCACAAGGCCATTATGGAAGGACTTGAGGCTCCGGAAACTGTTACTCCTCTTGCTGTTACCTTAGCTAATTTACAAGAAAAAATTGCTAAACAAGTTCAGGCTCACCTTCCTTCTACTGAAGCTACTGTAGAACAACCAGTAATAGCTATAGAAGAGTCTGAAGAGATTTTAGAAGATAAAGACAATTTTGGTGATTTTTTAGGTAAATTAAAGGATATATTGGCAAACCCAAAAGATCCTACTGTCCCTGAAGTTAAAGTACCGATTGTAGAAGAGATTGAAGAAGAAATACCGGTAGAAGTACCAAAAGCTCCTATTGTTACTGCTACACCAAAGAACGATTATATTCAGGAACTGGAGAGACAATCTAAACCGCCTGCTGCTAAAAAAACAGCTAATGATTATACATTAGAACTTGATAAACTTAGTACTGATATTATTAGCGAAACCGAACCTGTTAAAATGGAGAGTATTAAGAAACTTCTTGAGGAGTACATGGAGAAGTATCTTAAGAAGGCTGCTGTCATGGCTGAGTACGCAGGAGGTGGAGGCTCAGTAGCTCAACAATTTGCTAATGGCGGTACAATGAACGGTACCTTAAACGTCACTGGTCAATACCTCTCCGGTGGTGTAGATATTGCTACATTGTTCTCAACAGGGAGCGGTAGCGGTGGAAGCGGAAATGCAGCTGTTAATAGTGTAGTCATTTCAAGTTCTGCTAACTGGAATAATACCTATACAACCGTACAAGGCAATAGCGCTAGTTGGGGTGCAGGTGGTACACCGCAAACTCTTTCCTTCAACTCTAATACCGCGGCTTTATCTATTAGTAATGGTAACACAGTTAGTCTCTCGGCTTTAAGTGCAACAAGTACATCTGCCAATCTCGGTCAAATACCTACATTAAGTGCTAACTGGAATAGTAGTTATACAACTTTAACAGCAAATAGTGCTAGCTGGAATAGTGTATATAGCTATGTAAATTCAACTTCTGCTACAAATAATCCAGGCTATAATGCAACAACATTTAGTAAGTTATCTAGTCAAGCCTTTACGTATATCCCGTCTACATCGTCTGTCAATACAGTAATTGGTAATAATATTTTATCCGGATATGGTATTGTTACACCTAATCAAAATCACCCTAACTATGGATATATTTGTAATTCGTCTATTTTAGGGGGATGTAATAATGCTCTTTATGCCGTTGGTACCGACGCTAACGATAGTGGATGTAGTGATGGAGCCGGGACATCTTGTATTACAAATTCTATAATTTTAGGTGGTGTACAAAATCAAATTTGTAATACAGCATCTGGCTATTATAGTAGTGTTGCTTTTGGTAATAGTTATTCCAACGTTTATAATTCTGTTATTTTAACCGGTAATCAAAATTTAATACGAGCTACTAATTGTGGTTTACCTAATTCTTGTACAGGTAGCGCTACAATTTTAGGAGGTAGTAATAATACTATATCTAGTAGTTATGGCCGTGCATCTTGTAGTACAATTACTAATGGTGTTTCAGGGTATATTGGAGCAGCTTTATCGTTTATTGGTAATGGTTCATGTAATACTGTTAATAGTGGTTTAACATTTATTGGTACAGGTTGTAATAATACTATTAACGGTGGTGGTACTTCTGCTTTATTAAATGGTATTTGTAACTCAATAACTGGTGCTGGTTTATTAATTGGTAATGGTTGTGGTAATAATTTACAGGCAAATTATAGTACTATTTTAAATGGAACGTGTAATGTAAATTTTTGTAATTTCTCTAATGTATTAAATGGTTCACTAAATTGTGCAACTGCATTGAGTGTAGCAATTAATAACGGATTTTGTAATACTGCCAGTAGTCAATATTCTACTATTGTTAATGGTAAACAAAATACAGCTACATATGGCTTAGGTCCATACCCTAGAATATTATTACATTTTGATTCATTTATCGGAATTGCTGATTCTTCAATATATGGGCTTACAGTCACTAATCCGAGTAATTTAACAGTAGGTGTATCAGGTAAATTTAATAATGGAATTTATTTTCCAGGATCAGCTTTCCTAGCTATTAATACAAACTCCCCAATAGGAACTGGTAATTTTTCAGTCGACTTATGGTTCAATAATAGTGGTAATAATACTGGATTTATACTTGGAAACTATACTACTGGTAGTGCTGGAAATCCTCGTATATACGTAAATAACGGAAATATAAGTTATCGCACAACATCTACTGGTAGTGATCTAATAATATCTAGCTTTACACCAAATGTTTGGAATCACGTTGCTTTAAGTCGAGTTAGTGGTACTACAACACTCTATTTAAATGGTGTTAGTGTTGGTACATATGCTGACAGTGCTAATTACAGTAATAACTGGAATTTTAGATTAGGTATAGGTAATTCTGGTGGAGGTAGTTTTTATACAGGCTATATTGATGAGGTAAGAGTGTTTAACGGTTATTCTCCTTATTCAGGTAATTTTACTCCTCCTACAGCTCCCTATTCGTTAGGTTCATCGAGTGTTCTCGGTGGTGTGTATAATAGCGTATATGGAGATAATTCTTCTATTATCGGTGGCACTAATAATACATTAAGTGCTAATAATTCATTTATCTTAGGATCTAATATTTTTGTTAGTGCTGTTAATAACTTTACATTTGTTAACAATATCTCTTCACAGGGATTAGTTTATGATGGTACAGGTAATAGTAGTCAATGGAATAGTACATTTACAACGGTATCAGCTAATAGTGCTAATTGGAATACTGCTTATACATTAGCTACTGGATTAACCTCTCTAAGTAGTAATTGGCAATCAACCTATACAACTGTTAGTTCAAATAGTGCTAATTGGAATACTTCTTATACCCTGGTTCAAAATAATTCTGCAGGATGGAATAATCCATTAAGCGCTTACTCTTTTATTACCAATGGCAGTACATCTATTTTTAATCTTAGCACAACAGCGCCATTCACGAATGCTGCAGCGTATATTGTATCTCTAAATGGAGCTATTCAAACTCCTACTACAGACTTTACAATAACATATAGTGGAACGAATTATCTTAACCTTAATTTTACCCCTAGAGCTGGAGCTTTAATCGATGTCCAGGTTCTTGGTAATGGTGTTATAACAAACAGTAGTGTAGTAACGGTTAGTTCGAGTACCTATAACCCGTTATATGCTTACGTAAATAGTAATTTCTCTGTCAATGTACCAACTGGTAATTATATGGTAGATACTACAACTTCTGGAGTTACTGGCGTATTACCTACAACACCGACCATTGGAACAGTAATTGGATTTATGGACCCCTATTATACCTGGGCTACTAATAATTTTACTCTATCTGCTTCTACTAACATAGAGAATCAAAATCAAACAGTTGCTATGAATATTGCAGGTTTTTCTCTAAAAGCTATCTATGTTGGTGGTACATACGGATGGAGGCTTGTACAATAACGAATAAATAAACACGACGATGATCTACTTAACCTCATTATTAAATCCGACTAGTAGTTACGTACTACCACAGCCCCTTTCGGTTACTACAACAAACCCTGTAACCTCATTAAGTGCTACGATAACAAATGCTGTTTCAACAATACCATCTGGTATTCAGTTAGTAAGTAACGCACCAGGTTATCAGCTTGATCAAACCGGTCGTGCAAGAACTGCTATACTCGGTCAACAATGGTGGTATAATTCAACAACTGATAAGGATGGAGATTATCGAATGATTGAATCCTTTACGTCGACGGCAACTAGTATCTATGTTCAGAATTATGCTAGTACATTGATGACATCAGGGACGGCAAATGGAGCTACAGCAATTAGAACAAGTCGTCGTAGACATAAACTACGTCCCGGTGTAGGTATGCAGTATTTTGGTACCTGGTGCTGGGATGGTTATGATACAAATGTTGTAAAGCGTAAGGGTTGGTTTACTGGCTTTAATGGTTTCTTCTTTGAATTATCAGGCGGGGACATGAACGCGGTTGTTCGTATGAGATTAATGGATGGATCTCTACTGGAAACAAGAGTACCAAGAAGTCAATTTAATGGTGATAAAATAGATGGTAATGGACCGAGTGGAGAGAACTGGAATTTACCTGCCTTATCTGCTTATACTACTAATACAATAACTCCAACAGTTACTGCTGTTTCCGTTGGTAGTACTACAGTTTGGAATGTACGATATAGTGTAACAAATGCTGCTCAGGCTAGTGCCTTCCCTATTGGTTCTAAAGTTACTGTAAATGGATTTACTCCGTTTACGCTTAACGGACCTGCTATTGTTCAGTCCTATAATACGGCTACTCCTTCTATTACTCTAACCTACCCATTAAGTGTTGGTAATTATAGTTCAGGGGCTAGTACTGGAAATATAATACAAACTGCCTTCCACGGAACCCATACCTATTGGTTAGATATTATTGGTAATAGAACTAATCAAGTTCGTTTCGGTAAGGTAACCGATAAGGGTGAAGTCATTCTACATACAATGGCCTTTGACGGTCAATTTGGTTCTCCTTATGCTAATGCTCCAGCAATGCCAGTTAGAAAAGAAATTTATAATACAGGAACTGTTAATTATAACCCAACAATATCTATGTTCGGTTGTTCTATTAACGTTGAAGCAAATGTTGAGCTTAATCCTTATTTTTCTTCCGTATATAATAATACAATAATTAACTGTAATTTAAACCAAGAAGTAGTTATTCTAGGAGTCGGTCAGAGATTTGGTGAACCATGGCAGAGAGGAGACATTCAGGTTCAGAGTATTGGTATTCAAGATACTGCTAATGGACCAGGCAAAAATTCGAGTCAATCACTCATCTTTTGGCGGCTCTTATTAAACCCAGGATTAAGTGGATTACCAACTCCTGTTAATACAGGTAAGTCAATTCAGTATTGGCCCTGTACTTCAACAACTGGACTAACAGGTAGTCAACCTAGTGGCTATGCTAATATGGGTGGAGGTTGGGAGTTATTAACAGGATATGCATCATCAGGTGATACAATTAACGTTAATACTCAGTTAAACTTCCTTAACCTCGGATCTAATATTCAATATACAGATGCTGACAAGATTTTCTTAACAGCTAAAATAATAGCAGCAGGTGGTGCAACTCCAGCAACTCTAGTTGGTAACATGAATGTCATTGAATCACTATAAAATAAAATGCCAAACTTAATTAATAGTTATTCTCTTTCTTCTGTAATTGGAATCGGTACCGATACTCCAAATCAGAATCTTACTGTTGTCGGTGGTATTAGTGGTAATGCTTTGGTTTATGATCAAACCGGAAACAGTAGTCAATGGAATAGTGTTTATACTAGTGTAAAAGCTAATTCCGGTTCTTATGCTACAACAAGCTATGTACAATCAAATTACCTTAATTTAACTGGCGGTACAGTAAGAGGCAGTGTAACATTTACTGGGAATATCTCAGCACAAGGTAGCGCATATTTTGCCAACACTTTCTTTACAACAACAAGTGCTTTGTGTGCTGTAGTTAACAGTCAGGGACCTGGTTTATACATTATACAAAAAGGATCTGGCGACATTGCTTCTTTCTATGATGGTAATACCAATGGTGAAGTAATGCATATTGGTGCTTCATTAGGTTTACCTGGTGTTGGAATTTATACTTCAAATCCTGTTCCGGGTATTGCGTTAACTGTTAACGGTAGCATTTCATCAAATAAAGTAATATACGCAAGCGGTGGTAATAGTAATTTATGGAATAGTGCTTATAATTATGTAAATTCTACTTCAGCCACAAATAATCCAACATATAACGCAACCACATTTAGTAAACTTTCTAGTCAAGCCTATACATTAATACCTTCTACATCTTCTATTTTACCAACTATTGGTAACAATCAATCCATAGGTTCAGTTTGTTCTTATGTAGGTAGCGGTCAGAATAATAATATTTGCGCTACTAATACTTCTATATATGCTGGTGCTTGTAATTATAATGTATCAATTTTTTCCGGTTGTAATAATACTGTATTTGTATGTTCTCAAGGCGTTGGTCTAGATACAGGAGCTTGTATCTGTAATACTTTTATTGGTGGTGGTGTTGGTAATAGTGTTATTGCTAATACAGGTTATGATGATGGTCATATACAAAATAGCACAATTTTAAATGGATGTAACAATTCTATTTGCCAAAACGGATGGGATGGGGGCGGTGCTGGTAGTATATGTACATCAACAATTGTTGGTGGAACGTGTAATGCTCTATCAGGATTTTGTATAACAGATTCTGTTATCGGTGGTGGTGTGCGTAATAGAATTATTTCCAGCTCTAATAGCAATTATCTCATAGAGGGTACTGTTATAGCTGGCGGTTATAATAATGTAGCTCTTGGATGCTATGTAAGTAATGCTGTAATTGGAGGTGGTTTAAATAACTGTAATTTAGGCAATTATGGTGTAATAGTAGGTGGTAATACTAATAAAATAACAAGCTGTTGTGGAGGTAATTTTATTGGTGGCGGTACATACAATACTGAAAGTGGATATAACGGAAGTAGTTTTATAGGTGGCGGGTATTGTAATACAACATCTGGTTATAGCGGAACCGACGTTATTGTCGGTGGTGCTCATAACACGTCATCAGCTTATAATGGTAATAATTTTATTGGTGCAGGTTATTGTAACTGTATTGACGGTACAAGTTCAGAATGTAATACTGGATCGTCGGTAATAGTTGGAGGAGGTAGCAATTATGTATTGGGTGCTAATAGCTCTATTGTAGGCGGTGCACATAACTCACTAAGTGCCAGCCAGGCATTTATTGGCGGTGGTTTTTATAACTGCGGATGTGGTGACTATTCTATAATCGGTGCCGGTAGTTACAATTGTATTAGTTTAGGTTCAACAGATAGTAGCTATGCTGCCTGTTTAATTGCTGCATTTATAGGATCCGGTAACTTAAATGTAATTTGCTCTTACAATTACGGTTATATTAATTCTCATAGTTGTATAACAAACGCTTCTATTATAAACGGTTGCAGTAATACAATTAATACAGTAGGTTGTAGTAGTCAGTTCGGTTGCAATACGTGTGCAATAATTAACAACACCGTAATTGGATCAGGTAATAGTAATTGTGTTACTGCCTGCTCGTATGATTGTGCGTCAGCAATAATAGATAATGTGGGTATTCTGAACGGGTATGGTAATGTAGTTTGTATGACCGCAGATGGTATTAACGAAAATACCGGTGCTAGTACTTGTACTCAAAGTTCTCTTAAAGATTCCACTATCATAGGTGGAAGAAGTAATGTAATATCTAGTCGAGCTTGCATTAATGCTAATTTTGCTGGTATATCTGCATCTACTATTGTCGGTGGTTATAAGAATTGTATACAGAATTTCAATTCAACAAGTCCTCTTGGTTCTATGTCATTTATAGCAGGTGGTTGCTGTAATACAATTAGTGGTGCATGTAATGTGTTCGTGTTGGGATCAAATATTAATGCACCTACAAATGATTACACATATACAAATAATATTTGCTCTGGTATTATTATTGGCTCTGATATATGTGTAACCGGAATTCCTGCGTGTAGTAATCAATGGACTAGCGCGTATACAATGACAAAATCTAATAGCGCTAACTGGAATACAGCATATCAAACTGTTTCTACTATTCCTTATACATTAATCAATGCTACAAGTTCCATACGACCAATAAGAGGTAATAATACAGCATCAGGTACATACTCATCTATCGCAGGTGGTGCTTATAACATATCTTCTGGATTAAGATCGTTTATTGCAGCAGGATCCGGTAATGATACAAAAGGATTTGCTAATACATTTATTCTTGGTACCGGGTTAAGTGCTACAGCTGCTAACTATACTTACGTTAATAATATTTCATCACAAGGAGCAATAGCAGCTGCTGGTATAATAACATCTAATTATTCTGGAGCTACAGATTCATCCTTACTCTTTACAGGTAGAAATGATAAGGGTGGAGGAGGTGCAGGAAATTATTATAATGACTTTATTAGAGTAGTTGGTGGTAACGGTATAGCTAGTATGTACCTTAGAGCTAACTATACTGGTGGTATTGAGTTTCTTAATAGTCCCTATACAGCAACAACACTCACTGTATCTCAATCAGGTATGATTGGTCTCAAACAGACAACAGTACAGACTAATAATATTCCAAGTAATAATGCTATATCATTTAACGGTCATAGTTATATAAACGATGATGGTAATTTACATATTACGGCATCAGACGGTTCAATCTGGATTAATACAAATAGTAGTAGTGATATTGTCTTAAATGGACAGAACTCTTCTGGAGGTGTACAGGCATTTGGTACCTTCCGAATGAATTCCGGTTACGGTTCTGTAGCTCCAGTTTATGGGGTACGAGCATGGATAAATTTTAGTGTTAATACATCTAATGGTGCTATAACGACGAATGGAAGCGGTAATTTAAGTGTATCTCGATCAGGTACTGGTACCTATGTCTTTACGTTTGGTACAGCTATGCCAGATGCAAATTACAGTGTAACGGCAACAGCACAAACCCCAAATAGTAACTCTGACGTTGCTTGTAATATAGCTAATGGTGTATCACTGTCAACAACAGGATTCACTTTACAAACAGCGCGTTACGGTACAGGTAATGAAGACGCGACACTGGTGTGTGTACAGGTTGTAAGATAATATCTTTTAATTTTAAAATTTTAATATAAATAAAATATATGGACATTATATTGCAGCCTGAACAAATTATAACTCTACCTGACCCTATCGTAATACAAGCTATCAGAGATCAATTTATTCAAAAGAGAATTATTGCTAGAATTAAAGGTTTACCGCAAGCTGTTATTCTTTGGGATGGACCTGATCAATATGCTGCTGCTGGAAATTGGACAAATGATACAGTTCTTGCTCAGGCTTCTGCAGTTCTTGCTCTTTCTTCTATTCCTTGGGCTATTTAGTATACCCGAATCCCTGTTGATACCAAGCAAAATTATTATCTATCCAATCACATACCTGTTTTCCTAAAATTGTATTGTAGTCAGGTGTAAGAGGTTGAACAGATTGACGGATAGTATGAAGATCGGATGTTAAACCGTAAACAGAGTCATCTTCCTTAATTGACTGCTCAACATTATTAAAGTCGTGCTTAAAGGGATTCAATCCAAGATATTGATAGATCTTATTCATCTCTCTTTCAGGATACGATGTAAGATCCTCAGCCCTAATATAAAGAACCTCCTTATTAATGCCTTCTAGCATTGTTTGCTGAAGACGTTCTAAAGCAAGACCTACTGGAGGCCCTGCAACCCATGCGTCAATACGTTTTGCCGTTGATGTTCCTCTCATCTCCGCGTGATTCTGTATAGCTTGATGGTGTTCTGGACTATTTCTATAAATCTTCTCCATCGAAGAAAATACACTTTTTAAATTTCTTACCATACAAATCATTTTTGGCTTATAAGGCATCATATGCTCAAACCAACGGTAATGAATTGTACCACCTCTTGTCTTAATACAGAGATTAGGCTTATCTGAGTAACTATTAGCATACCCCTCTAATCCACCCCAGCAAAACCCTTTCCATGCCTTAGCAGCAATTTCTGGATCTATAGCTTTAACTTCCGGTGTACTTGTATAGTTCATTCTAGCTCCATACAAGTATTCTAATACAGGGTCAGTTGGTGTAGCTGCAATTTCAGGATTTTGATTGAGAATACACTGCAGAAGTGTACTCATACTACGAGGCATAGAGGAGTTAAAGAATATCATATTACATGGTAATTGTATTAACAGTTTTCGGCATATCAAATAATAATTCACCTGTTTTTGAACCTAATAGAGATTCAACAAACTGATCCTTATCAAACATCTTATTAATATTATCATATGGACATTCATGGAATCTACCACCAGTCCAGTCATCTGATTCAAGATAACTATCTATACGGTGACGGAAAGTCTCAGCTCCAGTAGCAACAATATTAGTATGAATATCGTGACCGAATACAACAGGTGAGTTAGAAATCCACCCTACTGTTGCTGACTTATTAAAAGCTGCTGCTGCATGCTGAGCAAAAGAATCAATACAAAGAAACTTATCAGAGAGAGCAATATAACAGAAAAGATTTCTAAAGCTATCTGTTATTTTAATTGTACCACCAATATCTGGTTGATTGTCTCTACGGATATGAAGAATCTTACTAAAATTACCGCGAACGGCATCAACAACTTCTTGAGCAAATACTGGTGGTAAATCTCTTGACCATGAATATGGATGACCCTGTTGCTCAGCACCTCCACTAGATTGAATGAGAAGAACAGGACCATCTTTCTGCATCTGTTGTTGAGCAAAGATAATTTCACGCTCTGTTAGGAAAATATTTGGCTTGTCATCAATACAAGGTATACCGAATGTATCACACCAAATACCAGCTAAGGACTTCCTCCGATAAAGTAAGTCTTCGGTATGATAAGGCTCCATTCTAAAAATCTTTGTTTCCTTTTTATCAATATAGTCGTCGTAAAAATATGGTATATTGCCAAATTTATACACTCGGTAGATATTTGGATTATGAATGAATACCTCAGGGTACGCACATACTACAATAATTTTATGTTCAGGGTAGGCAGCTTTAATAGATTTAACTACAGCCGTACCTACAATATTTTTTCCACAACCACCGTCAATGTGAAAGATAGCAAATTTATCCATATCTTAAATTTAGACCGCTTTAATAGATAATCAATAGAGAAATTAAAAGAGTTGCATATTCTTTTGCTTTAATCTATAACTAGAAATATGACAAACATGATTGATTCCATTATTAACTATACCCTTCGTTCAAAGTATAATACTCTGAATAAGATCGGTAATACTCTTTATGTTAACAGGCAGATGATTATTAATAGGGAGAAATTTGTTACTGAGAGTATTGTCGGTAGTGATACAATGAGAGATATTCTTATGGAGATGAAGCTTCTTCTCAATGGTCGATATGCTGGTAATAAGGATTATCTCTTTGAGCGTATGGAATATCTTATTACGTGTGGTTTTAAGTTACAGCCAAAACCTACATTTATTGTTAATAAAAAGAAAGTATCAGAACTCCGTAAGCCAAAGAAACAACTCCGTTGTAAGAAGAGCGGTAAGTTTATTGCTAAGGCTAAGAATAAGAAGTAATATAAACTAGCATACATAAATACTTGTATGCTTAGCTTTAAAGACTTTCATAAAAAAACTCCTACTCAATTTCGAGTAGGAGACAGGGTACGCAACTGTAATCCAGAATGTGAGCACTATGGTAGTACAGGACTTATAACTAAAATTTTAGATTTAGTTGATAAGAAAATTCCAGGTAATGTTGTCGGTAAAGCCGTTAAATATAAGTGTGATTGTTGCGGTAATAACTGGAATGAAGGTGATGAGTTAGAAAAAACAATTGATCAAGTAGAAAAAATCTAAATCTTTAATAAGATATACTAATATGACTATAGATGAATTAAAAAAGGACTTGAGATTACTTGCTCAGGCTCAGGATGCTTTTACAGAAGAGGGTTGGGTTCGTGTTGAATCAATACAAAAAGAAAGTAAAAGTAATTCTACAGCATATGGTACTGTTTACATGAAGGATGATAAAAAGTTTTATTTAAATCTCACAACAGCTGTTAAAGCCTTACAACTCCTTAATCAAAATTATATTCCATAAATTTGATTAAATATCTATAGAAAGATTGCAATTTTATGATGAAGTCATTTGATATAGATTTTAAGGGTATTAGTTATAAAATTGATGTTGTTGAAGAAGACGATGATGTAGAAATTTTTGTAGAACGTGATAAAGATGAAGAAGATATCCCCGATAATGAACTTCTAGCTATTGTAGAATATCTTGTTCATGAAGGGTTTGTAAAACCACCAGCGGAATAAAAAAAGCTCTATCTAATTAAAGATAGAGCCTTCCTTTAGCACCAACAAATTTTACTTAGCTTCTTTTCTAGCAGTCTTTTCTTCTTGAATAGATTTACGCTCAGTACGTGCAAACTTAATAAGCTCTTGAAGAGCCTTGCGTGCACGAGTCCCGGCGGAATTATTACCACTTCTAAACTTTGTGACCTCTGTTACAAATGTTTCTGTTATTGTTTTGAATGTTTCGATTGAGTCTGACATATAAGGATTTATATTAATGATATATTAATGCAACTCCTAGTGACGGTGATCGAGTTCTTTTGCCTTATCATCCTCACGTTCACGTTCAGCAAGTCTCTCTACAGAACCATCGATAAACGCTCTCCATGCAATTAAAGCTTGTACAAAGAAGTTTAAAAATATTGTGATCCAGCGAATAGGTGTAATATCACTCCAATGATCATGAGAACATGTATAATGGGAGAGATCACTTAGAAGAGAAGAAAATGATGCAATAGAAATATATAAAAATAATTTTGCAGGTACACCGGAAATATATGGGTATTCTTTAAGTTTCATTTATAATATTTATAAATATTTAATATATGAATAACGACCAACACTTAATTGCTGAAGCTTATAAGCGTGTTTATCTTGAATCCGATAATGATTACATTAGTGATGAATTACGTGCTGGTGCTTTAGAGCATGAAGATAAGGAAGCAGCTCAAGCTGATATCAAGAAATACGATGCAAGTCAATTAGGTAAAGATATACTCTGGCAAAAATTCTTAAGTGTACCAAAACAAATAGGAAGAAGCAAAGCAGCAATAGAAAAACATAAGCTTGATTATGATATTTATAGAGTTGTAACCCGTGCTTACCTTGACGCAGTTGATGCAACTAAACATAGAGAAGAAGGATCGTATGATCCGAATATAGTTAATGAATATTTCGATAAGGCACTTAGCGAAATTAAAAAATATTATATTACTACCCCAGAACAGGATGCAAAATTAAAGGATGCTTGGCTTCATTGGTATGGTTCAGAAAAAGCACGTAGAGAATCTTTTTTTCCAAAACGTAAGTAATCATGCATTCAGTAATTCCAAGAAAAGGAGAGGATATTGATCGTACTCTCAAAAGATTAAAAAATAAAATGGATGTTGATTATATTTTGGATACAGTTAGAGCTAAAAGATACTTTGAAACACCAAAACAAAAATATAAGCGTAAACAGAAAGCACTAGATAAAAGGATTAAGTTTAGTAGATAAATAATTTAATGCTATCGTTTAAACAATATATTTCTGAACGTACCTATAGACTATCAGGTATTGAGCAACAGAGTGTAAACGATATTGTAGATTTCTATATGAATCTCTTTGATCCAAAGAGATTAAAAATGCCAATGGTTAAAATTATTAGCCTTGGACCTGAAAGAGTATATAAAGATTATATTAACAAGAAAGGATTTGTTACTATAGGGATTGTTAAGTTTCATGATGATGAGGATGATGAAGATAAAGAGATTCCTGTTTATGTAGGATTTGATAAAAATTCAGCAGATAAGGGTACATATATCTATGATGCTGAAACTAATGAAGAGTATATTGTATTACATTATTATAAGATAAAACACGATAGAGCATTTGTCAAAGATGCTTTAGTTCATGAACTCTATCATGCTAAACAACCATATAAGATTATTGGAAAACATTACGGTAGAAGTACGTTAGATTATTATACTGATCCTGTTGAGCTTAATAATTATATTACAAATGTACTTGATGCTATTCAAGAGGATTACTCAGAAGCTGAAACCTCAGAAGAACGACAAGAGATATTAAATGAACTAGAGGAATTTGCTCGCGGAGGCAGATTACCAAATAATACACTAGGTAATAAAATTAAGAAAATAGGTAAACATGAATTTGTTGAAACTCTTTTTAATAATAAAGACAATCCAAAAATTACTAAAGCATATCACAAATTTATTAATAAACTTCACTGGCTATATTCAAATCTAAAAGATTACGAAAACAGATAATGGAAACAATAAAAAAGATAGTTGATATCTATAAGAATCTAGACTGGATACAGGATAGAATGGATGAGTTATCTGAGAAGATTAATGACTATATCTTTATGAGTGGATGTGATATAAATTTAACAAAGCCTAATATTAAGAAGCTTAAAGAGTTTAATAGAGAGTGTGACGAACTTAAAGCGCGTCATGACCTAGAGATGAAGGAGTTAAAAAATTTACTTGACTCAGCTGAAGAAGAATAATATCATAAACATATGATTAGATTTAACCCAATTAAAATCTTCTTACAAAACATCTGGAATAGTTGGGTAATAAGTTTTTTCTTTTTTCTCTTGCTTATTGGTGAGATATTGTATATTATGTCTTGGTAATGAATGATGATTTTAAACCCTGGCCTGTTGAAGAGCTCTACAGTCTAAGAGAAGAAAATATTCGTCTTAAAGAATTGCTTCAAATAGCTCAAAACGATCTCATTGAATGTACTCGTCAACGAGATGAATATAAGGAACAACTCGATCATCTAGATAGATAATTTTAACGGAGGGTTAATGTAATTGGAAGCAAGATAAAATTTATTAGAATTAAACCGCCTATAGTTTAATGGTAGAACCCTTGTTTTATACACAAGAAGCTGGGAGACTCTGGCGCAGTGCAGGTTCGAATCCTGCTAGGCGGACCATTCTAAAAACTTCTGAAGTTCAAGCATAACCTTACCAGGTTCGAATCCTGGTAGGCCCACTACTTTAAATGAAACAATACATTCTAAACGACGTATCTGATAAAGCTAAAGATCTCGAACGTTCTCTTAAGAGAATGCATCGAGTTATCGAACGCGCTCAGAAGAAAGTATCACGAACTGGTAAGGATAAATCTCTTCTTAAAGCAGCTTGTGAACTAGGGTTTATTGTTAATGCTAATCCTATTACCCGTGATGGAAAACGATATGTTAATCCTATGACATCTGGAGATAAACTATTCCTAGAAGAGATGGGAACGTTTAAGTATGTAGAGTTTAAACAAAATGAATTTCTTAATTGCAAAGGTGAACCAGTTCATTTAAAATGGTATTAATAATTATGCTCCAGTAGTCCAACGGCAGAGACAAGGGACTTAAAATCCCTCAAGTATCGGTTCGAATCCGATCTGGAGTACCATTTTTATGAAACTAGAACAACAACCAACTCTAATTCAGACTCTCAAAATGAAGCTTGTATTTAGCTTTTCTATAGTTATACTCATAGTATCAGCAAGTCTTATCTTTAGTAATCCTATTAAGAATTTTATTCGATCCTATCGACCTCTACCTACTACAGAACTTCATGGAAAATCCAGACTTTAATTACGTATTACAGATTGAGTATAAAGGACAGAAGTTTGTCTGTGAGGTGGAGGGTACAAAGGTAGCTATTATCTCTAAAGGATGGCCATCAGATAGATTGTTTGAATCTCTTCGTTATTATCTAGAGGAGGAAGGTTTTATACCTGCTCTAGATGATAGTAAAGGGATCTTAAGTATGTTTAAAGATCTTTAATTTACGCGTCGTTCGTTCAACGGATAGGACAGGGCTCTTCTAAAGCCTTAATGGTAGTTCGATTCTACCACGACGCACCATTTTAAACTGAACCTGTATTTCTCTTTTTTATTTCTTGTACTAATTCAGCTAAGATTTCCTTTAATTCTTCGTGATCAGATTTTAATTTCTTGTGATCCTTAAGTGCACGTTTATCGAGCTTAATATCTTCGTGAAGCTCAGTAAGTATCGTTTTTAAATCAGCTATTATAATATGATCCTCTTCATCTATCTTTAAATCCTTAAGCATATGCTCTCTATCACGTTCTGATTGTCTATTGGAGGACATAAGGATAAGGGGTGTAGCATATGCAGCTTCAAAAGAGAGAAAAAGATTAAGAAGAATAAATGGATAAGGATCAAATTTTGTCCAATTCATAATATTTACAAATATCCAAATTGTTAATAAAGTAGATTGAATAATAATAAATGTCCAAGAACCAATGAACGATGCAATTATATCTGCAAGTCTAATACCTATACTTTTATTATCGTTTACCATAAAGATATTTAATTTTATACTTGCTCTATACTGAATAGCCTATATATTAACAATATTGCACGAGTAGCTCAGTGGTAGTAGCGCTTCGCTTACACCGAAGATGTCGGGGGTTCAAATCCCTCCTCGTGTACCATTTTCAGGCTTATAGCTCAGCTGGTTAGAGCGCATTCTTGATAAGGATGATGTCGCAGGTTCGAATCCTGCTAAGCCTAAATTATAATTTAACGGGATGTAGCTCAGCTTGGTAGAGCGCTTGGTTTGGGACCAAGAAGTCGCAGGTTCGAATCCTGTCATCCCGAGAAAAGGAGTTGTAGCTTAATGGTTAAAGCACTAGACTGTCACTTTAGTGAGTGCGGGTTCGAGTCCCGTCAACTCCGCCAATTTTTCACTTGCCGTTTTCTTAAATGCCTATATTATTAAAAAATATGAATAAGACATCACTAATTACAATTCTAGCAATCCTTGCCCTTTCTACTGGGTGTGTTAACTGTGTTAATCAATCAATTCATGGAAACGGTAAAGCTGTTGTTATTAAAGCAGATTCAAAAGCTGTTGTTATACCAAATAAGCAACCATTAAAGAAGACCGCTGCTGACACTGAAGATTATATTCTTGTATCAAAAACAACTGAGGTTGTATCTTCAACACCTATTCTTTTTTAATAATGCCTAAGACTAAAGTTATTACCGGTAGTAAGCGTCGGTATGAGACTGCAGCTTTTCTTCGTCGTCAGCTTAATGCAGGTCTTCCTAAGAGCTGTAAAACAAAGTATCGAGCTCAGCGTTCGGATGCTGGTAAGAAGCGAAAATAATGTCATACGTAATTGAACGATGGTCGGGTAAGGCTTGGTATGCTTCAATGTGTTCTCCTTATAAGACAATGGGAGAGGTTAATAAATACCTTAAAGAGTATTGGTGGCATTATACTAATGAATATCCTTATCGTATTAAAGATTACAAACCTAAAAAGAAAGTTCAAACATATTCACCAAAATACAATTTTCAAGACTGGAATTCCGATAAAGGAATGATGGTAAAGTTATAATATGGCAACTATAAGAATACCAGTACCTTTAAGAAAACTCGTTGGAGGTAGTGAAGAGATTAACACATTTGGTACAGATATTGATGAATGCTTAAAACTTCTTTGTTTATCATATCCTGAGATAAAAGAAAGAATTTTTGATGCTGATGGTATTGTGCGTAGATTTATTAATATCTATAAGAATGATGAAGATGTTCGTTTTCTCCAACAAGGAAAAACAATTATTCAGGAGAATGATATTATTTCTATAGTACCAGCAATTGCTGGAGGTTAATAATACCATACTGGAGACTATAGCCATAAATATGGTTATAGTATATGTCTAATCTAAGGATTACAGATCTTCCAGTAGTAAAAACCCTATCAGCAACTGACGTACTTGCTGTTGTTAATTCATTTAATTTTAATAATGTACCAACAACAGCTCAGATTACTGTATCTGGATTAGCTATAGCTGTTGGTAATGTAATTGGAACATCACAAACTACGTTAAGTAGTATTGCCGGTAGTATTGTTAATTGGAATAATACCTACAATACTGTTACGGCAAATTCAGCTAATTGGAGTAGTGTTTATACAACTGTATGCGCATATAGTGCTATTTGGAGCGGTATAACAAATTTTGTTAATTTAACTGCTAATTGGAATAATAGCTATACTACATTAACCTCATATAGTGCTACCTGGGTCAATACAACAAGTATTGTAAACAATAATAGCGCCAATTGGAATAATAGCTATACTACACTTTCCAGTAATTCAGCCTTTTGGACAAGTACATATAATACAGTATGTGCAAATTCCGGAGCGTGGAGTTCAGCGGTAACCTTTGGACTTGCAAATGCCCTTACTGCTCAATGGACAAATACTTCTAATACTGTTTCAGCTAATTCTGCTAGTTGGAGTAGTGCTTATACAACTGTATGTGCGTATAGTGCTCTATGGACAGCTGGAGGTAATACAGCCGGGGTTTATACAACGGTAAATGCTAATTCTGCTTCATGGGGTGTTGGTGGTAAGATGCCCTATCAAATTAATGTTAGTACTAATATTGGTTTGTATGCAAGTGGTAATACTGTTGTCGCTAATACCCCTCTCTCGGCAATACTCCTAAACATACTTCAAACAGTAACTCACCCTACCTACACCCAACCCACTCTTACAATAAGTGAGAGCTTTACCTCAGCTTATGAAATTGGTACACAAATAACAAATCCTCAACTTACTCTTAATTGGGTTCAGAATGATGCGGGTACTGGAGTAGGGTATGCTTTCCTTTCAAGTGCCGATAGTATAAATTATACAAGTATATACTCCCAACAATTTAGCTTACCTTCTACTCTTAATACCTCACAAACGTTTCCATCTTATTATTTGACGAGTACAGTATATTATGAAGCTTCATCTTATTATCCTACAGGTATAGCAAAAACTAACAATCTCGGTCAAACAGATACTGTTGGACAGATATCAGCTAATTCAATTACAAGCACATTTACCCTTTCTCCTTGGTACTCTATCTATGTTACATATGATAACATACACTCTACACCTGCTACCTCTTCAGATATAAGATCGGTGTTTACAAATACATATCAAAGTAATCAATACAATCCTAACTCTACTATTACATTAAATCAAAACGGTACGTTTACTCGTATTGCTTTTGCATACCCTGCTTCTATATACGGTAATACCAATTCAATTGCTGTATATGATAATAACCTTGGACATTATATAACACCTAGCTTTACTTCAGGTAGTGCTTTAATATCTATACCCGGACAAAACAATTTAGGTTCTACTCCTTATTATGTATGGACATTCTTATTACCTAATAATGCATCATATACTAATCCTAATTTAACTATTACTATACCTTAATATGTCATATTACACATATACATTACCATATGGATTTCAAAGAGTCTCTTCTGGACCTCTTGACTCTACTTCTGTATATAGTAGTTTAACAGCGTTAACCTCATATGCAGCAACTAATGGAACTGCCTACCCCGGTCAAATTTTAGCTTTAAGCGGATTACCAACAACAATTTATACTGTTAATAGTGACTTGACTGTTACAGCTATCTCCGGAGGTAGTGTATCAGGCGGTGGAAGTCAGACTTTGAGTTTTGTTGATACTACATCTGCTTATAATCTTACGCTCTCAAATGGTAATACAGTTTCACTTTCAGCTTTAGGTTATCAAAATCTTTCAGCATCAAATACATATCTAACAATTCAAAGTTATGTTAATAATTACATAGCACCGAATAATATTCAGATTCCTAAAGGATATACAGTTTCCCTTTATAATAATCGAATGTATATATTTGCTGGAACTAATCCATCAGATCCTAATCAATATTTACAGGTCAATCTCAATCCGCATTTACCGATCTATGTAGCTATTCCGTTATCAGGAAGTGGAGGTACAATAATTGATACGTTCTCATTCAATAGCTTTAAAACTGCAAAATATACTCTACAGGTTGAAGCAAGCTGGAGTCAAGATGTTTATTACTCAGAAGTAAACTTATTAGCTACCCTAGCACCAAGTGTATATTGTAGTGAATACGGGCAGATTGCGTCAGCGAATTTGATTAATGGCTATACAGCTGACGTTGATAACCAAGCGACACCTACTGTTGTTAATTTAAGTGCTGTATATACTCCAATACCAGGATCTAATAAAGTAATTTATATAAAAGGTTTAAGAACAAATCATTTCCTTATATAAACGATACCTATAGCTATAAATATACGTATAGAATATGGCAATTAATAATACATGCTTTACAATTAAAGGCAGTTCTAATACTACAGGACAAATTTTATCAGGTGGAGTTGATTTAGCTACATTATTTGCTTTATCTGCTAATTCAACATATTGTTATGCAGGTACACCAACAAATAATAGTATTTTACCTATCTATGGGTCTAATACAATAAATTCTAATACAACTTGTGCTAGTATAGCTGGTGGTACTAGTAATATTATTGGTCCTAACGGAAATGGTGCTTTTATTGGTGGTGGTACTCTTAATAATGTAATTAGTGGATGTGCAGTTGTAGCTGGAGGTTGTAAGAATTGTGCTAATGGAGTACTTGCATTTGTCGGTGCTGGTTATAATAACTGTGCATTAAGTCAAAATACTGTTAATGTTGGTGGTAATACAAATAGTGTGTACGGTACTGCCGCATTTAACGGTGGCGGTCAAAGCAATGTTGTTAACGGTAATTGGTCTGTAAATGTTGGTGGTTATAATAATACATTATCAGCTGCAGCATGTTCATTTATTGGTGGTGGTCAAAATAATTGTATTCAAAATGCCTTAAATAGTGCAATTCTCGGTGGATGTAAAAATTATACATGTGCTAATAATACTTTTATTCTTGGAACTAACTTAAGTGCATCTGTAGTTAATTACACATACGTTAACAATCTTAGTACACAAAGCGGTAATGGAACAATTTGTGGTACTTTTTATGGTGATGGTTCAAATATCACAAATTTACCTGCAGCAATTTATCAACAAGGTCCAGGTGCATCTTCAATTCAACCTTTATCAGGTAGTAACACTGCTTCAGGATCTGGTTCTAATATTGGAGGTGGTGGTAGTAACTGTTTATGTGCAAATGCTTGTTATAGTCATATAGGAGGCGGTTTATCTAATACTAATGATAGTTGCCTTGGTGTTATTGGTGGTGGCTCTAATAACTGTATATTAGTATCATATAGTTCTATTATTGGTGGTGGTAGTGGTAATAAGATTGGAAGTGGATTTTATAGTGCTATTGTTGGTGGTTCTCAAAATTATACTGGCGGTCAAGGTAATTTTATCGGTGGTGGTGCTAGTAATTGTAATTGCGGCGTTGGAGGTTGTAACGTCATTGTTGGTGGTGCTAGTAATTGTATTTATAATACAGTTTCACAAAGTGTAATTGTTGGTGGTAATAGTAATTCTCTTTCAGCAGGTAATGGTTATTATAACTTTATCGGCAGTGGAACTACTAACTGTATTATTTGTAATACAAGTAATACATCAATTATCGGTGGCAGACAAAATACAGCATCTGCTTGTTATTCTGTAATTCTTAATGGTTATAATAACATTAACTGTACAACTGGTCAATACAATATTATTGGCGGTTGTAATAATAATGATCAAGGTTATAGTTGTGTTGTTATTCTTGGTAATGGTCTTAATGCATCAAAAAGTAATTTTACATATGTAAACAACCTTAGTACACCAGGTAGTATCTTAACTCAGACTCTTACTGCTGGTAGTACGCTTACAACTGTTCCAGCTAACTTACCTTTTAATTTTGCTCCTATTACAAACGTAGCTGCAGCTTCTGGCTCTGTATTTTATTCAGTAACAAATTTAGCAGCTGGATTGAGTTCAAGTTCTGATCTCGCAGCTTATAATGATCAGGGTAATTATATTGACTTAGGTATTAATAGTTCAAAGTATAATGGTAATTTATACACTCCTAAGTTTAATATTGTTGGACCACAGGATTCATATTTTTATAATACATCAGCTAACTTAGCAATTGGAACTTCAACCGCTGGTGATGTATTATTCTTTACTGGTGGTACACTTTCAGGAACCGCAGCTGTAGGCAGTGGTAATGAAAGACTACGTATTAACTCAGGTGGTTGTACGATTGTTCAAAATATTAGTGCTATTTGTGGTACTATTGATAATACAATAATAGGAAATACTATACCTGCTGCAGGTTGTTTTACAAATTTATCAGGCGGTACGATATGTGCTACAACAGGTTTTTATGGTAATGGTGCTAACATAACCAATATAACTGCAGCAAACGGTTGGTGCTATTATCAATGTTGTTTAAATAGTAATTTAACCTATAATTTAATTGGTGGTGGTAATAATGGTATTTGTAGTGTTCGTAATGGTCAAGGTGGTCCGTTTGCTGATTATAATAGATGCAATACTATTATAAATGGTAGTAATAACAATATAAATTCAGCTTCAAACTATATTTGTTATAACTTTATTGCTGGTGGTCAAAATAACTATACAGGTCAATGTAATACATTTATTCTTGGTAGTGGATTGAGTGCAACTCAGAATAATTATACATACGTTAATAATATTAGTTCACAAGGTGCCGTTTGTGGTGCATCAGTTTGTGGTTCAACATCTGTTTGTGGTGGTGCATTATGTTCTACAGGTAATATAAACGCCTCCTCTTGTATTGTAGCAAGTAATTGTGTACAGGGTGGTACCTTAATTTCAACCGGTAATATTACTACAACTTCAGGTAACATTTGTACCTCTTCAGGTAACATTTGTACATCTTCAGGTAATATTAATACTATAACTGGTACTGTTAGTGGTGCATCAGTTTGTTCTAATTTAGTATGTTCAACAAATAATATATACACTACTAATTGTATACAAGGTAGTACAGTATGTGGTACATCGGCAATTTGTGGTGGTGCTGGTTATTTCTCTACAGTTAATACAACAGGTAATGTCGCAATTGGTGGTAGTTTAACTGTAGCTGGTTCTTCATATCAAACAAATGCTCAATCATTAATCGTAGGTGATCCAATCATCTATATGGGTCTTGATAATACAACCGATCTTTATGATATCGGTGTAATGGGTTTCTATAATGCTCTGTCGGCATTAAGCGCTTCAGGATTACCTTATGGTGGTCTTGCTTCTGGTCTTCTACGATCACGTAGTTTATCGGGTCAAGGTATCAATAATGGCGATGTATGGACACTCTTTAATGCTCTATCAGTAACAGCGAGTGTTCTTTCAGCAGTTAACGTTCCTATATCAAATGCAACAATCAGTACACTTGTTGCAAATACTAGTGGTATTGTATATGGCAATACAGGTAGTAAATTTAACGGTACAACCACGTTTAATACTGCAACTGTAACCGGTAATCTTAGTTCTGGTAATACATGGATTAGTGGAACTTCACCAGTTCAAACACTTGTCAATACAGGTGCAAGTCCTAGTACATACGTACAGAATCAATTATTTACAATAACAGCAGCAGGTGGTTCTTATATTACATTACCAACATTTAGTTTAGCCGGGTTAGGTGCACCGGGTACAATAAAGTTTCTTACACGAGGCAAACAAGCATCTACAAATTATACAATTGCTTTTGAAATGCTTGCTCACTATGATGATGCTAGTACAAATTGGAACTATACGGTTACAAATTTTGTTGATCCTAATAACCAATTAAACGTTGTATCCCTTTCGGCAGGTTCCGCTATTGATTTATATTTAAATTTTAGTAATTCTAATTCAAATAACTGGACTATTAATAGTTACGGAACAGCAATTAGTGATTAATTTTTAGATAGATAAATTTAATGCAACAGTTAAATATGTGTAGATGAGTATTATACCTACACCATTTAAAGTTACTACAAGTGCCGTTGTTTCAGGTAACTTAACGGTATATGGCACGATATCTGCTTCGACAGCTGTTTATGCAAATGGTGTATTATTAGGAAGTGGTAGTAGTACAGGGGGATTATATCTGCCATTAAGTGGCGGTCAATTGACCGGTCCGGTAACTTCATTATCATCTCTATCTGCTCAAGGTACACTTACTGGTCTTAATATTGCTACAAATAATCAAATACAATTTTTGACTGGAGGCAATTTTGTTAAAGCTTATCAATTTTATAATTCTACAACAAACAGTATAGATACTGTTTTTAACTAAAATGGCAACAACAGTCGCAAGATTATCATCTAACGGTGTATATTTTACTAATACATATTTTGATGAAATAGCGTATACGAATAATAAAATCTCTACTACAGCTATGTATAGTGGAGGGTTTGATGAGGTTGCTATTAAAGGAGGTAGTGTAGCTAAAAGAGAAACATCCGATGGCCGGGTTCTTGTATCTGGATACTTTGATGAAATAACTGGTATAGCTAACGTAATAACAAGTGGTTTAATACTCTTTTTAGATGCCGGTAATCCTGCTAGCTATCCAGGTGCAGGTAGTACATGGACGGATTTATCTATTTATGGAAATAGCGCTACTCTGGTTAATAGTCCGACTTTCAGTACAACTAATGGAGGTATTATAAATCTTAACGGTAGTAACCAATATACAGTATCAAATAATCTTGTTTCGCAATTAGGTGCATCATCATCAATATCTGAATTTATATGGGTACGTCCAACGGCTCAAGGTCAAATTGTTGTAGAGCTTGGATCAACAACACCTAGCAGTGGATGGCATGATTCGAATATAGAAATTAATTCATCAGGAGCTATAAGCATGTCTATATGGCAAGGAAGTTTAAATAATAGAGTTACAACATCAAACTTATCATTTAATAACTGGTATTATGTTGGATTTACTTATGATGGAGCTACACTGACTGGTTACTTAAACGGTACTGCTATCGGAACAACAACATTCAGTAGACAGGTTAATGGATCTAACTACTATTATGCTATTGGACCTGCTGATAGCACAAATATGGGAACAAATGCTTACTTAACAGGCTCTGTCGCTGTATTTCAAATGTATAATAGAGCTATACAGGCAGGTGAAGTTTCACAAAATTTTAATGCTCAAAGAAACAGATTTGGTATTTAAAGAATATTAGATAAATATAAAAGACCATGGCAAAATTATTAGGAGGAACGACAGTTTATGGATTACTAAGTACTACCGGTACTGTGTATGCCTCTGCTGCACAAATAGGCTCTACCACACCTATTGCCGCTCTTAATATATCGCCCTTAACAATTACAGCAGCAGCTTCTGGCTCTGTATTCAATCAAATACAAAATACGGTTGCCGGGGTGAGCGCGAGTACTGACGTAGCTCTTTATAATGATTTATTAACAAACTATGTAGACATAGGTATTAATAGTTCAAAATATAATGGTAATATATATTTTCCAGCATTCAATATAATTGGACCAAATGATTCGTATTTCTTTGCTACAACTGGTAATATAAGTGTCGGTAATACAGGATCAACAGGAGATTTAATATTTCATACAGGTGGTTCATTAAGTGGTACATCTGGTAATAGTGGTAATGAAAGAATGCGTATTGTTAACGTTAATACTGCAACTAATGGTGGATTTGTTGGTATTAATACTTCAACACCTAACCAGCAATTAACTGTAGCTGGTACCATTTCAGCATCTACGGCTGTTTATGCAAATGGTGTATTATTAGGAAGTGGTGGTGGTACAATAGATACAGGAGTCAGAGCAATAACTGGTAATTGGCAAAATACCTATACAACAGTTAGCTCATTTAGTGCTAACTGGAATAATTCTTATTCAACGTTAACTGCTAATTCAGCGTTTTGGTCTAATGTTTATACAACAGTATGTGCTTATAGTGCTAACTGGAGTAGTGCTTATACAAATTTGACCGCTAATTCAGCTACTTGGCAAAATACCTATACAACTGTTAGTTCTAATAGTGCTAATTGGCAAAACACTTATACAACATTATCAACTAATAGTGGTACTTGGGTAACATATAGTAATTTAAATACAGGTTCATTTGTAAAATATACAGATATTAATACTGTATCTGGTACATGGAATAATGCTTATACAACGTTAACTGCTAATTCAGCTTATTGGTCAAACGCTTATACAACAGTATGTGCTTATAGTGCAGGTTGGGGCTCTAGCGGTAGTACAGTAGATACAGGCGTAAGAGCGCTTACAGGTAATTGGCAAAATACCTACACAACAGTATCTGCTAATTCAGCTAAATGGTCATCTGCCTATACTCTTCTCAATACTTCAACAGCTACTACTTTTAGGGTTAATAATTTAAGTGCTGATGGTAATATATGTGCACCTTATTTTTATGGTGGTTATTTTAGTGGCGATGGTTCTGGATTAACAAATATACAACCACAAGGTCCATATTATTGTAATGTTGTTAATCATAATATATGTACATTAGATAATAATTTTGCTACCGGTGGATATTCCGCTATATTAGGTGGTTGTAATAATAATACATCTGCAGGTTGCTCTACTATTTTAGGTGGTACATTTAATAATGTTACTAGTGGATATTCTACAATTCTAGGTGGTAATCATAATACGATATTATCAGGCGGTTATAATACAATTGTTAGTGGTTTGAGTAACGTAGTTTCAGGTCCTTATTCAAGTATTGTTAGTGGGTTGAGTAACGTAGTTTTAGGGCCCTATTCAAGCGTTATTAATGGTATATGCAACGCTATCTATACATCTAATAATACTAACAGTACTTATAATACTATTATTAATGGCTGTCAGAATAATATTTGTGTAGTTGGTGACTCGACCGCTTATATTTCATTTGCTAAAATGGCAGGATTTAAAAATACAATTTTATTGAAAAATAATACTGTTAATCCGGTATTACCGGTTAGAATTAATGATGCGAACATCGACGGTATTAATAATTGTGTCAAACAGTGCGGTGATTCTAGCTTTATTGATACTGTATCTATTAGAGGTTGTTCAAATTTTATAACGTTATCAGCATGTTGTGCTTCTTTGTATGATAGTCATATCATTGGTAGTGCTTATAGCGGTACAACAAATTCAGCGTATTATAGTAACATTTGTGATTCAAATATTATTGGTAGTAATGGTAGTGGTATACACTTATTGACACCGTGCTCCAATATTCAAGATTCAAATATTATTGGAAGTCGAAGCAGCAATATTTGTCAAGGTTTAACAAATAGTGGTCAATATGGGTCAATTACCGGAACCAGTATTTTAGGAGGTTTTTTTAATACAGTTGTTACCGATGGTGGCGGTGCTGTAAACTTTACAGCGATAATTACAGGACAAGTTAATAATATTACTAATTCTGGATATAATTCAGTTGTAAATGCATCGACTGTAACCGGCTTTGGAAACAACATTACCATATCCGGGCAATATGCAAATGTTTCGCAGGTATATGCGACCGGTGCGTATAATTTATTAAAAACATGCTGCGATAGAACTAATATCTCTTACGCTACAATAAATGGTTGTAATAACTGTATTAACGCAATAAATTGTTGTGCCGCTATATGCTATAGCACCATTACAAATGGTAATAATAATACTATTACTAATAGTGGTTATTATAACTATAATGGTAATAACTATACCTTTATTAATAATGGGTGTAACAATTTAATTTGTACGCAAACATATGGGTGTTTAGATAGTGTTGGTATAGCTAGTGGTTGTTTGAATAACATTACGGCGAGTGGTTATTGTCAAGTAAGTCATTTAGCACACTGCGGTCTTATTAAAAATGCTACTATAGCTAATGGTAATAATAATAGGTTATTTTCATGTGGCTGTTGTGTTAACGCTACCCTTTCTGGTGCTTTTGTTACTGGTACAAATAACGCAATATGTAATACTGCTAGTTGTTATTATGCTTCTAATATCTATGATGTTACTTTATTAGGCGGTCAATCCAATTGTATTTCATCTTTAGGTGGAGGCTCCGGTACCGGGGTATCTCAAGTTTGTTATTCATCAATATTTGGTGGTACCAATAACTGTATCATTACAACTGCTGGAGCTCAAGTCTGTTATTCAGCCATTTTAGGTGGATGCAATAATACCTTAAATAGACCAGGCAACTTCTTAACAAATGTGTTTGTTATAGGTTCAAATATAAACCCAACTACATCGAATTACACATATGTTAATAATTTAAGCGTTGCTGGTCAGGCATATGCAAATGGCGTATTATTAGGAAGCGGTGGAGGTAGTAACGTATCAGGATTAACTGGAAACTGGCAAAATACATATACTACAGTATCAGCTAATTCAGCTAATTGGACAAGCGCGTATACTCTTCTCAATACCACGACAGCTACTACGTTTAATGTTAACGTCTTGAGTGCAAAGAGCGCTTTCTTAGGTACAACGTCAGTAATAGCAGCTTTAAATTCCGCTCCCTTAACAATAACAAGTGCAGCTAGTGGTTCGGTCTTTAATGCTATACAAAATACGTTTGCCGGTGTTAGTGCAAGTACAGACGTTTCTCTATACAATGACGATAGTATTAACTACCTTGATTTAGGTATAGCGAGTACAAAGTATAATGGTAATCTTTACAGTCCAGTGTTTAATGTTGTAAGGGGCGGTGATTCATATGCATACGCTACAAGTGGTAACTTCGTATTAGGTGCAGCTAATGCAAATGGTAACTTAACGTTCTTCACTGGTGGTACTCTAAGCGGTGCTGCTGGTAATGAGAGAATGAGAATCACTAATACCGGTTTTGTTGGTGTCAGTACATTATCTCCTAATCAAGCTCTAACTGTTGTTGGCAATATTAGTGCAACCGGTAATACAATCCATGCTGGGTCATGGAATAATAGTGTATATACAGGGGTCAGTGGTGATGGTGTTATTATTGATTACCTTCAAGGCTCTCCTGGTTTAGGTAGAATTAGTGTTGGTAATGGAACAGGAGCTGACTCATTAGCTTTTTATAATAACGGACCCGGTCAGTCAACACCGACAGCTACAATGTATCTGTCAACTAATGGATTTGTTGGTATCGGTACAACAACACCTAATACTAATTTAACAGTTAATGGTAGTATAAGTGCTGCGCAGGTCTATGCTAATTTAAATGGAGGAAATGCAACAACAGTAGGCTTTGGAACAACAGCATTAAATGGATTTAATTTTAAAGGTGCTTTCGGATCATCGACAGGTGTTCTATTCACTGTACCTGCTGGTAAGATATTTTTCCCAGATTCAATAGTCTATATTATAGATACAAAGACTGGTGGAACAGGAATTGGTGACACGATGACAGTAATGCGTGTATATTGGGCTGATGGAACAACACAAGTTTCTAATCAATACGCACCTCCTGTTCTAACAGGACAAGTTAATGCAGGTGATTACTTTAGAGGTTCCTTAGTTATATCTGCCGCATCAAAGAGCTATGTACCAGGAGGAACAAGTGTAATAGCTAAGATTGATGCTGCTTATGTTAATGGCGGTACACCAACAACAACTCTATCTGGTAGAGTGTTTATTACAGGTACATTAATTTAAAAATACATAATTAATAGTTAGTAAGCAGTTTGACATAAATATTAATACATGTCAAACCTTAGAATTTCTGAATTAGCTATATGTAATAATCCAGCAGCATGTGATCTTATACCTGTTGTAACTGGTAATTGTAGTACGACATCAAGAGTTTCCATCTCTGCTGCAGCTATAGCAATTGGGAGTATATTAGGAACTCCAACTTTAGTACAGAGTGTTAGTGGATTTGTACCTGTTTTAGGTAATAATACATCATCAGGTTATTTTTCTAATGTTTTAGGTGGTAGATTAAACAGTGTTGGTGGTAATATATCAACAATTGTTAGCGGATTGAGTAATACTAATACCGGTCAATGTGCTACTATTGTTGGTGGTTGTTGTAACTATGTCTCTTCAAATCTTTCTTTTGTAGCTGGTGGTAATAATAATTGTATTACAGCTTCAGGTGTTGGTAATATAATTGGATCAGGTGCTAGTAATTGTATTTACGGTGGTTCAGGATGCAGTGTTATTGGTGGTGGTACTTCAAACTGTATTAATACAAATGGTAATATTGTTGTAGCAGGCGGTAATTTAAATGTAGGTACAGGTATAGCTGCTGCAATTCATGGTGGTGGACGTAATACAGTTTCTGGTAATTACTCATCCATAGGTGGTGGTAGTTGTAGTAATGTTTCCGGATGTTGTTCTAGTATTGTCGGTGGTCAGTGTAATGCAGTTACAAATAATGAATCATTTGTAGGTGGTGGTTGCTGTAATTGTATTACTTCTTTATATTCCGTTATAAACGGAGGTAATAATAATTTTGTTAATTCTAATAATTCAGTTATTGGTGGTGGTGCTAGTAATTGTGCATGCAATGTCTATACTTTTATTGGTGGTGGATCTACAAATTGTGCTGTAGGTGCTTGTAATATTATCGTAGGTGGTAGCTCTAACTGTAGTAGTGGAGCACATTCTGTTATCCTAGGTGGTACTAACAATTGTAATACAAATAATTGTAGCTTTATTGTCGGTGCCAATATTCGCTCATCAGCTGATAACTTTACATTTGTAAATAACCTTTCCAGTCAAGGCAAAGTATATGATGGTACAGGTTGTTCCACTAATTGGAATAATGTTTATACTACAGTGGCTGGTAATAGTGGTAATTGGTTAGCAAGTGAAGTTTACAGTATTGTAAATACAAATAATATACAACCTGTATCTGGAGGTAATTCCGCTTCCGGTGGATATGCAAATATAGCTGGTGGACAGAACAATGTTATTAATTCTGGAGGTAGTTATAATGTAATTACTGGTGGTTTAAATAATTACATTTGTGGTAACATATCTACTGTAGGCTCTACCTTCATAGGTGGTGGTTATAATAATTATATTGGTGGATTTGGATCATATTCAAGTATAGTCAATGGTTATAATAATTGTATTTGTGGTACTAATGGTAACGTACAATATTCCGCTATTCTTGGTGGGCAAAATAATCTTAATACAAATGCTAATAGTAATATTTTAGGATCTAATATTAAAACATCAGCTGATAATTACACATATGTTAATAATCTTTCAACAAGTGGTGGTGGTATAATTTCAACTAATAATATAACAACTACTAACCTTTCTGCCACTTGTGTTATATCTGCTAACTTAAATCAAAATATCGCAATCTCTGCACTCATCTTCGGTGGATAAAGTAAACAATCTTATAAATATAATAAACTGTGAAAACCGTTCTAGCCTCTAATTACTCTCCTATTTTTACACCTGGTGCTGCTAATGCCGGCACAATTAACTTCTCAGGTATACCTGGATTTGCTAATAATCGTTTAATGGCGATTATGGATCAAACACAGAATATTCTCATCTATGGAGAAGGTTTAACAGGTTACGGTGGTACTTGGGATACAACAGGAAAAATTTTAACCCTCACTGCTAGTACAGTATCATGTGCCTCTTCTGACTTACTTCAAGTAATTTTTGATTCACCCGCAATAACAACAACACCTGCTGAAGCACAATTTGATGCAATTAATAAACAGCGTGTAATCCAACCCCAATCATTAATTGATACTGACTTTGAATACGGTTTACAGCCAGCAAAATGGGAATTTTTAAATTTAAACAATAATCGCCCAACTGCGTTCTTTAATGCAGCTCTGCCATTAACAGTAGGTGTCCTCTCAGCAAACAACACACGTACAGTTACAGTTTCAACTAATACATATCCAGGTTCTGGTGTACCTATTTTCGTACAAGAATCATACGATCCGAACGCTAATGGTTGGTTTTTAACAGATAGTGTTGGCGGTCAAGGAAATTGGTTTACCTATACTACAACAAATCAAACAACCGTAAGTGGCAATATTTTAAATGGTAGCAGAACGTATATTTATCCCGGTAATTTCTATACACAATCTGCAATACCTGTATCGCAAGCTGCTGGTGGCTTCTTAACATATACCTCAGGTACAACAACTTTAACAGGAACTACGTTATCAGCTCACGGCTTATCTGTTAATTCACCTATCTATATTGTCAATTGTACAACTGCAGCAGCTTATATATCTGCAATTAACGGATCATTTAATGTTCTTACTACACCAACAGCTAATACATTTACATTTAATATTAGCTCTATCTTTAATGGTACAACAATTACAGCAACAGCAGGTTTAACAGGAGCATTATTTGCTAGACCAAATGGATATGCTATTCACCGTTCTTATGATGGTGGTGTATTTTTTACCTGTGGTGCAGTCGCACCTAATACACAAGCTATTAGACAGACCCGTCGTTATTTCAGATATCAAGCTGGCAAGGGAATATCATTTAGCACAGGTACTATTCTTAAGCCTGCAATGTTTGTTGATTCATTGACAGCTAATGTACCCGGTGGTTCATTAACAAATTCTATAACAGCTACAGTTAAGTTTCCATCAGGCGTTACTACTTACGATAATGTTCTTATTAATGTTAGTGGTGTAACAAATGATCCTAATTATAACGGTACAAACTTACCTGTAACAGCTACTATTAATCCAAATGTATTTGTCTATACAGCACCATCAATACCAACTATTTCATATGGTGTAGGTACACCAATTACCATTACACCTAATTCTTGGTATGGTCAAACATCTAGAATTGGAATGTTTGATTCACAGAATGGAGTATTTTTTGAACATGATGGTCAGACTCTTTCCGTAGTACGTCGTAGTAGTACAACTATTTTACAAGGAACAGGTATCCTTACACAAAATACCAATATACTCTCAGGCGTAGGTACTTACTTCACTCAACAATTAGTCCCAGGTTCGTTTATTGTATTAAGAGGACAGAGTTATAGAGTACTATCTATTCCTAGTGATACCCAGCTTACAATGTCACCTGAGTATAGAGGTGTAAGTGAAACAGGTGGAGTTATTATTGCAAAGACAATTGATTTAAAGATTCCTCAAAGTCAATGGAATCTCGATAAAATGGATGGTACGGGTCCTAGTGGATATACTATTGACTTAACGAAAATGCAAATGTTCTGTATTGATTATTCTTGGTATGGTGCAGGATTTATTCGATGGGGATTACGTGCTGCTGACGGTAGTTATACCTATTGTCATAAAATGTTAAACAATAATGTTAATACAGTCGCGTACATGCGTGCTGGTAATCTACCTGCACGTTATGAAGAGAATACAATTCAACCAATTACAACAATCACAGGTACAGTTAACTCCAGCGACACAGTAGTCAATGTAGCAAATGTTTCTGGATTTCCTCCCTCTGGAACAGCACGCATTATGGCACCTGGGTCCACTGGTGTAATAGAATATATTACATATGGTAGTACACAAAGTAGCGGTGGTTTAACAGCATTGAAATCAGTAACAAGAGGCGTATTCGGTGGTAGCCAAGCTACAACATTTACATACAACGCCGCAGCCCCTATAGCTGTTGAATTAGCTGGAGCACCACCAGCAGCAGCTCTTAGCCATTGGGGCTCAAGTGTTATCATGGAAGGTCAGTATCAAACAGATCTTGTCTATTCTTTTAATACAGGCTCTCAGGATGCTGGTACAGCATCCTTATCAGCAATTACAACAGTAGCACCTAACGTAACAGTTCCATTATTGAGTATTCGACTTGCACCTAGTGTTGATTCAGGTAAGACCGGTCTTCTTGGAGCCAAGGAAGTCATTAACAGAATGCAGCTCAAGTTACAGAGCATGGATGCAATAACAAACGGATTATTTAGATTGAGTCTAGTTCTCAACGGTAATATATATACCAATCAACCTTGGGTACCAGTAACAAATCCTGGTACTACTATTAACTCAAGTTTAGCTCAGGTTTGTTATCATTCTAATAATGTTTTTGGTACTTCAATAAAAGATACATTATCAGGTGGTGAATCAATCTTTGGTTTCTATACTGCTTCTAACTCAAATACAGGTTATAATGAAACAACATACGATCTTACATCAGTAAGAGATCTCGGAACATCTGCTATCGGTGGCGGTACTAACTCCATACCATCAAATAATGGCTATAATGTATATCCGGATGGACCTGACGTTGTAACTGTTCTTGCTACAAATCTCGGTACAACCACTCAGGGTATTGGTGTAAGATTATCTTGGGCTGAATCACAGTCTTAATTTTCTTCTTGCAGTATTTTTAGATTCCTATATTATTGTGGAATGATTAATACCTGCCGTACCTGTGATAATACAATTGAAGCCGAGCGTCTAGAAATTCTTCCTAATACCCTATTCTGCGCAGCTTGTGCGAATAAGCATAATATTGTTAAGCCTAGGAAGGGAGTTATGTGCTATGGTCATAAGACCGGGGGAGAAATTCAAATCATGTCCGCAGATCTTTACGAAAGAGAGAAACAATACTACGTACCGAATGGGGCGAGAAGTGTAATGAAGAATTTTAGTAAGAGTATCTGCGCTTAATTCTTGCTATTTCCTAAAAAATATACAATAATAGAATTATGACAATTAAATCTCTAGATGGCTTTACTGTTGATCAACTTAAAAATGCTCTTATTGCTGTACGTTCAGAGGCCGATAAGAATATGAGTGAGCTCATTAAGGCGAGAAAGGAAATTAAAGATTTAACTAAACGTTTTAATAATTTTGAACAGGATCGAGTAGAAGTTACAACAAATAATCATCGCTTTTCTATTCATTGATTTGTTATTATAGATTTATAAATAAACTTAATCTGTGAATAATTTAACACCAAGAGCACAGCAAGCTCTAGCCCTTGCAAAGAAAGAAGCCGAGCGACTAGAGAGTGGCTATGTTGGTACAGAGCATATCCTTTTGGGTATTCTTCGACTTAATCAAGGTCTTGCTGTTAATGTATTAAAGAAAATTGTTTCAGATGTTAGTATAATCTTTGAAGAGATTGAAAAGCACGCTGCAGGCAATGCAAAAAAGTTACCCTCTATCATTTACTCTCCTCGTGCTAACAAAGTACTTGTTCTAGCTGGAAGAGAAGCCAAGGCTCTCGGTCATACTTATATTGGTACTGAACATCTTCTTCTTGGTCTTATTAAAGAAAAAGATGGAATGGCAGCTACTATTCTACATAAACTCAATGTTGATCTTAATATTGTACGTCAGGAAATTGTAAATGAATTAAATCCTTCTGTTCTTCCTTTTGATGAAGATGAAGATGAAGATGATGACAAGTATCAATCTGTAGGTGCTGGTAGTAAGGGAAGTAAAACAGATAGTAAGACACCAGCTTTAGATGTATTTGCAAGAGATATTACAAAACTTGCTAAAGAGAATAAACTTGATCCTGTTGTAGGACGTGAGCGAGAGATTGAACGAATGATTCAAATTCTCTGTCGTCGTAGTAAGAACAATCCTGTTTTAATTGGTGAAGCAGGTGTAGGTAAAACTGCTATTGTGGAAGGACTTGCACAAAGAATTGTACAGGAAGAAGTACCATCAATTATTGCTAACAAAGAGATTCTAGCATTAGATCTTACTCTTATGGTTGCTGGTACAAAGTATCGTGGTCAATTTGAAGAACGTATTAAAACAGTAATGCAGGAGGTAAAGACGAGAGGAGATGTTATTCTCTTTATTGATGAATTACATACAATGGTAGGAGCAGGTTCAGCAGAGGGTACAATGGATGCTTCTAATATTCTTAAGCCTGCACTTAGTCGCGGAGAGATTCAATGTATTGGTGCTACTACATTTAACGAGTATAGAAAGTATATTGAGAAAGATCAGGCCTTAGAACGACGATTTCAATCAATTACTGTTAATCCACCAACAGTAGAACAAGCTGTTCAGATTCTCAGTGGACTTCGTCAACGATATGAAGTCCATCATGGTGTCATTATACCAGATACTGTTATTAAGGAAATGGTTAAATGTTCAGATCGTTATCTTCCTTCACGTTTTCTACCTGATAAGGCTATAGACATTATGGATGAAACAGGATCGAGAGCTAGAATTTCAGCTCTTTCTACTTCAGAGGAAGTTGTTAATCTTAATAACCAAATTAAAGAAATCGTAATAGAAAAGGAACGTCTTGTAGCTAATCAAGAGTTTGAACAAGCAGCAAAGGCTCGTGATAAAGAACAGAGTTTGATTGTTAAACGTGATAAGGCTAAGAAGGAATGGGTTGAGAAGAGAGAACATGCTGATATTATTCTTGATCGTGAAGATGTATTAACAACTCTATCCACAATTACTGGTATTCCTCTTAATGAACTTAGAGAGTCTGGTAAGGAAGAGCTTCTTCGATTGGAAGAAACACTATCTAAAACAATTATTGGACAGAATGAAGCTATTAAAGAAGTCTCACGTATTCTTAAGAAAGGTAGACTTGATCTTAAAGACCCAAAACGTCCTACAGGTTCCTTTATATTCTTTGGACCTACTGGTGTCGGAAAAACTTATCTAGCTCAAACTATCGCTGATATTGTCTATAAGAACAAAGATGCTCTTATTAAGATTGATATGTCAGAGTATATGGAAAAGTTTGCTCTCTCTAGACTTATTGGCTCACCTCCAGGTTATGTTGGGTATGGAGAGGGAGGTCAATTAACAGAAAAGATTCGTCGTAATCCATATAGTGTAGTATTGTTGGATGAGGTTGAGAAGGCTCATCCTGATGTACTTCATCTTTTACTTCAAGTCTTAGAGGATGGTACATTAACTGATGGAGAAGGTCGTAAGGTAGACTTCAGACATACAGTTATTATTATGACATCCAATCTTGGTGCCGAGGCTTTAACTAGTACAAAGGATAAATCTATGGGATTTAATGCTCATAAGCTTCCTAATGGTAAGTCGAGTTCAAGAGAGAGTGTAATTGAGGAAGCAAAGAAACACTTTAAACCAGAACTCTTAAACCGTATTGATGGGTTGATTGTCTTTAATAAGCTAGAAAATGATAGTATTAAGAAGGTTATTGCTCTTGAAGTCAATAAAGTTCTTAGTCGTATTGAACAGAATCATAAACTTACTCTTACTGTAAATAATGATGTACTTGACTACTTGGTAGAATCAAAGTATGACAAACAATATGGGGCTAGAGGTATTCGTCGATTGGTAGAGCACGAGATTGAAGACTTTCTTGCTGAAGAGTTATTAAAGAATAACCTTAAGAACAAATATAAGATTGGTCTTAAGGATAAAGTAATTACAATTTTAAAGAAATAATTCTTGCATCTTCATATAATTCTTATTATTATATATTTCTCAATAATGAACCAAAATACAAATACAAAATAACACCATGACAGTCAAAGAATATCTTAATGATGTATTTCTCCTCGATAGCGTACAGAACGATATCGAATTTTATAAACTAGCAGTTCAAGGCAAAGGAGAACTTATTGCCGAGTATACTTCTATAGACGGATCTGTAAATCTTATTCATACAGATAGAAGTGGAAGGTATTTCAATTACTTTATTGCTTCTCTTAATGAGCTTCGGGAAACAGTTGATTACTGTCTCGGACCTATTGTTACCGATAATCAATGGCAGAAAGCAACAACTAGTACTATTAATATTGAAGATGGTGAAGATTGGGATCTTATTGATTAACCTTTAAAACTAGTTGCTTTAATCTATCTAAATTGTAAATACTCTATATGACAAAACCAGCAGCAACAACCGACGAAGCTCTAGCTAGCCTTCAGCTTCAGATTAACACCCTCAATGAAACCATTGCAGGTCTTCAAAAGAACATTCTTGTTCTTGATACAAATCTTCAGAAGATTTACAGCGCCTTTAATACTCAGGTAGTAAAGAAGCCAGTAGCACAGCCTCCTCTTCCTAACGGCGGCTGGTTGTAAGAATGAAGCAGGTATCAATTAGATATACTGAGATACCTGGTAACAATTACCCCTGGTCATCCATTGAGGAACTCGATGAGATGGCCGGGGTTTATTATCGGTCAACTGTTCTCTTTCCTGGTAAACAAGATTTTGAAAAAATCTATGATATTATCTATCCTGAAAAACTTGAACAGTTTTTAACTAAAAACAGCGAGTACATTGCTGAGTACTATTATAAAGAAGAGGGTTTTGATCTTCCGGATAGAACTAAAGTACAAAAAATAGATGTAAAGATGGATGATCCTGAAGATATTGCAAAGGGTCTTGAGGATGCTATAACGAGAACAACTAATATATAATATTATGGATAGTGAGGTAACATTTTTACGGGAAGCTGTATATGATTTAACTAAAGAAAACTTGTCTCTTAAACAAGTAATTGAAGATCTTGAGGCTGAAACTCAACAGCTAAAAGATATGTTAAAAGCTAATAGAGCGAGAACAGCTGAAATAATTAATACCGCAAAATAGCGGTTATTATATTAAATATAGGTAGTGAACTACCTAACTATTAAGTACCCGCTTACTGCATCTCTCCTATTTGAAGGAGCGATGTATAATCACTTGCAGCAGGTATACCTTAGTTCTGGTAATATGCAGATACCAGGAACGTTAAGTGCTATTGATTTATTCTCTACAAATCCATTAGTATCAGCATCATTTCCACCATTTTCTGGGTATGCTTTACCATCTACGAATTATTATTTCACTGATAATAATCATTTATATGTAAATTTACCGAGTTTTGATACTTCAGGTACATATGACATTATTCTCTTTAATGTTGCAGGGTATAGTAAATTATCTGATCACGGATATCTAATAAGCAATCAATCAACAGCTAATGCAATGTTATTAATAAACTCTGAGCCTATTACTCTTATTAATAATCCGTTAGCTGAAATACTTTTAATTAATTAATTTTTTAATAAATAATATCAATGAGTTCACAGAATTTTACTAATTTTAACCTTAGATCTACACCTCTCTCTGGTGATTATATTGTAGGCTATGCATGTGATGGATCTGCAGAGTTAAGAACAACTGTTAATGACTTAGCTAATACAATTCTTCCTCTTAGAGGGTATCCATATATTGCTAACAATACTGCTATATTACCTATAGCTGGAACTAATACAGCTTCTGGAGCTTATTCTGATATAGCTGGTGGTAATAATAATAGTATAAGTGGAACTTATAATAATATTGGCGGTGGAGAGTATAATAATATAACCAATAGTCACAATGTAATAGCAGGTGGTTGTAGTAATACTGCCTCTGGGGGATACTCAGTTGTTGGTGGTGGTGATACTAATTGTAATCAGGGTAGTTGCGGTGTTATTGCAGGTGGAACTTCTAATTACATAGCAGCAGCCGATGCTAGTGTAATTGTTGGTGGCGAAAATAACTGCATACAAAATTGTAATACTTTCAATAATCAAAATGACAATAGTGATGTATTCCTCGGTGGTGGTAATCAGAATTGTATAACTAATTCTGGTAACTATGGATTAATTAAAAATACAGCTATCGTAGGCGGTGGTAATAATACAATTTGTGGAAATAATACGAGTGCAAATTACTCCTTTATTGGCGCTGGTGAAAGTAATATAATTAACAACTGTTATTCAAGTATTGTTGGTGGCTATACTAATACGATAAACTCATCTTATTCATACATTGCAGGTGGTTATTATAATTCAAGTCTTAGTGCCGATAATACATTCATCCTCGGTTCTCGTATTACAGCAACTTCAGCTAATTATACGTATGTCAATAACATATCCTCTCAAGGTACAGTAGCTGCTAGTACAGTTACAATTGGCATAAAGCCCACTGTAACAAGTCCTAATGTTTCACCTCTTACAATTGTATCAACAGCTAGTGGGTCAATTTTCAATCAGATTCAGAATACATTTACCGGTCTTAGTGCTAGTACTGATATTTCTCTCTATAATGATCTTGGTACCAACTATCTTGATATGGGTATTGCTAGTAGCATATACAATGGTAATCTTTACGGTCCAAAGTTTAACGTTGTGGGTGCTAATGATTCTTATCTCTATGCCACATCTGCTAATTTAGCATATGGTACCACAGGAAGTACAGGGGACTTGTTGTTCTTCACTGGTGGATCTTTGAGTGGTACTTCAGTAAACAGTGGTAATGAACGGTTAAGAATTAAGAATACTAATGCAGTTGGAAACGGCGGATTTGTTGGTATCAATACTTCTGTGCCCAACCAACAATTAACAGTTAGCGGTAGTGTAAGTTCGACAGGCTTTGTTTCAACAAGTGCTCTCTGGGTTAGTAGTTTATCCGCTACAACAGGCTCACCTACAACTGTAGCATATAAAATGCCTGTCTATTTAGCAAATGGTACTTTTGCCGGATGGATACCTGTTTATAATGGTTAAAAAATAGCTTGCTCTTTTCTTATAGAGATCATACTATAAAGGTATGAAATATGTTCCAGTTAATCTTATTCTATTCTTGAGTTGTCTTGTCTTTTGGTTTTTTATCTATAAGCACCTTTACGCTCTCTGTCATGTCTAAAATTCTTGTCATAGGTGATATTATTTTTTGTATTTTTATTAATTGTTTTTTTATATTCTAAAAATTCATTATATTTAGAATATTTTCTCTGTAGATATAAAATAGGATTAGAATTTGTATAAATAAAATTTAAAAATTTATTAGCTTCTGTAGCATTTTTTAATCTAATCGAAAAAATAGAATGATCTGGAAAAATTTTTGAACCCTTAATATTGTTCTTTTTTAAAAATTCAGAAAATGCCGTGACAGTATTAATATGCCCACATATACCTACTTCTAAATACTTGTTGTAACTTATTTTTTTTTCTCCTTTTGAAGTAGTATATTTATATTTTCTATTAAGACAGGAAACATAACCATCACCATCGAGTACACCTCTCCAAAAATGTCTTTCAAGGTAATCAGGTAATTTAGGTATATTTATATTAAATGTTTTACCCTTTTTAATACCTAACTTACCTAAATCATTAACCATTTTCTCTGAACGAAAATTTAATCTAGATGTTATACACCCTTTTTTAGAAAAGGAGTTGCTCTTTCTTATAATTTCATGTATTTTGTTTGTACCGCTAATAGTTGTAACAAATGATTCAATTATATGCCTGTCAATTGATTTTAATTCTATAACAATATCTTTCTCACCTACGTAACCATCTGTTAAAATAAGCCCGAGATAGTAAGCTTTTTGTTCACTATCTATATTTTCAAAGAAGTCGTGGTTGAATGTATAACGACTGTTTGCTTGTGATTGACTTCTCATTTTATTTCCGTTACTTTCAACTATCTTTTTTATAGTGTTATATTGAATTTTATATTTCTTAGTAATAGCTGCTGCAGAAATACCTTGCATATACTCATTTAAAATGTCTTTAATATTCACATTAATATTTATACCTATCATTGCAATATTCTCCTTGCCTCTAAATAAAATTCATATATCATAAAAATATGACACAGAAAATTATAGTGGTTGGAGACGTGCACAATCACTTCGTTCAAGCACAGATGATTATTGACAAATATGTTGATACTCATAAAATTGTCATGGTCGGTGACTACTTCGATGACTTTGGCGATTCTGCCGTTGAAGCAGATCAGACTGCTAGGTGGCTTAAGAGTATTCTCGATCACCCGAATATTGTCGCTTTGATGGGTAACCATGATATCAATTATTCTTATCTAAACTATAGAAAGGATAATAAGGGTAATCTTCAAAACCTTTATCATTGCTCTGGATACACTCTTCAAAAGGATGATGCTATTAATCGGATTATGACCAATGAGGATTGGGATAAGATTAAGATGTATCATTACGAGAATGGTTGGTTCTTCACTCATGCTGGTATTTCCAGTCATTGGTTTGAACATCCTGTTCTTGGTACAACTCCTGAAGTTATCATTAAGAAGATTGATGAGGCTGTAGAGATGTATAAGAACAGGGAGTATACAGATATTCTTGGAGCTGCTGGAAGGTGTAGAGGTGGTACTCATAAGACTGGTGGTATCCTTTGGCATGACCATTACAGAGAGTCTAATACTATTCCTGGTATTAAGCAGGTCTATGGTCATACTCCTAATAGTACAACAGTAGGTCCTCTTATTGATATTGATAAGACTGATGATAACTCAATTAATGTAAATGTTGATTGTGGTCTTCAGGAAGTCTTTAGAATTCATGAGGATGGTTCTGCAGGTCCTTTAAAAACAGATCTGCAGAACTTTTACTATGAGGCTAAAAAGAAAGACTTTGATGCTATGATGAAGACCATTGACTCTCAGGCTTGGAGTGCTTAACATACTTTATGAAGAAGATTATAACTCCAAAACAGCACGAAGAAGCAAGTTATTTTTCTGACTTCACTGGTCAACCTTTTAGTGGACTCTATCACCCACCAGTTGAGCTAACATTGAAGTTTAATTATGGATCTGGACATGAACAGTCTGAGATTACTTTACATCTATCTGATAAAGATGTTAGCCCAATTATTGACCTGATTAGTACTAAGCTCAATCCTGATTATAAGAAGGACCTTGAAGAGACACTAAAAGATAATGATGAAGAATTAGATATGGCTATGGACTCAAGGGATCCAATGATGTGTGAATATTACATTTCCTGTAATAGTCTTATTCGTAAGCTCTTAGGTAAAATGGACTCAACTGATTTTATTTCTGAAGATAGAGATAGAGGATGAAATGGCTCAGGAGATTCTTATTTTTAACTGAAGGAAAGTCTTGGAGAAAAAGATTCTATATTCTTAGCATTGCTTACTTGCCTTATTTTCTATTTCGTATAATATGGAGAGGATATGAAGAATAAGAAATCCTGTCACTTAATTATTAATGATTGATCAACAAACAGTTAACGAGCTAGAAATGTCTATTAGCTTTGGTCAAAGACTAATGGAGTATAAGAAGGAATGTCTTAAAAAGATGCTTGAACAAATGCATGATAATGATAAGATCCGTCAGCACTATGAAGCTGATAGGCTCTACATTCAAGATATTGTTAGAGCTTTGGAGAACGGAGAAAGTATGCAAATCTTGTACGCTGTTAAGAGTCGTTTGACTATAGTTGGTCAGATGTTCTTTAAGAAAGAATTTAAAGCTTTAAAGGAATTACTAAATGACTAAGAAAGTTATAACTTGCGATTTCGACGACACGCTTTTTGAAGATCCATCTTACAAGTCTGCATCTGGAGCTCTTTGGATTCCTGCTGGATTTGATGCTGAGCCTGTAAAGAGAGTTCATGATTTCATTCATCAAAAGGCTAAAGAGGGATTTGAGATTCATGTTGTGACAGCAAGAGAAGAAAAGGATGTTCCTGAATGTTGGGACCTTATTAAGCTCTATGACCTTCCAATTAAGTCTGTAGTGGCTGTGGGTGGAAAGAATAAGACACCTACACTTCTATCCCTCGGAACATCTCTTCATATTGATGACAATGTTCAGGTTTGTGTATTAGCTAAACAAGCTGGTATTAAGGTACTTTTAGTTGATTGGGGTCAAGAGGATACAAACTCTACAGCAAAGATGTTTATTAAGATTTAGATATCGCTACCGTCTTTAGGTCTCGATAAATTATCAGTAGCCCATAAAGGTCTAAGATTAGAATAATGAAAACATAACTTTTGTTGTTCTATATCTGTAAGATCAAACGTATCTATAGGTTTAATATGATCTATATGCCAACCATCTTTTGTATAGTTGCTCCAGTTCATTCCAGGTAACCATTGTTTTTCAATATGTTCTTTTACTTCGTCTAAACTACAACCTGCTAATGTTAAAGCATTTAAATCTTTTTTATTTTTTATTTTTTTAATAGACTGATAAAATCTAACTCTTAAATTAACAGATAATCTGTATTGTATATCAGTATGAAAACGTTCTTTCCGTCTTATTTGAGCCTGTTTATACAATTTTAATGTTTGAGCCTTATCAATTCTTCGTCGCTCTCTATCACGTTCATTAATTTTCTTTCTATTTGTTTTATTATAAGAGCACATACTCTCTTTACGCTTTTCTCTATTTCTATAATAGCTTTGTAGCGCGGCTCGTCTGCATCTCTCTTTATTTTTTTGATAATAAGAAAGTTCTTGTGTGGTATTAATATCATTCATTGCATATATATTTATGTCTCCAGGTGCTCTTTTCGTATACATCCTACGAGTTGTGTGATCATTCATTGCAGAAGATACAGCACCTGGGGACCTTTTTATCTTGCCTATTCCTTAATAATACTGTATTATCTTTTTAACAATAAACGATATGCATAATGCTTTTTTAATTGCGGATTGTCATTTCTCTCATCAGGGAGTTTGTAAGTTCCTTCGAGATGATGGAACTAAGCTTCGTCCCTGGGACAATGCTGCAGAGATGGATGAGGCAATGATCGAGAACTGGAACAAGGTTGTTCGACCAGTCGATAAAGTATACGTTTGTGGTGACCTTGTAATGAAGGCTAAGAAGCAGATCCATATTATGGAGAGACTCAATGGAAAAAAAGTGCTTGTCAAAGGAAATCATGACATTGGCGAGCTTAAGGTTTATCTTCCATACTTCTATGATATCAGGGCATTTCATGTTCTGGATAACTTTTGTATCACCCACATTCCTATTCATCCAGATTGCTTAGGTAGGTTTAAAGGTAACATTCATGGCCATATTCATCAGAGGACAGTTATGATGCTTGATGGAGATGAGTTCAGAGTACCTGATCCTAGATACTTCTGTATCTCAGCTGAGCAGATTAACTATACACCTATTGAGTGGAATGATCTGAGAAAGAAGTTCTATGCCCAGCTAGGTCTTGAGATTAAAAACTCTTGACCTAGTCCCTTTTTATTATAGAATAAGATTATGAAAAAAGAAGACATAAGTGTAATAATAAACGTAAAGCTAGAAGATTTTTTTGTAACATTCAGACAATCACCAGACAATTATGATTATACTGAAATGCTAACTACAGATATTTGTTCGAGTCACCTTACTGCTGATCGAAGGCCAAGAACTTTTATGACTTTTGAAAACCATGAATTAGATTCCATTATTAAAGCTTTGACAGCATATAGAGATACTGTCAATATACTAAAGTAAAAACATGAAACCAGCACCTAATCTTAGAGCTAATGCTAATGGCTGTATCCTTGAAAAGGATATCCTAAAGGCTTTACCTGAAGAGTTAATCCCTTTGTGGGA
>Ga0208381_1000002_pt1 | contig 141608 bp, 107 predicted proteins | sample CryBogCBE13Jul09_FD_184572 | JGI IMG/M metagenome (GOLD analysis project Ga0208381, IMG submission 184572) | Freshwater microbial communities from Crystal Bog, Wisconsin, USA - CBE13Jul09 (SPAdes) (version 2) | ecosystem: Environmental > Aquatic > Freshwater > Lake | place: Crystal Bog...
GTGAAACGAAGGTCAGAGAGCATGCTGTGCGTGATCCAGCTATTTATAAAGAAAACGGCCACAGGTACCTTGTGTACTCTGTGGCCGGAGAATCAGGGATCGCTATAGCTGAGTTGATCGATAAATAACGCTTAGTTATTATAAAGCACAGGTAAGTGATACGTATACCAGTGGGCCATTATAATCAGTAAAGCTACCTGCGGTCGCACTTGTCCGTGATAGATAACCTACTTTGCCTTCAGCCATCATGCGATCCGAGATTTTGTGTTTTAAGCCAACGATAATGCTCTTCTCAGAGAATCCAGCACCGTAAGGTTGGCCACCAAGCATGACTTGTGGATTATAATTATTAGCACGTGTTGAGAGTGCTTGGATTGTAGCATCTGTTTGCTTATCTACTACAAAGCCAGCGAGTGCACTTGCTGTAATATAATTGTTATTAGCATTTACGATAGGTGTTGGTATCGGACTAGCACCTGTTGCTGCTACTGTTACAACAGGATAAGCGGTTTGAATAGAATTGTAGGCAATGTTTATATTAGCTTGAGTGTAGAACCAAGACTTTGGTGCCCAGTCGATCGTTTCGCTAATTAAGTCACCCGCAACGGTACCAGAAGTGATTTGGTTGCCTGAGCCACCAGTCACTGTGTTGCCTGTGACTGACATATTACCATGTTGAGGTTGATAACGAGTACTAAAGCTTAAGTCTGCTGTTGGCTTATATTGAACACTTAGTTTAAGGCCTGTGAAAGTATAGCCAGTAGCATACAAGCCCCCAGTACTTCCTATGCCTATAAGATCGTTCGCTCCTACGAAAGAGTTTTGATGATCTTTGCGATATACTTCACCGCGGAAGGTGAAAGAGCGAGCAGGGCTCCAATTAAGACCGGCTTTTATGTCTTTATTGTTTAAGTCACCTTCTTGGAAGAAGACGGAACCTCCTGGTGCAGTAGCTGTAGTCGTGACGCCTGTAATACCTGCAACTGAAGTAGCAGCGTAAGGGTTAATCCAGTGTTGATTGCTGTGATTAATGCGATCGTCGTAGTTAATATACAAAGTAACATTTTTGAAACCAGTGTATTGAACGGATGCTTCTGGAGTAGTAGCATGCTCTGTTTCGTGGGAATAGGTTGGATCTGTGGCGACCGTTAAATTACTAGCCGCAGTGCTGGTTGAGCCAGTAGCTAGTGATGCAGTCGTAAATCCACCTTTACTGGAAATTACGTTGTATTCTTGACGAACGCCTGCATCGAGAAGCCAATTACTATTAGGCGTAAAATGAAGGAATGTGTTCGCAACGGTATCATCAACGTTTGCTTTACCGAAAATATTACCCGCGGTGATTGCATTATAGGTAGTATTTAAAGCAGCGAAGTAAGCAGGGGTTATCCATTGTCCACCGTTTGTAGAATTTTGATGTAAGTACGTTGCTCCTACATCCCAACTTAGTTTATCTGTAATTTTTGCTTCGAATTGATTTAGCACTCTAAAACTATTCGAGTGTGTGATTTCTTGGTCATCGAGAACAACGACAGTTGGATCTACGATTACGTTCGAATTTGGATATTTAACATAGCTACGATAATCGTTATTGTTTACCCAATTAAGCGTTGCTTTTAATGTGTCAGATATTTTGCCACGAGTTACAGCCATACTTGCCTCTAACTCCTGATGCTTTTCATTTAAGTTTTGAACATTCGGAGCGATAAAAGGAGTGTTTGCTGGTAAAGCGTTACCAACAAGAGCTCCATTTACTACCGTAGCTGTAGGGGATACAATCGCTGCCCACATCGTTGAATCTTTTCTGCCGGTACGTGTATCAGCATGGAAGTTTATATTAAATACAGGACGATCTGGCTTTGCGAAGGTGGCGTTAAACCAGAAAGATCCACGGTCTGTATGCAATTCTTCATTGCCTAGCTTTTGGAACATATTGCTTTGAGGAAAGAATCCACCAATTCCATCGTAGAAGGTGCGGAACGATTTATAACCAGCTTCGATTGAGCCTACATTAGCGGTTGTAACGTTTACACTGGCTAAATAGTCTTCAGCTCCCATAAGGGCGTGGCCTTTTGATACAACGGTTGTTGTATCTGAGGTGTCCTTAGTGAAGTAGAAGTCTTCGATACCACCTGAGCCGGCAGTAGGGTTGCCTGTGCGTGTATCATAGGTGGCTTTATCGCCGTGTATGAAAGGTGTTAACCCCGTTACTTTGATATAGGACTCAAATGTTGGGAAAGCATCTGTATTAGACGTTGCAGTTTCTGCAAAGCCTAAGATTCCACAGTGAGTAACAATAACGCCTAAAATAAGACGTGATGTGGTTTTAAATGAGAGAAGATTTGTTTTCATACGAGGTGTCGTGCGAAAGGTTATGGTCTTAAGGATGCGTTTACATTTGAACCGTGGACGCCTTCGTGACATCCAGCTGACCAACATGCGCCCTCAGAGAGACGAGAGCCGACTGCGTTAGCGTGTGCACCACCGCTCTTCCATCCTCCGATATTAAAGCCAGAAGAAAGTGTAGCGAGATGGCATCTTAAGCATAGATTTGCATCACGAGCCACGAGCATCTTGTCATTTACTGTGCCGTGTGGGTTATGGCAGGCAGTACAACCTTCTTGTTTGATTGCACCGTGTGTATAGGTGTAAGGGCCAGCTTGTTGTGTGTGACACTTTAAGCATGTCTCCGTTGAAGCAGCGAGAGCGGCTCCTGTGCCACGGATTGCTTTGTCTTTATGGACATCGTGACAGTCTGAGCAACTGACTTTGCCAGCAAGAACTGGATGAGTATGAGGAAGACTCATTTCACCACGCTTATCTAAGTGACAAGCAAAACAGGCTTCTGGGTTTTTCTTAGGATTAATGATCGTTCCTAATTTGCCACCAGATTGTACGTGGAGGCTAGCAGGTCCGTGACACGCTTCGCAGGTAGTGTCGCCTAATTTTACATTGCCAACGTGAAGTCGAGCATGGGTTGAACCAGCAAAGTGGTCTGTTTTATCGGAGTGACATTGCGTACACTCTTTACTGCCAACATACGTTGCTCCGGCAACGTGAGCAGGTGCAACGATGATTCTTTCTGCTGTTACGCAAGAAATGATCAAAGCTGACCACGCAATAATCGCTCCAGTTACGATTCGTTTTGTAGATTTTTTAGGTGTTGGATTCATTGCTTAGTGTAATTGTGTTTTAAGGCAGATAAAGGGGGCTTACGAAGTCTCCTCAGTTATGCTGCGTAGAGTATCGCATATAACGAAAAACGGTTCTGCGCGTGGATTGTTAACATACACGCAATATTTGCCCGATTGATTAGGTTAACTTAAAATATGCGCAGTTGATTAGCAGATAGCGCAAATAATGCATACTAATGGTCAACCTTCGCGCAGATTTTGCTCTCCACTTAATCTATCATAAGAAGCGTTAGGTTTTTCACTATGAATGTTATCACAGAGCCAGTCCATGAAAGCGCCTTGGATATCGATTTAATACAAAAGTACTCGATTGCAGGTCCACGCTACACGTCGTATCCACCCGCAACTCAGTTTAAATCTGATTTAGAGAATTCTCAGTTAGAGGCTGTCATGCGTGAGGATAATGGACCTGATGCAGGACCAATTTCTCTGTATTTTCATCTCCCATTCTGTGAAAGCCTATGTTGGTACTGTGGTTGTAATACAGTTATTACGACTCAAAGAGATGAAGCAGCGAAATACTTGAATGATATTGAAAAAGAAGTCGCGCTAGTTGCTTCTAAAATAAATCCAAAAAGAAAAGTTACACAAATTCACTTCGGTGGAGGAACTCCTACTTTTTTACCTCCAGAACAATTGCGCCGTTTAGGTGCGATGATTCGTAAGTATTTTAATCTCAGTTCAGACGTTGAGTTTGGTGTAGAAATTGATCCTAGACGTCTCACAAAAGAGCATGTTTTAGCTCTGAAAGATATCGGAGCAAATCGTGCTTCTTTAGGAATTCAAGATACGAATGCTCAAGTGCAAATCGCCATACACCGGGTACAGCCGATGGATAACAATAGACAAGCATTCACATGGCTTAGAGAAGCAGGCTTTAACTCGATTAATGTAGATTTAATTTTTGGACTTCCTCTACAAACTCAGCAGACCTTTGAACAAACAATTAAGGATGTTCTTACACTAAATCCCGAGAGGTTATCAATTTTTAGCTATGCACATGTGCCTTGGATTAAGCCTGCGCAGCTTATTTTTGTAACACGTAATCAACTTCCATCGCCTGCTGATAAATTAGCTATGTTTGCTACAGCTCATGAAAAACTGACGGAAGCTGGCTATGTAGATATTGGATTAGATCACTTTGCTCGTCCTGATGACGAATTAGCCATTGCACAAAAAGAAGGTACGCTACATCGCAATTTCCAAGGATATAGTACTGCCGCAGGAGCTTCTTTATATGGATTTGGTGTCTCCTCTATCTCTTCAACAGAGAATAGCTACAGGCAGAACTACAAAGATTTAGATCAATGGCGTAATGCTGTACGCGCAGGGATATTACCAACGGAGAAAGCGCTTATACTCACGGAAGAAGACAAACGCCGTAGAACACTCATTATGCGGCTCATGTGTGACCGTAAGTTAAATTTTGCAGCACTCAGTGAAGAATTAGGCGTTGATGTTGCAAAACGGTATGCCAAAGAAATTGAAGGTCTACGTGATTTAGAAGACGACGGCTTACTTGTTCGTGACTTACAGGGTGTAACGCTTACAAGGCGAGGAGTTCCCTTAATGCGCGTTGTTGCTATGCGCTTTGATGCAACCTGGGTTGAGGGTGCAAGTAAGCACTCAAAAACAGTTTAATGTTTGCAGCCACAGCTTCCACCGCCTGAGCAGCCCGAGTGACTTGTCTCAGGCATGACAGGTTCACTCATTAAGTGGCTTGTACTGATTTCATCCGCGATTTCACAGAGTTGTGCGTAGTACGTTTCTACATCTAACCCAAGGGATGCGGCACCAAACGCTTCGGCATCTGCGTGGGCTGCAAAGGCACCGTAATTAACGAGTACTAATTGATAGAGTGCGATAGCGGGTACCCGTGTCGTGTCCAAAGAAAAGTAAGGATGAATATAAAGCGTGAAACCATCTTCTGGTATATCACCCTTAGCTTCTGGGTAGGCTATTTCATCATTCTCTAATTTCGAAGAATCAAAAACGATTTCAACGGGGTAACGAACACATTCTTTATCTGCTAAAATTACTTGGAGTTCACTCCAGCCAATCTTTGGTCCATACTTTTCAAATATTTCACGGCCTTTTATGGTCACATGATCCGTTAAGGATACATGCGCTGCATTTAGGCTTAAGTCGATTGGAGGTTGTTTGGATTGAACCATAAATTTTTAAACAAATTGGGTGCTAGCTGGTTCATTTGCACGGGTAACTTTACCCATAAGAATTGGTACAGCCATACGAAGAAAAATGGTATAACAGAAAAAGCCGAAGGCCCATATGCCTAAGCAAATGAGTACTTCGTTTTTAGACGGCGTGTATTCAACGATTTCACCGATTGGTGTTGGAACAAAGCCTGGCACCACCATTCCCATGCCTTTTTCAATCCAGATTCCTAAGACTGCAAGTACGCAGGCTGCGTCTAACCATACAAGTCTGCGGCTAAGTGGTAACATGAGCAGTACCATTGACGTTAAATTAAGACCTACTGCGGTCCAAATCCATGGAACAAGAGCATGGTGACCGTGTAATCCAACGAACAGATATTGAGAGGAAGCAGAATTGTGGTCTGTCGTATAGAATTCAGTAAAAAGTTCGTTGATTAATAAAAACATATTAATCGGCATCGCGATTTGAACAATATTACGAAGTGTAAATAAAGCACGGTCAGGTACGATGTAGTCTGAATAGCGGCGTATGACCTGGAGTGTTAGAATAATAAAGGCAGGACCCGCAGTGAAAGCTGAGGCAATGAAACGAGGTCCTAGCACAGCAGAATTCCAGAAGTGACGACCACCAAGTCCTACATATAAGAAAGCGGTAACCGTATGAATCGAAACCGCCCATAAGATTCCTAAAAATACAAACGGAATAGAAAGCCAGCGAGATGGTTTTCTGCCACAGTAGCGGCAATAAATATCATAACCACAAATATGTAGATTGATTAGTAGGTAGCCATTGAGAACGAGAACGTCCCAGCTAAGCATGGATCCTGGAAAGTGAAAGATACCGATACCAGGAATTAAGTGCCAGAATCTGTCAGGTCTACCTAAGTCGACAGTAACGAATGCTAGACACATTAAGATAGCCGCTACGGCTAACAGTTCTCCGAAAATAACTAAGTCGTGTAATTCTTCGTTCTTATAGATGTATACGGGTATAACTAACATGACAGCGGCAGCTGCCATACCCACTAAGAACGTAAAATTAGCAATGTATACGCCCCATGATACTTGATCACTCATGCCTGTAGTTCCTAGGCCTAAGAGATACTGTTTTGCGTATGCATTAACGCCAAATAAGATGACGATCAGTAAAGCTCCGAGCCATCCATAGTAGCGCCAATCGCCAATAAAGGCGTTTTGGATGCAGCGTTTCCAAAAGTAGAGGTATCTTTTCATGGAGCGTTAAATATCGAAGTAGTAAAAGAAACGGGGAAGTGTACCGAGCTCCTCTTTGAGGACCATGACTCGTTTGTTTTTTAGAATATAAGAGACTTCGCTCTCAGGATCTAAAACGTTACCAAATTTACGTGAACCCGTTGGACATGCTTCAAGACATGCTGGATATCTGCCTTCACGGGTACGTTGTACACAGAAGTGACATTTTTCCATCACACCTTTGTGCCGTGGGCGATTGCCTAGGTAAGACATGTTAGGATTAATTTTATCCTTAGGAATGGATGGTTCTGTAAAATTAAAGCGGCGGGCAAAGTAAGGGCAGGCAGCTTCACAATAACGGCATCCAATACACCAATTATAATCGATAACAGTGATTCCGTCTGGTTCTTGCCACGTTGCTTTTACAGGACAAACCTTCACGCAAGGAGGATTTTTGCAGTGATGACATTGAATGGGCATAAAGAAATGCCCAGGTACAGGAACGGATTCAGGATTGTAATTGTGATCACCGCGCTCCAAATCGAACGTTCCATCGTTTGGCATTTTAAGTACGCGAATGTATTGAATTTCAGGACTACGCGATTGGTTGTTTTCAGCAACGCAGGCGTGTACACATTTACGGCATCCACAGCACCGACTTAAATTCAAGGCGTAGACATACTCTACACCATTCATAGGTTTAAGAGCACGAACGTGAGGTCTAATCCCGTATTGTTTTTGAACTTCGTTTTCGATTCGCTTGAGTACAGCACTAAGTTGTTCAGGAGATAGCTCCGTGTAATGCTTTTGGATAAATTCGTCGACGGAAGGGAAGTCGTCTAATTTTTGTAGCGGTGCTAGAGCCGAAGTTAATGCGGCTGCACCCGCTGTTGCTGCTGTGGTAGCGCGTAGAAAACTACGCCGTGTCATGCCTTCTTCTGTATTGAGATCAGCCATGGAAATTAAGGAGTGTTAAGGGTGTACTGCTTTAGGAGCATCTTCAGGGTGCAGCAGGTGAGGTCCTGGCATAGGAATAATACCTGTAAAGGCAGGTGCGTGAGGATCGTGGCAGGAAGCACACTCTTGTTTGCGAGCAGGACCTTTACTGTGATCCCAGTATCCTTCGGTTCTTCCGTGTGCGCCTGCTAACCAGTCTTCATAGATTGTACCATGGCAACCGGCACACAGTTGGGTCGCTTGATCAAACGTAAGCTTTGTGCCTACGGAAGAGTGCAGTGTATTAAGTTGGTTTTCGTTATGACAGTTGTAGCAATTATTGTTTTTAAAGGTCTTACCATGAGCCATTTTGGTTAGATCTTGGTGTGCTTTAGGAATGATCGTGCTACCATCTGGATTATACTGAATTTTATATCCCTTATCCGCAGAGTGACATTCGTCACAATTGCGCATACTATAGATCAGATCGATATGTTCTTTAGGAAGGATCACTTGTCCTTCTTTATCGAGTTTAATGACAGGCGGATGTTTAGGATCATGGCAGCTGTAACAATCTAAACCTGAAACATCGGCTCCACTTTTTACTAGTTGAGCTGCGGAGATGCGGATCGTTCCACTTGGGATGCCAGCTAAGTGACTTGGGGGAACGATGGGCTCCTTGTATTCGTGCGGGAAGAGTTTAGGGGAACGTACGAAATAAATTGTTAGGCAGGTAAAAACGCACGTTAGGATACCAAATATCCAGGTAGATTTTGAATTTTCGCTCATTCGATGAGCAAAACTTTACCTCATTTAACCTTTTCTTGCTTTCTATCGGTTGGTTTAAGCTACGCATATATTGGTGTATATTTTGTCCTTATCTGATGTGGCTAAAAATGCGTAGCACTTCACAAAGACTGCATATTGAAGCCTTTTGACAATAAAGGACCTATGAAAGGTAATACTCTACGTACAAATTAACCTTATCTTATAACCCTTCTTTTTATGCGCTTATCTCTTAAAGCTTTGACCTGTGTTGTTGGATTAACTGCGTTGAGTACATTTGCCTTAGCAGATGCGACAGAAAATTGGGCAGCGAAATGTGCTTCCTGCCATGGCAAAGATGGAGCAGGTCATACCAAAGCAGGACGTATGGCTGGAGTGAAAGACCTCACCGCAGCGGATTATCAAAGTTCATTCACCGATGCGGACGCAGCAAAACAAATCAAAGAAGGCCTTAAGGACAGTAGTGGCAAAGTCCGTATGAAAGCCTTTGGTGATGTATACTCTGACGCTGATATTAAGGACTTAGTCGCTTATATCAGAACGATGAAGAAATAATTTTTTTAGGGAGTGTAGGTTTCACGCAAGGCTCTAAACGGAAACGTTTAGAGCTTTGTCGTATTTACACTGCGTGAGGTATATAACTCGTAGAATTTAGAAGCGATGGTGGATGCTTCGAGAGTGGCGTTACCAGAATCGAAAGCCGTTCCTTTAACCATGCCAGTAACGAGTACTTCACCGACATATACCCCTTCTTTAGCAAGTTTAGCCGTGAGGAGTCCGGCGAGCTTATGCTGAGCAGCCTTTGCTACCGCGAGTCCCATGACATTCCACTGTGTACTGAGTGTATCAATTTGAGGACCATAGTTTGCAAGGCCGCCGCCGGTTATAAGCACAGCGGATTCTTTGGAAGCTTTTAAATCGGGGAGTGCTGCTTGAACTGCGGCAACTAGACTTGTCACAGCCACATTTATATTGGCTTGTAGATCAGATACAGGAGCCGAGATTAAGTCACCTGCGGCACTGGAGTATGGGTTCCAATGTATGACTGTGATTGAACCAAGCGCTTTACGTACACGTTCAATCATGTTGGTTACGGCTTGGGAGTCACTTAAATCGGCTGCAAACGCATGCGCTGTGATTCCTTCTTTAGCTAATTCTGCAACAGATGTATTCAGTTTTGCTTCATTGCGAGCGACTAATGCCAGTTGGAAGCCTTCTTTGCCAAACTGCTTAGCGACTGCAGCTGAAATGCCTGTTCCGTATCCACATAATAAAAGTGTTTTAGCCATAATGGGTTCAATAAAGCTTTAAACCCGTAATTGTCCAATAGCTGATGCATTTTTTTGTATCAAATCGCCATAAATCCGAGAGCTGAAGCCCTGTTATGCCTATTTATGGACTTCTTTTTTAGTCTACTCCTGTTAACTTTACCGAGCAATTTATACCCTTTTAAACCCAATACCCCATGGGAAATTCTAATCAAACGAAACTCTCTTTTTTAGAGAAAGCTGGTTACAGTGCAGGTGATGCTGCTGCGAACTTCGTCTTTATGACGATGGTTCTTTTTCAGGCTAATTTTTATACGGATGTTTTTGGTATTAGCGCAGGAGCGGCGGCCTCAATCCTTTTGGCTGCTCGTTTGTGGGATGCTTTTTTTGATCCGTTAATGGGGGTTCTGGCTGATCGTACACGCACCCGCTTTGGTCGTTTTAGACCGTGGGTTTTATGGACAGCACTTCCCTGGGCTGCAGCTATGATTTTAGCTTATTCTACGCCGAAAGGTTGGGGTATGAGTATGATGATTGGTTATGCAGCCTTAACGAATATCTTACTCATGACCTTATATTCCATGAATAATATGCCTTACTCGGCACTTGGAGGTGTAATGACTGGGGATGTGAATGACCGTGCGAGTTTAAACGCTTTCCGCTTTGTTTCTGTGAATGTTGCGCAATTTATTGTCGGTGGACTTACGCTACCACTTGTTGCGAAGTTTTCTGTGGGACATGATAAGCAACACGGTTGGCAAATGACGATGGTTGTATGGGCTATCTTATGTTTGGTTCTATTTTTAATAACATTTCTTACGACAAGAGAACGCATTGAGCCCGTTAAAGAAATTAAAAGTTCACCAAAGGAAGATTTTAAAGATCTCATTAAGAATGGGCCATGGGCAGTTATGTTTTTTATGACCTTAATCCACTTTGCCCTGCTATCTTTTAGGGGAAGTGCGCTTTACAATTACTATCACCACTATGCAGATAAAGCTGCGCTCTTTCATTTCGTAGAGAAATTAGGTTTAACCGCATCATACGGATCAGAATCAAACGGTGGTATCCTTGATTGGTTAGGCTATATTGTGCATGGAGACCGAGCACACCTTGAAACCTCCAATATCGCAGATGTCGCAAATAGCATCATTAACATGCTTGGTACCGCAGTAACGATCGTTGTGATTTTGTTATCTCCGTCTTTATCAAAACGATTTGGTAAAAAAGCAGTTGCTGTAACAGGGTTTGCCTTATCAGGTGTTTGTGCTTTGGCATTTTCACTACTCAAAGCAGATGATGTTTCAGGTATGGTTATCTTAACCGTACTTGGAGCAATTTTTTATGCTCCGACTATCTCACTTGTCTGGGCGATTTATGCTGACGTAGCGGATTACTCAGAATGGAAAACAGGACGCCGCTTTACTGGAATTGTTTTTGCGACGATCGGTTTTGCGCTTAAGACCGGTCTTGCACTTGGCTCGTCTTCCTTCCTGTGGATTATGGCAGGATTTTTCTCTTATCAGACACAAGTAACTCCTAATGCAGATACATTAAACGGATTTCGTTTTTGTAGTGGAATAGTAGTGGGTGTGATGTTTATCGCCTGCACACTGCTCTTAGCGATTTATAAAATAAATAAACAACTTACGCATCAAATCTCCGATGAACTTGCTCAGCGACGTGCAGCTCGTAGTTAATTTCGTTATATGCGACTACGAATTTTCATCTTAAGTTTGTGTGTATGCTTTTCATCTTTAAAAGCTGAGGATGGATATAGGCTATGGATGCGCTATGAGCTTATTCAAAATCAGGAACTTAAAGCTCACTATGAAAAGCAAGTTAAGCATATCATACTTGAGAGTGAGTCGGGTAAAGAGTCGGCGATAATCCTGAATGCACGAAATGAGCTAACGCGAGGCATTCACGGTTTATTAGGCATAAGTCCAGAAATTGAGATTAGGGCACATGCTTATAATTCTCACTTAGGAGAAGAGGGGTACGAATTCGCAATGGATTCAACCGCCATACATCTACTCGCAAATTCTGATCAAGGGTTATTGTATGGATCGTTTGCTTTACTACGGGTCTTACAACAAGAGGAAGTGCTAGAGCACATGGCTTTACGCAGTGTGCCCAGTATTAAGTTAAGACTGCTTAATCATTGGGATAATTTGAATGGAACGATTGAACGTGGATATGCAGGTCGCTCGTTATGGAAATGGGATGAACTACCCAGTAAAGTATCAGAACGGTACCGAGATTATGCACGAGCATGTGCTTCAATAGGAATTAATGGTGTCGTAATTAATAATGTTAACGCTGACGCGCGCATATTTACCTCTGACTATATTATCAAAGTAGCAGCCATTGCAGATGTACTAAGAGCCTACGGCATTCGTGTCTATCTGAGTGCACGATTTTCATCTCCCATCGAAACTGGAGGGCTTAAAACTGCTGATCCACTCAGTCCAGAGGTTGCAGCTTGGTGGCGTTCTGAAGTGAATGAACTCTATAAGGCAATACCTGACTTAGGAGGGTTTCTAGTTAAGGCCAATTCTGAGGGGCAACCTGGACCACAAAATTACGGAAGAACGCATGCGGATGGTGCTAACGTATTAGCGGATGCGTTAAAACCACATGGGGGAATAGTGATTTGGAGAGCTTTCGTTTATGAATCACGACCTGGTGAAGATCGTGTAAAGATGGCTTACAATGAATTCGTTCCCTTAGATGGAAAATTTAGAAGCAATGTGGTTTTACAGATAAAAAATGGAGCGTTTGATTTTCAACCTCGGGAACCATTTCATCCTTTATTTGGAGCTATTCCTAAAACCACAATCGGTCTAGAAGTGCAAATTACTCAAGAGTACTTAGGACAAAATAAAGACGTCGCATTTTTAGCTCCGATGTGGAGAGAGGTACTTGATAGCGATACCTATCGCCCGAAAGCAGGAGCAACGGTAGCGCGTATTTTAGATGGGTCGCTTAGTGGTAATAAACTTTCGGTTGTGGCAGGTGTTGCCAACACGGGTGATGATCGTAACTGGACAGGACATCCTTTAGCGCAGGCTAATTGGTATGCCTTTGGTCGCTTAGCGTGGGATGATCAGCTCAGTGCAAAATCGATTGCTGAAGAATGGACAAAATTAACCTTCGCTACGCAGCCATATGTGGTAGCAACGATTACTTCTATTTTGCTTAACTCTCGTGAAGCGGTCGTCAATTACATGGACTCACTCGGACTATCTGGAATTTTTTATAAAAATCATCATTTTGGTCCCGAGCCATGGCTTGCAGAAGGAAGACCTGACTGGACTTCAGTCTATTACCACCGAGCGGACGCAAAGGGTATAGGTTTTGATCGCTCTAAGACGGGTTCTAATGCTGTTCATCAGTATGCACCCGAATTAGCTAAGCTCTTTGGAAGTGCTGAGTCATGTCCTGAGAAGTATCTTCTGTGGTTTAATCATGTCAGTTGGGACTATCGATTAAAGTCAGGAAATAGTGTGTGGGATGAATTTTGTTTAAATTATCAAAAGGGAGTAGATGAGGTAAGACTTTGGAGAAAAAATTGGGAAACATTGAAGCCTGTTATTGATCCAGAGCGTTTTCATGTGGTTAGAAACTTACTCGCTCGACAAGAATTAGATGCAATTTGGTGGCGTGATACGTGCATTTTATATTTTCAGACATTTTCTAAAAAACCAATTCCTTTGGGGGTTGAATCTCCGCTGCATGATCTTAACTATTATCAGACACATGAACTGAGTTTAGTTGAAACACCTCAGTTACCTTAATTTTTTATGGCCCCAGAATTTCCATTTTTAAATTCAGCACTTCCTCTGCAGCATAGAATTGATGATCTTGTAGGTCGTCTCACGCTGCTTGAAAAGGTCAGTCAACTCATGCACGACAGTCCTGCTGTTGAACGCTTAGGGGTTCCTGCTTATAATTGGTGGAATGAAGCATGTCACGGAGTCGGCCGAAGTGGAGTTGCAACCGTTTTTCCTCAAGTCATTGGTTTAGGCGCAACCTGGAATAGAAAGTTAGTTAAACAAGTTGCTGAAGTGGTTTCTGATGAAGCAAGAGCAAAGCATCATTATGCTGTTTCAAAAGGCAGGCGTGGTCACTACCAAGGTCTTACCTTTTGGACTCCGAATATAAATATCTTTAGAGATCCTCGCTGGGGACGCGGGCAAGAAACCTTTGGCGAAGATCCATACCTTACAGGAGAATTAGGGGTTGCTACGGTCCAAGGGCTTCAAGGTGATAACCCTAACTATTTAAAGACAGCAGCCTGTGCTAAACATTTTGCCGTGCATAGTGGTCCAGAAGCGGATCGTCATACCTTTGATGCGCAACCAACACTTAAGGATTTATATGAGACCTATTTTCCAGCGTTTGAAAAATTGGTTTCACATGGAGTTGAATCCGTGATGGGTGCTTATAACCGGTTATTAGGAGAACCGTGTTGTGGAAGTAAGTTTTTACTAGCAGATACACTACGAAAGAAATGGGGATTTAAGGGACATGTCGTAAGTGATTGTGGAGCAATTGACGATTTTCATAGTTTTCACAAATCTACAAAGACGGCTGCAGAATCTGCAGCACTAGCTGTACGAAACGGGTGTGATTTAAACTGCGGCTGTACTTACACCGATCTTGTTTTAGCAGTTAAAGAAGGACTTATCACAGAAAGTGAAATTGATACTGCACTGAAGCGTCTGCTCTCAACGCGTTTCAAATTAGGACTTTTTGATGCTCAAGAATCAGTACCATGGTCAAAACTATCACCACATATTATCGATAGTCCTGAGCATCGTCTGCTTTCTAGAAAAGCAGCGGTAGAGTCGATGGTGCTTTTGAAAAATAATGGCATTCTTCCAATAAGTAAGGATGTAGAAAGTCTGTTAATTACGGGCCCAACTGCTTCAAGTGTAGATACCCTAATTGGTAACTATTATGGCCTATCATCTAAACTGGTTACGATTGTAGAAGGTATAGCTGGTAGAATTACAGAAGGGGGAAGAACTGTTTACCGGGTAGGGTGTGCCCTTAATCAGACTCCTATGACAGGTATTAATTACACCTATCCTACGGCAGAGGAAGCAGATGTTGTGGTCGCCGTACTTGGACTCAATTCACTTATGGAAGGAGAAGAAGGTGATACTGTATCTTCTCAAACAGGTGGAGATCGTAAAACAATTGAACTAGCGAGTTGCCAACTCGAATTTTTAATCGAACTGCGTAAGCACTCTAAAAAACTAGTTCTAGTGCTTACCGGTGGTTGTGCGATTGCTATACCTGAAGCACATGAGATTTGTGATGCCATACTGCAGGTATGGTATCCCGGGTGTGAGGGTGGGAATGCAGTAGCTGATGTTTTATTTGGTGATGTATCTCCTTCAGGAAAATTGCCTATTACCGTACCAAAGAAGACGAGTGATTTGCCTGCGTTTGATGATTATTCGATGAATAATCGTACCTACCGCTTTTCGAATGTTGAACCGCTCTATCCGTTTGGCTTTGGACTAACCTACACTCAATTCGAATATCACTCGATGAATGGAGACCCTACGAGTTTCACCTTAAAAGAGTCGGTAAAAGTTTCAGGGCGCATTCGAAATGTTGGATCAAGACCTGCGGACGAAATTGTTCAGTGTTACGTACTGCCAACGGATAAAAGGAACGCACCTAAGGCTACACTAGTCGATTTTACGAAAGTACACTTAGAGCCGGGTGAGGAGATCGTTGTGGCTTTCAATCTTAAAGCAGTGGCATTCGCTTCTATAGATGAGAGCGGACTAAAAGTTGCTCCTACTGGAAAGTATAGGGTAGTCATGGGTGCATCATCACCCAGTGCTCGTTCAGACGTGCTAGGTGCCCCTAAGCCGCTTGAATTTATTGTGAGCTGCTAGTTTAGCTATTTTAAAAATAGCTAAACTAATGCGCCCTGCGGTTATGATGAGATGCGTAAGCGTTCTGCTTCGTGTGCAGACTACTCATTACTCAGTGTAAACGCGACATACGTATCGCCTAACTCTCCGCCTACTTTACCGCCACCAGATGCAGCAATGACAACGTATTCTTTTCCATCTACACTATAAATTGCAGGAGCTGCGTATCCAGCAAAGGGTAGAGTACTTGACCAGAGTTCTTCTCCAGTATCGTTATTGAAGGCTCTGATTTTTTTATCTTGAGTGCCTGCACAGAAAACAAGACCGCCGGCTGTAACACTAGCTCCACCTAAATTTTGAGAACCTGTTTTGGGAATACCTTGAGCCGTAAGTTCTGGGTATTCTCCTAATGGTACACGCCACAAAATTTTACCTGTACTAAGATCATAACAATTGAGTAAGCCCCAAGGTGGTTTAATTCCTGGATAGCCATCTTGATCAACTAAGAAATCAAAGCCAGTGAAGCTATAGATTCCGCCATCTTTTTTACTCCCTTGTTTTGCTTTACGAACGGGAGGTTGATTTCTGTGAAAGAGAAAATCAATTACGTCTTTTTTAGCTTGGTCGTCTAAAGCAACCGCGGGAGGCATAGAGGCACGACCTGTTTTGAGCAGCTGCATAACTTCAGAATCAGTCATGCGCTTGTGTAGTGAAATTAAAGGTGGAACCATGCCATTTCCTAGGCGAGTTTGACCATGGCAGGGTGCGCAATTTTGAAGATATAAGGTTTCTCCTTTTGATGGTGGATAGCGCGGGTCGCGTTGCTCATTTTCAGGAGTAAAAACAGTAATAATGGATGGAATTCTATTTGAGGTAACATACAAACGACCTGTCGGTACATCGACTGCTGCGCCAGACCATTCTGCTCCGCCTCGAGTACCTATAAAAATATTAGCTTTTCCTTCGGTGAACGGTTGGAACCATCCGTAGCTAGAGCGTGCTACAATTTGAGCGACATAGTTGTGAGCGGCAGGAGTTCTGTCTGTAATATCGGCCGGATTAAATGCTTCTGAAGATATTAATTCTGGGAGTATGTAATCAGGTTGATAGGGTGCTGTAACTTCACCTGGAAGTGTAGAGGTAGGTGCTCTTCTTAATCTTACAGGAAAGATAGGTTTACCTGTAAGACGATCCAAAAGAACCAGAGTCCCTGCTTTGGCAACCGATGTGACAGCATCAATTTTTTTACCATTACGTGTTATCGTAACTAAATTAGGAGGTGCACAGGTATCTAAATCCCAAATATCATGGTGTATATTTTGATAGTACCAGAGCATCTTGCCACTTACAGCATCGAGCGCTAAAACACAGTCGCTAAAAAGATTATCTCCGTGGCGATTAACACCGATGAAATTTGGCTGAGCGGCACCAACAGCTACAAATACTATGCCTCTATTTTCGTCTAAGGAAAGGCCACCCCAACAATTCGCCTGCCAATTCTTTCCGTTACCATTCCAGGTATCTGCACCATATTCAGCGTTTTTGGCCACGGTATGAAAGTGCCAAATTAGTTTTCCTGATTTGACGTTGTATCCATAGGCATCTCCATAAAGTCCCGTGGTTACATACGTATCATTATAGATTACACCTCCTGCTGTAGCTCCGGTTTCAATTCGTGCACGTCCTTGTGTGCCAAAGTTAGGGATAAGTTTTCCAGTTGTGGGATTAATAGCGTAAATCCAATACCCAGAACCAAAAATAATTCTTTCTGAGGCGTCTTCTGAACCCTTCCAATAAATTAGTCCTCTGCGAGCAGGTTCATCTTCAAGGCCTGAGTGTTCAGGAACTTCAACGTGATATCTCCATTTCTCTATGCCCGTTTTCGCATCAAGTGCTACAAGTGCTCGACCTGAGGTAGGCGCATATAAAACTCCGTTCACAATAATCGGAGTACACTCAATCGTATTATGCAGATCTTTTGAGTGGAATATCCACGCTGTCTTAAGATGGCTTATGTTAGTACGATTAATTTGGTTCAATGCGCTATAGCGCCTGGAGCCAGAATCTCCATGTGACCTTGTCCAATCAGTATATGTATTTCCTTGTGGGTCCAGGGTAGGTGTTAGCTCTTCTGGTTTAGCAGCAGCAATCCATTTAAATTCAGGCAACTTCAAACGTTCTGCAGGATTTTCAACAGAAAGATTTGGAGTTGAGCTTGTACTGCCTTCTCCTTTCAGCGTCCAAAATGTTGTTAAAAAGCACAACAAGGCTATGATTCCTGACGCACGTGATTTGGGGTTTTTCACGGCTGAAAAATCACCTAATTTATAGCTTAATCGCAAACCTTAAATAATAGACAGCTAAGCTACTAACTGTGTTTTTTTGATGAGTTAAATGACCCAGCACTCTTTGTAAACTGCTGCTGAAGGCTTCCACAGACAATTTCACATAATTTTATAATACCTGGATCCGAAATAGAGTAGAATACTTGTAGTCCATGTTTACGCCGAGTGAGTACATGAGCAACCGTTAGGCTTTGCAAATGACGGGAAACGTTTGCCTGCGTTCCGCCTACTTCTTCGACAAGCGTATTAACATTTTTTTCACCATCGAATAAGGCATGAATTAGTTTTAAGCGCATAGGCTCCGAAAGTGCAGCAAATCGGCGCGCAATGAGTTCTATCGCTTCAGGTGTTAAGGCGATGGGCTTAGACATAGATAAAAGTGAACAGAACCTTGACATTAATTCAACTATATGCGTATATGCGCATATATAGTAATTAAGTCAATCCTCTTATGAAAACCGATTCGTTTATACGCTTAATAGCAGGTTCCTTTGTCGTTATAGGTGTAGTGTTAACTCACTTCGTGAGCTCGTGGTGGATTTTGCTTCCGCTATTTGTAGGACTCAATCTATTGCAATCGAGTATTACACAGTTTTGTCCTCCTACGCTGCTACTTCAGAAGCTTGGATGGGTTGATGAATCAAACGTGATTCACTGGGGTGGTTTTAAAAAATAAGCGAATGTCTTCCATGTATAAATTTAGGAATCTAATAAAGCTTGGAGCATTTCTAAGCTATGGTCTTGTGGTGCTACATGCTGAGCCTTGGACGCTAGATTCTGCGATCAATATGGCGCTAAAGGAGAGTCCTGATGCTATGATAGCAAAACAACGAATTGTACAGGCGAATGCCCTCGTACAAAGCGCACAGTCTTACTGGTACCCGCGTGTGATGGTACAAGGTAGTTATATGGAAACAACAAGTCCTATGATTGCTTTTGGGTCTATATTAAACCAACGCGCTTTTAACTTTGGATTAAATTTTAATCATCCTGGGCAAATTGATAATCTCAATGGTACAGGTACGATTGCTTACAATTTATACAATGGAGGTAGGGTTACTGCAGGTGTACATGCTGCACGTGCCGGTTATCGTGCTGCTCAAGAAGATCTGAGAGCTACTCAAGATCAGTTAACACTGAGTGTAGCTAGATCTTATTTTGAAATTATTAAAGCAAAAGAAAGTGTTTTAGCGTTAAGTAAAGCTGTAAATGCGTATGAAGCAGCCCTTGCTAATGCTCAAGCTAGATACGAAGCAGGACAATTATTCAAAGCAGATTTACTGAGTTTAAAGGTGCAGCTGGCACAAACAAAAGAGCAGTTAAGCTCTGCTCAAAGTGGTGTTCTTCTTAGTGAACGTTCTTTTGTTTATGTTTTAGGTTTAGGTAAACTTACGAATGCGATTCAATTAGATGAAAACGATGTGTCGCTTATTCGTTTAAGAGAGCCGCAATCATCTGACATTTCGCTTCGTCCTGAACTTGTAGGACTTAGGGAGCGATTAGAGGCAGCTCAATTAATACTTAAAGCGGCTCGTGGAGAACGCCATCCTACAGTGAACGCGTTTGCTAGTTATCAAGTAGATCAAGGTGGTCAACCAACTCATCAGGGTAGTAGCTGGACTGCTGGAGTTGCTTTTGATCTTAATATTTTTGATGGGGGGAAAATAAAAGCAGATATTAGCCAAAGTAGTTCAGAAGTAATACAGGTAAAAGAGATGCTGCGCAAAGTAGAGCAAGGAATTGCCTTAGAGGCAGAGCAGGCAAAGCTAAACTATGAAAATGCTAAGGAGCGTTTGAGTGTGAATACTGCTTCAGTTGATCAAGCTAAAGAAAGCTATGAGTTAACGCGTGCACGTTTTGATCAAGGCCTTGTGTCTACAGCTGATTTGATAGGTGTAGAAAGTCGTTATTTAGAATCTCAAATGCGCAAAACATTTGCTAAGGCAGATGAGTATTTAGCACTTGCCGCGTATCGCTGTGCATTAGGTCTTCCTGTTCTAACACCTCAATAATTTAAAATTATGAATAAGTATTTATTAAGTCTTTTATCTTTAGGTTTTTTAGTGAGTTGCTCTCGCACTGATTCTACTGAACAAGTAGTAGCCAGCAAATATCCTACAGCTATCAAAATAGCTAAAGTTAACGCCGTTTTAACAGAAGATATGATCGATGTTCCAGGTATAATAAAACCTGAACATATAGTAACAATTTCTGCGCAATTGATGGGAACAGTTTCTGAAATGTCGCTGAAAGTAGGACAACACGTGCATTTAAATGAAAGTTTACTTAGAATACAATCTGGCGAAGTAAGTGCACGTTATAATCAGGCAGTTACTGAACTAAGTCAGGCAAAGTTTGATTTAGCTCGGGAGAAGGGCTTGCTAGTTAAGTCAGCTAGTACCGCAGATCTTGTACATAATTTAACAACACGTGTACACGTGCTTGAAGCAGTTGTTCAACAGGCAAAATCATACGTTAATTATTTACAACCACTTGCTCCATTTGACGCTGTGGTTTCTAAAAAGTACGTTGAAGAAGGATCCTTTGTTGCGCCAGGTATGCCGCTTCTTGAGATTGAGCAAGTAGGGCCATTTTGTTTTGAATCAAATATACCTGAAAAACTCGTACACAGTTTAAAAAAAGGAGCTACGTATACCTTAGAGGTAGAGGGACAATTTCTGCAATGTGCTCTATCAGAGTTTTCTTCGGCAGCAAACGTTCAAAGTCATGAAGTTTTCGCTAAATTTAGAATTCTAAAAGCAGGAAGTCTTTTGTCCGGTGGTTATGCTACTGTAAAAATACCAAACTCAAAAACTACAAAACTGTATGTTCCAAAAGAAGCTGTAGTAAGGGAGGGTCAATTAGATAAAGTATTTGTTGTAGGTGAAGATAAACATGTTGTCCTTAGGCTTGTTAAAGTAGGACAAGTTGTAGGGAGTAAAACGGAATTACTTTCAGGAGTTGAAGCATCAGAAAAGGTAGTTCTTTTAGCTCCTGTTGATTTACGTGAGGGACAAATTGTGGAGGTTTTACCGTGAGCAGGTTTCAGTCATCAAAGACTACTAGCATAACTAGGTATGGATTCGCAGGACGATTGTCCTCTGTTTTTATTGATTCCAAATTAACTCCTATTGTTATTTTAGCCTCGTTACTACTGGGCTTATTCGCAGTACTTATGCTTCCCCGTGAGGAGGAGCCTCAGATCAAGGTTCCAATGGTGGATGTTATGGTTGGTATGCCTGGTGCAACTAGCCATGAAGTAGAGAATCTTGTGACCCGTCCTTTAGAGAAACTACTCTGGGAAATTCCAGGGGTAGAGTATTTATATTCTACGGCTCGTTCGGGAGCAAATATGACCATTGTACGTTTCAAGGTTGGTACGGATCTAGAGACTGCCCTTGTTCGGTTAAATCAAAAATTACAAGCTAACTTAGATCGTATTCCACTTGGCGTAACTCCGCCGCTTGTTAAGCCGCGAACAATTGATGATGTGCCAATTTTAGCATTAACATTTCATAGTAATCGCTATGATCAAGAAATATTAAGGCAATTGGTTGTCCAAGTGGATGATGCAATTAAAGCATTACCGCTTGTTTCTGAGACTACCGTTATTGGAGGTGAAAAGAAGCAGGTTCATATCTATTTGAATCCACAGAAGCTTAAAGCCTATGGAATTAATGTAGCATCTCTCGTGCCTATGTTAGCACAGGCTAATATCGAGAGTGTTCCAACTGGACTGGCCTCGAATAATAAAGAAACACTGTTACAGATAGGTGGTTATTTTAAAAACATTCATGAGGTGGAAAATGTTGTTATTTGTGTCTATGGGGATAAACCTGTTTATCTAAAAGATGTAGCCGAAATAAGTGAAGCAAGTGCAGAGCATTCAAACTATGTTCTATACGGTGACAAGAGAACTGGTTTTGAAACTCCGGCTATTACGCTAAGTATAGCAAAACGTCCTGGTGCTAATGCGGTTGATGTAGTTAATGCAGTTCTTGATAAAGTTAATCATTTCAAAGGAATTGTGATTCCTTCAGATATAAAGGTAACAGTCACTCGAAACTATGGTAGTACTGCGCGTGAGAAATCAAACGAACTACTTTGGCATATGGGATTTGCCGTATTTGGTGTAGCAGTATTAATCCTGTTGTTTTTAGGCTGGAGAGAATCACTGATTGTTCTACTAGCTATTCCTGTAACGCTAGGACTTACACTTTTGATTTTTTATTTATATGGTTATACTTTAAATCGGATAACTTTATTCGCCTTAATTTTTTCAATCGGTATACTCGTTGATGATGCTATCGTAGTTGTTGAAAATATTGTGCGACACATGGGGCTACCAAGTTGCCGACGTAAGCGTCTATTACAAATTGCTGTCGAGGCAGTAGATGAAGTTGGAAATCCTACTATTTTAGCAACATGGGCTGTTATAGCAGCAGTGTTACCTATGGCATTTGTTAGTGGCTTGATGGGCCCTTACATGCGACCAATTCCTGTTGGATCGAGTGCAGCTATGTTATTTTCATTACTAGTTGCTTTTGCGGTCACTCCGTGGGCCGCTGTCAAAGTCCTGAAAGGACATGCAAAGCACGATCCTGCGTCGCAGGCCTTTGTTGATGCTCCTTTAACGGATGAAGAAGAGGCGGCTGATGAAGTGATGCCTTCTACTGGATTTACTCGGTTATATGAGCGTTTCATGCGCCCATTGATAGAAGATACAAAAAAACGAATCATTTTTTTGACTATACTTGGCGTAGCAACATTAGGTTCTGTAGCTCTTGTTGTTATAGGTGCTGTAAAAGTTAAAATGTTACCGTTTGATAACAAATCTGAATTTCAGGTTATCATAAATATGCCAGAAGGTAGTACACTGGAGCAAACGGCGCGTGTAGCTAAAGAGATGGCTGGATCAGTTCGTATGGAGCCTGAAGTACGTGATTATCAAATATACGTTGGCACTTCTTCACCATTTAATTTCAATGGACTAGTAAGACATTATTTTATGCGTGCTGGTAGTGCATCGGCTGATTTACAAATCAATCTACTACCAAAAGATGAGCGCAAAGCTCAGAGTCATGATATAGCTCGACGAATCAGACCAAGACTCGTTCAAATCGCGAAACAATACGGTGCGTCTATCGCTGTAGCTGAGGTGCCTCCTGGACCTCCTGTGTTACAGACTTTAGTTGCTGAAGTATATGGGCCCACAGAGGAAGCGCGTTTGAAATTGGCTACAAGAGTAAAATCTATTCTTGCTTCAAGCTTAGGAGTTGTCGATGTCGATTGGTATGTAGAAAAAGAACAGTCAAAAATACTTTTAAATATTGATAGGACTAAAGCGGCATTACATGGAATATCGGAGGAAGCGATTACTCGAGCAGTACAAATAGCGACTCTTGGTTATCCTGTTTCCGTATTGCATACATCCAGTAGTCGTGAACCTGAGAATATTGTCTTAGAGTTGCCTTCGTCAGATAAAGCTCGGCTAGAGTCTGTATTGAGCTTAGGTATTCGTTCAGATTTTAATCCACAAGCGCCACTTATTTCATTGCGAGATCTCGTTACCGCTGAGAATTCAAAGCAAGAACGGAATATTTATCATAAGAATTTACAAAATATTATTTATGTAACTGGTGATGTAGCAGGTGAAGTAGAAAGTCCTGTATATGCCATTTTTGCCATGAATAAAGAATTAGCGAAACTTCAAGGAACAGATTTTGGTGGTTCAACCCATGATGTTAAATTGTACAATTCAACCATGCCTACCGATGATCGTGAACCGGCAATAAAATGGGATGGGGAGTGGCATGTGACCTTAGAAGTATTTAGAGATCTTGGGTTAGCATTCGCAGCAGTTTGTATATTAATATACATGCTTATGGTAGGATGGTTTAAAAATTATCTCACACCACTTATTGTTATGACAGTCATTGGGTTTTCTCTCGTAGGTATTATGCCTGCACATGCTGTACTCGGAGCATTTTTTACAGCTACCTCTATGATTGGTTTTATGGCAGGCGCTGGAATTGTTATTCGTAATTCAATTATACTAGTTGACTTTATTGAGCTACGATTGAGCCGTGGTACAAGTCTAGCTGAGGCCTGCATACAATCTGGTGCAGTTCGTTTCCGACCTATGATGCTTACAGCTCTAGCTGTTGTAGTAGGTGGCATAGTTATATTAACTGATCCGATTTTCCAAGGCCTTGCGATATCCTTGCTATTCGGTGCCCTAGCTTCACTAGTTATCAGTCCGATTGCTGTACCGCTTATTTATTACATGGCAAATAGATCAAAATTTGATTCTTATTCTTAAAGATATGTTATTTTTTAAAGCTCTAAAAACTTTGTTTAGCTCTGCACCTAAACGCTCCGTAAGTGAGTGTCATGGTCTTGTTCGCCAAGGTAAGGCTATTATTGTTGATGTGCGCGAACCTAATGAATGTAAGTCTGGTTACGCCGATAAAGCATACCTTCTGCCGTTAAGTGATTTGACAGGTGAAAAGAAACTGTGGACTGCAGCACTTTCAAGAAATAGGGATAAGGAAATATTTCTTTATTGTGCAGCTGGATCCCGCTCCGGTATGGCAACTAAAGTCTTATGTTCACAAGGTTTTAAAGCTTATAATACTGGCGGTTTTAAAGACTGGGTTGCAAGCGGATGGCCAGTTAAGAAGTGAGTAATGCATTTGCTTAAAGCTCACGCTTTCATAGTTTGAGCTCATCGTGTAGTGTGCACTGCGGTATTTTAGTCATTTATATATGCAATCAATGGACGTTCAAAAGAGTAGTTTTATAAGGCTTAAAACTATTTTATTTTTTGCCATTATAGCAGCGCTTCTTTGTTATAGTACTCCCGCTATAGCTCTTTTAGTAGGTATTTTATTTGCTCTTAGTTTAGGTAATCCTTTTAAGACAAAAAGTTCAAAAGTTTCAAAGTGGTTACTTCAAATTTGTGTTGTACTGCTTGGATTTAAAATGGATTTACCTGTGGTTTTGAGTGTTGGAATACGCGGCTTTTTTTTCACCTTAGTATCTATAGTTGGTACGCTTGTACTTGGTATTTGGCTTGGAAATAAATTAAAGATAGCGCAGAGGGTGAGTCTCTTGATTGCTGCAGGAACAGCTATTTGTGGTGGATCAGCGATTGCTGCAGTAAGTACTGCTATAGCTGCTGAAGAAGCAGAGATAGCTGTATCGATAGGCGTTGTTTTTATTCTTAATGCGTTAGCTCTCTATCTGTTTCCTATCATTGGTCACAGTTTACATCTAGGCCAAGTAGACTTTGGTTTATGGGCTGGTATCGCTATCCATGATATATCATCGGTGGTAGCTGCAGCGATTGGTTATGGGCCTGATGCACTTCAAACTGCAATTGCAGTTAAATTATCACGTACGCTGTGGATTATTCCTTTAACCTTAGCCGTAGCAGCGTGGTACTCAAAAAAGCAAGCGGCTTCAATATCGGGTAACGCTAAAGTGCATTTTCAAATGCCCTGGTTTATTGGTTTATTTCTTATAGCATCTTTTTTTCGTAGTAATTTTTCTGTCATAGCAAGCCATATTAATGTCATATCAGAAATTACTCGAGTAGGTATGGTGCTAGTTATGTTTTTAATCGGCACGTCATTATCACTTAAGAGCATTAAGCAGGTTGGATGGAAAGCTATGTTTAGTGGCGTTCTCCTATGGCTTTTTATAAGTATTGTTTCATTATTAGGAATTTATTTCACACGTAGCTTTTTTGGAACTTAAGTTTGATTGATGTTTATTGGGGTCTTTTTGGCTCTTTTTAAATAAAACGTGTATTCATTGTGTCATGACTGTTATTGTTATTTACAATACAAAACCTTATTGTATGTGTTAACCGAGAATAGTAAGTGGCTAACCCCTTTTTAGAGTCACTTTAGATTTAGCTAGTTTATTCGGTTTTCGTTAAGAAAATACGGTAAGCGACTGCATATCTTACTTTATTATATCTTTTCTGCCTAAGCTAGATTAGGCCTTTTAGAGTTAGTTAATGGTGTCATTAATCACTAACGGAGGGTTTTATGTTAGCACCGTGGCTAAGGTGTAGTGTTTTTGTTTTATTTTCACAGTCGTTAGCAGTGTATGCTAATACGACTGTTTCCTGGGGATACAATTCTCGTGGTCAATTAGGTTTAAATAGTACGTACGCATCTGCTTTCCCAACTACTGTCATAACCGACGCTCCTTCAGCCATTGTATCTTCAACTGTCATTACTCAACTCTCAGCTGGAGCGTATCATAGTCTAGCGAGTGATTCACGGGGTGCTGTCTATGCATGGGGTGATAATGATAATGGACAATTGGGAGATAATACTACGTCACAGCGTTTGGTTCCAATACAAGTGGGTGGGCTCTTAAGTGGTAAAACTGTAATATCGATTGCTTCTGGCTATAGTTGTTCTGCAGCAGTTACGAGTGATGGAGCAATTTATACGTGGGGATATAATGGCTACGGTCAATTAGGGGACGGATCTAATTTACAGCGTCAGTTACCTAGTGCAGTTGTGCTTCCAAGTGGTAAGTTATTTTCAGTTGTTGTTGCTGGATCTAGCTTCATGGCAGCTCTTTCAACGGATGGACTTGGATATGCTTGGGGAATTAACAGTGATGGAGAATTAGGAACCGGCTCGTATTCTAGTAGTAATGTGCCAGTTGCTGTTTATTCTGGAGGAGTTCTCAGTGGCAAAACGATAACACAACTTGCAGCTGGATCTAAGCATGCTCTAGCGATACTCAATGATGGTTCTGTGGTTACCTGGGGGAATAATAGTGATGGTCAATTAGGTAATGGAACCTATATGAATGCTTCTACTCCAGTACTTATCAATGCACTTACCCAGATTAAAGCTGTAGCGGGAGGATCTACCTTTAGTTTGGCTCTTAGTTCAAGTGGTACAGTCTATGCATGGGGAGCTAATGACTATGGACAGCTGGGATTGAATAATACGACTTCCTATTTAACACCACAGGTGGTTACTGCATTAGCAGGTAAAGTAGTTACTGCTATCGCGTGTGGATCAATAACGAGTTATGCGCTTACGAGTGACGGAATTTTATATGCCTGGGGTGATGGGTCATATAATCAGCTTGGGGTTGGTAGTCCTAGTTCAAGTCTTATTCCAGTGCCAGTGAGTACACTTAATGGCTCAAGTAGTTTATATGGACTTTTCGTGAGAGCGCTTGCTCGAGGATCAACCAATTTTCACATGCTCGCAGTAGCTTCTGTTCCAGATCCTGTGATTTCGTCAATTACATTAACCCATGCTTCGGTTACGGCAGGCGATAGTGCAAGTATTAATCCAGTATTTAGTGGCGGAGTAGGAACACTATCTGGAATTGGAAGTGTTGTTTCAGGAACTTCCTATGTCGTTAGTCCTATGAGTACGACTACCTACACGTTGACCGTGACAAACACAGATTCAGTTTCAGTCTCCTCATCAGCACTGCTCACGGTCGTTCCCTTACCTCTGGCTACATCGTTAACACTTGGTGTTTCTGAAATGACGCTAGGTCGATCAACAACCCTTATACCAGTGTTTGACGCAGGTAGTGGAGGATCAGTGAGTTTAACTGGCTTCAGTGGTAGTATTGTCTCAAATGGTTCTTATACCATTAGTCCAAGTGTTAGTACTACGTATACACTAACGGTTGTGAACAGTTTAGGTGTTACTGCTATTAAGACAGCAACAGTAACGATCAATGCAGCACCCATACCTAGCCTTTCGTTTGTAACAGCTGGACCAGTGAATCTAATTACGGGGCAATCTTATACCAATGCAGTCACATCTAATCTGAGTGGAGGAAGTTACGGAGCAATTGTTTACTCGAGTAGTGATACATCGGTTGCGACTGTTTCAACAGGAGGTGTTGTTCAAGCAGTCGCGCAGGGTAATGCGATTATTACAGCCACACAAATTGCTGTTACTGGGTATAATGCATCTAGCCAGGTAAGTTATTCACTGAATGTGGCTGCCCCAGTGCCGACTAAGGTGCCGGCGAGTATCAGTATAGGTCAAACCACCCAAACGTATACAGGGAAACCGCTTTCTGTGTCGGTTACATGTAACCCAGTACAGGTAAGTGCTGCTGTAGTTTATTACCCAGGATTTAATCCTCCTGTAGAACCAGGTACGTACTATGTGCTAGTGAATGTGGTGGATAGCATTTATTATGGATCTCTTTCATCGGTATTTACGATATTACCTGCAGCGCAAAGTATATCTGTTTCGGCCGTAGATAATCTCATGGTAGGTATCCCAGTTAAACTGCAGGCAGTTGTTACAGATCAGGGTTTAGTAACCTACACAGTTATAAGTGGAAATGCTTCACTCAGTGGCGCTATACTTACAGCTCATGATACAAATCCCATCGTTATACAGGCGAGTGAAGCTGGATCGCGTGATTATCTTCCAGTAACACAAACGATTATTCTTAAGGCTAGTTCGTATGATCCTCCACGTATTATTGCAGCAAGTGTAAGTCAGATCGTTTCGTTAGGAGATACCGCAACACTTCAGGTGGTAGCTGAAGGCAATGACCTAAGATATCAGTGGTATCTGAATGGAGCGCCTGTTGTAGGAGCTACATCGAATCAATTAGTAGAAAGTCATTTTTCAAAAATAATGAGCGGCACATATACGTGTGCTGTGAGTAATAAAGTAGGCGTAGTTACTTCGCCTTCTGTTGAACTTAGTATTAATTCAACGCACGTGGTTAATTTATCCGCACGCACAACTGTTGGAAGTAATTCATTGGTTGCTGGCTTTGTAAATCAGGGTTCTAAACCAAAAAGTCTTATTATTCGAGGAGACGGTCCGGCACTGAGCCAATTTGGAGTAAGTGGAGTCCTGCAGAATCCAAGTATTAGTGTTGTAGGGCAGGCGGGGCAGATGCTGGGTATGAACAGTGGGTGGAATAATTCGAGTACTTTAGCTCATGCCTTTAATCAAGTGGGAGCCTTTGCGTTTTCTGTGAACTCTACGGACGCAGCGCTCAATCAGGCCTTTAGTCCAGGTATCTATTCGGTAGCGCTTACAGGGGCAGTAGGCGTTTCGGGTCAGGCGATGTTAGAGATCTATGATGCTGATTTAGATAGTTCAGAATCGGAGCTTATCAATTTATCGGTGCGTGCAGACGCTGTGAGCAGTTCAAATCCTCTCGTTGCTGGGTTTGTTATAGCGGGAAATACCACCGAGACTGTTTTAATACGCGCTATTGGCCCTACACTTGGTGATTATGGTATTAGTCCATGCTTAAACCAACCATCCCTTAAATTATATGGTTCGAATGGCTTAGTTCTGAATTCAAATACGGGTTGGATGGGAGATTCTTCGTTAGTTTCTGTATTTAATCAGGTGGGGGCCTTTATGCTGCCACGTGACTCTGCTGATTGTGCGATGCTTGTAACGCTTACGCCGGGAGCCTACACGGTACAAGTCACAGGAATGAATGGTAGCCAGGGGAATGCTCTCATCGAAGTCTACAAAGTCAGGTCACCTTAAATACGCGTCAATTTTACGTTAGACCTTTGATCTAATCTTTGAGTAGCTTCTAGGTACACCTATGGCAAAAAGTTTAACCGAGGAAGAAATGCAAGCGCTTAAGCGTATCTTGGAAGTAAACTGGCCAGATCTTACGACTTATGACGAATCGCTCGTTGTGAAAGCACTTAATAAGGTCGAGGATCTTGCAATTGATAAAGGCGTAGAGGCGGTTACGGTCGATCGGCTCGTTGAAATCAAGATGGAATTAAAAAGCGAACTTTTGAAGCAGCTAAGCAAGAAAGCGCAGCCCAAAATTCCTTTTAAGAAAAAGCAGTAATTTTTACGACTGAAGTTCACTCGAGATAAAATAAGTTGAAACTTATTTTATCTTTTAAATAGCGGATAGTTCGTAAGAAAGGTAAGTAGGAATTTGATTTTTTGACCTGATGCTTGGACAGATTCAGCGTGCATCAAAAATATGCCGCTGAGAACACTTGCCATTGATTTTAATTCGTTCTTTGCGTCCTGTGAACAACAGGAAAATGCAGCTCTTCGAGGTAAGCCTATAGGGGTGGTTCCTGTCATGGCGGAGACGAGTTGCTGCATTGCAGCAAGCTATCCTGCTAAGCGTACGGGAATTAAAGTAGGGACATCTGTTCGGGATGCAAAAAAGCTTTGCCCAGATATTCAGCTAGTTGAGGCAAGACCTGGTGTTTATATTAACTATCATAGACGTCTTCTTGAGCTTATTGAATCGTGCATTCATGTGACCGAAGTGCGTTCGATTGATGAAGTGGAGTGTGATTTAACTGCGACGTTTGCTCCTCGGGACAAGGCTTTGCGGGTAGCAAAACAGATTAAGGCGAAAGTGTATAAAGAGGTCGGGCCTTGTATGACCAGTTCCATCGGGTTAGCGCCTAATTGGCTTCTTGCTAAAATGGCGACCGACATGCAAAAACCAGACGGGCTTGTTATTTTGGAAGATGAAGACATTCCTCAGAAGCTCTTAGATCTAGATTTAACGGATTTTCTTGGAATCGGGGAAAGAATGAATGAGCGGCTTATTCAGCGAGGTATTACGACCGTTGAACAATTATATAAGGCAAGTAAGCGTGATTTAAGAAGTGTCTGGGGTGGGGTTGAAGGAGAGCGCATGTATGGAAGATTGCGGGGTGAAAACATTCCAACGCCGCATGAAAAAAATAAAACAGTTGGACATTCGCATGTTCTACCACCTCAGCTAAGAACAGAAGCTAAGTCGTTTGCTGTTCTACACCGTCTTTTACAAAAAGCAGCTATGCGTCTACGCAGTATTGGGCATTACGCTGGTAGTTTGTCTGTTTATGTATCGTTTCGTGATGGAAGGAAGTGGAGTGACGAGATTGTGTTTAATGAAACGCAGGATACGTTAAAATTAACAGAAGTCCTTAATTTAATGTGGGGTAGAAGACATCCGTGCTTGTCGAAGGCGGTGCCGATGCAAGTGGGTATTGTTTTAAGCCGTCTCTTGCCTATGCGCAGTCACACACTCGATTTATTCGACCAGAATAAAGAAGATGGACATGAGCGTCTTCTGCATGCGGTAGATACGCTTAATCAGACGTTTGGAACGGGTAGTGTTTATTTTGGAGGAGCTTTCGGAGTTACAGATAATGCTCCTATGCGTATAGCGTTCACGCGTATTCCTGAACCTGAAATCGAGCAAATTGACTCGAGTAAAAATCGCAGAATAAAACCTAAGAAAGAAATCGTTCCACTAAGAGAATATGAGCAGTAGTTTTTAGACTATTTTTTACTGCGACTAGCTAGCTATTACTGGATTTGTAGCCACTCGTCAGAATCTATCATTTTAACCCAATCAGATTTTGTATAGTCGGTGTAGTTCTCTAAATGTTGCTTTAAGTCGAAACAACAGAATCTTGCGGCATCTGTATGTGGATCTTGGCTTTTTTTACTCTGGAAATAGGAAAGCCACTTTATGTATTTATTGCTGGCTTGATTCGGTTCAAAGGTGAGTACACCTGCAGGCCCTTTTATTGTAACAGTAGTTCCATTTGATGATAATGCTATTACCCTGAAACTGCCGCGAGTACACCATTCTTCACCATTATTAATGATAGCTGGATAGTCTGCTAAAATAGTCTCTGCCAAAGTGTCTAATAATTGGTTTTTATTCCAATTTTGTTCATTAATTTGTTTTTTGATGTTGATCGGAAGATTACTTCCTTTTTTCGGTGATTGATTAATCTCAGCGGAAGGGCTTTCAGTTTGTGAGGTAGTTTTATCTGTATTGATTTCACTGTCCTGCACACTGATTGGAGAATCAGTATTTGGAGAAATCAGGAGACGAGTTTCCTTAAGTTTTGAAAGTAACTCTGCATTTCGCGAGGTTCGTGATTTCATAAAAGAATTTCTAAAGCTAGTTTTAAAACGAGTTCCTTGTACTGTCCGGATACTGCCTGCATGCCATCCAATTGTACGTTCTCGTAAGGTGCAGCGAGTGGTAAATAATTTGTTAAAACTCTAACTCCATCAATTGGCGGTAAAGTCATTGTTTTACCAATTCGGGTTTGGGTGCGCACTTTGTTAAAGAGTATCATTACCTTAGCACCCGGTTTTATATGTTTAAGAGCAAACTCAACTGCAGGCTTTGTTGCTTGGATGCTAATAGGGCTTTTTTCAGTAACGATCACTAGGCGATCTGTAGTTTGAAGTATAGGCTCAAGGGTTCTTTGACCTGATACATGATTAAGATCTAGTCTGCCTGGTGTATCACAAAGGATAACATCAGGATTTTCGCTAATTGCTTTAGTTGGAATTTTACCTATCTCGGAATTCCACCAGCTCAGAGATCCTTGTTCGTCACGGTCATCAAATGCTATCGAATAACCTGCTGAGTGTAGGGTGCCGCCGATTAAAATGCTCGTGGTTGTTTTCCCTACGCCTCCTTTTTGGTTTAAAAACGTGATATGCATTGAAATGCTTGGCTTACAAAATGGAGTCGCTAGTATTCAAAGTGTATATATGATGATTTTGGTGGTCCGAAATGAAAACTCAAGGTAAACTAGCTCACGACTTAATTAAAAAATATGTCTTTTTGGCGGCAGGCATAGGATTTATACCAATTCCTATCGCTGACGTAGCGGCCATTTCAGGGCTACAGATTAAGATGTTATCTGAGTTAGCTAAAATTTATGAAATTAAATTCTCAGAACATCGTATAAAAGCTATTGTTACTTCGATTTTTGCAGGCGTTATATCGCAAGAAGTAGCAATCATTGGAGCTAGTTCCGGTATTAAGGCACTCCCTATATTTGGTTATTTTGTCGGTGCTGCCACAATGCCTATTGCCTCAGGTGCAGTAACATATGTGATTGGATCGTCTATTATTCAGCATTTGGAGAGTGGGGGTAATTTTGAGGATTTTAATCCCAAGAATATACAGACCAATTTTAAGGCTAAATTCGATGAAGGTCGTAGGTTTGTTATTAATTTATCTAAACCTAAGCTAAATCGAGTAGACGATGAACCGTACAAGCATCTAAAAATTTACTGTATCTTAAAACCAAATCTGGGAAAATACGGAAAGGTATACCTTAAGTGTTATATTAATGGACTTAGGCCCGAAAAATACATTGGTACCATGGAAGATTTTAAGTCTAAATATGGTGAGGACCTAGAAAACGCTAAGGACAAAATTATTAAAGATTTTAGAGGGGCGTTTATGGTTTATATAGAACAGACATTGATAGACTCAGCAGATAAATAATTAATTTTTTGGCATACTGATGTTTATGCCCCATTTTTAAACGATGAATCACGATATTAGTTCAAAACAAAAAAATACGGTAAAGGCGTATGATGCTAATACGTGGTCGAGGCGTAAGTGGGTAGGTTCTGTTTTTGCAGGATTGATGACGGCAGGGTGTTCACGTCTTAGACTTAATTCGGCGAAGCGCACCTTGAACGTAATTGCTGTTGAAGAATTTACATCGCCTCAATTATTAAAATCGTTTGAGGATGAGACAGGAATTGAAGTAAAACTTACTTTAATAGACTCTAATCCTCAGTTTATGGAAATAATGACTTCAGGAAAAACTGAAGTCAGGTATGATCTCGCATATCTTTCAGCGAGTGCTTTAGGTCCTGAATTAGCAGCTAGAAAGATGCTTAGTCCTTTTAATTCTGATTCACTGCCAAATATTGCTTACATAGACGAAAAGTGGATCAATAAATCTGATCACGGCAGTTTATTTACAGTTCCATACAGCTGGAGTTCCACGGGTATAGCTTATAAAGAAGATGCTCTTTCTAGTATACCAAAGACATGGGATGATTTCTTTGGGAGTTCTTTAACTAATCGCAATGGTAAGCAACCACGTTTATCTTTAATAGATGATCCACGAGTAGCCTTAGGTACAGCTTTAATTAGTATGGGCATGTCACCTAATCCTACTTCAATGTGGGATATACGAAAAGCCGCAGAGAAGTTGAGAAGTATTAGGCCTAGAATAGTTGATTTCGATATTAAAGATTCTGATCTAACTATAATAAATGACAAAGCTGATATGGCATTAATGTCTGCTGGTAATTTATGGCAACGTATTGGCATGGCAAAAAAGAATAATGATAGCCTATTTGATGTATTTAACCTTGGTAACGCAGAATTAAAATCAGACGGTCTGGAGAATGACAAATCGGTGCTTAAATTGCGGATGTCTATTCCTAAAGAGGGTTCTGTTTCCCTTACGTATTCTTTTTTAATGCTAAGGACTTGTGCTAACGCTACAGATGCTGAAGCCTTTGTGAATTATTTTCTTAAGCCTGCGACTGCTGCAGCGAGTACAAACTATACCTACACTGCTAATACGATATCTAAATCGAGTTCTCTTGTGGACCCATTAATTTTGAATGGTCCCTCTTATTTCCGTAACTCGTCAGGAAGGGATCTAAAGTTAGAGTATTTGCCAGACTACAATTCTGATATATTCCGAGCTTTATGGAAAAGGTATACAGCAGGAGCTAGTTGATATCGTAAGTTATTTTTTTAACTTACGATTACTTCCTATTCTTTGCTTTAGGTGCGCTTTGCTTTTCGGTTTCAGTTGGGTTAAAATCTGAAAGTAGACTCGATGAAATTAAAGGCAGTGTTTGGTCTCTACTACCAAAAATAACAACTTTTGTATTGGGTGATTTAGCAAGCTCCAATGATGCCTCGATGCCTTTAAGATTCAGGTAAGCTTCAGAAATACCTCCGTTTATCGTGCGTTGAAAATCTTCTATACCTTTGGCTTCAATCTTTTTACGATCGGCTTCCTTCGTCTCTGTTAAGAGGCGATAATCCATTTCTTGAGACATTTGCTGCGCTTTGAGTTTAGACTCAATGGAGTTCTCTACTTCTTTGGGTAGAATTATGCTCTTAATGAGTAGGTCATCTAGAAGTATGTACCGCTCGCTTAGCTTTCCTAGAGCCCCCTGTTTGGCTGCTTGCAAAATAAATCCTTGGGAGGTGTAAATTTCTTCAGGTTTATACTGACCTATCACAAGTCGTAATTGAGCTTCGATTTCAGGTTTAATGATCTTTTCAACATACTCTGGACCTATGTTTTTATGTAGTAATCCAAGTTGATCAATAAAAGGTCTGTAGCGTGTAGATACCGAAAGTTTTATTGTGAGACCGTCCTGTGATAAGACAGAAAATTCGTCTGAAACTTGCTGAATTCGTGAATTGTAGGTCGTGATCGTATTCCAAGGGAATACTAACCTTAGTCCTTCGCCGTACACTGTTTTAGTGTCAGTACCTCCTAGAAGACGCCATAGTACGCCATTTTCACCAGGTCCTATAATTACAACAATATCCTTCCATAAAAATGCCATCGAAAGAAGTGATAGTAAAAAGACAGATACAATTAGTAGCTTGTTTCTTTTCCACGTATTCTTGATGTTTGAAATGACAGTGCGAGGTAAGTTAAATAGCCAGTTGAAGAAACCTCTTTTATTTTTACGACCGTTATTACTAGATTCTGCCGATTCAGAAGTAGCTGTTATATCGATGGTGTCCATAGGTGCTTATGTATCAAATCTGATCTAACTAGGATATGCCCAGTATATGTAATTAGACTTCGTGTTAGGTAATTTTTGTCTCTGAAATTAAGCCGTATTCCATTGAGAAACAACGGTCGCAAATGTGGAAATACCTATCGTCATGGGTAGCTGCAATAATAGTCCTACCGCTGCTTTTAAGTTCAGGGAGTATAACTTCATAAAAGTGCTTTCTGAAGCTAGGATCTTGATCTGCAGCCCACTCGTCAAAAATGAGTACTTCTTTTTGCTCTAAAATAGCCACAATCAACGCGAGACGTTTGCGTTGGCCTGTTGATAAAGAAAGATGGGAGAAACGGCCTTCAATGTAGCTTGTCTTGTTTGCCAAATCCATAGCCGTCATAAGACTATTAAGCTTATCCTCATCTATAGGTGAGGTTGTGTATATTTTTTCAAATAAATGGAAATCGGTAAAGATTATCGAATAAAGATTTCGGAATCTATGATAGTTAGCAGATGTTACAATTGAACCATTGATTAAAAGTGCACCTGAGCTTGGTTTATATAAGCCGGTAATAACTTTAAGAAACGTCGATTTGCCGCTTCCGTTTCCACCCTTAATAAAAATAATTTCGCCCTTATTAATCGATAAATTTACAGGGCCGATAGAGTAGCCAGGGGTATCATCGACTGTAGGATATCTAAATATTACGTCTTTAGCTTCGATCTTATCGAATGCATACGGTTTTGGAATCTCGTTATAGTTTACTGCTAATTTGTTAGATAGTTCATTGTCTAAACTCTCTTCCATTGCAGCGATTGCTTTTATGGAATTACTTGCTTTCGAGATTTGCGGTAGAATTCCAACTACTTCGCCAAGAGGTCCATATATAAAAAGAATGGTAGCTGTAACCTGTGATATAATCGAAGAAGATGTGCTCGATATCTTAGGTAAAATAAAAATAACTGTGCCGATAAGTAGATAAAAAGATCCAAACGCTATTAAGGCAGAGTTTACAAATATGTTGGCCCCAGCAATTTTTGTATCTCTTACGCTATCAGCAAGTGGGTTTAGATGATCACTAAAAAACGATTTGTTTTTCTGAGCATCGATCTTCAGTTCTTTGAATCCGCTCCAGAATTCTTGAACTAGTTTGAAGTAGTCATTTTCTATCTCTAAACTGCGTTTAATAACTGGTTCGGCAGCTTTAACTGAAATTCGGTAAGCGAATACAACAATTACAATAAAACCGAAGGTGAGAGCAAAGGCTGCAACGGAATGTACTAATATTAATGCAAAAGAGACAATGAGCATTACTGCTGATGATGTAGCAGTAATGACCTGAGACGCTGTAGATGAAATCCGCTGCGCTTCTGTAGTTAATAGATTTAAAAAATGCGACGTTTCGGAATTTTCAAAATAAAGAAGGTCAGTTCTTCTTATTTTATCAATTATTCTAAGTCTTATTTTATCAACTATTGTTTCAGTAATGACTGTAATCTGGGTTAGGCTATAGCGCCTAGATAGCATTATAATTACTGCCGTTACTAAAAATAGAACCAGATTTGCGAATACACCTTTGGAAGTTCCAGTAGCTGCAGCAGCTTTTATGACGATTGAAACCATCAAACCGCTGGCTAATCCATTTCCTATGGTTACATACGCGACCTTCCTACCGTCTGAACCGGACTCTTTGAGTAAAAAACGTATAAAATCCATGAGCTTTCTTTAAATGTAACGGTTGGAAATGTTATGCACTACAATCTGGGTCTAGTGTGCCCAACTGTCAGCATAAAGCCAACCGATTTACACTTTAGAAAGCAACCTGAATACCCGACATTACCTGGGTCGAATTGGTCTTAAAGCCAGCCGGAGCTACAGGATTATGCTGAAGCTGGATGGTATTCTTAAGGGATAGAGACTTTGATAGTTGGCCAATTAAAGATAGTGAACCGTTGTAACTATAAAACGCAGTGTCATCAAATGCTTCTAAAGCCTGAAGCTTTTCCTCAATACTTAGGGCAGGGGTGAATTTATATGTTATTGATTGGTAGAATCCGTAACCTAAGTGATTTGTGGCACTTGCTGGGGCGATTTCTTTGTACTGAAAGCCCGCTAGTATTGGCCCGTAGAATATATTCCATTCATTGTTGCTTACAGCCTGGTAAGGTAAACCCACCATTTGTAGAAGGCTTCTGTCTAAGCCTTGAGGCTTATTTTGGCTATAGCTAGTCATACTGGAAAGGCGAAAGTCTTTAGTGATAAAGTGTTCATATGTTAACATGGCTGACTTTGAATCAGAAAAGGCAGGGTATGGTTTAGTTGCAGCATAACCTAGGCTTGCATCAAAACTGATAGAATTAGTCTTAGTTTGTCTTTTGATGTCTACATTGAAGCTGTAGTTAATGTTATCACCTATTCCAGCGGATGGTGCAGGACCTGAAGCATAAGAATAAGATATGCCTGCTGAGCGGCTCCACTTTGGAGTATTATCATCTGGATTAGCCTGAGCATCTTTATTTTGAGTGGTTACGGCTATTGCAGTTTCTTTATGGCTGCCTGATGGCTGACCCGCGCTTTCGGTGCTAGTCGATGATGGGGACCTTGATGTGATTGCTGAGGATGCAAATTCAATATTTCCAAGGATTGAGTCTTTAAACGTCACCTTGCCTTCAGACTCTGTTATAATTTTACCTACGAGTGTAGTACCGTTTTTAAGAGTAATTGTATCAGCGTTAACAGCGTGAGCTGTCATACTAATTAATAATAGGAACGCTAGTAAGCGAGATTTGAAGGACATAAATTAAGTGAGTTAGTACTAGATACTGAGATTTATAATACAAAAAACGCTCCAGAGCCCCGGAGCGTTTTTTTGATAACTAGAGTTAAGCTAATTAGTCTTTTTTGGTTTCCTGCTTAGGAGTTTGAGCTATGTAAACGAGGAGACCTACTAAAGGAGTAAGTAATAGGGATATTGCAAAATTACCCCAGAAGCCAAATTTATGGTCTCTTCCAAGATAACCGATTAATACACTCATTAATGCGATTGGAACGATAAATAATGGTAGGTTCATAATAAAAGTCTTAGGTTATTTGTCTGATATTATAATGAAGTTGGGTTAAGGACTTCGTTTTTGATTGATTGTACGTGAAGGAGTCCTGCTTTAAATTCTGCTTCAAAGTACTGCTTCATCTTTGCAGGTTTAAACGTTAAAAGGGTACCACCTGTTTCGAAGTGCATTACAAAAACTTTACCAATAGCGTAGGTTGTTGCACCAGCTGTTATTGGAACTGATGCAGAGCCGAGAGCGGTGCCTACAAAAGGAATGATTTTTAGTGTGCTTGATATGAGGCTGCGGCCTAAAACTGTTGAGCTCCAGCCACCGATTAAAGCAATGACTAGTCCGCGGATACGTTCTGGAGTTAAATCTTTAACTTCATACGATACTGCGAGTTCGTTAATCATTTTAACTTGTGCAGTTGAGATAGCAGCAATGTCTAAACCTGCTACAGGTATTAATCCTGCACCCATAGCCCAGAGTACGTTTTTACGAATGATTGCTTCAGCAAGTAAAGCTTTCGATTTTTCGGATGGTATATCTATGACAGGATTTTCTTCAGAGGACATGATTGGATAATTTAAAATAAAAAGACTTTTTGGAGATTAACTGTTTAGAAGAACACAAAAAGACCACCAAAAGTCAATCTTAATCAAATTTACGCTTTTTCGACTTAGTTTTACTGATATGCGCAGAAGGGTTATAGATAAAATAATGGGTATTATTCAAATACTGCTTCGCCTTGAGACGCTGTATTTAAAGAAGCTTCACTGTCTGATGTCTCTGAAATTAGGTAGTTTCTTTTGAAAAGACTGTCACCTAGCTTGAGTGCTACAAAGGATAGAACAAGTGAAGGTGCTGAAACTATAATAATTGATATCAATAACCCTGAAGTATGTTTACTTAGTAAATCTGATATTAATCCAATAACATATGGAGCAATTGATGCGATTAATGAACCTGATATAAAAAGAAAGATGGATGAAAGCCTGCCTCGTAAATGTGCAGGAGTTATATCTTGGAAGATTGTGATGATTTGATCGCCTGCAGCAGAAAAGAAAGCTACTTGTATTAAAATCAGGACATACATTTCTGTTAACGTGGTAGCAAAATATTCTAAGCAAAGTACTCCTGCTGATATTAAAATACAAAATTGAAAAATTCTACGGGATGCAATTTTGCCTAACTTATGCTTAAACTTGCCGTATAAAAATCGAGAGAAGGCTAAACCGAGAGGTGATGATCCTAGTATTACTAATCCTAAGCCTGAGCTTATTGCACCTACTGAAAGCTTATAGGTTCTAGTTAACACCGTTGGGGTCCATGTGGCGATTGAACCCATGGCTAACAAAGCAAATCCGTATGATAAGTATAGACTAGCTGATGATCTCCAGTGATTTTTAAAATAATTTTTAATATCAGAAGAGTCAGTTGTTAGTGGGTCATGCGCTTTAGATTTTCGCTTAATTTTTCCTATCGAAACAATACACAGAAATAACGGTAGGCCTAAGGAAGCGGCTATAAAGAAAGTTATCCTCCAAGCGGATGCGTGCTTTAATATTTCAGGTAATAAGTTGGTATGCTTAATTACAAAATCATTTAATAAGCCACTCATCGCCATACATATGCCAGTAAGCATAGAGTTGGCTGTTAGATATATCATATTAGCCGTAGGTCTTGCGTCTTCATTAAACAAGTCCGGTATCATTGAAGTTGAAATACCCATCAAGGCCCCCTCAAAGATTGCAAGTATCATTATACCTACAAAAAGCAGGTTAAGGTTACTAGCTAAGCCCATGGCTAATATGCCTAGTGACCAAATTAAAACACAGAAGGCTAGGAGTAGATGACGCTGAGTTTTATCCGTGAGCCAACCAATCGCAAATCCAGCTAAACTTGAGAGTATCGCTGTACTAGGACCAAATAAAAAGCCCATTGATGAATCATTTAATCCCAAGTCTTTTTCAATAGGATTAATTGATAACATCACAAGTTGCCTGTTTAAGTTACCCGAAAAACAGACACCTATTAAAACGATAATAGCCCACCAACCTCTTCGATTGTGGGCTATAGATTTCTTTAACATGTTTTAAAAATACAAATACGTTTTAGTATTTGTATGAGAAGCGTACACCGATTTTGCGTGGATGTATATCAACAGTTTCACCACTAATGCTTATGTTATCATAAGCGTAAGTATAATAGTTACTGTTTGCGAGATTTTGAGCGTAAGCTGTCACGCTATAGTTCCCCTTAGAAATACCTGCGCTTAGATTCCAGATATCGTAGCTAGGTACGTCAAAAGGGAACGCGAACGATACAGGTGCTGGGAAAAGACTTTTTGGTACATAAGCTAACAAGTTACATACTTTTGCGCCTGTGTATGAATTCTCTATGCGTACGTAGGTGTTACAACCGTCAAACGTTGAGTCATACTCAAGATGTAAATTAAACGATTGTTTTGGTGCATTGAGTAACTGTTTACCAGCAAGGTTTATTGGCTGTATTGCTCCAGGAATAACAGCGGCTGGGAAGCTATCAAATTTAGTTGAGTCGATTCCTGCACCACCACCGAATTTTAAGCTCTTAGTTATTAAAGTATCAAATTCGAGTTCAGCACCTTGGCTGTATGACTTTGCTGCATTTTGAACGCCTGTGCTTTGAGTAACGATCGCACCTGTGGATGGGTTTCTAACGGTAATCGTTGTATTAACCTGCATGTTTGACCACTGCATATCAAAAATAGATAAGCTGTATCTAAATTTATTATTTAGAGCTGTACCCTTAATGCCTGCCTCATAATTCCAAAGTGTTTCTGGGCTATAATGAGGAAGTGAATTACCTTGTATTCCACCATCACGGTAACCTTGAGATGCTAATAAATATACATTCACATTGTCTGTTAGTTGATCACGTAGCGCAAACTTGTTGGAGAAATTGCTAAATGAACCGCTTTGTAATGGTATAGCTGAAGTTACATAACCATTTGGTGTAGCGCTGACGCCTACTTGAGAAGCAAATTGTGAATCAGAAGAATAGCGAGCTCCGTAAGTGAACGTTAACTTGTTAGTGATCTTGTAGTCAGCTTCACCAAAAATAGCACGATTTTCTAAAAGGAAGTTCTGATTTTGTTTAAAGAAAACAATACCACTTGGCGCACCAAAAGGATTTTGAGGTCCAAGAACTACTTCGGTACTAGGTTTGTTAGATTGCTCATTGTAATTAGCACCTACAGTAAAGGATAAAGGACCTTGGAGTGAGGAAGTGACACGAAATTCTTGGCTTCTTAAGTAACCATTTGTTACATTGCCTCTAACATCTAGTGCTTTGAAACTTGTATCGCCATCGCCGTATTGATGATTTGTAAAACGAGCAAGTCCAGTGACTGAAGTTAACTTAAAGTTATCAAAAGTGTAATTAAACTTGTTGTTAAGTATCCAGTAGCGAAATGCGGTACTATTTGGATCATATTGATCAACCGTGCTGTTATTTGTTGGGTAATACGGTAATCCAGTATTGTAAGGAGTAAGTGTACCGTAAGTTCCAATCGCACTGACACCGAGGACACCAGTAGGAACTGCTTCGTTCATACCTGAGAATTCATTATTATAGGTAAACGAAGTTGTATTTGAGAGTCTATCTGTTGGGAGATATGCCATTGCTATGCGCATATTTGAGTTCTCTTGATTATCTGTTCCACCAGTAGGATATAGATTTTTAAGTGAACCTCTTGTGTTGTAATAGTAACTTGTTGCACGGATTCTTAATGCTTTTGAGAGAGGTAGGTTAATTGTGCCTCCAGCTGTATAAGTATTAAGATTGCCTACTTCAAAGAATGTATTGGTTTCAAATTTTGAAGTCGGAACTGCATTCGTTATATTAACTGCACCACCTGTTGAATTTCCACCGAAGTAAGTTGCTTGTGGACCTTTTAACACCTCGGTGCGTTCTACGTCTTGCAGGATCGGATTGGTGAGAAATATGCCGAGATTAAGTTCATCTACATATACTGGAACACTGGTATAAATTCCTCCCTGCGCACTACTTATGCCACGTATAGTTAATGATCCACTTCCAGGACTGCCCCAGTCATTCATATTAACATTAGGAGCAAATTCAAAAACGTTCTCTAAATTCGTTATGTTTGATTTCGATAAATCAGCTGCATTCATTATCGATAAACTTGTTGCCACTGATTGAGCGTTTTCGTCTTGGCGTCTAACAGAGACGATTTCAGTTGGAAGTACTGAAATATCAGAGGAGGCGCTTTGTTGTGCCTTTAGGCTGCTTAGATCAAGGCTAGCGCTGGTTATTATAACGCATGCTCCTGTTAATAGGCTGTTGATTACAGCTTTGGTACGATTTGTTACTTGTATAACCATTGGATATGTAGATTTACGGATTTTTCTAAAATGTGTGGTCTAAACCACCGCAAAGACCACCAAAAGCTTGCAAGTTTAATAAGTCATAAATTGTCATTAGATTGGTAAGCGTTTCTAAAATAAAAACTACACTGAGATAGCAAAATTATGTAACTCTTTATCAGTTAGTTTCTTTGATAATCGTATACTAGAATAAAGGATATGCTTAGTCTGATAAATGAGCCTAAAGCATTATTTTTTCTAATGATGAAATGGGCAGAATTCTTTTAATACCCACGGGTTAGGAGATGCCCAGGCGATTAAGATCCAAAATCTTACCAATTACGCCAAATAAGCCAATTTATCAGAGAGATTATCTAATTTCAAAAATTTGCCACGTATTTTTGCCTAGCAGTAATGTATCGCCAATTTTTTTATTAAGCAGTTCTCGTCCAACAGGTGAACTTGCTGTGATAACGGTGATAGGTGTTCCCTTAATGTCTAGTTCAAGTCCGCCGCGTGTTGGACCTATGAAGTATACATTTTTAGCGGATTTATGGGATAAGGTGACGAGGCTTCCAACGGTTGCAAAAGGAGTGGGTTGCTGAAGTAAGGGAAGCGTCCGATATGCCTCAATTGCAATAGCAAGATCAGCGGCGAGTTTCGCTTGGCCCTCTGCAAGATACGCTGCTGATTGAGCGCGCATATCATATTTGCCTTCTTGTTTATTATTTTCGTCGGTTGCTTCTAACTTTGAAGCTAAAGCTGCACTAGATAACGTGTTTAATTCGTTTCTTAATGTTTCAATAATTGCAGAACGTATAAACTCTTTATCCATGGATGGTGATTTTATATGCGCTTTATTTAGATGGTTAAAGACTATGCGCGCTTAAATGTAATTACCATGCAAGACTTTGTGGATAAAAGATTACATCTATAGCTTAAGGTGGGTAATAAGTAGGGGGAGAGATGAATTTACTCTTTCTAAGGTCGAGGTAATAATTCGACACGGTTACGTATTTCTTCATCTAGACTTAACCTTAGCTAGAGTATGATAGGATATATTAAGAGAACTCCAAAGGCTGCTTCAGATATGAATTACTATAAAATCACTTTTATATGCGCACTTGTTCTAAGTGCTGGTGTGGTAGGTCAAGTGGTAGGTGCTCAATCATCTTTGCCTGATACAGGTCAGGTGAAGCATTTCACTCAGTCCTTCGGGGAGGATGCTGATTATCAGGGAAGGGGACCTGCATTGAAAGATAATGGAGATGGAACCATTACAGATCTAATCACCGGCTTAATGTGGCAAAAAAAAGATGGTGGTGAGATGACATGGGAAAAGGCGAAGGATTATGCTAAGAAATTAAATCTAGGAGGATATAGTGATTGGAGATTACCCAACAGTATGGAGCTGTTTAGCATTTTAAATCATGGTTCTCATGGGCCCGCACTAGATAACAATTTTTTTACACGTACTAAAGCAGAGTACTGGTGGACATGTGTAACGCGCGTAGACGATACTACGAAAGTATGGGTCGTGAATGCGGGAGGTGGTATTGGTGCCCACCCTAAAGATGAAACGTTAAGTTCAGGAGGAGAAAAAATAATCGATATAAGGTGTGTAAGAAACGTTTCCCCATTTGGTCTAGGACCTCGGCTAAAAGATAATGGAGATGGTACAATTTTAGATGAGCAAACAGGTTTAGTTTGGCAGCAAATTGGTCCGAGTGAGCCTATGCCTTGGGAAGAGGCTCTTATTTATTGTAGCAAACTCAGTTTAGCAAAAAATCAGGATTGGCGTTTACCCAACGTTAAAGAGTTGCGCTCTCTGAGTGATGATCTGCGGGCAGATCCTTCCATTGATCGCAAATATTTTAAACAAATTAAGACAGCTAGCTACTGGTCCTCAACCTCACTCGTAAATCATCCCATACAGGCTTGGTTTATGGATACGGAAACAGGACTCATAAGCCATGCCGACAAAACAGAAAAATTTTTACTTTTAGCTATCCGTGATGGAGAGGTGAAAGAGGGTAGCAGGCAAAAGCCCAAAGTTGATATGAGTCGTTTCAATGATCAAAAAAAGCAGCGCCGTCAACCGAGTCCAGATTCATCCAAATAAAGACTAGTGTCGTGCGCTAGGATCTCCTGTAGCAGGTGGTGCTTCATCAACTGAGTTAGGTGCTCCTAGGAGTTCTAGTATGACTGGTTTTAGGGCATCGGCCCATATTTGATAACCTTTAAGAGTAGGGTGTAGTTTATCCATCATTACACCTTCATAAAGCTTGCCATGTTGATCTGCTAAGCGGTCATTAATGTTGAGATAACGTACGTGTTTAGTGTCTGCTAGTTTTTTTAACTTTGTATTAATGAGATTAATGCAGTCGGTTGTCGGGCCATCATTTCTTGGGAATATACCCATAAGAATTATGGTGGCACGTGGGGCTTTTGCTTCGCAGAGTTTGATAATGGCTGTAATACCACGTGTTACATCTTCAATTTTGGCGTCATCGCCTGCTTCTTTACCCACATTGTTTGTTCCAGCGAGTAGGACGATGACTTTAGGATTAACGCCGTCTAATTCGCCGTGTGTTATACGCCAAAGGATGTTTTGGGTCGTGTCAGCACCCCAACCGAAGTCGGCTGCGTTCCAGCCGTAAAAGTTGGATTTGAAATTAGAAAGAAATGCAGGGTAGTCGGTTGCACCCCAACGTCGCGTAATGGAATCTCCTAAAAAATAGAGGTCTATCTTACCAGTTTTAGCTTTAGCGACTAGCTGCTCATGAGCGATATGCGAATTGTTATCACTACGCATGACGGGTTCATCTGCAGGAGGTACTGATTCAGCCCGTACTAGGTTAAATGCTATAAAGGCTAACAAGAGGACTCGCTTTAACATATGATAAGCAGGGTAAACATAATAATACCTCCATTACTTACGATCATATAAGCTTTTTGTGCTTATATTTAGGATTTTTGGCAGAGGTATGGCTTGCTGGTTATAAAGGACATAAAAAAGGACCTACGATTTTGTCGTAAGTCCTTGATTATAAAATGGCTGCCCGGGTTGGGATCGAACCAACGACCAAGTGATTAACAGTCACCTGCTCTGCCACTGAGCTACCAGGCAATATTAACTATTCTATAACAACAACTTAAGTAAGAGTTACGTGATTTCGTGGTAACGAAACTAAATAACCAAACCTGTATTATTACAGAAGAGAGGTAGGTATTAGGGAATGAGGAGGCATACTCGCAAGCAAAAAGGGTATATATTTGAGAGATTTTAGGCATCTCTCTCTATATATAGCCTAAGTCTCATCAAAGTTTTAGTTGCCTAACCCCGTCTAAATCGTATGTGATGACCCTCTTTCCACTACGCCTGCCCTCAATTCCGGGGTCTCAGGGGGAACGAAACTATGAAAACAAATCTTACATTAAACGTAGCTCCGCGCACACAAACAGGCCGCAGTGCCTCCCGCCGTTTGCGCAATGCAAATCAAGTTCCTGCGATTCTTTACGGAAAGCACACAAGCCCAGAAAAGCTTTCCATCGATGGACCAGAATTCCGCAAGCTTCTTAAAGCTGCTTCAGGCCGCTCGATCTTAATCGAGATCAAGAGCCCAGCTCGTAAAGACGTTGCTCTTTCTATTATCCAAGAAGTAAGCCGTGATCCAATCACAGATAAATATCTGCACGTTGACCTTCACGAAGTAAAAGCGGACGAAAAGTTCGAAATCGATGTTGGCGTTCGCATCGTTGGTGAATCCTTCGGTGTTAAGAACCAAAGTGGCGTGTTGGAAATTGGTACACACACACTACGCATTCGCTGCTTACCAAAAGATCTTCCTGAATTAATCGAAGTCGACGTTTCCCCGCTTAAAGTAGGTGAAACAATCAAGGTTGCAGAATTAAAGCCAATCGCTGGCGTAGATTACCTTGATGCTAAGGGACAACCTGTTGTCTCCTGTGTCGAACCTGTCGCAGAAGTTGTTACCGCTGCAGCTACACCAACAGCAGAACAAGCTGCTGCAGCCGCAGCTCCTGGTGCAGCCGCAGCTCCTGGTGCAGCTCCTGCAGCTGGTGCCGCAGCCCCTGCCGCTGGTGCAAAACCTGCCGCTGGCGCAGCTCCTGCCGCTGGTGCAAAACCAGCCGCTGGTGCAGCCGCAGCAAAAGCTCCAGCTCCTGCCAAGAAGTAATTTTTTCGCGACTGCAATTACCGATCCCGTATCGAATAATTCCAGACGCTCGTTCTTTGAGTCATGTCCCTCTCGCTCGTCGCCGCTCTCGGCAATCCGGGCAAAAGTTACGCGAACACCCGCCACAATTATGGTTGGATCGTTCTCGATCACTTGGCCAAGAAGCATGGGCTTTCTTGGCAAAAGGAATTAGCTTTTGACGCCTTGGTTGCTCGGTGGAACCACCCAAGTGGTGTCCGCTGGCTCGTCAAGCCTCAGACCTTTATGAATGAAAGTGGTCGCTCTGTAGGAGCGATCGCTCGCTTTCATAAACTTACCGCAGAATCAATTGCTGTCGTTTATGACGATATCAATATTGATTTTGGTAAGATCAAAGTGACTGTTACCGGAAGTGCCGGTGGTCATAATGGTATCGCAAGTCTGTTGGAACACGTTGGAGACGGTTTCGCACGTTTTAGGCTCGGTATTGGTCCTAAGGAGCCTAAGGAAATGGACATGAAGGACTTTGTATTAAGCACTTTTTCTAACGAACAATTTTCACTAATCGACAAAACACTAGATCACACGATTCAAAACCTAGAACTCCTTTTAAATGAAGGAGCTTCTTTAGCAATGAATCACATCAATCGCAAAGCAGACACATGAATACCTCCAAACGTAACTACCGCGCTACATTCATTCTTGATAACCGCGGCAAGGAAGACACGACCGACACTATCATTGAAACGGTCAAAGCAGAAATCACCTCTATTCAAGGTGAAGTTAAGTCCGTTGAATCTTTAGGAAAGCGCGATTTTTCTCGTGTTACTGATCCTAAGTTTACAGCAGCTTCTTACGTTCAAATTGAATTCAGCGGTACACCTGAATCACCAGCTGCACTTAAAGAGCGTCTACGTTTGAATCAAAACGTATATCGCACGTTTGTCGAAATCCTCTAATAGACTAATCGATAACGGCTCTCACTTTTTATGGCTTACCTCAATAAAGTCTTTTTAATCGGAAATTTAACACGTGATCCTGAATTGCGTGTTACACCGAAAGGCACGTCGATTTGCCAATTTGGCTTAGCAGTAAACCGTCAATTCAAAGATGAGAGCGGCGCTACCCGCGACGAAACAACGTTTGTTGATATTGAAGCCTGGGGTAAACAAGGAGAATTAGTTTCCAAGTATCTTACCAAAGGAAGTCCTGCAATGGTTGAAGGTCGTCTCAAGTTTGATCAATGGGATGATAAGACTAGCGGCCAAAAGCGCAGTAAGATCAAAGTTGTTTTAGAAAATATTCAGTTTCTTTCATCACGTGGTGGTGCTGGCGGTTCGGCTGCTGCTCCATCGGATGAATCCGATATGCCATCTTCTGGCTCAAAACCATCGTTCAAAGATCAACCTGACGAGGATGTACCATTCTAGTCGGTAGGTATCACTCACATCACTTTTAAATTAAAAATCGTTAAATCACTACTCCCATGGCACACACAGAAATTCTGCTCCTAAAACCAGTCGAAGGACTCGGCAATGAAGGCGATCAAGTCAAAGTACGCGCTGGTTATGCTCGTAATTTCTTATTACCTCGTAAATTTGCAGCACCTGTTAACGAAGCAAATCGTAAACAAATCGATGCATTAAAACAACGTCGTGCTACTCGTGAAAACGAAGAGCTAAACAATGCTCAAGAGCTTGCACGTAAGCTTGAAAAAGCTGGTATTGCATTCGCAGTTAAAACTGGCGAAGGTGGTAAAATGTTCGGTGCTATTACAGCAGCAGACGTACACGATAAGCTCGTTGCAGCTGGCTTTACTATCGACCGTAAGAAGATTCACTTATTCACACCTGTGAAGACCTTAGGTCGTCATGAAGTGAAGATTAAACTTCATCATGATGTAAGTGTAGATCTTCCATTCGATGTTGTGTCTGAAAACCCAATCATCCCAGAAGCTCCAGCTCCTGTAGAAGCTAAAACAGAACGTCGTCCTCGTAAGACACACGATAAAAAGTAATCTACTTTTTTAATCTTTTTAAAACCCGAGACTTATTTAAGCTCGGGTTTTATTATTTAGTGGTGAATAAGCCGTGTAAAACTCCGCATTGCATCTTGTCATTTGTTCGTGTCGGATAGGTAGCTTCAATCCATGCCAGAAGACGTAATACCCTCAGCTGTTCAGCGAAATGCCCCTAATCTAGGAGCATCATCCGCGCAAAAACCGCTCGGGCGTACAGTACCCCATAGTGCAGAGGCAGAAGAGTATCTTTTGGGATGCTGTTTAATTGACGGCTCGGATAGTATTGCGCGCTGCTTAGAGGCAAAAATTACACCTGAAGCATTTTACAACCAGGCTAATCGCACCATTTATCAGAAGCTGTGTGAGCTCTATCAAAAAAGTCCACCGGTAGAAATTTCCGTGTTAGCGGAAGAATTACGTACGGCACGACTCCTTGATTCTGTAGGAGGGTTTACCTATTTAGCTCAGTTAAGTGCCAAGATTCCAACCACAGCTCAAATTACCTATTTTATTGAGCGTGTACGTGAATTATACCTACTTCGCCAATTAATCACGGTAGCTACCTCTACTGTTGAAAATTGTTATAACTTTGAAGGTGGCATCGAGGAATTTGTAGACGCGGTTGAACGCGATGTGTTTGAAGTAACACAGGCCAGGGTAAGTGATGGAGCTAAGTCCATGAAGGATCCGACCCAGGAGGCTATGCGCGTCATCCAGAAGATGATGATGAAGAAAGGGGAGTTAACGGGGGTAACTTCAGGCTTTAAGGACCTAGATAACCTCACCTGGGGCTTCCAAAAGCAGGAAATGATCGTTTTAGCCGCCCGTCCATCGATGGGTAAGACCTCATTAGCTTTAAATATCGTAGAATCGGCTTCCATGCCAAAGCGGGGAGAGCCGGTAGCAACCCTGCTATTTTCGTTAGAAATGAGTTCGGCACAGCTCGCTTTACGTATGCTGTGTTCTAGGGCTAAAGTTAATCTTAAGTTGTTGAGGGAAGGGCTTTTATCAAAGAATGGGGATGATAATACCCGTCTCGTAGCCGTGGCGGATGAGTTCTCAAAAGCACCTATTTTTATCGATGATTCTAGCCACCTTTCAATCATGGAGCTTAGGGCTAAGGCGAGAAGGCTTCATGCGAGGCAAAAATTAGGCTTAATCGTTGTGGACTACCTTCAACTTTTGAGTCCTACTGATTCGAAAGTGCCTCGGGAACAGCAAGTTTCTGAAGCATCTAGGGGATTAAAAGCTCTTTCAAAGGAACTTGATGTCCCCGTCATTGTATTAAGTCAATTAAACCGATCCTCCGAAACTCAACAACGAACTCCAAAACTAGCCGATTTACGTGAATCGGGTGCCATTGAACAAGACGCTGACGTTGTCTTGATCCTCACCCGACCAAAAGATGCCGACGAAAAATTTCAAGTAGCTGCTGATTCCGCTGAGCTAATCGTTGCTAAGCAACGTAATGGACCAGTGGGAGACTTAAAACTTACTTTCCTAAGAGATATTACCCGATTTGAAAACTTTACTCAGTAACCCGTTAATCAGGGCCACATTTACACTTTTAGTCATAGGCTTTACGCTTTCTGCAGTAACTCCTGGTCTTTTAGCCCAGGAACAACCTGCTACGGGTCCTACTGCTGAAAATGCGCCTACGTATAAAGTTGGTACCATTACCATCAAGTTTGTTGGCACTGCTAACGTAAATGAACAGGTTATCCGCGCTAACATGCAGCTGCATGAAGGTGGCGATTTGGATGATACCATTTTAGATCGTGATATTCGTGGTCTTTACCGCACAGGTCTTTTTGAATTCGTACAAACGAAGTGGGAGCCAGTAGGTCCTCGCGTTTGGAATCTTGTTGTAGAAGTAACACCCAAGTACCGCGTACTTGCAGTACGTTATGATGGTAACAAAAAAGTTAAGTCAGATCGTCTACAAAAAGAAGTTAAGACAAAGCCAAATACTGCTTTAGATGAACGTCAGGTAAAAGAAGACGAACAAAAGATCCATGATTATTACCAAAAAGAAGGTTATAATCAGGCAACCGTAACCTACAAAATTGAACGTGATCGTTCAACCGGTTTAGGCACCGTTATTTTCCAGATTCGTGAAGGAAGCCGCGTTAAAATTGGTGAAATTAAATTTATTGGTAACGCACACATTAAGACTAAGACTTTGCGTGGCGAAATGGAAACTAAGCGCTACTGGATGTTTTCTTGGTTAACAGGTTCAGGACGTTTCCAAGACGATACGTTTGACGACGATTTAGGAAAACTACGTGAATATTATCACGAAGCTGGTTACTTAGACGTAGAAATTTTAGAAGACCAAGTAGGTTTCCAATATCCAAAACCTGATACACTTGTTGTCTCAATTCGTGTTAATGAAGGAAGACAATATCACGTGGGGCAGATTTCCTTCAAAGGAAATAAATTACACTCATCCTCATTGCTACGCCGTGTAGTAAGACAAAAGCCTGGTGCTATTTTCGTTCCTTCAAAAATTGATAAGGACCGCGAACGTTTAGAAGACTTTTACGGTAAGGATGGATACATTGAAACACGTGTTTCTTTAAATCGTAAGGCGAATTTAAATACTGGTAATATCGACTTAGAGTACTCTCTTGAAGAAGGAGATAAGTTCAATGTCGAGTCGATCGCTATCGAAGGTAATACGAAGACTAAGAGCACCGTTATTTTACGTGAATTAGTATTAGGCCCTGGAGATGTATTTGATACCGTCCGCATGAAGGTCAGTAAGATGAGGCTCGATAATACACGCTTCTTTGACGACGTAAACGTAACACCTCAAAGCACTAATCTTCCTGGTCGTGAAAACTTACGTGTTGCTGTTAAAGAAGGCCGCACAGGTAGTTTAACATTCGGTGCAGGCTACAGCTCACTTGAGCGCGCTACTGTTTTCGCAGAAGTTTCTCAGTCAAACTTTGATCTCTTTAATAGTCGTTCGATGTTCCAAGGTGACGGTCAAAAATTCCGTATTCGTTTGGAATTAGGATCACTTTCAAGCCAAGCGATCATTTCATTTGAAGAACCTTACTTATTCCAAAAAGCATTAGCATTAGGCTTTAGCTTATTTAGAACGAGTTCTGACTATGTGAGTACCTACTACAACGAAGTTGATTTAGGTGGTACGGTTTATGTCAGAAAACATTTGTTTGAATTGGTTGATGCTCAATTAGGTTACACCTATCAAGTCACTGAAATTAAAAATGTTTCGGCTCAGGCTTCACCCATCATTCAAGCTGCTGCTGGTAACAATTCTGAGTCCAAGGTCGCATTAACATTAATTCGTGATACGCGTGACAAGATTGTTAATACAACAACGGGTAATCGTATTGAATTTAATCAAACACTCGCTGGCGGTCCTTTTGGTGGTAAAAATAATTACTACAAATGGGAATTCCGTGGTTCACAATTTTTTAACCTATTTGAAACACAAGCTCAGGTTCTATCGCTTGTTGCGCGTAGTGGTGTGATTCAAAACTTTGGAGCTACCAAAGCAGTCCCTTATTACGATGCCTTTTATCTCGGTGGACCAGACGACTTGCGTGGTTATCAATATCGCTGGGTTAGCCCACGTGATGTGTACGGCGAGCCTGTCGGTGGTAAAACCTATGGTATGATGACGGCCGAGTATTCCATGGATATCGTAAGTCCAATTCGTATCGCGACTTTCTACGATATCGGTTTTGTAAATCGCGGAGCTTACGACTTTAGCGTACTTAACTACCAAGATGATATTGGTATAGGTCTGCGCCTTTTTGTCATGGGTGCACCTCTCAGTTTAGACTACGGTATCCCAGTCAGAGCGGATGCAAAATATAACAATAAATCAGGCAATCAGTTCAATTTTTCCTTTGGCACTCGTTTCTGATTCTGATTACATAAAATCATTACTTTTCCTAAATAAACATGAAGAAAACTATACTAACCCTTATATCCTTAGCTGCATTCAGCATTTCTATGGTAAGTGCTCGTGCTGATGCTCCTGTAAAACTAGTCGTCGTCGATATGGCTAACGTATTCGACAATCACTATGAAACACAGGCTGAAAAAACTAAGCTCGATGATGCTAACAAAAAAGCTCAAGACACCTTAGACAATATCAATAAGGAAGGTAATGCTCTTGTTGCTCAGTACAAAGATCTTGCTGAACAAGCAAAGAATCCAGCTGCAACTGCAGATGCTAAGAGCAAAGCTGCTGACCAAGCACAAAAGATTGGTGCTCAAATTCAGCAAAAGATGCAGGACCGCGACAATTTCGCGAACAATGCTCGTAGCACAATTCAACAACGCATTCAGTCTTTCCGTGCTACTATGATGGATTCTATCTCAAAGGTTGTAGTTACCGTTGCAAAACGTCATGACGCTACTCTTGTTATCGACAAGTCAGGTCCATCACTTCTAGGTATTTCACCTATCATTTATAACGATGAATCTTATGATATCACAAAAGAAGTTATCAGTGAGATCAACAAGGGTAAGCCAGCTAACATGCCAGCAGCTGTACCAGTTCCAGCAGGTTCTTCCAGCGCTGCACCAGCTAGCGATGTAGCTCCAAAGATCACTGTTCCTGGCGTAACCCAGTAATCAGCTAATCTAGTTTTTTTCTAAAAACCCACATCCTTTAACGGTTGTGGGTTTTTTAATGCTTTAAATGTAAGAGTTGCACCAGAGGATCTTTTTTTTAACATTAAGATATGCAGGTTGTTTTTACTCATGAAGAATTGGTAGCGCTACTTCAACCTAAGGAGGTGCGAGGAGCGACCACGCAGGTTATTCAAGGTATTGCAACTTTGTCTGATGCAAAAGCCGGCGATTTAAGTTTTTTAGGTAATTTAAAATATAAAGCTGAGGTTACTACTTCGAAAGCTTCTGCAATTCTTTTACCAGTTGGATCAACCGACAAACCTGCAGCTGACCAAGTTTTTTACATTTTAGACAATCCTTCTGTTGGCTTAGCAAAAATATGTTCAAAAATTGAACAAAGCTTATGGCCAAAACCTGCACCAGGTATTCATCCAACGGCTTGGATATCTCCTGAAGCGAAGGTTAGCAAATTAGCTAGCGTTGGACCACTTTGTGTCGTTGAGGCGGGAGCAGTTGTTGGGGATTACTCGTATTTACAATCGAACGTCTTTATCGGACACGGAACACACGTTGGAAATCAGTGTTGGTTCATGCCAGGTGTGGTGGTTTCAGCTGAGTGTGTGGTAAAGGACCGCGTTCGCTTACAGCCAGGAGTGATTATCGGTTCTGATGGATTCGGCTATGAATTTATTGCTGGTAAGCATGAAAAGGTGCCGCAGGTAGGTAATGTCATCATCGAAAACGATGTAGAAATTGGCGCGAATTCAACGGTAGACCGAGCACGTTTTAGCACTACGGTAATAGGTGAGGGAACTAAAGTGGATAACTTGGTGCAGATAGGCCATAATGTCATTATTGGTAAGCACTGTATAATTTGTGCTCAGTGCGGTATTGCTGGTAGTACAACGTTACAAGATTATGTAGTTCTAGCAGGACAAGTTGGTGTCAGTGGGCACATAACAATTGGTAAGGGTGCTAAAGTTGGGGGACAAGCTGGAGTAACGGATTCTGTAGCTCCTGGTTCCAAGATGCTTGGAATGCCTGCACAGTCATATGTAGCTGAACAGCGACTTGAAGTTTTACGCCGCAAATTGCCTGATTTATTCAAGCGAGTTGAGAGTATAGAAGAGCGTCTTTAAAGTAGGTTGCTAAGCATGGCCTCGCCCTTGCTTTCGCATATTTCTTGGTTATCTTATTTGGCAACTTTACGTTACTTTTAAACGTCTTTAATATCTCATAAACCCTTAATTTATATTAAGATATTTCCATCCCGTGTAGATAGCGTGGTGGAATAACTTAAGTGAATGCCTTATTTTTCATGCAAGCTGAGACTCATTCTAAAAAAACTCAATTAGTGCTGGGTGGTATCGTCCTTGTACTGCTTATCATAGCATATTTTATTTTTAAAGGATCTGCGCCTAGTACCTCTGCAGGTATGCGTGGTGGCGTAGTTCCTGTAGCAGCAGCTGTTGCAAAAACGGAAAGCCTAGATTTATACATCGATGCAATCGGTACTGTGACGCCTGTTTCAACAGTTACTGTGACTAGCCGTGTTGCAGGACAAATAACGGAAGTTAACTTTAAAGAAGGTCAGTTTGTAAAAAAAGGCGATCTACTTGCGATCATTGATCCGAGGCCTTATCAAGCGGTGCTTGAGCAAGCACAGGGCCAATTACAGCGCGATTTAGCTGTACTTAAAAATGCGCAACTCGATCTAGCTCGCTATACTGATGCCTATCAGCAACACGCTATTCCGGAGCAACAATATGCTACGCAACAAGCTGTTGTTGAAGGCGATTCTGGTTTGGTTCGTGTCGATCAAGCTAATGTAGCAGCAGCACAAGTGAATGTTGATTATACGCGTATTGTTTCTCCTATTGATGGAAGAGTAGGCTTAAGGCAAATAGACGCTGGTAATATCGTTCAAGCAAATGGAAGTTTGCCTTTAACAACCATTACCCAACTTCAACCTATCACGGTTATGTTTACTTTAGCTGAGGATCGTTTGAGTGATATTCTTCCAAGTCTTAATACAGGTAAAGCGCTCATGGCTTTTGCTTATGATCGTACGCAACAAAAGTTACTAGGAGCGGGTAAGTTAATTACTTTAGACAATCAAATTGATGTTACTACAGGAACCGTCAAGGGGCGTGCTATTTTTTCTAACAACGAAAAACTACTTTTCCCTAATCAATTTGTTAATGTTCGTTTAAAATATAAAACCTTAGATGCTGTAGTTGTCGTTCCAACGATCGCTGTTCAGATGAATAATGATCAGCGCTTTGTTTATGCAGTAGATAAGCAAAATACAGTTTCAATACGTCCTGTAAAAGTACTCGCAGCAGAAGGTGACGCAACAGCCGTTGCCGGGGTTAAAGAAAACGAAACTGTTGTAACAGACGGCTTTGATAGACTTCTCACTGGTACTAAGGTTGTTATTCGTCAGCCTGGTAGCGAAAAATCAATGAACCGCCCTGCTGGCGCTCCATGAACCCCTCACGTCCGTTTATTTTAAGGCCAATAGCAACTTCGTTGCTGATGGCTGCGATTCTTTTGATTGGGCTTGTTGGCTTTCATCAACTGCCAATTGCTGCACTGCCTGAAGTAGATTATCCTACTATGCAGGTCGTGACGTTTTATCCAGGTGCAAGCCCTGAGGTTGTTGCCTCAGCTGTTACTGCACCACTGGAGCGTCAATTAGGGCAATTGCCAGGACTCAATCAAATGCTCTCTACTAGTTCAGAGGGCGTTTCAGTTATTACATTACAATTTGCACTTAGCTTAAATATTGATGTTGCCGAACAAGAAGTTCAGCAGGCAATTAATTCAGCTCAAACTTTTTTACCCCAGGGACTTCCTACACCTCCTGTTTATAATAAGGTTAATCCAGCTGACGCTCCAATTTTAACACTAGCTTTAACTTCGCAATCAATTCCGCTGTCTCAAGTAGAAGATTTTACGGATACACGGTTAGCACAAAAAATATCACAGTTACCAGGCGTGGGTGCAGTAACCATTAGTGGTGGACAAAAACCTGCTATACGAATTCAGATTAATCCCGTTCAACTTGCATCGTATGGATTAAGTTTAGAGGACGTGCGTGCAGCGCTTGCTGCTACGAGTCTTGATTCTGCGAAAGGTAGTTTTGATGGACCAAAACAGAATTATCAAATTGATGCTAATGATCAGATTACAACCAGTGCTCAGTACAGTAATGTAATTATTGCATATCGTAACGGGGCACCTATCACATTAAAAAATGTAGCTAAGATTGTTGATGGTATTGAAAATGTTCAACAGGCGGCCTGGATGAATAAGGTTCCTGCTGTTATAGTAAATATTCAGCGTCAGCCAGGAGCTAATATTATTGATGTGGTTGATCGCATTAAAACGCTGCTTCCAAAACTGCGTGCTACTATTCCTTCATCGATACATATCGCCGTTGTTGCGGATCGTACAACTACGGTCAGAGCCTCTGTGGATGATGTGGAATTTGAACTCGTTGTATGTATTGGTTTAGTTGTCTGCGTTATCTTTCTATTTCTTCGTACTGCAGCAGGTACAATTATACCTAGTGTAGCCGTACCTCTATCACTCATAGGCACATTTGCAGTGATGTATGCCTTAGGTTACAGTTTAAATAATTTAACCTTAATGGCGCTTACAATTTCCACAGGCTTTGTTGTGGATGATGCAATTGTAATGATTGAAAATATTTCACGTTATGTAGAAGAGGGTGAGGAGCCATTAAAAGCAGCTCTTAAAGGTGCTGAGCAAATCGGTTTTACGATTATGTCTCTTACGGTCTCGCTAATCGCAGTGCTTATTCCTCTTTTATTCATGGGCGATATTACGGGACGCTTATTTAGAGAATTTGCGATTACTCTTAGCGTAACGATTTTAATTTCGGCGGTTGTTTCACTGACTTTAACACCCATGCTATGTGCAAAGTTGCTCAAGCATAAGAAACCTGAAGATCAGAGCGAATTTTATAAAAAATCGGAGCATGCTTTTGAGCGTATTATAGGTCTTTATCAAACTACGCTCGACTGGGTTCTTGAGCATCAAAAATTAACGCTTAATATTGCTATAGCTACCTTGGTTCTTACAGGACTTTTGTTTTATGTAATCCCTAAAGGTTTTTTCCCTTCTCAAGATACCGGAGCTATTCAAGGTATTACTCAGGCAGATCAAAGTGTATCTTTTAGCCAAATGGCTAAATTGCAGCAGCAAGTTGCATCTATTGTATTAAATGACCCTGCAGTTGAGAGTCTTTCGTCATTTATTGGAGTCGATGGCACGAACACGACCCTCAATAGTGGAAGAATTCAAATAAGTTTAAAGCCGCTAGAAGTACGCCGTGTTTCAGCGAACGAAGTTATTCGCAGATTAAAGCAGAAAATTTCTACGCTTTCAGGAATCACTCTGTATATGCAACCTGTGCAGGACATTTCAGTAGCCGATGTGGTCAGTCGTACAGAATTCCAATACAGTATGGAAGATCCTAATGCCAAAGAGCTCACTGATTATACCAATGCCTTTGTCGCGAAACTACAGGCGATACCAGAGCTGACTGATGTCGCTAGTGACTTGCAGACGCGAGGACAAGAGGTAGCTCTAACTATAGATCGTGCTACGGCAGCACGTATGGGGGTTACTCCTCAGGCAATTGATTTGGCTTTGTATAATAGCTTCGGTCAAAGGCCAGTAGCCACTTTGTTTACTCAGGTAAACCAGTATCATGTAATCCTAGAAGTGGATCCTTTGTTCCAGACCGATCCAACAAAACTTTCAGACGTATATCTTAAAGGTTTTGGTGGACGTCCCGTACCTCTTAACACACTCACGCAAATGACATGGCGCTCTGCACCTATTGCGATTAGTCACATGGGGCAATTTCCAGCAAGCACGGTCTCATTTAATTTAACCCCTGGTGCATCACTTGGAGCAGCTGTTAAAGCAATTAAAGAAGTAGAGAAAACACTCCCGTTACCTTCAGCACTAGAGGGATCATTCCAAGGTACTGCAAAAGCGTTTGTAGGTTCTTTGAGTAATGAGTTTATATTAATCTTAAGTGCACTAGTTACCGTATATATCGTGTTAGGCGTACTCTATGAGAGTTACATTCATCCTATTACAATATTATCAACGTTACCTTCTGCAGGCGTGGGTGCTCTTTTAGCTTTGATGGCCTGCAACACTGAATTAACGGTCGTCGCTATTATCGGCATAGTACTGTTGATTGGTATCGTACAAAAAAATGCGATTATGATGATCGACTTTGCGTTAGATGCGCAGAGAAGGTTGGGAATGGGTGCTTTTGAGGCAATCAGGCAAGCATGTTTGCTACGGTTTAGGCCTATCTTGATGACAACGATGGCTGCTCTTTTGGGTGCAGTACCGCTTGCAATGGGTCAGGGTGTTGGTTCTGAAATGCGTAGACCTCTTGGTATAGCTATTATTGGCGGACTAATTTTTAGCCAATTACTTACCTTGTATACGACGCCTGTTATTTACTTATTTTTTGACAGAATCGCTAATCGTGTAGGCAAATCTGGAATAGAGTCTAAGTCAACGAACACGACATCATGAGTCTGTCAGCGGCATTTATACGCAGGCCAATTGCTACAACCTTGTTAACGGTAGCAGTAGCACTATCTGGTGTCGTTGCGTTTAATTTTTTACCTGTATCTCCATTACCACAGGTAGATTTTCCAACGATTCAAGTACAAGCATCGCTACCAGGTGCTAGTCCTGAAATCATGGCATCTGCCGTTGCGACTCCACTTGAACGATCCTTCGGTCGCATTGCAGGCGTAACTGAAATGACTGCGCAGAGTACCTTGGGACAAACCAGCGTAACCTTGCAGTTTGACTTAGGACGCAACGTAGATGCTGCTGCGCGAGACGTAGAGGCTGCAATTAACGCTGCAAGGAGCAATCTTCCTGCGGATTTACCATCAAATCCTAATTACAGAAAAGTGAATCCAGCTGATTCACCTATCATGATTGTCGCGCTCACGTCTGATACTTTATCATCACCAGCGCTCTATGATATTGCATCAACCGTGCTATCTCAGCGCTTGGCGCAAATTCAAGGTGTAGGTCAGGTTTTCGTTGGAGGTAGTTCAAATCCTGCTGTTCGAATAGATGTAAATCCTACTCAGCTCAATAGCTATGGTATACAGCTCGATAATGTGAGGATGGCCATACAATCGCAGACGGCAAATTTAGCTAAAGGAAGCCTATCTAGTGATACTAAGCACTGGTCTATTTCAGCTGATGATCAGTTAACAAAAGCTGCAGATTTCGCACCTATCATAGTAAGTTACCATAATGGTGCAGCTGTTCGTCTTTCAGATGTCGCAACTGTTACAGATTCGGTTCAGACAGTTCGTTCCTTAGGATTAGCGAATGGGAAAAAAGCAGCGCTGCTTATGATATTTAGGCAACCAGGTGCTAATATTATTGATACGATAGAAAGCGTTAAAGCAGCACTACCACGGTTGAAGGCTTCTGTTGATCAATCAATTAAGATGACGATAGCGAGTGATCAGTCGGTTATGATTCGTGCATCTGTTAATGATGTAGAACGTTCTTTAGTCATATCTATCGTACTTGTTATTTTAGTTGTGTTTATTTTCTTACGTGAAGTGAGAGCTACTTTGATACCAAGTGTTGCTGTTCCTGTTTCTTTAATAGGAACACTTGGGTTCATGTACCTATTTGGTTATAGTATCGATAATTTATCCCTCATGGCGCTCACAATTTCCACAGGGTTTGTGGTAGATGATGCGATTGTTGTACTAGAGAATATTACACGCTTTAGAGAACAAGGTTATAGTGCTTTAGAATCGGCCTATAAAGGTGCTGCTGAAATTAGTTCAACAGTTATCTCTATGAGTATTTCACTCGTAGCGGTGTTTACTCCTATTCTTCTCATGGGTGGTATTGTTGGACGACTTTTTAGAGAATTTGCCGTCGTTTTATCTATAACGATCTTAGTCTCGTTGGTGGTTTCTTTAACTGCGACACCTATGATGTGCTCACGGTTAAAAGAATCGAAGAAGAAGCACGGTAAAATTTATAAGTTTAATGAGCAGTGTTTTAATTGGTTTTTAAAAAAGTATGAAATTGCTCTGACATGGGTATTAAAGCATTCGCTGAGTGTTTTACTTATAGCAATTGGAACACTTTTCTTAAATTTATACCTTTATGTGGTAATCCCTAAAGGGTTTTTCCCTCAACAAGACACAGGACGCATTACGGGCAATATTATAGCGGATCAAAATATTTCTTTTCAGGCGATGTCGGATAAAATCCAGAAGCTGGTAAAAATATTAAATGATGATCCAGCTGTTGATACGGTAATCGCATTTTGCGGTGGTGGTGGCGGTTCAACCATCAATACTGGCCGCTGCTTTGTTTCTCTTAAACCGGTCGATGTGCGTAAAATGACTGCAGACCAAGTCATTAATCGTCTCAGACCTAAGTTAGCGAGTATTCCGGGTGTAATGCTCTATATGCAGGCGGTACAGGATGTGCGTATTGGCGGTAGACCTAGTGCTGCCCAATATCAGTATACGATTCAAAGTGATAGCTTGGCAGATTTAACGTATTGGGCTCCTGAATTACTCAAGTCTATGCGACGTATACCTCAGCTGATGGATGTAAATACGGATGCACAAAATAATGGTTTGGCGGTTCATCTAGAAATCGACCGTGCTACGGCAGCACGGATGGGTATTACACCGCAAGCTATAGATAGTTTACTTTACGATGCATTTGGTGAAAGACCTGTAGCTCTACGTTATACACCTATTAATCAGTATTTTGTCGTAATGGAGGCAGCTCCTGAGTTTCTACAAACACCAAATGGGCTTAATCATGTTTATGTAAATGCATCGAATGGAACGGCAGTACCCCTATCAGCATTTGCAAAATTTAGGCGTGAAAATGCAGCTCTATCCGTAAATCACTCAGGCGTATTTCCATCGGCAACGATCTCCTTTAATTTAGCGCCTGGCGTAGCGTTAGGTGACGCAGTTGATATTATTGAAAAAACTGAACAGAAATTAGGTGTTCCTGGTACGATACATGGTGCTTTCGGCGGTACCGCTCAGGCATTTAGTTCATCACTATCCAGTGAACCAATTCTAATCCTAGCAGCACTTGTAGCCGTATACATAGTGCTAGGTATGTTGTATGAAAGTTTTATTCATCCTATTACGATTTTATCAACATTACCTAGTGCCGGTGTAGGAGCGTTATTAGCGCTTATCGTGATGAAGATGGACTTAAGTCTCATTGGTTTGATTGGTATCATTCTCTTAATTGGTCTCGTTAAGAAGAATGCAATTATGATGATCGATTTTGCTCTCGAAGTGGAAAGAAGGGATCATACCAGTCCTCGTGACGCAATTTTCCAAGCATCTCTTTTGAGATTTAGGCCTATTATGATGACAACGATGGCAGCGCTTCTAGGTGGCTTACCTCTTGCACTAGGAACAGGTATGGGCTCTGAACTACGTAAGCCCTTGGGTGTTACGATTGTTGGTGGTTTGATCGTAAGCCAGGCCATGACACTTTTTACAACTCCTGTCATTTATCTCTATATGGATAGACTCAATAATTGGTTTACTAAGATCACGAAATTGGGTGGACAGAAAACCATCGATTCAGAATTAACTCAGACAGAATCCGAAAAATCGGTATCTCATTAATTTATGCGCTCTGTAATTAATCGCAGTCATCTTTTACTAGCAGGACTTGGCTTAAGTCTATGTGTAAGTTCTTGTAATTTAGCTCCCACGTATGAAACGCCTAAGGTAGCTGTTCCTGCTGCTTATAAAGCTGCATCGAATCAGGGCTGGGTTGAAGCACAGCCCAAAGATACAGCTGACAAAGGTCAGTGGTGGAAAATTTATAACGATCCTGTGTTAGATTCATTAGAAGATCAGGTAAATCGTTCTAATTTATCCCTTGATGTTGCAGCAGCTAACTTTAGTACTTCACGCGCACTAGCCTTACAAGCACGAGCTTCCCTTTTTCCTGTAGCTAATCTTGTTGGAGCTATTACACGACAAGGTGCTTCTAAAACATTTTCAACAGGCGGTGCCTATTCTAGCGGAAATCCTTACACGCAATATAGTCTACCTGTAGATGCGTCTTATACACTAGATTTATGGGGACGCGTAAGAAATTCCGTATCTGCAAGTGTCTATGCTGCACAAGCTAGTGCTGCAGATTTAGAAACTGCAAAACTTAGTATTCAAGCTGAGTTGGCAAATAACTACTTTAGCTTACGTGCAGTAGATGAACAAAAGGCTATCTACGAGGATACGGTTGCCTCATATACCCAGACTTTAGCATTAACGAAAACTTTAGTTAAAGCAGGTATTGATTCAGAGGAAGACTTGGGAATAGCTCAAACACAGTATGATAATGTTATCGCTCAAGCAGCTGATTTAAACATAGCTCGCACTAATTATGAGAATGCGATTGCAGTATTAATTAATAAGGCTCCATCAGAATTTTCATTAGCTAAAGCACAGTTTGATGTACAATTAGCATCGTTGCCTGTTGGTGTTCCTTCGCTTCTGTTGCAGCGCCGTGCTGACATAGCTGCCGCGGAAAGACGAGTAGCTAGTGCTAATGCACAAATCGGTATAGCTAGGTCTGCGTATTTCCCTAATATTTCTTTAAGTGCTAATTTAGGTGTTCAGACTTCTCTTGCATCAAAGTGGTTTGAAACAACAAGTAAGTACTGGTCGCTAGGACCTCAGGTAGGGGGAACTGTATTTAACGTGGGAGGCCTGCGTGGATTGAACGATCAAGCTAAGGCGCAATATGATGCAGCTCTAGCAAATTATAGACTTACAGTTCTTACTGCATTCCAGACTGTCGATGATAATTTAAATGCTATACAAGTCTTGAGTAAGGAGACTGAATTACAACAGACAACAGTTCAATCAGCTCAGCATACACTAAATTTAAGCCTAACCCGTTTTAAAGCAGGTATAGATAGTTCACTGAACGTCTCAACTGCTCAGAATGCTCTACTCAATGCTCGCCAATCGGCGCTACAGATAAAGTTACGTAAAGTACAAGCAAGCATCGCTTTAGTGATTGGTTTAGGAGGCGGCTGGGATGTGAGTGAACTGCCTGCTCGTTCGGAGGTCTTCTCTTCTTCCACTAGCAATAAATAATAGCTAGCTGAATATAAAATCTTAAGTTTGTGACTTGCGTATCTTTTTTTTGTGAACACAAAAAAGAGAATAAAATTATAAAAGTCTGTGCTTCAGTCTCTGCATATTAAAAACCTAGCACTGCTAGAGCAGTTAAGTCTCGATTTTGAGGCTGGTTTTACTGCAGTTACAGGTGAGACTGGAGCAGGTAAAAGTATTCTACTTGGAGCTCTCAGTCTTTTAGCTGGTGAACGATCTGATAAGTCTATGGTTAGACAGGGAGCTGCGGCATGTGAAGTGGAAGCATCACTATATTTTCCTCAGTCTAAAGTTATCGATAAATTATTAGGCGAACTTGAGCTTCCCTTATGTGAAGACGGGTTATTACTTTTAAAAAGGACAGTGCCGGTTGATAAAGCACCTAAGATTACTGTTAACGGGAGTTTGGCTACACTAGCAGCTCTTCAAAAGCTAGGAAATCTGTGGATCGATTTTCATGGTCCAAGTGAACCAAGGCGTTTGCTCAATGATGCCTGTCAGTTAGATCTACTCGATTTATTTGGTAAGCATACGAAAGAATTATCTGCTTACGAAGATGCCTATAAAGTTTGGCGTGATAAAAAGGCAGATAAAGAACGACTTTTAGGTGAAGAAAAGCTCACGCCTGATCAGATTGATTTCTTGCGCGAGCAATTAGTAAAGATGGATGCCTTAGAGTTAACCGTAGAGGCAACTGATAGCCTAGAAAGGAATATGGCACGTATGAGCCGTTCCCAAGATCTCGTTGAGATTACGCGCAGTATTTCTCAGGGATTAGTAGGAGATGAAAGTATACAAACGCGATTAGCGGTGCTTGTGAGAGAAGCAAGACGATTAGAAGCTATCGATCCGGCATCAAAACCACTTGTAGATAGACTCAGCAGTGTAGCGATTGAACTCAGAGAACTAGGCGCAGAGTTTGAAGCTCTAGGGAGTGAGGTAGATTTTGATCCTGAAGAAATCGAAATACTTCAAGAGAAAATAAATACATGGCTAGAATTAAAGCGTAAGCATGGGGGTAGTCTAGCCCTTGTCCAAGAGGCTAGAGAATCGATTAGAAAAAGATTGGAGGCTCAGAGCGATATTACTGGTACGTTTGCGCGTTTAGACAAAGAAATATCCCAGGCTGAAGTAGTTGTTAAGAAACAAGGAGCTGCTTTAGGGCTTAAGCGAAAGAAAGCGGCAGATGAATTAAGTAAGGCAGCAGCAAAAGCTATTTCACAACTCGGGTTTGCTAAAGCGGAGTTTAAGATTCGAATTCTAGAATTGCCTACACCGGGACCACGCGGGGACACCGCGTGTGAATTTTTATTCTCACCAAATGTAGGAGAAGAAAAACGCCCGCTTTCTAAAGTCGCTTCGAGTGGTGAGCTAGCACGCGTTATGTTAGCTTTGAAATCAATCTTAGCAGAAGTAGATGATGTACCTCTCTTAGTTTTTGATGAGGTAGATGCTAACGTAGGTGGCGAAATTGGGCGCGTGGTTGGAGAGAAAATGGCTGCGATTGGATCTAGTCGCCAAGTCCTCTGTGTTACGCATTTACCTCAAGTTGCAGCTCAAGGTACATGCCATTTAGTTGTGACAAAGGATCAAACTAAAGACCGTGCCGTCGTAACGATTACACCAATCCAAGCAAGTCGTAAGGCTCGGGTCAGCGAACTTGCTCGAATGCTCGGTGATCGTAATGCAAAGAGTGCATTAGCTCACGCTGAGGAATTACTTAAGTAAACGTTAGGTGTTTACTTTAAAGCTACGCCATTTTTCAAGTGGCATATTGCCAATGACGATTAAGGCGATCTGGCTAAGTACAAAGATAGCGAGCGATAGGAAGGCTGCTTCTGTAAAACCGTAGCTGTGCAGTCCAATACCAAGCATGTTGGTTCCAAACCAGCTCCATGCAGTTACGATATTTCCAAAAATTGCAAAGCACATCAGACCACGTTGTTTAATGATACCACCCCAACGAGCATGTAGAATAAGTGCATTCCAAAGTACTATGATTAATGCACCGTTTTCTTTTGGATCCCATCCCCAGAAACGTCCCCAGGACTGATCGGCCCAGATTCCACCTAGCACCGTTCCTACAAAGCTAAACAGAGTAGCAAAACATACGATTCCGTAGACCATGCGAGCTAAGCTATCTGCGGTTGCTTTATCGAGGGATTTTGTAAATACGCCGCGTACGACATAAATAATAGCAAGAAAACCAGCGAGGAATGTTGATGAGTAACCTACCGTTACAATTACTACATGGGTAGCGAGCCAGAAATTTGAATCAAGAACTGCACGCATCATTTCTAACGTATCACCTGTAAGAGCTAGGTGATGAGCAATGAGCAGTGTGCCAAATCCAATAAGTCCTGCTGCAACACTTCCAATCGCATTTTTATATACGGCTTCTAAAATAACGCATAAAAGAACTGCTCCCCAACCAACGAATAAAGCTGATGAGTAGAGGTTCGTTACAGGAGGTCTGCCTTCAAGCCACATACGGGTTCCGATACCTGCTGTGGATAATAACCATGCAGCGATAACAAAAATAAACGATGCACGGCCCAATGCCTCAGGCCATTTTAGCCACGAGATAATAGCTAAGATGAAAGCAAGTGTGTATAAACACATGCTAATGTAGAACGGCTCCGTAGAATTAAAGTGTGTTTCAATATCTGTCTTTTTTAACGCCTGTTTATAATTGCTGTTTAATTCGTCCTGAAAAAGACCCATCAGTTGATTAAATTGATCTGAATTTTGCTTTTGCCATGCATAACCTAGTCCTGCGTAAGCTAAGGTAGACGGATCAATTCCGCCTTGTTCAAAGGATTCAAGAAGCGATTGGCCAACCGTACGCCAAGCTCCTGGTTGATTAACAGGATCAGCAGATGGAACGACCATGATGGTTGTTGCCTGGCTTAGTTCCATGAAAGCTTTTCCTTCTTCGAGCATTCTCTTAGCTAATACTTCGTCGTGGGTTTTACCTTCTTGTTTTAATTTAACTGCAGCGATACCACTCGGAATATCTTTCTGGAATTGCAGTAGCTCACCTAAAAAATCTTCTTTGCCAGGTTCTTGAATAGTTCTTTCAAGTCTCTCATAGAGCATTAAGTCTTCTGTGAGTTGAATTACTGCGCGTTGAAATGCGGTCCGCTGTTTTTCTTCGATAGGGCCTGCGAGTTTAGCCTGATCTTCGATCGATTGTAGGTAAGGGATGAAATCTTTAAAACAAAGATACTGACTCGATTCATTTTCACTTCCTTTGTGAACAAGACTTAAGAGTTCAGGATTATGGATTGCAAAAATAGGATAGGTGTCAGCTTTATCAGGTCTAAAAAATACATCCAGTAGCCAAGCTTCAGGAGTAAGACGAGTGCCGTCTGCAAGTTTTACCGACTGTTTCCCTTGAAGTTGTAGCAGTGAACTGCGAGCTACCGTATCTAATGGTTTAATGCGGCCATTAGATAAGACGGGTAGTTTTCCAAAGCCTACGAGATCAAAAGCTGTTTTGTTTTTCGTTGGTGTTACTGATACAGCGATAACAAGGATAGCCGTAACAAGAGCAAGAAAAGGGATAAATTTTTTCATGTGAGGGATACCTCCGGTTTACGGCGGCTAAAGAATCCAAATAAATGGATGCTAAATTGGAATAGGAGTCCTGCTGTCATCAGTAGGCAGGCAATGTAAGGCAGTTGCCAACTTGGATTACGTACAACTTGTAAGATAGCAGTTCTGTCCTGATTAGCGAAACCGCTTTGATAGAACGTCAGACCATGGGTTCGTAAAGGATTATTCATATAGATTAATACTTCACGGCTGGACTTTGTATTTTCTTCGTTGATTCGTACTAAGCTAGAAAAGTTTTTTGGAATATCTGTTCCTTGATACACATCATGACTAAATTTTACTAAGGTTAATGAAAAGGGCAGATAGCGGCGCGTTGCACGCATAGCGATTTTCCAGGTTTTACCTTTGTAATCGAATTTCTGAACAGGCATTGCAGGGTCTGCTGATACAAGCCATGTGCCCAGACTTCCTTCTGAACCGACGAGTTCAATCAGGGCAGCTGGTTCATTGCGTTCATTATCTTTCACCGTTTCAGCAAGCGGCATTAATACGGTTTGAGTACCAACCCCTTGGGTTGCAGCCGAGACTGGTGCATTAGGAGCTTGGGTACGGTTAGCAATCGCTGCATTAGGATAAAAGGTGCGAGGAATAATCTGAAACGGTATGTTAGGTAGCTGAACGGTTTTTAGGTCGGCTACAGTATCAATTGGAATTGAAGTGACATCGTCAGTTTTAGGATCTGTTACATCCGCAACCACAAATTCATTTTGACGCATACTTTCTGCGTAGTTTTTGGTTTGGCCATTATCTAAGACCATATCGTTGTCCTGTTGGAGTAGTCCGCTAAGCAGTTCTCCAACAAGCAGCATAATCAAACCTAAGTGCGTGGTCCAGATACCAAACTTTTTCCACGACAGTTTGAGTCTACTAAACTGCGCTATAATAAGATTAATAAAGAGTAGGCCACCGATAAAGTAACCGCCTGGGAAAACAGGAAACAAGAAGTCTGTTCCTGGAAATTTCTGCATAATGAATAGGCTATGGAAAAATTTCTGCTGAACACCATAAACGCCAAGATCGGTCTGTGCTAAGGTAGCCCAAAAAACTAAAATGATAGATAATCCTAAAAGGAATACCGTAAGACGCAGGGATATGAAAAAGTCTCTAAATTGGCGAATCAGTGCTGTCATTTGTATGCCTTTAGACTAGCTCAAAACTTAGTGACTTCTCAAGACGGCATTAGCTTAGAGAGGTGATTAACAAGTATTTATGATCTTCCGTATGGCGTGTAAGCGCTAAATGTGTCTACGATAGGGTTATGAAGGTAAGACTAAAATCCCAGAAAATAAGGTTCTCAACCTTAGGGGATTGTGCTCTTGAGGTCTTTGTTGGTTTTCCCTCTGAAGCAGGGGTAATAGAGCGCGTACAAGTGCTCGTAGCAGCATTGAAGAAACAGGGGGTAAGTTGGATTCTGGATATTGTGCCAGCGTATGGAACGGTAGCTGTTTTTTACGACCCTATTAGAATTCCTTCTGTATTAGACAATACCTATGACTGGTTATGTGAGTGGATTAAAAACGTCGCTCTTCATGCGGGTGTTTTGGCACGCAGAACACCGTCTCTTCCTAAGAAACGTAAGCCTTTCGAGATACCTGTTTGTTATGATAAATCTTTAGGTGAGGATTTAGAACGTGTTGCAGCGAAAGCTAAACTCTCTGTCCAAGCATGTATCAAATTGCATTCCAGCGCTACCTACCAAGTTCAAGCCGTGGGTTTTGCTCCAGGATTTCCTTATCTTACAGGACTTAGTCCTAAGTTAGCAATGCCTAGACTGCAGACACCTCGCGAACGTGTTCCTGCCGGGTCAGTAGGTATTGGTGGAAATCAAACAGGTATATATCCGTTTTCAACACCCGGGGGCTGGAACTTAATAGGCCAAACACCACTTCGTTTATTTGATTTGAATCAAACGCCTCCCGCTCTGCTGGCTGTCGGAGATCTCGTCATTTTTAAGCCAATTAGTAAGGAGGAATTTTTGGCATGGAAATGAAAGTACATAAAGCAGGGGTGTTAACAACCGTCCAAGATTTGGGGCGCTATGGTTACCGAGCAGGGGGTGTTCCTGTGTGCGGCCCTATGGATAGTGTGGGTCTACGTATCGCTAATCTCCTGGTTGGAAATGATGAGGGTGCTGCTTGCTTAGAGGTAACTCTGGTAGGTCCTGAAATCGAATTCTCGTCAGATAGGATAATAGCTGTGAGTGGAGCGAAATTATCGAATATCGAAATGAATCGCCCGCTCGTTGTTAAAGCAGGGGAAAAAATAAAATTAGGTTCCTGTGTTTCTGGCTCACGCGCTTATGTGGCAATTTCTGGAGGTATTAAAACGGAGGCGGTCCTTGGTTCGCAGAGTACTTATCTGCGCGGTCAGTTTGGTGGCTTTGAAGGAAGAGCGCTTAAAGAGGGAGATATTTTGAAGTTAGGAAAAGGCTTAAGTCTAAAAAAAGACGTATCACGCTTTTACATATCTGGATCCCCACTGCCTCAGTACAGTGGAGCTTTAACGCTGCGCGTTATAGAAGGTGCTCATAAGTCAGAATTTTCTGCAGGCTTTTTTACTCAGAGCTATAAAGTCAGTCCTTCATCGGATCGTATGGGGCTTAGATTGATGGGAAAATCGCTCCAACGAAAAGTATCCACTGATATTACATCGCGTGCGGTAGTTTGTGGAACCATTCAGGTTCCTGCAGATGGTCAGCCGATAGTATTAATGGCAGATGCTCAGACACTAGGTGGATATCCACAGATTGCTCATGTATGTGCCGTGGACTTACCGCTTGCTGGACAGCTTAAAGCGAATGATGTGGTAGAATTTTCTCTCATAACTGCTCATGATGCACAGGAGTTATTAAAAAAACGTGAAGCCCATATCGGTTTGATACGTATTGGGATTAAACATTATTTTCAAACTGCATGAGGCTATGACAAAGCGAATTGATATAAACTGTGATGTCGGGGAGGGAGGAGCTTATGACGTAGAGCTCATGGCATATATTTCTTCTGCAAATATTTCGTGTGGAAAACATGCAGGAGATGAATCAACGATGCAGCGTGCGATAGAAGCAGCGCTAAAGCGGGGTGTATCAATCGGAGCTCATCCAGGATATCCAGATAGAGAAAATTTTGGTAGAACTTCAAAAAATCTTAGTGAACAAGAAGTTTATTCACTCGTACTTGATCAAGTAAAAGACTTTTGTGCTTTTGCAGAAAAGCTAGGAGCACGTGTTAATCATGTTAAGCCGCACGGCGCTTTGTATAATCAAGCTGCTAAAGATAGACACCTTGCGAGAGCAATTTCACAGGCTGTTTATGACTGTAATCCAAAACTAATCTTGTTTGGTTTAGCAGGTAGCGACGCTGCTTTAGAGGCTCAATCCAAAGGCCTTGTATATTTACACGAGATGTTTGCTGATCGTAGCTACGAGTCAGATGGAACACTAACGCCGCGTACTCTGCCGAACGCAGTTCTTGATGACCCTGATCTCGCAGCTAAGCAGGTCTTAAGTTGCATTCTAAATAGCGAAATAACGACCAGGGACGGGAAAGTGATAGCACTTAAAGCAGACACCATCTGTGTCCATGGAGATAATCCCCATGGCTTACATATAGCTCAACATTTGCACCGTGTTTTAACGCAGGTGCAGATTGATATAATAGCGTTCCGTACTTAGTTACCGAAGCGGAATAAAGCTACGTCACCATCATCAAAGACGTACTCTTTACCTTCTAAGCGGTACTTACCTGCTTCACGAGCTGCTGCTACACTGCCTAGACGAGCAAGATCTTCATAACTGACAACTTCAGCTTTGATGAAATTCTTTTCGAAGTCGGTATGGATTACGCCTGCAGCTTGCGGTGCTTTCCAGCCTTTACGAATTGTCCAAGCTCTAACTTCTTTTTCACCTGCTGTGAAGTAAGTCATGAGACCTAGTAAACTGTAAGTGGAGCGGATCAGATTAGAGACACCAGAGTCATCAACGCCTAAATCTTTTAGGAAAGCTTTTGCTTCTTCTGGTGCTAGATCGATGAGTTCTGCTTCAATACGTGCACTGATTGGTACGTAGGCTGCGTCGTGATGTGCTTTTACGAATTCAGCAACTTTCTTAACAAACGGATTAGCTTCAGCTGTAGCTAAATCGCTTTCTGCAACATTACATGCATAGAGAACAGGTTTGCCGCTTAGGAGTTGGAATAATTTGAGCAGCTTTGCTTCATCTTCTTGAACAGGTAAGATGTTCGCAGGCTTATTAGAATTGAGATGAGGCACTAACTTTTCAAGAAGTGCGAGTTCTGCTTGGGCTTCCTTGTCTCCGCTCTTTGCCTTCTTCTGTGTTTTATCGATACGTTTTTGGACGTTATCTAAATCCGATAAAATAAGTTCAGTAGTGACAATGTCGATATCGCGTACTGGATCTACGCCACCCATGGTATGAATAACGTCTGAGTCCTCAAAGCAGCGAACCACGTGAACGATCGCATCGACTTCACGGATGTTAGCTAGGAACTGATTTCCTAAGCCTTCGCCCTTACTTGCACCTGCTACTAAACCTGCGATGTCTACGAATTCAATGGCGGCTGGAATAATGACGCTTGTTTTAGCAATCTTCTGAAGCACGTTCATGCGATCGTCAGGAACCGCAACCACCCCTACATTAGGGTCGATGGTGCAGAAGGGGTAGTTAGCCGCTTCGGCCTTACGGGAGCGCGTAAGGGCATTAAATAGGGTAGATTTGCCAACATTGGGCAGTCCGACGATACCTGCTTTTAACATATAAAGACCACCGTCACCGCCAAAAAGAGGGGGGTCAATGGAAAATGACATTATTCTAACGGCTTGACACCCGGTTTCCGGGTCTGTGTGTTGTTCTGCTTTTCAAGTCAATTCAGGCCCTAAGCACTCACTATGGCACTCAAAATCCGTCTCACTCGTATTGGTACAACCCACCAACCGCACTACCGTGTAGTTGTGGCTGAGGCACGTTCACGCCGTGATGGCGATCCAACCGAAGTTATCGGTACCTATGATCCACGCGCTAAATCTAGCCAGATTAAGCTTAAATTAGACCGCGTAGATTATTGGATCTCCAAAGGCGCGAAACCAACCGAAACTGCAGTTGGTCTCATCAAGAAAGCTCGCCGTTCAGAAGCTGCTGCTAAATAAGGAGTTACGGCATAATAGCCGCCTTGAGCAGGGTTTCAAACCCGACTTATAAGTATCTTTTCAAACCTCGGACTAACCTTCCGAGGTTTTATTTTTTATGCTCAGAATCGATGTTATCACCCTCTTCCCCAAGATGTTAGATGGTTTCTTAACTGAAAGCATCCTTGGCCGGGGTATAGCTGCTGGGCTGTTAGAGGTTAAAGTACATGACTTAAGGCGCTGGTGCCTAGATAAGCATAAAAAGGCTGATGATAGCCCCTTTGGAGGTGGTGCAGGCATGGTTTTAAAGCCTGAGCCGGTCATCGCTGCTATAGAGGAATTACAGACACCTGGCTGTAAAAGGATCTATTTAACGCCAGATGGCACCCCTTTAACGCCAAAAATAGCAGAAGGGCTATCGCATTGTAGCCATATTATTTTTTTGAGCGGTCATTATGAAGGAATTGACCAAAGAATTAGGGATTCAGTTATAGATCAGGAGATTAGCATAGGTGATTATGTCCTGACCAATGGTACTTTAGCAGCTGCGGTAACCATTGATTGCCTGAGTCGGTTCATTCCTGGTGTATTAGGTGAGGAAAAGTCATTGACGCACGAATCCTTCAATGGCAAGTTGCTCGACTTTCCTCAATACACGCGTCCCGCTGAGTTTCGTGGTATGTCAGTACCCGAAGTTCTTCTCTCCGGTAACCACTCCGAAATAGAGAAATGGCGGAACCAACGTGCGTTGGAGAAAACCCGCTCAGTCAGACCAGATTTACTAACATAAAGTCATAGCTATGAACCCGATAATCAATCTCATCACCGCAGAACAGGTGAAAAAAGATCTACCTTCTTTCAAGGTAGGTGATGGCGTTCGCGTACACACAAAGGTACGTGAAGGCGACAAAGAGCGTACACAGATTTTCTCTGGTATCGTTATTGCCCGTAAGGGTCACGGTATCCATGAAACATTCACCGTTCGCCGTATCAGCTACGGAGAAGGTGTTGAGCGTGTTTTCCCAGTCAACTCACCTAATGTTGAGAAGATTGAAATCGAACGTGAATCAGAGCCAATGAAAGCTCGCTTGTACTACCTACGTGGTCGTACCGGTAAAGCTGCTGTTGCGATTCGCGAAAAAGAACGCCGCACAGACGGTGTTGAAGCTCCTGCTGCTGCAGCTGCTAGCGCTTCATAATATTCTTTTTAAAGAATTACATTTAGGAAACTCTGAACCGTTAAGGTTCAGAGTTTTTTTATGGGCTAAAAACGCCAGTAGCTTCTAGAATTAACTAAATTACTTTACCATATAATGTGGGTTTATTGATTTGAGCTTTCCCTATTAAAAAAGCTTTTATACGATCAATTCGAATTTCGACATAACTATGCCACTTCAAACCATTATCCTTAGTAACGCAGCTAACCAAGCCCGCGGCCTTGCCATTGATGCAATTCATGCCTGCAGTTCAGGTCACCTCGGTCTTCCCTTGGGATGTGCTGATATGGGAGCTGTTCTTTTTGGTGATTCGCTTAGTTATAATCCTGATCAACCACGTTGGTTGAATCGTGACCGTTTCATTCTTTCTGCAGGTCATGGCAGTATGTTTATTTATGCATGGTTACACCTAAGTGGCTATGCCGTTTCCTTAGAGGAAGTAAAAAAATTCCGTCAACTTCACAGCATCACACCAGGACATCCAGAATTTCATGAAACACCTGGAGTAGAAGCAACGACAGGTCCTTTAGGTCAAGGCGTAGGTAATGCTGTTGGTATGGCAGTAGCAGGACAAATGGCAGCAGCTCGCTTTAATACAGCTGAGTACACGTTATTTGATTATCACGTAGTAGCACTCGCTGGTGATGGGTGTATGCAAGAAGGTGTCGCTATGGAAGCAGTCGCTTTTGCAGGTCACCAAAAATTAGATAACTTAATTTTAATTTATGATTCAAACGATGTGACTCTGGATGCAATGGCATCAAAGACACAAAGTGAGAATGCAGCACTACGCTTTAAGTCAATTGGTTGGGATGTTCAGACCGTTGATGGTCATGACATGGTTGCTTTTGCAAAAGCATTTAAGAAAGCAAAGAAAGCAACCTCAGGTAAGCCTCAATTAATTATTGCGAAAACAATCATTGGTAAAGGTATCGCGGAAGTACAAGGTACAGCAAAAGGTCACGGCGAAGGCGGTGCAAAATTTGCAGAAACAGCACGTGCAAGTCTTGGTTTACCAAAAGATTCACACTTCTATGTAAGTGATGATGTACGTGAGTATTTTGCATCACACAAAAAGCGTCTTGTTCGTCAGTATAAGAAATGGGAAAAGTCCTACAAAGCATGGCGTGCAGCAAATCCAGATAAGGCGGCTTTACTCGATTCTGCTTCTGTACGTCCTAGTGCAGCTCACCTCATGGCAAATGTGCCAATGTTCCCAGCAGATGCTAAATTATCTGGAACACGCGCAGCAGGTCGCGATGTATTGCAGCCATTGGCAAAACAATTGCCTCTGTTAATTTCAGGTAGTGCTGATCTTCACGGCTCAACTTACAATTATATCGCAGACGATAAAGATTTTGATCCATCCAATCGTGGTGGACGTAATCTTCGTTACGGAATCCGTGAACATGCGATGGCAGCTATTAACAATGGTATCGCTTATGACGGAATTTTCCGTACGTCATGCGCAACTTTCTTAGTGTTTGCTGATTACTCGCGTCCTTCGATGCGTATTGCAGCACTTTCGAAACTACCGGTCATTTATATTTATACTCACGATTCAATCGGGGTAGGTGAAGACGGTCCTACGCACCAACCTATCGAAACAGTTTCTGGGTTACGTTTAATTCCTGGCTTAGATGTTATTCGTCCAGCTGATTTAGAAGAAACAACTGGGGCTTTCGCAGCAGCCTTAGAAAATACCGATGGCCCAACACTTATCGCTTTAACACGCCAAGCCGTTCCAAATCTAAACGAAATTCCAAATCATATTCGTAGAGCAGGTGTTTTAAAGGGTGGTTATGTTGCGGTTCAAGAAACAGCACCATTAACTCATATTATCTTATCTGCAGGCAGTGAAGTTTCACTCGCGATTGAAGCAGCTAAAAAATTAGGTGCAGGAACACGCGTTGTTTCAATGCCATCGTTCGAACGTTTTGATAAGCAGTCACAAGAATATCGTGATAGCATCATTCCTCCAAGCTGCCGTAAACGTGTTGCTGTTGAAGCTGGCGTAACAGACCTTTGGAGAAAATATGTAGGTCTTGATGGTGCGGTAGTGGGAATTAACCGCTTCGGTATTAGTGCACCAGCACCGACTGTATATAAAGAGCTTGGTATTACTGTAGAGGCCGTTGTTAAGGCAGCTTCGAGTTTATAATCCACATACGTTAATTCATTTCTAAGCCTCTAATCTCACTGAAGATTAGAGGCTTTTTTATCGGTTTACGATAAGATCTTGGCCTATTTAAGTAATTAACATACATGTACTTACAAAAAATAAACAAAAGTCACTTGCGAAAGCTAATTAGGTGCCTAACTATATTCAACTCTACACGTTACTATGACCTATCTCATGAAAAAGAATCTGCCACGCTACGAGTGCTTGCTCGAGGCTGCGCAGCTTTATCCTGAATTAGATCCTACGGCTTGTGAGGCTTTCCTGCATTTACTGAGGACTGGCAATGATATGACGCATGAAGTGGAAGCGTATTTTGCTAAGCATAATCTTACGCAAGGTCGCTTTTTTGTACTCATGCTCTTAATGGATAAATACAAGCAGGTTCCGGTTGCTAGAACTCCCGCTGAGTTAGCTGAGGTCTCAGGTGTCACTAGAGCAACCATGACTGGTTTGATTGATACGCTTGAAAAAGACGGACTTGTTACGCGTGAACCAGATCCAAAAGATCATCGTATGGTATCTGTTAGAATTACCACGAAAGGGGAAAGTGTACTCAAAGATATTGTACCTGGGCACTTACAGACCATGTCGTCACTGATGCGTCATTTAACGGATTCAGAACGTAAAATACTCGTAACTTTACTTGGCAAAGTGATTAGAGCTGTAGATCAGAATAAAAATCAAAATGCGGAACTAGGTGACTCGCACATAACCTCTTAATTTTAAAAAAACTTAATTCATATGAAGAAAAAAATAGTACTTACCTTAGCAGGTATTGTTATCTTAATTGCAATAATCGCTGGAATTAAAGCGCTTCAGATCAAGGCGCTTATTGCACAGGGAAAATCAATGGTTCCTCCTGCTGAGGCGGTCACAACTGCTGTTGCGAGTGAAGGACAATGGGCTCCTGTTTTATCTACTGTTGGCAATGTAACAGCCGTACAAGGAGTAACTGTTTCCGCACAACTGGATGGTAATGTTGAATCTATTGCTTTTACACCAGGAAGCGCAGTTTCAAAGGGAGATTTGCTTCTTCAAATGGATATTTCAACGGAGAGTGCTCAACTAAGAGCAGCAGAAGCAACGAAGGAGTTAGCACGTCTTACCTATGAGCGCTCGAATGAATTATATGCAAATCACACGGTCTCAAAAGCTCAGTTTGATTTAGACTCAGCTTCTTACAAACAAGCTCAAGCCCAGGTTGATACGATTAAGTCCACGATTGCTAAAAAAACAATACGAGCACCTTTCAGTGGTAAATTAGGAGTTAGACTTGTTAATGTTGGCCAAACGCTACGTGCAGGTGATGCTATCGTTTCTCTACAATCATTAGACCCTATTTACGTAGATTTTTATTTACCTCAGCAAGATGTCTCGTCAATTGCTAATGGAGTTACTGTCCAAATCACTTCTGATGCAATTAACAATGCGACACTCGAAGGTAAAATTACTGCGATAAATCCAGATGTTGATTCAACAACACGCAATGTAAGGGTAGAAGCTACGTTCTCAAACCCTGATGAAAAACTAAGACCAGGTATGTTTGTGGATGCTAAAGTTATTTTAACAAGAAAACGTACCGTGGTTTTCATTCCTACGTCATCAGTACTTTATGCACCCTATGGCAATTCCGTTTATATAGTAGAAACTAAACCTGAAGGGAAAACGGTTCGTCAACAACTAGTGCGTTTAGGCGTTACTCAGGGCGATTACGTTGAAGTTATTTCAGGTGTGAATAAAGGAGATGAAGTTGTTTCAACCGGTGCCTTTAAGTTACGTCCTGGAGCTCAAGTTAATGTTAATAATGCTTTATCACCAAAGTTTGAGTTGGCTCCTAAGCCAACTGATTCCTGAGTGCTAAAGTTTTTGTGAACACTCTTATTCACTATGAAATTTACTGATTTATTTATCCGCAGACCTGTGCTTTCGCTTGTCGTAAGCTTGGTTATTATCATTGCGGGTCTACAAGCACTTAGCTCACTGAATGTGCGTCAATATCCGAAGAGTGAAAATTCTTCGATCGTTGTCACTACTGTGTATATCGGTGCGAGTCCCGATCTCGTTCGTGGATTCGTTACCACTCCTCTCGAGCGTGCGATTGCTGCTGCTGATGGAATTGACTATATTCAGTCACAAAGTTTACAGGGTGCCTCCATTATCACAGTTCGTTTAAAGCTTAACTATGATGGTAATAAAGCGCTCGCTGAAATTGGTTCCAAAGTAGATAGCGTTCGCAGCCAGCTTCCAACTGAGGCTCAAATACCGACACTAGAGATTCAATCAGCTGATAGTCAGTTTGCGTCCGCTTACTTAAGTTTTACCTCAGATGTATTAAAGCAAAACGAAATTACCGAGTATCTTGTTCGTTCTGTACAGCCTCGTCTATCAGCACTAGAAGGTGTTCAACGTGCAGATATTTTAGGCGCTCGTATTTTTGCAATGCGTGTGTGGTTAAAAGCTGATCGCATGGCTGCTTTTAATGTTAGTCCTTCCCAAGTTACACATGCGTTAGCTAATAATAATCACTTAACAGCTTTGGGTCGTACAAAAGGCGCTTACATACAGGTAAATCTAACTGCAGATACGGACTTAAAGTCGGTTGAAGAGTTTAAGGATTTAGTTGTTACGCAATCAAAAGGTTCGATCGTTCGCTTAAGAGATGTTGCTGATGTCGAATTGGGAGCTGAAGACTATGATACCGTGGTTCATTTCTCAGGAAAAACCGCTGTATTCATGGGCATGTTCCCTCTGCCTAATGCTAATTCACTTGATGTGATCAAGCGTGTAAGAGAGGAAATGAAATCGATTCAAGCTGATTTGCCTTCAGGCATGCATGCTAAAGTAGCTTACGATGCAACTGAGTATATTAATACAGCGATACATGAAGTAATTCATACATTACTCGATACACTACTTATTGTTATCGTTGTTATCTTTTTGTTTTTAGGTTCAGCACGATCTGTTCTTGTTCCTGTTGTAGCCATACCTATTTCACTCATTGGTGGACTGTTTTTAATGCAGTTGTGCGGCTTCACAATTAACTTATTAACGTTACTTGCTATCGTCTTATCTGTGGGACTTGTGGTGGATGATGCTATCGTAGTCGTAGAAAACGTGGAGCGACATTTACGTGATGGGATGACTCCTTTTGATGCAGCTATAGCTGGTGCTCGTGAATTAGTCGGTCCGATTATCGCAATGACGATTACACTAGCTGCTGTATATGCACCGATTGGTTTACAAGGTGGAATCACCGGTTCCTTGTTTAGAGAGTTTGCATTCACACTTGCTGGTGCTGTGACTATTTCAGGTATTGTCGCGTTAACCTTATCGCCGATGATGGCAGCAAATCTTCTGCGTTCAGATGAAGAAAGTCATGGGTTTGCAGCTGTGATTGCACGTACATTTGATCGTATTCGTGTTAACTACGGTAAACTTCTAGATTTAACCCTACGTAATAGACCCTATGTCTACACGGCTTGGATCGTGATTACGCTTTTGGGAGTATTAATGATAGCTGGTCCGTTTACTCCTAAGGAACTAGCTCCGACAGAAGATCAAGGTGTTGTGTTTGGTATTCCAATTGCACCAGCTAATGCATCGATTGATCAAGTACTGCCGTTTGAAAATGAAATAAATACACAGTTTTTCTCGGAGCCTGAAACACAATTCAGTTTCCAGATTATACAACCATCAGGTGGCATTGCTGGCGCAGTAATGGTTCCTTGGGATCAGCGTAAGCGCACAGCATTTCAAATTAATGCAAGTCTGCAGCAAAAGTTGCAAAATATACCTGGTGTGCAAATGCGTGCAGGTATGCCACCAGCGATACCAGGTGGTGACTTCTTCCCGTTTGAAGTAGTTGTGTCTTCAACCCACGACTATGATGAATTATTACCGTTAGCCCAAAAAATTGCTGATGATGCAGCAGCGAGTGGAATGTTTTATTTTCCTCCACTTGTGGATATTAAAATTGATCAACCACAAGCACAGGCAGTTATAGATCGCAATAAAGTTGCTAGTTTAGGTCTAAATTTAACTTCTGTTGGTGTTGATCTTTCAGCAGCTATGGGTGGCAACTACGTAAACTTCTTTGATATTGGTGGACGTAGCTATAAAGTAATTCCGCAAGTTAAACGTACGGATCGTTTAAATGCTGATCAGCTAGATAATATTTTCATTTCTGGTCCTAATCAAAAACTGATTCCGCTTAATACGGTTGCACATATTGAATATAAGACAGTCGCTCGCTCCCTTAATCGTTTTCAACAGTTAAATGCTGTTACGATTACTGGTATTCCAGGACGTTCATTGGATCAGGCACTAAAGTTTATAGAAGATGATGCTGCTAAAGTCTTACCTAAAGGGTATTCACTCGATTATATGGGTGAATCACGCCAATTGCGTAAGGGCGGTGGCGATCAAGAGTTCTACTTGATGATGGGTCTTGCTATCGTGCTAATCTTTTTAGTGCTAGCAGCTCAGTTTAATTCGTTCCGTGATCCATTCGTTATTATTTTCGGATCAGTACCTCTCGCTGTTTTCGGTGCTGCAGTGTTTATGTTTGAGAAAATGCCAAATCCAAATCTTCCGTTCTTCACGGATGGCTGGACAACAACATTAAACATATATTCGAAAGTAGGATTAGTAACACTCATAGGTCTTATTGCTAAAAACGGAATTCTGATCGTTGAGTTCGCTAATAAACTGCAACTTGAAGGTAAATCTAAGCTAGATGCGATTCGTGAAGCATCCCTTACACGTCTTCGTCCAGTATTGATGACTTCTGTTGCTACAGTAGCTGGTCACTTCCCACTAACTTTAGTCAGTGGTGCAGGGGCTGCAGCTCGTAACTCGATTGGATTAACTCTCGTTGGTGGTATGTCGATTGGAACAGTCTTTACGCTATTTGTAGTACCATCTGTCTATATGTTAATCGCTAAAGATTATAAAAATAAGCCTTCCGAAACTGCTTCAGAATTAAAGTCCGTTAGCGTTTGATTTCATATGAAACACATTACTTCATTAAAGTTTACCGCTCTTGTTGTTATACTAGCACTATCTAGCCAATTTCGTGTGCAAGCTTCTGAGCTACCTGCTTCACTGGATCTTGGTAGTGCCATCAATTATGCCTTAGATCATAATTACTCGATCCTACAGGCTCGTGAACAAATTAAACAACAAGAGGGTGTAGTTGTTCAGGTTAGTTCCCGCTCTATACCTAATCTTGCTGTAAATGGAGGATACACAAAGAACAGTGCATCGATATCAACCACGTATCCTTCAGAAAACAACCAATACGCGATTCAAGTTCAGGCCTCACAAGTTTTATTTGCTGGTGGTGGAGTTAAAGCTTCGATCAAGTCTGCAAAATTTTTAAGACAAGCTGCAGCCTATGATTTAGAGTCGGTAGTTAATCAAGTTTTGTTCCAAGTACATTCTGCTTATTATAATGTACTATTGGCACGGGAGAAAACGATAGTTCAGGAAGAGAATATAGCGCTTTATACGCGTCAACTTGAGGATGCAAAAAACCAATTTAAAACTGGTAGCATTTCAAACTTTGAAGAATTACGTGCTCAAGTTGCTCTTGCTAATCAGCAGCCTGCTTTAATTACGGCTCGAAATGATTACCGCGTTGCGCTTGAGCAATTAAGACAAGTACTGGGAGCTCCAGCGGGACCTTCAGGTACAAATGTTGAATTCGCTCAAGTAAAGGGTACCCTTGATTACACACCAGAGAATTACACGCTTGAATCTGCTTTAAGTAGTGCGCATGAACATCGTCCGGAGCTGCTGAGTTTACAGGTACGCACTTTATCGGGTGAACAAGCTGTGATTCAGGCTAAATCAACGTATTATCCTAGTGTATCTGCAGTTGGTACTTATGAATGGGTTGGTATGGGTTTAACCCATGGGGGTAATGTATCAGCAAATGGCTGGCTTCTTGGTTTGCAGTCCTCTTGGTCAATATTTGATGGCCGAGCAACAGCAGGTAAAGTACGTCAAGCGAAGTCGCAAGAAGCTCAATCACGTATTGGTCTACAAGCACAACAACTCGCTATTGATGTTGAAGTGCGACAGGCTTTGAGCTCATTAGAAGAAGCTAATGAACTTGTTAGTGCATCTAAAAAGACAGTTGAGTTAGCGGAAGAGGCACTTCGATTAGCTCAGGTTAGGTATCATGCAGGAAGTGCTACGCAATTAGATGTGCTTACAAGCCAAGTAGAACTTACGAGTGCTCGGATGAATCAACTGCAAGCACACTATGCCTACAGCATTGCTTTGGCAGCTATGCATAAAGCAATTGGAGCTACAAATATCGCAGTTAAAAATTAACTTAACTTTGATCTGATTTCTATGAAGGCCCGCGTACCATTAAGTGTTATCGCTGGCCTTGTTATTGTAGCGTTTGCCGCTGGTTTTTATCCACCCGTGCAAACGTGGTATGTGAATTGTGCTTTATCTAATATTCACACTTTAGAGGGTAGTATAGGATCACTAAGTGCTGGCTTAAATGAAGTTGAAATTAAGAATTTGGTTCTTAAGCGTGCCAATTCCGTTTTGGTACTACCAGAAGTGCATTTGAAGTTACCTGTAGCTACGGCTTTACTGAAGCATAATTTAAACTTTAGCCGAATTGAAGCAACTGACTGGACCCTTGATTTAAGTCAATGGACATCTAAAGATTTTGGAAATGCGAAACGCGATTCAGTTGGGTTAGCTAAATCCGCTTTAGCACTTAGTTTTCAAGGAATTATTTCAGAGCTATCGTTGCCTTTGGGACTTTCGATTGACGACATACATTTACAGGGAGATGTGTTGTTACCTCCGGCTCCTAAATCAAGTGAAGTAATTCGCGTCCATGTAAATTTAACAGGAGGAAAGATGCAGGTGGGTAAAGAAGCTCATTTCGCGTTTTCCTTTATCTCTGACTCTACTGGAACAGCAGAAGTGCCTTTAGATGCAGTTAGTATCAATGGTGTTTTAGATGCGAGTATGAATACATCGCACTCATTTTCATCTGTAAGTATTCGTGTGGATGCTGCTGCTCGTGGAATAAAGATTCCATTAGGCGTATCGTTACAGGCTATTTTTTCAGCTACTGAAATGCAAAATGCTGAAACATATGCGTTCACGTTAAATCAGAAATCTAAACAGCTTTTGAATATAAATTCAGTTTTTTCACGTTCAACGAGCCAATTAAATGGTACGTGGAATGTGAATGCATCAGATGCCGATATTGAGCCATTTATTTTGGGAAGACTTATTCCAGTGTTTAATTTATCTGGTCAAGGATCCTTCACAACGGATGCCGCACTTACCAGTACGCAAGTAAGTGGTTCCATAGAGGGAGATATTAATCATATAGGATATATCTATCCTGTGCTAAGTTCCGTGGGAGAAGTTCATGTGGTATCTCAATTTGATTTACTCAGGTCTCATGCGACGCTGCGTGTTAATAATTTGGATGTACACGTGAGTAAATCAAAGCCTGTGCTAGAGTTAACCAGCCTTCAGGCATTCGCTTTCAATAGTAAATCCGGTGAATTACAGGTAGCAGATGTTACTAAGCCACTTATTGGAGTAAATTTAAATGCCATGCCGCTTAATTGGCTAAAGTCGTGGATGGGTAGCTACGAAGTAAAGTCAGGTGAATTACAAGGAAGGTGTGAGCTTGTTGCCGGTAAAGGTGGGCTTGCTTTTAAATCGGTTGATGCACTGCGTGGTTATTCTATTACAATATTACATCATAACCAATTTATTTTAAACAATGTAGATCTTAGTAGTCCTATGCAGGCGATTTATACGCCGCAGGGTTGGCAATTAGACTTATCTGATGGTAGATTAATAAACACAAAATCAGGTATTTCTTTTGCTGTTAAATGGGGCCGTCTAGCTGGTGCCGAGCAACCGCTTAAAGTAGCTGCTCATATTGATTCTAGCATTCAATCATGGTTGGATTTTTCATATGCGCATGGGCTTATACCGCATATTTCAAAAGAGGATGAACCTCACGGGCATGTAATAGCCGATCTGACTGCTAGTTTGGGTCAGGAGAAGATAAGTATACTTAGATTTACGGCAGATCATTTAGAGTTACCAAATAGGGTTATTTCTCTGCCTGATATTCAGTGTGAATTAACATTAAATGAATCTAGGGATGGTGAGATCGCCTTCACAGCACCGGTCTTTTTTGTAGAGCCAAAGGATCGCACTGAATTGCTTTTTGTGGGTGAAGGAAATTATCGTGACGACGTATTTCATTTTAAAGCACAACTTACATCAGATCGTGTTAATCCAGTTATTTTTGGATTATTTAAAGGACTTGTTTTTAAAAAGACTGACGAAACTGGACCAAAGCTTATACCGATAATCCAGCCCCCAAAGCAGCCATTTTGGTTTGGGGTAAATGCAGTTTTGGATTTTAATTTAAAAGAAGTTGCAATCGCTGGAAACCCACCAGGGCGTATATCTGGGATTATTGATTGTGGTTCGCAGCAGCTTAGTCTGAAACATGTGCTTGTTGGTTATGCTAAGTCAGGCGATATCCAATTAGATGCTAAAATTGATTTCGAGCAGAAGAGTTTAAGGCCTTACAGTTTGATTGCTGATATTAAAACACGAGATTGGAATATTGGTTCGATTCTAAACAGTAATGATGAGTTAGCTAAACCAAGTATAGAGGGTAAATTTGATCTTGAGGCACATGTTGTAGGTCGTGGAGCTTCTTTGGATGAACTTACACAGCGTCTTCATGGTGAATGCACACTCACGAGTAAAGGTGGGTCTTTTGGAATGCTTAACACTCGATTCATGCCTAAGCTAGAGAAGGTAGGGAAACTAGATAAGACGCTTTCCTATGTTAATAGTGTGTCGGTTGCTTTAATTGGCAAAAAATTACCGGCAGATTTAACCAATACGGTAGCTGCACTAACTACATTTACGAAGACACTGTCACCACTTCGCTATGATCAGTTAAGTGTTACAATATCTCGTGATGATACACTAGACACGGAATTGAAAGATTTTACATTGATTGCTCCAGAGGTGCGTATTGGCGGCATAGGTCGAATTTCAGAATTGGAGGGTATATCTCTCATCAATCAGCCTTTAGCTATGGACTTTAGGCTAAGAGCACGCGGACATTTAGCTGAAGCACTGAAAGTAGCAGGTTTGTTAAATAGTAAAAAGCCAGATGATCTTGGCTACTTTCCTTGCACGCTTCCTGTTCAAATAATGGGAACGATAGCACACCCTGATGTAAGTGATTTCCAAGCAAAACTAGAGAAAATTGCTATGGAAAGAAGCGGAGCTGACGAATTATTAGGTAGGATTTTAGGAAATTAAGGTGTGCTTCAAAACTTGCCACCACAGCACAGGAGAGTAGCGTTTCGTGCGTGCGTTTAGTTGCTTTCTTTAAACGTCTTAATACATCCCCGATCTTTTATAAGCTAGGCCGGAGGTCTTTTTTGCCATGGCCATTTGAGATCACGATAGGACTGATAGCACTGATACGATATAAAGTGAGGGTTTTGCGTAACGATAATGTCCCTAAAAAGGGAGGCGTTATTTTAGTCGCTAATCATTTGTCGTATGTTGATCCCATACTGCTGCAAATAGCCACCTTAAGACCTATACGGTTCATGGGATTTGCTGCGGCAACGGAGTCATCCTTTTTTAACACAGTCTTTAAATATGCTGGTGTTATTTTGATTTCACCGACGAAATCTGCACGTGGCATAAAATTGGCGCTCGAGGCATTAAAACGTGGGGAGTGTGTTTGTATTTTTCCTGAAGGTGGTATTTCACGTACAGGACAACTTATGAAGTTGGAGCGCGGGGTAGAGGTGCTTGCGCATAAATCGGGATGTCCTGTTGTACCAGTTGTGCATGACGGAATATGGGGTTCTCTCTTTTCTTTTTCTAATAGTTGTTATCTTTTTAAAAAACCACGCTGGTCTAGACCAACGGTTCATGTCGTTTTTGGAGAACCTATCGCATTTCAGGAATTATCGACTGAAAAACTAAGATCAAAACTTCTTGATTTAGGATGTGAAGCATTCGAAAAGAGACCATCTTTAGAAGGAAATATTGGCTATGAAGTCGCTCTATCTTTAGCGAGCAGTCCACGTAAAACAGTCATCATTGATCGTACCGCTGAAAGACGTGCAGTTTCTTCAGCGACCGTTTTGGGAGCTTCTGCAGTGTTGTCTCGGTGGATTAAAAATCAGATACCCGAAAATCGAGTTGGAGTAGTTCTACCTCCTGGACTTGGTGCCATGGTAGCGAACATCGCTATTGTTTGGGCGGGTAAGGTGCCAGTGAATTTGAATTTCACGGCGAGTAACAGTTCTAATCAAATAGCTCTGGAGCTAAGCGGTGTAAAAACGGTTATCTCGGCTGAGATAATGAAGCAGAAGCTACCTGATTTTCCATGGCCTGAAAAAACCCTGGATCTAAAATCATTTCTGTTGAAATCAGATGCGAAAAAGAAAATCGCACTCTGGGTGATCGCTGCATGTATTTTACCCTCAAGGCTGATTGCTAGATTATTAGACTTAGAATCAAGCGGTGATAGAAAAGAAGCGATACTTCTATTAACAAGCGGGAGTTCCGGTGAGCCAAAAGGTGTAATTCTCTCCCATAGAAATGTCTTAGCAAATGCAGAGCAGATATCATCGCTATCTATACTTCCCGAATCACGTACGATACTTGGTTGTTTGCCTCTGTTTCATAGTTTTGGATTAAACGTAACCTTATGGTACCCACTCCTAAGAGGCTGTGGATTAGTTACGGTACCAAGTCCTTTGGATACACGTCGTATGATTGATTCGGTACATGAAGAAAATATTACCGTACTTGTGGCAGCTCCTACTTTTTTACGTCCTATTCTTAAAAAAGCACATCCAGGAGAATTGAAATCGCTTGAATTAATTGTATCAGGTTCGGAGAAGCTACCTCTTGATTTAAAAGAGCAATTTTTAAAACAATTTCATTTAGATATATTAGAGGGTTATGGACTAACAGAGACTTCACCGGTAACGAGTGTTAATCAGCCTAATCCGCCGAGCGTAACTCGTACAGGCAGTTTTCAAGCAGGAAAAAAATCGGGTAGTGTAGGCCGCTTAATGCCTGGAATGACTATTCGTTTAGTTGATCCAAACACACTTCAAGAGGTACCTACAGGTTCGCAGGGACTTATTTGGCTAAAAGGCTCAAATGTCTTTGAAGGATATTTAAGTGATCCAAATAAGACGAAGCAGACGATTGTAGATGGATGGTTTCACACCGGAGATTTGGGAGTTTTAGATCAAGATGGATTTTTAACGATATCGGGAAGATTATCTCGTTTCTCTAAAGTAGGTGCAGAAATGGTTCCGCATGGATTGGTTGAGCAGTGTATTATGCACAGTCTAGGCCTTACTGAGAGTGAAGAGACTGTACTTGTCGTTGTTGGAGTGCCGGATTCTGCTCGTGGTGAGCAGTTGGTCTTGGTTACGACACTTTTCTTGAATCTTGATGAAGTGCGACTAGCACTATCGAAAACAGATTTAACCCATCTCGCCTATCCAAGGCGAATTATACGGGTTGAGAAGATACCACGGCTAGGATCTGGAAAATTAGATATTTCAGCCTGTATGAAACTGGCTAAAGACTAGGCATAAAAAAGGCTTGGAAGCTAAGTGCCTCCAAGCCTTGAAAGAAAAAATTACGTTTTAGTTTAACGTACGACGCGAGCACTGCCACCGCCCATGACTTTTTCAACTTCCTTTTGGTTGACCATAGAAGTGTCACCTGGAGTTGTCATCGCTAGAGCACCGTGAGCTGCACCGTATTCAACTGCTTTTTGAGCATCACCTGTTGATAAGAATCCATAGATGAGGCCTGAAGCAAAACTGTCACCGCCGCCAACGCGGTCGAGAATTTCTAGCTCTTTGTACTGACGGCTTTCATGGAATTTACCGTTGTAGTAGCAGATAGCGCTCCAGTCATTTACTGTGGCTGTGATTACCTTACGTAAGGTTGTTGCAGCTACTTTGAAATTAGGGAATTCACTTACTGCCTTAGTGATCATCTTCTTGAAAGCTTCGGTTTCGATGTGGCTTAAGTTTGCATCGGCACCTTCAACTTCAAATCCAAGAGAAGCGGTGAAATCTTCTTCGTTACCGATCATGACATCGACGTAACGAGCGATCTCGCGGTTTACTTCCTGAGCTTTCTTTAGACCACCGATACTCTTCCATAAGGAAGGACGATAGTTTAGGTCGTAGCTTACGATAGTACCGTGTTTTTGAGCTGCTTTAACAGCTTCAATAGTAATCGCTGCTGTAGATTCAGAAAGCGCTGCAAAGATACCACCAGTATGTAACCAGCGTACGCCAAGTTTACCAAAGATATAGTCCCAATCGAAATCACCTGGCTTTAATTGGCTTGCTGCTGTGTTGCCACGGTCAGGAATACCTACAGCACCGCGGATACCAAAGCCACGCTCTGTGAAGTTAAGTCCATTACGTACGGAGCGGCCAATGCCATCGTCTGCACGCCATTTGATGAAGTCTGTATTTACTCCACCTTGCATGATGAAGTCTTCAACTAAACGACCTACATCGTTTTCAACGAATGCGGTACACACGGATGTGCGTAAGCCGAAACATTTTCTTAGACCGCGAGCGACATTATATTCGCCGCCGCCTTCCCAGACTTTGAATTCACGCGCAGTGCGGATTCGGCCCTCGCCTGGATCTAGGCGGAGCATGATTTCGCCGAGAGAGATCTCGTCAAAAGTGCAAGTGTTAGCAGGTTTTATTTTTAGGCTCATGGGTGAAAAGTATTATAATCCGATTCCAGCAAGAATGAAAACTACCGCTGAAGCTGCAAGACAGTAGAAACCAAAAAAGCTCCAACGTCCTTCAGTTAAGAAACGCGACAAAAGTTTAAGGGCAAATAAGCCAGCTATGAAACTAGCGACCATGCCAATAAGACCTGGCGAGATCATTTGGGAGAGATGCACCGAGGCAGGTAGTTGAGACTTAAGTTTTAATAATCTTAAAAATTCACGTCCAAGCACTGCTGGCGTTAAAACGAAAGCTAAGAGAAAACTAAATGCTTCAGATGCTTGGCGGCCACTGCCTAGTATCAGTCCAATCGATATCGTACCACCAGACCGTGAAAATCCGCGAAACGGAAGGCTAAGGCCTTGAACTAGTCCCATCGCCAAAGCGCTTGGCATAGTTACGTCTTGGGTTTCTTTTGATTCCTTTGAGAAATAGGCAGCAATGAAAATAAAAATACCCGCAGCGGCTAGGGCAGTACCAACTAACGGCAGTTGACCAAAGAGTTCTTCTATTTGGCCAGACCCTGTGTTTTTAAGAAATAATTTCTCAATTAATTTCATTAAGCCTAATCCAATAATCCCTGTCAGAGCGGTAGCTAAACCTGCATGGATTATTGTTCGAACGATTTGACCTGTACTTTGGAAATAACTCTTAATCCATGCTTTCCAGAAATAAAGCAGTACAGCGAACATGGTTCCTGTATGAAGCATCACGAGCAAGAAGGTTGCTTCAGGGCTTGAGGGGTTTATCCCCATGAGTTTCTCAGCGACAATAACGTGCGCTGAGCTAGAAACAGGTAGTAGCTCGGCTGCGCCTTGCACCAACCCAAGGATGATGATTTGCAAGAGGCCGATAGGCATAGTGCTAATTAAACAACAACTTGCTTTAAGTCAGCTTTAGCCCAGGTCTTCTGACCACACTCAACGGCGAGTTCGTTGAAAGCTTCAACTTCGGCATCGGTGAATAGAAGTCCACCTGCTGCTTGTGTTTTCTTTCCGAACTCAGCCTCAGGTTGTCCTGGTAGCATGACGTTTTCATTGCCATGACCTAGAATATCCTGAATGACTGCTTTTAGATTCTGGTTTTGGTTACGGCCTTTAGCAAAAGCGCCTGAGCTGATTGCGTCTGGATGAATGATTTGGAAGAAGAAAGCACAGGAGTGCTTTTCATCACCATCAGCCCAGCGACTACGAAGAGTTGGAAGTGATCCACCAATCATACCGCCTACTAATTCATTAATAAGAGATAGGCCGTATCCTTTGTGTGCACCGAACGGTACTAATGAAACTGCTGCATTAGCATCGGTTGTTGGTTTACCGTCTTTATCAACGGCTGCATTTGGAGGGAGTGGTTTACCTTCACGCTTTAATTGTTGAACGCGTCCCATTGCGATAACCGAAGTAGCCCAGTCGATTACGATTGGGAAACCAACAGCATCGGTTGTTGGGAAGCCCCAGCTATGAGGGTTTGTTCCTAGTGTAGGAAACTTGCCGCCAAAAGGTACAACCTCAGCGAGTGCAGCTGTACAATTGGTATAAGCGATGTAACCCTTTTTTGCTGCTTCCATCACATAGCCACCACCCCAGAGATAGTGGAAAGCATTGTCTACAGAAACGGTACCAACACCGTATTGGTCTGCTAATTTCATCGCAGCGTCCATAGCGCGGTAAGCAGTTGATTGGCCTAATTTTTTATTCGCATTCCAAACTTTAACCGCTGGGAAGCGTGTTGGTTTTTCTTCAATTGCAGCACCAGGTACACAACCTTTCGAACCGCTACCAAAAAGATGATCTAAGTGGAGCGCTTTAAGTCCATTGTGTGTACGGATTCCGTGACGGGAAGCTTGTGCACAGAAGCGTGCACCTTCAGCTGCTTCATCAGCTAAGTAACCACGTTTGCGGTAGGCAGCTTCGATGAGGCTGTTATGAAGTGATTCTGGAACTACATTAAAGGATTCTGGCATGGTAAGATAAAGTTAGACTTATTTGAGGTTAGCTTGAGCGTGAGGAGCTTTACCTGCTAAGAATAATGTTAGGTTTTCTACAGCACAGGTTGCTTGACGTTGTACGGATTCGTACGTGCGTGAACCGATATGTGGAGTGATGATACAATTTGTTAAACCTAAGAGTGGGTGATTCTTCTGAGGTGGCTCTTCATCTAATACGTCAGTGCAGTAAGCAAAGAGTGGGTTGGCTTTAAGTACTTCCACCATAGCTGCTGTTTCAACGAGTTCACCGCGTGCACAATTTACAATGATCGCTTCTTTCTTCATGAGCTTGAGCGAGTCTTTGTTGATCATGTGACGGGTTTCATCACTGAGGTTTGTGTGAAGAGAAATAACGTCTGCTATTTTGAAAATTTCTTTCAAATCTGTATAACGCTTAACACCGAGTTCTGTTGTTAAGGTTTCTGGCCAGTAAATATCATAGCCAACTACGTTCATACCGAAAGCTTTAGCGCGAATTGCGACTTCTTTACCGATACGACCAAGTCCGATGATAGCGATTGTCTTACCTGCGATTTCGTGACCGGTGAGACGTTTCCATTCACCTTTAGCAACAGCATTAGCCGAAGCAATGAGGTGACGTACGGATGCGAGCATTAACGTGAACGTGTGTTCTGCTACGGTCGTGTGATTAACGCCAGGAGTAAAAAGAACTGGAATTTTGTATTCAGTAGCACACTTAACATCGATTTTATCTAAACCGATTCCGTACTTGCTGATTACTTTTAAGCGAGGAAGTGACTTTTCGATAACCGCACGTGTGATTGCGTCATCGCCGCAAAGGAATGCGTCGAATTGGCCAGCAAGTTCTAACATTTTTGATTCAGGGAGTGGTCCGCGTTCGCGTACAACTTCAACGCCTGATTTTTGGAGAAGTTCGTGATGAACTCCTGGTGTATCTTGAAAGGAAGTGGTGGTGAGAAGAACACGTGTCATGGGAGGTTTTATTCAACTGTTTTAAGGTGCTTTTGAAAAGTATATTTATACCTGTTTTCTGGACAGTATAGTTCCTCTGGCGGTTGTAAAAAAAACAAAAAGCCGATCCTGGTATAAAATTACCTAAGTTAAGTTGACTAAAGAGGTTGGAATTATGCCTATTTTTGGCTTACTTTATTCGGATATATGAAACGCCACTTAGCTGCTACGCGTGCACTAACGAGACTCTTAGGTAAAAAGCTTGTGAAAACCGATGAGGATTCTCTGATCGCAGCTTCATTTGATGGCAGTAAATTAGCATTTAAGCCAGAGGCGGTCATCACTCCAAAGAAGACTGAGGATATTAGTAAGGCTCTTAAATTAGCTAATAAATACAGGGTGCCTTTTACTGTTCGTGGTAGAGGTACTTCGCTTACGGGGTCCGCATCTCCGGTGCGTGGTGGTTGGGTTTTAGATATGCTTTCGTGGAATTCGATTTCAATCGATTCTGATGTAGGATTAGCAAAGGTTGGACCGGGTACAAATGTAGCTGAAATTCACCGCCAAGCCGAAGCCTTGGGATGGTTTTATCCGCCTGATCCTGCCTCTAAAGAATATTGCACAATCGGTGGTAATATAGCCTGTAACGCAGGAGGAATGCGCGGAGGAAAATACGGAGTTACGAGGGACTTTGTGTTATCACTGAAAGGGTTTTTACCGACGGGGGAATATGTCGAGTGGGGAACCCCAACACGCAAATATTCAGCTGGTTTTAATTTAAGAGATTTGTGGATAGGTTCAGAGGGAATGCTAGGTGTTATTACGGAAGCAACGCTTCGTCTCGTACCAAAACCAGAAGCGACTTGGACCCTACTCTTGTCGTATAAAAATGAAGTAGGTGCTTTTGAAGCAGTGCAGGATTTATTTGCTTCACGTCTTCAGCCCTCCATTTGTGAATTTTTGGATCGCTACTCGGTTATGTGTGCTGAGCGAGCAACGGGTAAGACTGTGTTTAAGGGGCAATCAGGCAGACCAGTCGTGCTTCTTGAATTTGCAGGCTCAGGTGCGGAACTCAAAGGGCTTAAGTCCCGGGTTTTGGCTTGGGCTAAAAAGCATGCCCTCGCATACCGAGTAGCTGAATCTGAACAAGAAGTTGAGGAATTATGGAAAGTTAGACGTAAGTGTTCAGGTGCGATGTTCGAACTTGGGGATGCAAAACTAAATGAGGATATCGTGGTGCCTATGAGACAGTATGGCGCATTTATATTGTTTCTTGATAAACTCAGAAAGACATCGAAATTATCTATCCCTACCTTTGGGCACCTAGGGGATGGTAACTTGCATGTTAACATCATGTACCATTCTGCTATAAAAGCTGAATGTAAGGCAGCAGAAAAAGCTGTTAACTCATTGATGAACAAGGTTGTACAACTCGGAGGTGCTATCTCTGGTGAACACGGTATTGGTCTCGCTAAAACACCCTTTTTAAGGATTCAACACCGCAAGGCTCAGGTGCAAGCCATGTGGAATATTAAGAAAGCATTAGACCCTCAGTTGATCCTAAATCCGGGCAAAATGTTTGATATTTTTGAGGTGTGGAAACACAAGAAATTGGCGATTAAATTACCCTGGGATCATAAGTGATATAAGTTATTAATTATTAAATAATTAATCAGTTTTTGGTGAACTGTTCAGTAGGGGTTATTTAAACCCGCATCGACAAGTACTGCTAGCCTTGACAAGGCTTGCTCGCGTTGGGTAGTTTATACAACTCAATCAAACTCACTTAATTTAAGAAGTGGGCCCTTCGGCCCGCTTTTTTTTTCCACTTTTTTAACACATCACCCATGAGCAGCGAAATACTTTCCGTTCTCGAATATATGGAGAAAGAAAAGGGCATTCCACGTGTCGACATGATCGCCACGATTACGAATGCACTCAAAACTGCCGCCCAAAAGGGTGTAAGTTCAGGCCAAGAGCTTAAGATTGAGATCAATCCTAAGAACGGCCAACTCCATGCATGGTGTATCCTTAAGGTTGTTGATTCAGTCAGCAATCCTCGCATGGAAATCCATGTTGAAAAAGCACAAGCACTTAAGCCAGGTGCTGTGATTGGTGATATTATCGAAAAAGAAATCGATCCATCCTCCTTAGGTCGTATTGCTGCTCAAACAGCTCGCCAAGCAGTGATGCAACGTCTTCGTCAGTTTGAAAAAGATCGTATCTATGATGATTTCAAAGATCAGATCGGTAACATTGTAACAGGCACCGTTCGTCGCCGTGAACGCAATGATATCTACATCGATTTAGGTAAAGCTGAAGCGGTCATGCCTGGTAAAGAGCAGATGCCTGGTGAAGAATTTCAACCAGGTGATCGTATTCGTACGCTACTGTTAGAAATCGAAAGTACGCCACGCGGACCAGAAATTATTTTAAGCCGCGCTTCTCCAAAATTTGTACGCCGTTTATTTGAGTTAGAAGTAACTGAAATTGCAGACGGTACAGTAAAGATTGAAGCATTTGCTCGTGAACCAGGTTACCGCACAAAGATTGCAGTAACGAGTGCAGATCCAAAAGTTGATCCAGTAGGAGCTTGCGTTGGATCTCGTGGTGCACGTGTTAAAACGATCGTTCGTGAATTAGCCGGTGAAAAGATTGATATCATCAAGTACTTTGCTGATCCACGTGAAATGGTCATCGAAGCATTAAAGCCTGCGGTTCCTCGTGATATTACGCTCGATGAAAAAAATCACCGTATCTTGCTAAAAGTAGCAACGGATGATCTTGCAGTAGCGATTGGCCGTAAGGGTCAGAACGCTCGTCTGACATCCCGCTTACTTGGTTGGAGATTAGACATCGAAGAATTTAAAGCAGCAGGTGATGATCCACGCGGTAACGCTGTTTCACTGCTTGTTAAAGCTTTCGAACTTGATCCGATTATTGCGGGTCGTCTTGTCGACATGGGAATTAATTCTCCTGCCGCATTCGAAGGTGTTGCTGCCGAAGACTTAGTCGGAGGCGGTTTCACAGAAACAGAGGCACAAGAAATTATTGTACGTGTAACACCGTAATTTCTCTTAAACGTAAATTTAAACACACCACTGATTAAAATATAAATGAGTATCCGTATCCACGAGCTAGCTAAGCGCCACAACATGGAGGGCAAGGACATGTTGGCATTGCTCAAAGAACGTGGCTATGTCTCAGCTGATACGAAGTCAGTTTCTAGCACGGTCAGTAAGATTTACGAAGAAGAGGTAGAAAAAGAATTTGCTCAGAAGGCGAAAGAAAAAGCTGAGAAAGAGGCGAAAGAAAATCCACCAAAGCCAGTAGAAGAAGCTCCAATTTCGAAGCCTCGTATGCCAGCTGGTGCTTTTGTTAAGTCAGCTCAAGATATCGTACGCGAAAAGGAAGCTATTGCTGCAGCAAAGGCCGCAGAGAAAGCTGCAGCAGCTGTAGAAAAAGCACCAGTAGCACCAATTAACGCTCCTGCTGTAAAAGTACCTGCAACTACTTCAGTAGTTAAAGCACCTCCAGCTCCTGTGGCTCCTCTTAGTGTGCCACCAGTAAAAGCTGCTCCTCCGCTTCCTCCAGTAGTTGAAGCTCCAGTACGCGCTGCTTCGCCAAAACCACTTCCAGTAATTCCAGTAACAAAGGCACCGGTTAAAGCACCCGTATCTGCTCCAGAGCCTGTCAGTCAGCCAGCAAAAATTGCTATTCCAACGGTTTTACCTAAACCCGTTGAAACACCAAAAGCTCCTGTAGACGCTTCGATTTCGGCTCCACCGTCCTTACCAACTGCTAAGATCCCTTCGGTTGCTCCTAAGACTTTTACACCTCCAGCTGCTCCTGCTTCCGTTGGTGCTGCTACCGTTACTGTTTCGGGTGACGTGAAGATGATTCACTTCAAGCCTCCAGTGATTGTTCGTGATTTCGCAACAGTTCTAGGGCTTCGTCCGTTCCAATTAATTTCGGAACTGATGCAGATGGGTATTTTCGCATCCATTACACAGTCTTTAGATGAAAATGTAGCTTCTAAGGTTGCAGAAAAACACGGCTTCTTACTCGAAGTTAAGCACCGTGGTGATGCTACATCACAGCAACAAGCACAGAAGGACCGCGAAACAAAGAAAAAGCCAGTCCAAGAGGATGAGGCAAAGAATTTAGAACCACGTCCACCAGTTGTCTGTATCTTAGGTCACGTTGACCATGGTAAGACGTCACTTTTAGACGCAATTCGCAAAGCAGACGTTGCTGCTGGTGAAGCGGGTGGAATTACCCAGCACATTGGTGCTTATCAAATCGAATTTAATAATCGCAAGATTACGTTCCTCGATACTCCAGGTCACGCTGCCTTTACTAAGATGCGTGCTCGTGGTGCTTCGGTAACGGATATTGCTATTCTTGTCGTTGCTTCTGATGACGGTTTCATGCCTCAGACAGATGAAGCATTAGACCATATCAAAAATGCTAAAGTAACGCTCATTGTTGCTGTCAACAAGATGGACGTGAAGGGTGCAAATTTAGATCAGGTAAAAAATCAGATGCAGCAGCGCTCAATCGCTCCTGAAGACTGGGGTGGTGAAACAATCACGGTTCCTGTTTCAGCGATCAAGGGCACAGGTATCAATGAATTACTTGAAATGATTCTACTTCAAGCAGACGTGCTTGAACTTAAGGCTAATCCAAAAGCAGATGTGTCTGCTATCGTGATTGAGTCGCAAGTGGATGTAGGTCGTGGACCACTTGCTACCTTAATTGTACAACGTGGAACTCTCCGTGTTGGTGATGCTTTAGTCTCAGGTCCAAATTGGGCACGTGTTCGTGCTATGTTTGATGACCAAGGTAAAGCAATCAAAGAAGCGCCTCCAGGAACTCCAGTTCGTGTTATCGGTTGGTCAGGTACTCCAGAGAGTGGTGCTCTAGTAAAAGCTGTTAAGAATGCTCGTGAAGCTGAAAAGCTAGCGGAAGAAGAAGAACAGCGCTTAAAGAAAACCTCTGCCGTTAATAATCCAAGCCCAACAGACGTATCTGTTGAACAACTTTTTGCTAATATCGCAGCTACACAAGCTCGTGTATTAAAGCTCATCATTAAAACAGACGTATTCGGCTCTGCGGAAGCAGTACGTAATGTGCTTGATGGAATTAAATCTAATAAAGTAAGTCTCGAAATTGTATCTGCAGATGTCGGTCTTATTACTAAGAACGATGTATTAATGGCAGGAGCAGCTGGCTCTGTTATTGTTGGATTTAATACAAAATTAGAAAACGGTGTAACCTCCGTTGCTAAACATCACGGCGTACGTATAGAAACATATGATATCATCTATGAATTAGCTGATAAGGTACGTGAGATGATGGCTGACCTACTTGATCCTGACTTAAAGGAATTAAAGTTAGGTGCTGCTGAAGTACGTGCTACATTCCCATTAGCAAAAGGCTTTGTTGCTGGTTGCTTGGTTACAGAAGGTAAGATTACACGTAATGCAATGGCACGTTTACGCCGTGGTCGTGAAATCGTATACCAAGGCAAAGTCGGAACACTTAAGCGCTTCAAGGATGATGCTAACGAAGTTAGAGCAGGACTTGAATGCGGTATCAAACTCGACGAATTTAATGGTTATAAAGTCGGCGATGTTATCGAGTGTTATGAAGTTCAAAAGGTTAGAGCTTCGCTCTAATTCATGAAGAACATAACCACTTTTTAACTGGTTGATATTATGTCAAACCGTACGGTTCGCATCAATGAGCTCCTTCAACGTGAGCTAAGTGATATTTTAAGAAAAAAATATCAAGCGGAGTCCGTTGCTATGACGATTACGGAAGTACGCGTTGCACCTGATTTAAGAGATGCAATCGTCTTTGTATCAATTGTTGGAGATGAAACCTATGCAGAGGAACGTCTGCGTTGGTTAAGAAAACAGGCCTTTGATATTCGTGAAGAGATTAGTAGAAGAATCGTTCTTAAATTTCTTCCGAAGTTTGATTACCGCTTAGATTTATCGGTAGATCGTGGAGTAAGACTACTTAGCATTTTAGATGAGATTGATAGAGAAGACGCTAAACGTCACGCATCGGATAAGAAGGAGGATAAGTCGTGAGCGAGGTTTTCTATCCTGAATTTAAAGAACTTTTTTCTAAGCTAATAAAATCCCTCACAGGTAAGCATGTTGCTGTTGTGGGGCATGCTAGACCAGATGGTGATTGCATCGGATCACAGGTAGCACTCGCTCGAGTTTTAAGATCTGTTGGAATTAATGCGGTATGTGTAAACGCAGATCCAATTCCTCGTCGTTTACAGTATTTAACGAAGGAAGAAACTTTTTTAAATCTAGAGGATATACTAAAGCAGAAGGTATCCTATACGGTTATATTTGTAGATTGTGCTGATCATGCGCGTGTTGGTGAGCGTTTGAAAGCTCAGTTCCCACATGTGGAAGCGTGTATCGATCACCACATGTCCAATCGCAGTTATGCTACGGTTAATATTGTGGATAGTCATTCTGCTGCGACCTGCGAAATCTTAGCAGGAATGTTTTTTGATTTAGGATTAGCGGTAGATGCAATTACAGCTCAGGCTCTGTTTACAGGTATCCTTACCGATACGGGTCAATTTAGATTTAACTCAACCTCACGCCGCTGCTTTGTATTATCCGGTGAATTGGTTGCACGCGGAGCATCTCCTGTTCAAGCGGGCTACGAACTCTTTTCAAGAGAGTCCTTAGGTAAAATGAATTTACTCAAGAGATTTCTTAATTCTCTAGAGATGCACTGCTCAGGGAAAGTATGTATTGGTGTTTTGCCAGTCGGTATCTTTCAAGAGACATCAACATCTGCTGAAGATACAGAGGGCTTGGTGGACTACGCTCGTTGTATAGACGGGGTACTAGTGGGTGTCTTAGTTGAAGAGAGGTTGGGAGGAGGAAGAAAAGCAAGTTTGCGCTCCGATGATCCACGTTACCGTTTGGATTTAGTTGCAGCTCAATTTAATGGCGGTGGCCATGCTTGTGCAGCTGGGCTTAACTTACCTGCTGAAGAGGCCCAAAATTTTATCAAGCGCTTGGTAGAAGCGTTAGCTATTCGTATTGACGAAGTAGAAAAGCAAAAAAAGAACATCCCTTAAGTTTTATGCTTATTCCTCAAAAAGAACTTGATGGAGTACTCCTTGTGGACAAACCACGTGATCATACCTCACATGATGTTGTTGCACGTCTTCGTGGTAAACTTCGCACAAAACGCATTGGTCATGCAGGAACGCTAGATCCTATGGCCACAGGCCTCTTGGTTGTCTTGATTGGTAAATCAACACGTCTGTCTCAGTATTTAATGGGTGTCGATAAAGAGTATGAAGGTACAATCGAACTAGGTAAGGTTACAGACTCTCAAGATTTAGATGGTCAAGTGATGGAGACACGTCCTGTGCCTCAATTCACGGAAGATCAAATTAAGCAGGCAATGAAGACTTTCTTGGGGGATCAGTATCAAACGCCTCCGATGTATTCAGCTATCAAAATAGATGGAGTACCACTTTATAAGATGGCTCGCAAGGGTGAAGAAGTAGCACGTGAACCGCGTTTTATTCGTGTGGTCAGTTGGGATATGTTAAAATTCACTACACCGCATATTGATTTTAGAGTTCGTTGTACTAAGGGCACATATGTAAGAACATTAGCTCACGACTTAGGGCAAAAGCTGGGTTGCGGAGCCTGTTTATCAGCTCTTCGCAGAACGGGATCTGGCACTCTAAAAATCGCTCAAGCTTTAACCTTGGAAGAGATAGAGAGCCTATCCATTCCAGAGATTGAAAAGAGGCTCGTGCCAGCTCATGTAGCTGCACCTTCTCAATTAATCGCGTGAAATCATGCTATCGTTTGACTCCATAGATAGTTTTTCTCTTAAGGAGAGACCACTCTTTGTTGCGATAGGTATTTTTGACAGCGTACATCTAGGACATAGAGAAGTAATTAAGACGGCATGTCTTGAAGCTAAGCAGGTAAATGGTCTTGTTGTTGTACTAACCTTTAGACCACATCCGAGTCGTTTATTTAGACCTACTGCGCCAACGCTCATGATGCAAAGTGTGGCGACACAAGCACAGTTACTTTCGCAGATTCGTGTAGATGCTGTCGTTGTACATCCATTCTCTCTCGAGTTTGCTCACATTGAAGCGAAAGATTTTCTTCCTTGGCTTAAAGCAAAGTGGAAAAATTTATCAGGCGTTTTTGTGGGTGAAACGTGGCGCTTTGGAACGGGTAGATCTGGAGGTGTTGATTTACTCAAAGCTTCAGCAAAAGAATTGGGCATTCGTGTAAGTGCAATTCCCTCTGTCATGATTGGCGGAGCACCGGTTAATTCTACGCGTATTCGTAGTCTTTTGCAGTCAGGGGAAATTGGAGCTACTCAACCGCTCCTAGGCTATCATTATTTTTCCGTAGGTAAGGTTGAGTCAGGTAAAAAGTTGGGTCGGACAATTGGATTCCCTACGTTGAATAAACTCTACGATCCTGAACTAAGACCAAGGCTTGGTGTTTATGCGGTAAGAGTCTCTGCCAAGGGTGTAACACTCCCAGGAGTTGCTAATTATGGACTTAGACCAACGGTAGAAAAAACAACGGATCCTAAATTAGAAACGCACATTTTAGGTAATCAACCCTGTCCGTTTGATTATGGTGATACGATCACTGTCGAGTGGATCGAATTTTTAAGACCTGAAATGAAGTTTAATTCCTTAGATGAACTTAAGCTTCAGATCGCAAAAGACGTTGACTCAGCACGAGGAGTGTTCGGCATAATAGGGTAAATGATTACCCCTATTCTTGGCATTGATCTTGGTGGAACTAAAATTGAAGGTGCTTTTATAGATCCATCCAGACCTGAGAAGGCACTGGCTCGTCTAAGACTCCCAACAGAGTCTGTTAAGGGTTATGATCATGTCCTTTCACAGATCGTTTGCGTTGTTGAAGCTTTAGAGAAGGAGTCAGGTTTAAAGCGTCCTTCTAAAATTGGCATTGGAACTCCAGGAGCAATAGAGCCATCAACGGGATTATTAAAAAATTCAAATACGCTGTGTCTAAACAAACAACCGATCAAAAAAGATCTCGAGCGGTTATTAGGTACACAAGTTGAGATTGCCAATGATGCTAACTGTTTTGCTCTCGCAGAAGCCGTTTTCGGTGCAGCTAAGGGACAAAAAAATGTGGTAGGACTTATTCTTGGTACAGGCGTAGGTGGCGGTGTTGTTATAGATGGGAAAGTAATCAATGGCTTGCATGGAATCGCGGGTGAGTGGGGGCATAATCCGATGAATGGAGAAACCACACTTTGTTACTGCGGTCACCGTGGATGTGTTGAAGGAGTATTCAGTGGACCTGCCTTAGAGCGTTTTTATCACGAGCAATCAGGGAAAGTCGCACGGCTTCCAGAAATTGTTAAATTAGCCGCAGAAGGAGATGCTAAAGCTATAGCTACCTTAGATAGACTTGTAATAAAGTTTGGTGAAGCAATTGCGGTCATAATTAATATACTTGATCCGGATGCTGTCGTCATAGGTGGCGGTGTAGGAAATATAGATTTACTCTATACACCTAGAGCTAGGGCAGAGGTGCTCTCTCATGTGTTTAATCCAGAAGTTCGTACGCAATTTTTAAAACCAACACTTGGTGATAGTGCAGGAGTTTTTGGTGCAGCATCACTTACTCTGTAAGGTGTAAAGAGAGGATGTCTTAAAAAAGACTGATATTCGTTACCTTACTAATAGGTTAAAATATCAATAAAACGTATATTATATGTTGATTTTAGATAAAATTGATCCTAAATATCAATAAAACATATAAAATGAACTACTTAATTAAAGATGCACAACAGTTAGGACCTTTAATTAAAGCTTTTCGTAAAGATAGCGGGTTAACCCAACAACACGTAGGTCAAAAGTCAGATTTGAGGCAAAACGCAGTCTCTTTGATTGAATCAAATGCAGGAGCTTCCTCGGTGGAACGGCTCTTTAAACTACTACAAGCATTAGACCTAGAGGTGATGATTCGGAGGCGCGGAGAGCGCTGAGGTTAGTCTAATAATTACGTAATATGTTATTATTACGTAGCTTATGGTGCTCGGGACAGGACTCGAACCTGCACGCCTTACGGCACACGCACCTCAAGCGAGTGTGTCTACCAATTCCACCACCCGAGCAATAAGTTATGGAAGGTTTACTAAGAGAGAATGTGCCTAGGATGTCGAGCTTTGAGTCTAAGCCTTTTTTTGAGTATCTTTTAACTCGCAATCACATTGGTCCGGATAAACAACTAATCTCAACCCCATGAATAATACCCCGATTAAGCGTAGTGAGTTTATTTCCAGTGTTGGCGTGGCTGCGTTAGGACTTTTCGGAGCTCAGTCTGCATCTGCTCAAACGCTAAACAGTGAAAAGAAAAAACTTCTGCCTGCGAAGATGTATGTGGGGCATCAGCATGATCACTCTGCTGCTACTTTAAAAGTGTTAGCTGCACTCGGGGTTAAGAATATCTGCAGCGGCTTGCCTGCAAGACGTATGGGAGCTGAGTGGTCGGTGGATGGACTTGTTCGACTAAGAAGACATGTAGAGTCATTTGGAATAAAGTTAGACGCAGTGCCTCTTCCTATTTCTTCAAGCCCCGTAGCAAAGGCAGAATATCCTGAAATATTTTTAGATAAAGGTGCAGCCAGAGATAAAGCGATAGATGAAATTTGTGAAATGATTCGTAATGCTGGGAAAGCAGGTATTCCCATGTTGAAATATAATTTTACGTATCTGGGAGTAGTGCGCACAGGCAAAGTAAAAGGCCGTGGAGGTGCGATTGATCCTAATTTCGATTTTTCGAAAATTAAGCCGAGTGCTGCAGCTACCATTGCTGGACAAATTAGTGCTGAAGAAAACTGGTCGAGAATCGAATATTTTCTAAGTCGTGTAGTACCTGTTGCTACAGAGAATAAAGTAAAGTTGGCACTCCATCCTAATGATCCTGGTCTATTACAAGATAGGCCTTATCTAGGGATTTATGCCGTACTAAGTTCTGTGGAAGGCTTGAAACGCTTCGTTGATACCCATGCAAGTCCTTATCATGGACTTAATTTTTGTCAGGGTACGATTTGCGAAATGCTTAAAAATCCGAACGAAGAAATTTTAGATATCATTCGTTATTTTGGAGTGCGTAAGAAAATATTTAACGTTCATTTTAGAAATATCAAAGGAGGGTTTTTAAACTTCCAGGAATGTTTTCCTGATGAGGGTGATGTAAATATGGTGGCAGCACTCAAAGCCTATCAAGAAGTGGGGTATGATGGCATGATTATGCCTGATCATGTCCCTCAGATTGAGGGAGATGAAGATAAGCTCCGTGCGTTCTCGTTTTGCTTCGGCTACATTCAAGCTCTGCTTCAAGTTATGAAGCAGGAAGCTTAGAATTCGATTCCAAGTTGTGCTTTCACACCTGCCTCAAACGGGTGTTTGATATCTTTCATTTCTGTAACTAAATCAGCCACTTCAATCAGTGGTTTTGGCGCATCTCTTCCTGTAATGACAACATGCACTCCAGGGGATCTTTTTTGGAGTGCTTCTATTACTTCCTCTACCGGTAAATACTGATGGGCTAGGGCAATATTTAATTCATCAAGAATAAGTAATCTAACAGATCCATGACTTAAATAATCACACGCTAGGGCCCAGCCTTCTCTGCACCTGGCTACATCTTGAGCGCGATTTTGAGTATCCCACGTAAAACCATCTCCTACTTTGTGCCATTTAAGTCGTGGGGAGCTTAAGAGTTTTTCAATGGCATGATCTCCAGATTTGATAAATTGAATAACAGCGCATGGCTGGTTGTGTCCTAGCATTCGAGCGAGCATACCGAAGGCTGCGGTACTCTTTCCTTTTCCATCGCCGGTATGTACAATGAGTAGGTCTTTCTTATCTTTTGCTGCGTTAATTTTCGCATGCATTTGCTTTTGCAACTCCTGCATTTGTCTACGGTGTTCTTCTTCAGATATAGGTGAGGTAGACATGAGCGAGTGGTAACCTTAAAGCTGCCTTTTTAAGTAAAAACAACCGTTTCTTTCTACGCTAATTTACTGCTAAATGGTGGACCCTACTGGACTCGAACCAGCGACCTTTTCCATGTCAAGGAAACGCTCTAACCAACTGAGCTAAGGGTCCAAAATAGTCAGAAGGTAGATCAAAAGGATCGAAAGCCCTAGGGGCAAGGGAAAATACACATTCCTTTAAGAGCAATTTTTGCGCTCTTTATTGGGCTTTTTCTAGGCTAACTGCTTTATAAGGATGATGATCAAGAAGGTTTGAATACCAGCCCTTAACGGAAGTGTGCAGTAAAAAGACGTGGGTATAAAAATAAATAGGAATGAGTGGAGGTTCTCTCAGTAAAATTTCTTCGGCATGAGCCAATAGAGCGTTTCTTTCGGGTGAATCTGGTTTTTGAGCTGCAGTAAAAAGGGCGGCGTCAAAATCGGCATTCGACCATCCAGTAAAATTATTGGTGCTAGTCGATAACCACAAATTGAGAAAACTGGTTGGGTCTTCATAATCTGCAATCCACACAGAAACTAAAATTTGGTAGTTACCGGTCCTACGATCAGATAAAGCTGATTTAACATCTTCATTAACAAGACGGGCATCTATGCCTAATTCTGACTTCCACATACCTTGAATGGTTTCAGCAATGATGCGTTTGGAGAATGTATCATCAAATAAGATGTCAAAACTAGGTAGCCCTTTTCCATCTGGATATCCTGCTTCACTGAGTAAGCGTTTTGCTTCAGCGATATTGGTAGCAAGATTTTGAGGTGGTGTGTAACTACCTATACCTAAGGGAGTGAAGGATCCTGCTGGGGTTTGTCCGCCTCGTAATATTTTATCTACAATTTTTTTACGATCTACGGCAAGTGCCAGTGCTTTTCTGATACGAGGATCATTTAAGTAAGGACGCTTTGTATTAATGCGGTAAAAAGAAGTGCCTAAATAAGCGTCAGTTCTTAAATAAGGACTGCCTTTGTATGCATCTATTCTGCCAGCTGCGATAGTATCCGTTACGTGAAGTTGTCCTGATCTAAATGCTCTTTCTTGGGCGTCAGCACTATCGAGAGGGTAGAATCGAATTTCATTTAATTTAACGGAAGCATTGTCCCAGTAAGTTTGAGATTTCGTAGCGACAATAATGCGATTGGGAGCCCAAGATTTAAGTGTAAAAGCACCGTTACCGATAAAATTTTCTGGTTTCGTCCAGCTGTTATTTCGAGCGATAGATAATTGTGCTACTTGAGGAACAGGAAACCAAGCCCAGTGATTAAGTAGGGATAGAAAGTATGGGGTTGGCCGCTCGAGTGTAACCTTTAATATATGAGGATCGGTTGCTTCTACACCTACTTTTTTGAAATCATGACTCAGGCCTTTATGATAAGCTTCTGCACCTTGTAATACATAAAGTAAATTTGCGTTTTCTGCTCCAAGCTCGGGCGTAAGAATTCTTTTCCAAGAATTAACAAAATCGTCAGCAGTAATTGCTTTGCCATCAGACCAGCGAGCATCAGGCCTTATGAAAAAGGTATAAGTTTTTAGATCGGGTGAGACCTTCCAGTTTGAAGCAACTCCGGGGACAGGATGTAGATCTTTAGGATCTTCACTGACTAAGCCTTCGAATAAAGCGTTAATTACTTCTTCTTCAGTGGTGCCGGTTGCTAATTGAGGATCTAAGGTTGTTACTTCGTAACCTAGACCTGCAAGTAGTACTTGGCTTTTTGTTGCACGCTCTACAGGAGTTTCCCGTTTAAAGCAGCTGGTTAAGCAGACTAAAAGTAGACACGATAAACTTAACTTCAAAGCGCGTAAGTACATATTATACGCGCTCAATAAGAGCGACTGCATGTGCAGCAATTGCTAATCCACGACCGATTTCATCGGTTTTTTCGTGCGTTGTTGCTTTGATACCAATCAAGCTTGGAGTGAGTCCCGTAGACTCTGCCAATACTTTTTTCATCGCTGGAATATGGCTTAAAATTTTTGGTTTCTCTGCAATTAAAGTAGAGTCGATATTAACAATACTAAATCCTGCCTTTTTTACTTCTGTTACTACTTTACTCAGTAGAATCTGAGAATTGATACCTTTGTATGCAGGATCTGAAGGTGGAAAAAAGTGTCCAATGTCAGGAAGTCCGGCTGCACCAAGTATTGCGTCGCAGATAGCGTGGGTTAAGCAGTCGGCGTCACTGTGTCCTTCAAGTCCGAAGTCTGCTTCAAAACGTACTCCACCTAGAACAAGCGCTCTACCTGCTGCTGTTCTATGGATGTCATAGCCATGACCGATTCGTAAATTGGACATATGATTTATAAAAGCAGATTAGCGGTTAGTAATAAGAAATTCGATGTACGCTAAGTCCGAAGGTTTAGTTAACTTTGGATTCGGGAATTCGTTTTCTAAGATTGCGACAGGATGACCGATGGCGTCTAAAGCTGCGGTATCATCCGTTACAGTCTTTTTCTTGGATGCTATTTTAGCATAACCTTTAACAATTAATTTTCGCGAAAACACTTGAGGTGTTTCCATAGCCCAAAGTTTGCTTCGGTCGATCGTTTTTAAACGCGCTAATTTTGATCCTTTAGGAATGTGTTTTTCTTTAATCGTATCAGTAACACGGTGCGCAAGTACTACTGCCTTACATTTTCTTACGACCGCATGAAGTTGTTTGATTGTTTCAACTTGGATGAGTGGTCTCGCGCAGTCATGGATAAAAACGTAATCAATGTCGGGAGGTAGAACACTCAAGGCGTTCATGACGGAATCTTGTCTTTCTTTACCACCATGCACTAAGAGTGAAGGGGTAGGCGCATAGGCGGAGAGCTCTAACATTTGGCGCTGGTCGCGGTAAACAACGACATATAGATCAGCGACACCGCTCTTTAGAAATGCCTTAGCAGAGTGGGCAAATAAGGGACTTCCGGCGAGATGGGTTAATATTTTATCTTCAACAACTCCTTGCATGCGTTTGCCACTGCCTGCTGCAAGAAGGATAACTGCGGTACGACTCATAACTCAGGTTAACTAAGCTCTTGGCGAATCGCAAGCGCGGCGCTAGCAGGGTCTTTAGCTTGTAAGATAGGTCTACCGACAACGATATAGCTTGATCCAGCTTCGGAAGCTAGGCGTGGAGTCATGACTCGTTTTTGATCATCACCACCACTTTCACCTGATGGACGTATGCCAGGTGTCACGAGTTTAATATCGTGAGGAAGGCAGCTTCTTAGAAGGGTAACTTCATGGGGAGAACATACCAAACCCTTAAGGCCTGCACTGGATGCAAGTAGACCTAAACGTTTCACTTGGGATGTAATGTCCGGTCCTGCCCCTATCTCACTCAAAGCCGCTGAATCCATTGATGTGAGAACGGTAACACCGAGTAAGAGCAAATCAGGGCGTGCTGCTTTATGGGCAGCTTGCATCATCGCTTTTCCTCCTGAGGTATGCAGGGTTAGCATACCAATCGGTAGTGGACTCAGAGATTCAACGGCCTTTTCAACGGTGTTCGGGATATCGTGTAACTTTAAATCGAGAAATATATTATATCCCAAGTCAGCGACTTGCTTAACATAGTCTGGGCCATATGCCGTAAACATTTGTAGGCCGATTTTAATCCAACTTACCTTTCCTTGGAGTTGGGTAAGAATGGGACGAGCCGCCTCCTTGGTAGGTACATCTAATGCTAATATGAGTTCGCAAGCCATGGTTGAAATTCTGTAGAGTTACTATCTCATGGGAAATGTGCCTTTAAGGGAAGTTTTTCTTGCTTCCTTTAAGGCTAAATTCTCACGAAGTTAATCGTATGTCATCCGTTCAGGTAACATCTCTTGCTAAGTTAAACCTACTACTTGCCATTACAGGTAAGCGTGAGGATGGTTACCATAATCTCATGTCGGTAGTCAGCCAAGTGAGCCTAGCGGATGAGATCTCGGTTACGTTAACACCTAAAGCATTTTCTCTCAGTTGTAATGTAGGAGAGGTGCCTGTTGATGAAAGTAACCTGATCCTTAAAGCGGCTGTACTTTTCAAGCAATTAACGGGCTATACTGGGGGTGCCCATTTTGACCTTAAAAAAGAAATTCCTATGGGGGCTGGTTTAGGAGGAGGTAGCAGTAATGCTGTTGCTGCCATCAGGGCACTTGAAGCACTTACGGGTATCAAAATAGATGTAACACAACTGCAACAGAAGGTTGCGACGATAGGCTCAGATTGCCCGCTTTTTCTGTCTCAAAAGGCCTGCATGATGCAAGGCAGGGGAGAACGAATTCAGGTTCTGCCTGATTCGGTTCAGGCAAGAATTAAGGGGAAGAGGGTGGTTATTTATAAACCAGATTTCGGTATTTCTACCGCGTGGGCTTATAAGCGTATGACAGAATTAACAGACGCTTATCTCCCTGCAGATAAGGCAGAGGCGCTCGTAAAGGTTTGGATAGATAACCCGGCTGCACCACTCGAGGACCTCCTCTATAATAACATGCAGAAGCCTGCCTTTTTAAAATTTCCAAGTTTGGTAGTTGTGGCAGAAAACCTACATAAAAACTATGGTCTTAAGGTGCTCATGAGCGGGAGTGGAAGTGCCTGTTTTGCTCTCTTGCCAGATAAAGATGGTCCGTCAGATGCTGAGCTAAGTAATACTATTCGAGGTCTACTTGGGGACAGTACATTTGTCCGCATCGCTACGCTTGTTGGCTAATCCTGATTAGTCTAATACGTTAAAAGTATTAATTTCTATTCAGCTACTTAAATATCGATATTGACCCCAAGCTTGTCTATAGAGTTAGTCAGATAAGCTCTTATTTAGGTAACCTATGCCTAAGTTAAAGTTACACCAACATGCCTAACGAAACCCGTGTTCAAAACGAACTAACGGTGCAGGGAATTGCTGCATCGCCGGGCATCGCATTTGGACAGGTTTTTGTTTATCTGCAAAATGATGTAACGGTACCTAGTTATCAGATACCCCCTGAAAAAAGTATCGATGAAATAGCACGCTTTGACCAAGCCTTGCTTGTTACGCGCCAGCAAATTTCAAAAATTAAAAACGAAGTTGGTAAAAATTTAGGTGAAGATGAAGCGCTCATCTTTGATGCGCATCTGCTCGTTTTAGAAGACCAGGCGCTTATTTCTCAAACCATCAAAGAGTTTGAGACAACGAATGAAAATATTGAAAGTTGTTTTCACCGCGTTTCTCAAAGTTATATCAAAGCATTTTCAGAAATTGATGATGAGTATTTGCGAGAACGTGCAGGTGATATTCGCGATGTAGCGCAGCGCGTGTTACAAAATTTATTAGGACAATCTGAAAATGATTTAAGTCAGTTGGCGAATAAACGTATTGTTGTTGCTAATGACTTGTCGCCCTCGGGTAGTGCCTCGATTGATCGTAGTGGTGCTTTAGGTTTAGTTACGGATAAGGGTAGTATTACTAGTCACGCGGTTATCGTTGCTCGGTCCATGAAGCTACCTGCTGTTGTAGGTGTGCATGATTTAACATCGCGTGTTAAGACGGGTGATTGGATTGTTTTAGACGGCTATGAGGGTGTAATTATCCTACATCCTTCCGAGGAAACGTTAGTAAAATACGGTAAGGTACAAAAACAGAAACAATCATTCGAGGATCGCATGATTGAAGCGAATCGCCAGCCGGCGGTTACGCGTGATGGGGCCTCTGTTACGCTGATGGCTAACATAGAGAAGATTTCTGAAACAGAGCATGTAAAAGAATATTATGCTCAAGGGGTTGGTTTATTTAGAACTGAATACTTATATTTAAATTCATCACAGGTTCCTACCGAGCAGGAACAGTTTTTAGCTTACAAAGCTGTTGCTGAGGCATGTAACCCAAATCCAGTGATTATACGTACACTTGATTTAGGTGGTGATAAGCCTCTAGCAGCTATTCCAGAACTCGATAATAAAGAGGCGAATCCTTTTATGGGTTACCGCGCTATTCGGTTTTGTTTAGAGTCGCCGGATCTATTTAAAAATCAACTTCGTGCAATTTTGCGTGCGAGTGTACACGGCAAAATTCAGCTTATGTTCCCTATGATTAGTGGAGTGGAGCAGGTAAGGAAAGCACGCAGCTTAGTAAAAGAGTGTATTGCAGAATTAAAGAGTAAGGGTCACACCTATAACGATAAGATCGAAATTGGAGCGATGATCGAAATTCCTAGTGCTGCTGTGACAGCGGATTTAATCGCAAAGGAATGTGATTTTTTTAGTATCGGTACGAATGATTTAATTCAGTATTTAATTGCAGTGGACCGCGGGAATGACCGCGTAGCTTCCCTGTATGAGCCTTCGCATCCAGGAGTTGTTAGAACATTAAAACAGATTGTGGAGTCTGCTAATAAAGCGAAAATTCCAGTCAGTGTCTGTGGTGAATTAGCAGGTGATCCACTCTATACAGCCTTACTGATAGGACTTGGTATCGAGCGTCTTAGTATGACCTCAACATCCATTCCTCGGGTTAAGTATCTAATTCGTGCCATCAAGATGGCAGATGCAAAAGCTTTAGCTAAAAAAGTCTTAGAAAAAGATACGGCTGAAGAAGTGCATGCCTTATTGGATGCATTCTACGCGAATGCTGTGAAGCAAGACTGAGAGTAGGCTAAGGCTTAGCTTAGCCAGTTCTCTAAAGCGCGTTTGTCCGCTTTGAATGCCTCTACGATATCGTGACGATTGTTGAAAGGAATCGCTTCAAGCTTTCTGTGCTCTATATGAATGCACATAGGTAAAGTTCCGCCGTGAGTTGCTAGAACTTCATCAACGATTTTCTTTTTAACATTTCCTTGTCCTAACGGTACGCCAATAGGGTTATCTCCAACCCATCTAAAATCTTTGAGACATAGTGCAGCAATACGTGGGGCTAGAAGCTTAATCGCATTAGGCCATGATAAACCTTGCTCTACCATCACATGGCGTGTGTCGAAAGCTATACCAAAATAACGCGGGTCGATATCGTCTAAAATAAGATCTAAGTCCCAACATGCACTACCAGCCATCTGAGGCATCGCATGGGTTTGGTATAATGCTTGAATTCCAATTTCTTTATTAGCTGCAGCAAATTCTTTGGCGATGATCTTAAAGTCGGCAATTTGAGATTTCAGTGAGCGTGTCCCTTGGTACATGAAACCACGGTGACGATATTGTTTAATTCCAAGTGCCTTAGCAGTTCTGAGTGCTTTTTCCCAATGAGGTTCATCAGCACGAACGGTGTCCATGGCGACAAATAGCATTTTTCTGTTTTTCTTAGCGAGAGCTTCCGCCATTTTCGGAAGTTCGTCTGGTGCATTCTCTGGCGAAATATGTCCTTTTTTGCGCAGGGTGAGCTCTATATCTAAACCAATTTCATCGCACGTTTGTGCCATTTGGTCATACGTGTATTTGAGCGGTCCACCATTGGCACCGTCAAAAAACCATTTTTCTAAGAAGGCTATCTCGTGCTTTGGTTTAGTGGATGCCGTTTGTGCTTTAAGTGCGCTAGGTAATACATACGAAGCAGCTGCACTCAGTCCTAATGTAGCTATAAAGTTCCGACGTGAAATATCTGAAGCAAGGGGTGTATTCATTGGGGTAAAATGAGACTGAGGGATAGACGTAACTCATGGCTCATGCGTTACTCTGTGAAGTATCATACTTTAGTATGAGTCTAATTAGCGAATCATAATTTGTAATTACGTAATATTATGAATTAGATACGAGAGATTAGTATACCCTTTATTTAAATTATGAAACGCAGATATCTCTTCGCGAGTTTAGTTTTAAGCCTCGTTAGTGTTGCACTAAACGCAGCCTCTATTCCGGATAAGCCAAATATTATTTATATTTTGGGAGATGACGTCGGAATCGGTGATATGCCAGTGTATGGTTCAGATAAGTATGCTACACCGAACATAGAAAAGATGGCGCATGAAGGCACTTTGTACACCCATGCTTATGCTGAGCCATTGTGCGGACCATCTCGTGCTACTATTTTGACTGGTCGTTATGTATTTAGGACTGGAGCTACGAATCAAGACTCTACGGGACTTTTTACTCCTCAAGATGAGATTATGATGCCACGCGTTTTAAAGCAGCGCGGCTACGTTACAGCATCTATTGGAAAATGGGGACAGTTGCCTTTAGGCCCAGATGAATTCGGATTTGATGATTATCTTAGGTTTACAGGAAGTGGAATTTACTGGAATACCCAAGCAAAAGGTAAGTTCTATGAGGATAATGGTAAAACCCTACCTTTGAGAGATCATGAGTATATGCCTGATGTCATGCATACTCATCTCGTGAAATTTTTAGAGAAGCATCAAAAAGATCCTTTCTATATTTATTACTCCATGGCCCACATTCATCAGGACATATTGCCTACGCCTGACAGTAAATCTAATAGCCAAGATTTGTATGCGGACAATATTGCCTACATGGATAAATTAATCGGTAAGTTGATTGCTGAATTAGAGCGTCTCGATTTACGAAAGAATACGCTACTTGTTTATTTTGGTGATAATGGAACAGCCACCTATTTTGCTGCGCATAATACAATCCATGGTAGACCTTTGTTAGGCTCTAAAGGATCTATGCTTGAGGGCGGTAGTCGCGTACCTCTCATAGTTAATTGGCCTGGTGTGACTCCTGCTGGTAAAGTTCTGGATGACTTAGTTGATTCGAGTGATTTCTTTCCGACCTTTGCAGAACTTGCTAAAGCACCTATGCCAGCGAATCGCATTATTGATGGTCATAGCTTTTTACCTCAAATATTAGGGGAGGTAGGTCATCCTAGAGATTATGTTTTTATTGAGTTGGCGCGTAATTGGTATGCTGCAGATGCACACTATAAGTTAACTCAGGATGGTAAGTTTTATGATTTAAGTGATGCTCCTTTCGCAGAAAAACTGATTCCTGCTGATACCAAAGATCCTCAAGCAATTGCAGCGAAAGAAAAACTTGCTGCTGTTCTCTCACGTTTAAATCCTGCAGCAGGGCATATGGATGACGGAGATGGTACAGGCCGTCATGCAAATAAGAAGATGAATAAGAGAGCTAAAAAAACTAACGAGTAATTTTTGTTTCTCGAGTTAAAGCTACATACGTGTATTAGTATGTGGCTATGAAACGGATCGCTTTACTTTTTAACGTTTTTAGTTTGGTTGTGTTTACTATGGCAAGTGGACTAAAGGCTGATACAACCAAATCGACCCCTAAGAATTACGGTATCGTTATTCATGGAGGTGCAGGTGTGATTTTGCGCTCCAATATGACGCCAGAGATGGAGGCGCAGTATACACATGCATTAACTGTAGCACGTGATACAGGATATGCTGTTTTGGAGCAGGGAGGAACTTCCCTTGATGCGGTAGTTGCAGCGATTAAAGTCTTAGAGGACGATCCACTCTTTAATGCAGGTAAGGGTGCAGTTCTTAATTCCGAAGGTTACTGTGAATTAGATTCGGCAATTATGAATGGTAAGACGCTTAGCGCAGGTGCAGTTGCTGGACTTAAGCATATTAAAAATCCAATCACTTTAGCTCGCGATGTAATGGATAAATCTGCTCATGTTTTTATGGTTGGAGAAGGAGCTGAAGCCTTTGCATCAAAGCTTGGATATTCTTTTGTAGATAATACTTATTTTCAAACTGACTTAAGAAAAAAGCAGCTGCTTCGTGCCAAGGAAATTGAAGTTGAAAAGAAAACAAGTTCTACCGCTACAGCCCATGAAAAAGCAGGGTTCGTAACTGTACCAGACGGTTATTTTATTAAAACATCTCATTATGGAACTGTAGGGTGTGTAGCCCTAGACAAGGCTGGTAATCTTGCTGCAGGTACATCTACAGGTGGAATGACTAACAAAAAATTTGGACGTGTAGGTGACTCACCGATTATTGGTGCAGGCACGTATGCAAATAATGCCACGTGTGCTGTAAGTGCTACAGGTTGGGGCGAGTATTTTATTCGTGTTGTGGTCGCACGAGATATTGCCGCTCAAATGGAATATAGAGGTACACCGGTAGCTGAAGCTGCTCAGAATTCATTAAATAAAGTTGCTCAGCTTGGAGGTGACGGTGGTCTTATCGCTATCGATCATGATGGCAACATTGCCATGCCATTTAACTCTCCAGGTATGTACCGCGGATTTAAAATGTCAGATGGGCGAAATGGAATCGCAATATTTGATAAGTAAGACTTAAGGTACTTCGTAGACTTCAATTAAAGTCGTTCCAGCGGTTCCTGTGGCACTGGTTGCTTGTGCAGTGTAAGAACCAGGTGCTAGAGTAATGAGTACTGCCGAATCTTTACTTGTTGTACTTAAATAAGGGAAAGCACCAACTGCATTCATAGCTGTTGAAATAGAGGTGTCTCCCATCCAACCCGAGTTTGTAGCAATTACCGTGCTACCAGAAAACACGCTAAGTTGTGGATCTGGCATCACGTTTTGTACACCGTAAGTAGTCAATGCTGGGCCGGATGCACGGATAAGTACTGTTTTTGAAGTAGAACCACTGATAACAAAACCTGCGGTTAGCATACCATTTGCAACCACTTGTTGGCGGCAGGATAGGTTTACTAGATGAGGTGATGTTGCGCTATAGGTTGAAGTGTTGTCGTATACTTCAGCAATGGCTTTACCTACACCGGTGCCATTACCTGCAACTTGCACGGTATAACTTCCTTGAGGCAGTACTTGTACTATGGCTGCATCTAAACTGGTTGTAGGAGTAAGTGCAAACGCACCGGTTTGTGCTTCGGCGTTATTTACTGCCGTGATATTTGCTGCGGTAGAACCCCAGTTATCGTTGTATGCAATACTGCTACTTCCTTGATAAAGTGTGAGCGTTGGATCGCTTAATACATTTTGAACTTGGAATGCGCTTAAAGCAGGACCAGCAGCGCGTATTAAGAGAGATTGTGTTCCTGTTGAGTTAGCGCCTCCGTTTACAAATCCAAGGGTCAGCATTTGATCTGCTGGTCCATCTAAAGTCAGAACCGATAGGTTTACTAAGCGGCCTGGGTTAGTTGTACTGATTAAGTTAAGTTGTGCTGCTGCTGTTGTGACAGATCCTACGGCATTTGTGATTAAGCAGGTATAGGTGCCACTATTCACCGCTGTCACTGCTTGGATCATTAATGTGGAGTTTGTTGCGCCTGATATGAGTGTACCATTTTTATACCACTGATAAGTTACTCCGCTTGGGGTTGTAACAGTAGTTGAAAAGACAACGGTACTGCCTGCTGTAACTGTTTGAGAGGACGGTTGTGTTATTATAGCTGGTGCGACTACATAGTTAAAACTGCCCTGTACTATATTACCGTTTGTATCACTCGCTGTTATCGTAATTGCAGTGGTGCCAACTACACCTGGAGTAATTGTTAGTTTTGAACCGCTGATAGTTGCGGAACCAACATTAGGGTTGCTTGAATTTACGCTCCATCCAATTACGGAAGTTGAGCTAGTTGTTGTAGGATATACGGGAATTTGAGTAATTGAATTTACGATAACCAAATTTGCTACAGTAAGACTACCTGAAGTGTTATAGTTGTATACAGGTAGATTAGGAAATTGTCCTCCGTTTACATTATAAACAGGAAGTGCTGCTATGGCATTTACAACATTCATGCCCGTTCCAAGTATCCGACCAAAAACAGTATAGCCACCACCGTTGGATGTATCGAGGGTTGTTGAATTATCTACGGTATTTATGTACCATGCACTTGTTGCACTATTTAAAACACTTGTTCTAGCTGCTGCTAAAGTGCCATATGCGTTAGGTAGATTATATTCTAAAACGACGGGAGCTTGCGTTGGTATTGCTGCTATAGAGCCTGAAACGATATCATAGCTACCACCTTGAACAACAAAACCTGGAACAGAACGGTCAATAAAGGAATTTGTGTAGCTACCTGCGTTCACGTAGCTAAGGAAATTATTTGCGTTGATAGGGGCTGCGCTTGTGTAAAGTTCAGCATTATATTTACCAAGAACGGTATTAAACTGAACCACTGGACCAGTAACTGTTGGGATAGAAAAGTAACTGGTTAAGTCTAACGTATAAGGGGTAGCACCTAACTTTACTGTAGTGTCAGGTAAAGCAGTACTTAAAGTAGGTACGGTAGCTGTTTGAGCACAAAGTATAGCACCTAGATAAAGTGAAAAACCTGATACTAAAAGTAAGCGGAAAATTGAGCGCATGAATACGTAGGCTAAAGCTCTAGCCTATTAAATCGCAATGCGTTAATCGCTTACTCTGCTACGACTTTACTTTATTTTAACGGAGGTAGTAGGTGCTTTTGAACTTTCCCAAGTGCGGTTCTTGGGAGGGCGTCTACTCTTACAAACGCCTTCGGTAGCTTAAACGAAGCAAGCTGTGTAGCAAGGCGAGGTTTTAAGGTAGCTTCATCCCAGGTCTTTTCATCCGCCACTACATATGCTACTGGTACCTCTCCTCGAATCGGATCTGCTACACCTACTACGGTTGCTTCTTTAATGCCAGGTTGTTCTAGAAGTAGTTCTTCGATTTCACGTGGATAAATATTGAAGCCTCCAGATATAATTAAATCACTACGTCTACCTTGAAGTGTGATATAGCCATCGTTTGCACGAATTGCGATATCACCCGTTTTAAACCAGCCGTCTACCCATGCCTGTGCTGTTGCTTCAGGTCTTCCCCAGTATCCTGAACAAACATTTGGTCCTTTGACCCATAATTCTCCTGTTACGTTATCACCGACAGGGTCTCCCTTTTCATCACAAATTTTTGTTTGTACGTGTTTAAGTGGGAGTCCAACTGTTCCAGGTCTTCTTTCACCCACATAGGGATTACTCACATTCATGAGTGTCTCTGTCATCCCGTAGCGTTCAAGAATAACAGAACCAAATTTTGCGCGAAACTTTTCATGAATTTCAGCTGGGAGTGGGGCAGATCCTGAAACGGCAAGACGTAATTTATCGCCGATTGCTTTTGCTGCAGCGTCTGGAATTTCCAAAAGACGTATAAACATGGCGGGTACACCAAAGAAGACGGTAGGCTTGTAATCTTCAAACCAAGCCTGTGCTTGAGAGTGCTCAAAACGTTCGGTTAGACGCATATGGCATCCGCTCATAAGCCAACAATGTACGCCGTTGCCTAATCCGTGTACATGAAAGAGTGGAAGCGTTGCTAAGTAGCGATCGTTTTCAGTAAATTGCCAGTCGTTTACAAGGGCTTGTCCATTTGCTAAAAAGTTTCCTTGAGTCAGCACAGCACCTTTCGATGCGCCAGTAGTGCCGGATGTGTATATAAGAGATAAGGGTGTGTTTTCAGTAATTGTATTTATGATACGTTCCGATGATTGACTGCTCGCTTCGTGGCTTAAGTCTTCTACATTCCATACAGTAATTCCTGAAGGTATCCAGGTAGCCATATCTGATGATGTAATCACTGCTTTTGGACTAGCATCATTTAAAATATGTTTAAGTTCTCGCTCGCGGTATAGTACGTTAACAGGAACAACTACGAGTCCTAATTTAACTCCTGCAATCCATAAATCGATTACTTCAATTCTGTTTTGAAGGAAAAATGAAATGCGATCGCCCGGTTTTAACCCTTTTTTAGTTAGGAGATGAGCGAGTTGATTGCTGCGTTTTTCAAGGTCGCCGAATGTATAACTTTTGCCGTTAAAATCGACTGCTTGCTTAGACGCTAGTTTGAGTAAGGACTTATCGAATGCAGAGAGAAGTTTCATTTATGCTGAAAAAGTTTGGCTAAATTAAGTCTACAAAGACGTGAATGTAATGCGCTGATTAATCTTATTATATCAAAAAAAGTGAACTGTCCGATTATACACCTCTTGTAGGAGAATTAATATCGTGTTTTAGTCAATAGTGTACACCTATTTACTTGTATCATGAAATTTATAAAACCTACGTTTGTTGTATTCGTTTTTTTCTTTAGCGCTATATTTTTGAGGGCTGAAGATCCCTATGCAAATTTACCACAAGGTGCTGATCCTAAAGATGTAGGTGCTCGTATTGTAGATAATTATCTGAAACGTCCGATCGATAGGCACCAGTCTGGAATTATATATCCAGAAATATGTGCATGGTACGGTGCTTTATCCTATGCAAAACTAGCGTCTGATGGTGCACGCACGGAAAAACTAATTCGCCGATTTGATCCTGTATTGGCAGTAGCTTCTCAAGAGGCGAAGGTTATTGCAGACCCCTCTCAGCAGGCTCCTTCTGCAACAAGTTCAAAGGTAACGCATGAATCTGCACCATACCCAATTAGAATCGCTCCCAATGCGCATGTTGATTTTCGTGTTTTTGGTGTCGTACCTTTAGAGTTATATATACAAACACATAATCCTGTTTATTTGGCCCTAGGTAAAAAATTTGCCGATGCGCAGTGGAAAAATCCAACGGCTGATGGGATTACCGATGAAGCGCGTTACTGGGTTGATGACATGTACATGATTCCTGCGCTACAGATGCAGGCGTACCGTGCAACAGGTGATGTGATCTATATGAATAGGGCTGCTTTAACAGCTGCTTCTTATTTAGAAAAATTACAGCAGCCTAATGGCTTATTTATGCATGCTTCAGATTCACCATTCTACTGGGGTAGAGGTAACGGATGGTTTGCAGCTGGCATGGCTGAGATTTTACGCGATTTACCAGAAAACAATCCAAACTATGCTCGTATAAAATCGGGATATCTTAAAATGATGGAGGCTCTTCTCAAGTATCAGTCACCAAATGGTCTGTGGCGTCAACTCGTGGATGTGCCTGAGTCTTGGACTGAAACTTCAGGTTCTGGGATGTTTACTTTTGCAATGGTAACGGGCGTAAAAAATCATTGGTTGGATTCAACTACTTATGGTTTAGCGTCACGTAAGGCGTGGTTAGCTTTAGTGGCAGCGTTAGATAAGAATAATAATTTAACAGGTGTTTGTGTGGGTACCAATAAAGGCAAAATGATGGTAGGGGATGATGTGAATAAACAACGCGAATATTATCTAGCAAGAGATCGTAAAAGTGGTGATCTGCATGGGCAGTCGCCGATGCTGTGGACTGCAAGTGCTTTATTGAGATAATTATATTTATAGTAATTATTGTATAACTATATAATTAGTAAACGTTTAGTAGTATTATATGCATGGTATGCATATAATACTTTTAGACAATAAATAGCGCTATTTTAGCCTATATCTTAGTAAACCCTTGGGGCCTAAAATTATTAGGTCCATGAAACACCACACCTATGAAAATTGATATGACTAAGTTATTATGTTATCTTCGTATAACGGCAAAACTTGCTGCTTTATGCGTTGTAATTTCTGTTTGTGCTAAGGCTCAAACTGCCGCTAAAGCAAACTCTGGCAGCGATTCTGCATCTAAGGAAATGACTCAAGCTGCAGTTTCGGATGTTGTTTCATTGAATCCTTTCGAAGTTCAGGCTGATTCTTCCAACAGTTATAATACGTTAAATTCTAATTCGATTACTCGTTTTAATGTAGAGCTAGATAAAATGCCGCTTTCGGCTGATATTTTCGATCAAGCTTTCATGGATGACGTAGGTGCAACGGGTATTGAAAGTATGATTCAGTCATATTCTGCAGGAGCTGGCTTCAGTGGTAATGATCCAGGATCAACAGCTTCGGCCTCAACGGGAGATCATACTGGCCATGCAAATATGCAGTTACGCGGTTTTACTGTGCCTTACATGATGCGCGACAGCTTGATGCCTGTAGGTTCTTTTTTTAACCCTGGTTCAACAGGATCAAATTATACAAGTAACTTTGATATCGAGCGTGCTGAAGTAATTGAAGGACCGCAGTCATTACTTTACAGTAGTGGTGGTGGCGGTGGTGTAATTAACGTAGTTTCTAAACAAGCACGATTTGGGCAGCCAGCAACTGGTTCTTTAAAGTTTCAGTTAGATCAATATGGCTCCAAACAAGAACAGTTTGACTATGGATTTGGTACTAAGAATTTCGCTATACGTGTTGCAGCAATTCAGTCCAATATGGATACACGTCGTGTAAATCTAAGCGGTTCCTTAGAGGGATATTATGTTCAGGCTGCTGTTAAAGTTCCTGGTAACACTACAATACGCATTACTGGTGAACAAACTACATTTAATCAGTTATTAGGTACCAATCCTACTTTATCAGCAGCGAGTACTACTGCCGATAGTCGTAATGGCCAATATCTATCTTATCTTTTAGCTACAAATCAAACGGGTGCTAATACTGTTAACGCAGCTGGAGTAGCTAATGCTTCAGGAGCAATCGACAATGGTTATTTGAACTGGAGTAACGTCAACTCCTATGGTGGTTGGCAGGATGATAATCTTACAAGAAATACGTTTGTATTAGGTGAAGCTGATACAAAGTGGAATGACTGGCTATCAACTCAAGTGTCTGCTGGTTACAATGATTTCTACTATGATTTGTCGACACCTAGCGTTTCCTTTTATGCACCTACAAATGCATCAAATCCTAACCAGGGCTCATGGACAGCTGGTATGACACCAGGTGATTTGGCAGAACCAGGTCGTGCTAAAGCCGTGCGTTTTGTAGCACTTGCAACAAATAATTTCTTAAACGGTAAAGCTAAGAGTCAGACTATTGTAGGTGGAGATTTTCTTCGTCAAGACGCTGCTCAATTACAATATGCCTACGTCCAAGCAGATAGTAATTTTAATCCAATCATAAGTCCTACGGTTACTACGCTTGGCGGTCGTACGCTTATGGCTAAACAGTACTTTACTATCAATAATGGTATTGTTCCTTATACATTCTTTGGCCCTCGTAGCCCTCAGGTTTCTTTGGGCGGAGTAAATTATGTAAGACAGTTAGAAAATATAGTTAATCCAGCACTTGTTACGGCAGCTAATCCTATGGGTACCATTGGAACATCAGGTACGTATGAAATAGCTAAAGCTTTTAACAAAGGATGGTTTGCTGTAAACAATACTCAGTGGTTCGATGGCAAACTTGATACACTCTTAGGCTTAAGATTTGCGAATTTCTTCACACAAACTCAAACAGCTAGTACAGCAGATAGCTTAAGACCACATACGCACAATATCGATTTTGATGTTGGCTTAGATTACGCTTTGGTAAATGGCTTCAGGGTTTATGTTTCTGGATCAAATACGTATTATCCTCCTGAGCAAAAAGGTAATACACCGCTCGGTCAGCCAACACAAACATCCTCTGCTACATCTGAGGAAGCTGGTCTAAAATGGTCATCTCCAGATGGAAGATTTTCGGGTTCATTGTCTGTTTATCATGACTCAGGTAAAAATGAGCAATATTCCGCAAGTTCAACCATTGAATATGATATAAACCCATCGGGCTTAAATGGATTAACTGGCACTTCTCCTAGCAACTTCGTTTATGTTAATCGTAAAGCGCAAGGTGTTAATTTAACTCTTACTGCTAATCCAACACCTAATTGGAGAATGCGTTTATCAGCAGCTGATGTAGGTGGTACAGTTGAAACTTCAACAAGTTTTAATCAGGTCTATAACGATCAGTTCCATGAGAACTCATCGGGCCAAGTAACTTATGCCGATGGCACTCTTGTTTATGTACCAGCAACGTATAATTCAAAAGCGCCTACAGTCACGTCAACAACAGCTGGTGCTGTTCCTTTGACTGTTTCGATGATGAACAGTCCATCGAGCGTGTATTATGCTAATCCGATTAATCCATCAGGTGCAATCAGCCCTTCGTCAGCTGTGTTTACAGTATTGAAGACAGTCGACCCAGTGCATGGTTCAATTACTACTGGAGTTAATGGACTTCCAATCAGTTCTATTCAAATTACACCATCCTTTACGGTTCCAGGTGTTATCAATGTAACTCAAGCTGGTGATAAGACTGTGGGATTCCCACAATTGAGTGCTAACTTCACTAATATTTATACTATTTCAACAGGTGCATTTAAAGGTGTTGAATTAGGTGGTACGCTTGCTGGTCAATGGAAGTACGCTGAGTACTATTATTATCCATTAGGTGTTACAAATTCGATTCAACGTTCACTCTACTCATTACCAGGAGGAGGTCGCTTTGATTTAATCGTTGGGTATACCCATAAATTCCGCCGTGTTACATTTGCTACACAGTTAAATATATTCAATATGACAAATCACTATTCGATTATTGTATTACCAAGTGAAACAAATGGTTGGGCTACATTAACTTCGCTACAGGCGCGTTATTCTCAAAATCCACGCTCCTATACTTGGTCTAGCGCAATTAAGTTCTAACATAAGCACTAGCTTAAAGCTGGTGCTTTAAGTTAGTGTTTTATATAGTTGTTGTCCGTGATATCGGAAACACAACGACAATATTTTAAAATGGCGGCGATAATCATCGTCGCCATTTTTGCGTATGCAAATAGCATAACAGGTGCTTTTGTATTCGATGATAATGTCGCCATTGTGACAAATCCTACACTGCGGCATTTAGATCATGTCAGCCAAGTATTAAGTCCTCCTTCGCATAGTGGAAACACAGTCAGTGGTCGGCCTATAGTTAATCTATCTTTAGCTATCAATTATGCTATTAGTTTAGACAGAGTATGGAGCTATCACGTTGTTAATATTCTGATTCACTGTGTAAATGCCTGTTTACTTTTTGGGATTTTACAGGCGACATTTCGATTAATTAAGAAAGGGTACTTAGAGTCGTTGGCTATATGGATAGCAATGCTTTGGGCAATACACCCATTACAGACTGAATCAGTTACATATGTTGTTCAAAGAGCAGAGTCTCTAATGACACTGTTTTATCTTTTAACGCTTTATGCGTTTATTAGATCAAACCAAACAACATATTCTCGTCTTTGGCTTTTTATATCTGTGATTGCTTGTGCAGCAGGTATGGCGACGAAAGAAGTTATGGTAAGCGCCCCTTTTATTGTCATCGCTTACGATAGAACATTTATTAGTGGTACGTTTAAAGAAGCCTTTAGACGCTATACTAGATATTACTTATGTTTGGCTAGTACTTGGATTATACTTGTTGATTTGGTAGCTACAACACAGGGCAGGGGCCATACGGTGGGTTTTAATCTAGGTATCCCACTGAATTTGTATATATTTATACAAGGTAAGGCTATTGCGCTTTATTTGTACAAAGCAGCATGGCCAAATCCGCTTGTTTTTGACTACGGTCCTGCACGGCCTGATATGATAAAGGGGGCTTTTATTCCCTCTTTATTTATTTTATTTATCCTAGCTTTAAGTATTTGGGCATTTACTGGTAAACGTTTTGAAGTGCGAGCGTTTGGATTTCTAGGAATTTCTTTTTTCGGTATTTTATCTGCTTCTTCAAGCTTCGTGCCGATAGCATCTGAAGCCATGGCCGAGCATCGTATGTATTTAGGATTGGCTACTTTTATCACTGTCTTAGCGATTGGTGTGTATCAACTAATTTTACACCGTAGTTGGGTTGTTTTTGTAGGTTTAAGTCTGGTTTATCTTATATTAACTTATCGACGTAATGAGGTGTATCACTCTGCTTTGAATATATGGGAGAATACAGTAAAATATTGCCCCGATAATCCACGCGCACATTTTAATTATGCGGTAGAGTTGTCGCGCGATGCTGCAAGTAATCCTAAAGCAATTCAAGAGTATGAGATTGCACTACATTTAGACCCTAATTACGCACAGGCATGTAGTAATTTAGGAGCTGTTTTAGTCAAAAATCCGGCCCGGTTGAATGAGGGGCTAGGTTTTTTACGCAAAGCTGTCTTGTTAGATCCAGAAGATCCTCAAGCGCAATATAATTTAGGAGCAGAGTTGGCTAAGTATCCAGATAGGCAGTCAGAGGCCTTATTTCATGAAAGAGAGGCTTTGCGATTTAGTCCCGATTTTGCAGAGGCTCATAATGGTTTAGGAGTATTACTTTTAAATTTTGGTGGAAATAATCGCGATGCGATTGATGAATTTAGGACAGCCATACGTTTAAAGCCTGATTTTGCTGATCCTCATTGTAACTTAGCAGTTCAGTTATCTAAGAATCCTGACCTACGTGAAGAAGCCTTAAATGAGTACAAGACTGCTATACGTTTGGATCCTCGCTATGTTATGGCTCATTATAACTATGCTAGTGAACTAGCTAAAAACCCGCAGGATTTAAATCTAGCAATAAATGAGTATGAATACGCATTAACATTAAATCCCAATTTTGTTGAAGCACATGTTAATATCGCAGTTTGTTATGCGAAAAAAAACCTTATTTCAGAGGCAATAAAACATTTAGAATTGGCCTTAGAGCTGAATCCAAATCAGCCGGCTGTTAGAGGTGTGTTAGATTTACTTAAGTACGGTAAATAAATCTAGTTTCAAGCAGTGTTTGCATTTAGTGATAAGCATTAGTTTCCTATTTATACGCATGAAGGATGACTTTACTCCTATATTTTCGGGTAAGAAATTGGTTGTTTTTGGGTGCGGTTATATAGGAATGCATTTGGCAAGACTTGCGGTTAAGGCTGGAGCCGAAGTCGTCGCTTTAACAAGGAATGTAGCTAAGGCCGAAATTCTAAAAGCTGAAGGCATGCAAGTTGTAATCGCTAAGTTAAGCCAGATTGAATGGCATAGCGCTATTGAAGGCTATTATGATTATGCTGTTAATTGTGTAGGTTCCTCAGGAAACGGCTTACATGGATATGAAGAAAGTTATGTTTTGGGTATGCAGTCCATTTGTAGCTGGAATCAAAAGAATCCAATAGGGACATTTGTTTATACTAGTAGTACTTCAATATATCCTCAAACAGGTGGAGTTTTAGTAGATGAGTTTGCATCTAGTGAAGGAGTTGGTGAACGAGGTAAGATACTACAACACGCAGAAAACTTAATACATAATGCTTCAGATGATCGTGATAAAATGAGTCGTTATTTTATACTCAGACTTGCAGGTATTTACGGTCCATTAAGGCATTATCTTTTGGATCAAATTAAAAGCGGATTCGTTAATGCACCGCTCGATAACTATCTGAATTTAATATACCGTGATGATGTTGTTTCAGCCATAGTGGCCTGTTTGGCTGCACCAGAAAAGATTGGGAGTTCTACTTTTAATTGCTCAGATAACAATCCTGCTAGTAAGAGAGAAGTTATAGAGTGGATCTGTAATCAACTTAAAATCGAATTTCCTCAACTTGTAGTTTCGGCAGCATCAGAACGCTCAAGGGAGGGTTTAAATAGGCGTATTAATTCTCGATCCATTATGGATAAGTTGGATTGGAAGCCTGGATTTAGTGATTACAAGCAAGGTTACTTAACTCTACTTAATACTAATTTAGTATAAGTGCATATAACCTTTGGTTATTGATATTACTTCAACTTTTAGGACAGGTGTAGCAGTTGATCGGAAATAAATTTTAGGAAATGTAGATTTGTAGTGTTCAGTAGCTTATGTAGTTAAACGCTTTTATTCTATATTAGCGTATTAACGCTATACTCTTTGAGTTATATTTATTTATTCAAATCAGATGATCGACAAGGAAAACAAAATCGTTCACGAGTATTTGTATTGTTTGTGATAAAACATCCCCTTTTTTTCACAAAATGATTTTATATGCTCTTGGTTAGTTTCTATTTAAAGCTATGTTACGCTATTTAGGTTACGGTTTTAGACAGTTTGGTTTATATCCTCTTGTATCAAAACCAAGAGTGAATTGGGAATTTTATGCTGTAGTTAAAGGGCAATGTGCACCTGTACTAAGAAAAAACATTACTCCGCGTTTTTCTAAATTAAAATTTTGGATATTTCGTCCGGGCAGTAGTCATGGCTGGGCTGGCATAGGAGATAAGAAAGCTTATGTTGCGTCTTTCCATTTCGGTTCGGTGCCCTCGCAGTTAGATAATTTAGTAAAACTAGAATCGCCATTAGAGTTGGATCTTACAACAGGTGAGGCTGATCGTATTGTAGCGCTTGCTAAGGAATTAGAGCCTCAGTTTAAAAAACGTACTAATTTAAGTAATTTAATTTTTCAGGCCGCTGTTACTGAATTGTCGTTGCTAGCACTTCGCAAAATACCGGATCAGGTTGAACTATCACCAGATAATGAAGCAGAGCATACAGTCGAGTTGGCAACAAAGTGGTTTTCCGATCGGGTGCATCTTAATCCACCTATAGCTGAGGTGGCTCGTGAAATGCATGTTTCGGTAAGTACTTTGCGTAGACGCTTCCATCAAGTAAGGCAGGCAAGTCCTGCCGATGTATTCGAAAAAATAAGAATTGGTTTAGCAATGCAGCTCATGACGCGAGGCAATTCCAAGCTCGATGCGATCGCGATCGAATGTGGATATTCATGTACCAGTGATTTTTGCAGGGCTTTTAAAGCGTTTACGAATATAACGCCCAATGTTTGGAGGCAGACATTAATAGGTCCTCCAACAGCAGCGGTATAGGTTTGCATGCTGGTTACATGTTAAAACTGATTTAGGCTAAAATTTCATAAAATAATGTATTGTAATAGTTTATAAAATTAGTGTACCTGCAGAATAGAGTATTTTGTTTTAGCAGGGTGGAGCTTCGATGTGTTTATTATGAGTATTATTAAGGTCTATAAAGCATGCGCTTTTAATGAACGATTTTGTATATTCGTTGATTAATCTTACACATGAAAAACTATAGCTATTATGTATATTGGCCTATTATGCTTATTGATAACAATTTAGTACTTTAATACCCTAAGTATACCCTTGTTAAAAACCCTAGCTATGAACTACCTATCAATGCGTAAGTGTGTATGGACACTGACTGCTCTAATGGCAGCTTTATTAATTAACGTATCGCTTTATGCTGATACTTCTACTGGATCGGTAATTGGCCGAGTTCAGAATGCTGAAACTGAAGAATATATTTACGGAGCACGCGTACAAGTTGTCTCAACAACGGGTTCGATTAATGGAGCACGCGTAGAAATTACTGATCAGTCAGGTGCATTTCACGTTGATGGGTTACCAGAAGGCCAAGTGACATTAGCAATTAGCTATCTTGGTATGCCAACGAAGACCGTTACTGCAACGGTTCAAGCAGGTAAGGAAGTTGCTATAGCTGATGTTGAATTACGTCATAATAGAACTGGTAATGAGATTGTTAAGCTTGATGCTTTCCAAGTTAGCGTAGCTAAGGATATGAGTAATCGTGAAATCGCGATTAATAGTCAGCGCTATGCAGATAATTTAAAGTCGGTCGTATCTGTGGATGATTTAGGATTTATTGCCGATGGTAGTATCGCTAATGCGATGAAATTTATCCCAGGTGTTGATATGGAAACAGATCAATATGGATACGGTGCTACGATTTCAATGTCAGGTGCTCCAAGTTCAAGTGTCCCTATTACGTTTAGTGGTTTTGCGATGACTACGTCATCTGATAACAGCCAAGGTATCAACGGAGCAGGTAGCCCTGGTACCGGCAGTCCAGGTAACGGTGGATCGGCCTCTGTTCGTTCTACACAGCTCATGACGCTTTCCCTGAATAATATTTCTCGAATTGAAGTTAATCACACAACATTACCAGATGATCCAGGCAGCGCTTTAGCAGGTTCCGTTAACTTTATTCCTAAGAGCGCTTTCGAGTTATCTAAACCAGAATATCAATTCGCACTTTATGGTGCTGCTGAAAAGAATGAAATTACTAATCGTAAATTCTGGGGACCAACTTTTAAGACAATCAGCACAAAGTTTCCTGGGTTTAATTATTCTGCTATCGTACCTGTAAATAAGAAATTCGGTTTCTCAGTTAACTTTAGCAGTAATTCAGTACCTAAATATACGCAGAAGCAAAATCTGTACTGGAATTCAGATTATAACACGACAACGGCTTCTTATAAGAGCACTCCATTAAACCCTGATCACTATTTCTTAAACTACGATGCGGTAGACAATGTTATGTCTGTATACAACAAGACTAACATTAATTTAACTGCAGATTACAAGGTCTCGGATCACGGTACAATTTCCGCTACATTTACTCAGGGCTATAACGTTATGGCTTGGTCGGATAATCAATTACGTTGGGGTTCTACTAACGATATTAATCTAACTACATCAACCCTAGCTAATGAAATTGGTACTTACACATTAGGTACGGCGGTAGCTCCTGTAAATGGAGTGCTAACCACGTTTACAAACGTAAACACCAACTCTCAAGATGGTGTAGCTAATAACGTTAGTAGCTGGATTAGAGATGATGCTAATAAGCAAATGACACTTACGTACCGCTACGATTATAATGGATGGAAATTCCATTTAGGTAACAGCTATGGTGCATCGAGACAGCAAAATCGTAATTTAGACGCAAATACTCCTGAAGTATTTAACTCGTTCTATAACTTACGTCCACTCGCAGCATTTGAACTATACGGAGTAAACTCACATGGGTTCTCTGGTTTTAAAGCAACATCCACCAACGGAACTCAAATTAATCCTGTAGATGTAAATACTTTTGCTGCTGCTGGCGGCTTTGGTACAAGTTACACATATCAAAACGGCGTTAGCACAGCTACGCAGTATTTTAGCTTACCTCCTGAACGTGTTAAACCTCTTTGGGCTTCTGATCATACCTTCCAATCCCAAGGTGACGTTTCTAGATACTTTAATTTACCTATAGCTCCTACATCTGTGAAGATAGGCTATGACTATAAGCAATATAGCCGTGAACAAAGACTAGATCCTACACTTGGAAATAACGGTCAAGGTTTCATGTATTTAGGAAATCTTCCACTGTCTTCGTTTACATCACCATATCCTAACACATATATCGGAGGATTTGGTGGCCAAGGCTATAGCGCAATTAACAACGTAGCAGTGGGTGAATATTTCGTAACAAATCCAAATCAGTTCGCTGCTGGTCGCCCATATTCTGACTTTAGTGCAAATATTCAGTACAATAATCGTATTGCTGAACGCATTGCAGCTTCATACGTACGTTTCGATACTTCGCTTCTCAAAGGTCGTTTGAAGATCGCTTACGGTTTACGTGTTGAAAAAACCATTGATAACGGTGCAGGTGCTTTAATTAAAAACGGTGGTGCGCAATCGTACATTACTAATAGTGCTGGCCAGATCCTCGATCAGCAATCTGGTGCTGTATATGTTGCTAATACTTACGATCCAGTTACCAATACACCTGAAACTCCTGCTATTAATCCTAAGACTAATACAGTAGCTTGGGCTCAAACGGTATTTACACAGTTGGCTTCCTTCTCGAAGCATACTTATACCAACTATTTCCCAAGTGCTACAGCGAGCTATAATGTAACTAATGATATTATCGCACGTGTTTCCTTCTCAGAAACAATCGGTCGTCCTGATTATAATACATTATATCCATCCTTACAGACACCTGATCCAACCGTAGCTCCAACACCAAATTCTAATGAATTTATTTTAAACAATATAGGTTTAAAACCATGGGTATCTCATAACTATGGTCTGTCATTGGAGTATTATTCACCAGATGGACTTTGGAACGTAACACTTAGAGCTTATAGACGTTTTGTTTCAGATCCATGGAACACTAACGTTGTGCTCAGTCCTGCACAGGGTGCCGTTATTTTGGCTCAATATAATATTAATCCTGTACAGTGGCCAGGTTTCTACATTCAAACAGCTTCAAATGAGCCAGGCGTTATTACAACTTCTGGCTATGAACTAAGTGGTAACTATAGCTTTGATAAAATTCTACCAAATTGGGCTCGTGGTATTGGCTTAAAGTACGGTGCAACACGTGCAACACAAACTGGTGGTGGAATTGAGGCTGTAGCCTTCACAGCTCAGAATTTAGCCCTAGTTCCTTGGAGCGTTGGTGGTGGTGTATCGTTTACTCGTTCTCGCTACCAAATTTCAGTTAATGGAAAATGGGATTCAACAGAACGTCTAACCTATAACGATTGGACTACAGGTAGCGGTCAGTACGATCCAGGTACCTATACCTATCAACAGCCAACGCTACACGTGGACTTAGATATGAGTATACGTTTAACAAAAGCAGTATCATTCTTTATTAATGGTAGAGATGTAAACGGCTATCATTTACAAACTCAGATCTATAGTCCTTCTACTCCAGACTATGCTAAGAATAACGTCCTTTATCAGTATCAGCCTGTATGGACAGCAGGTATTAAAGCAAAATTCTAATTGGGTTAGGTAATTCAATCTTGAAGCCACTCCTTTTCATCGAGGAGTGGCTTTTTGTTATATGGAACATAGATGACGTTTCCTAGTATGATTGATTGTGTATATTATGTGGGTGAAGGTAAGTATCATTAATATTTGATTGTTTCTGTGCTAATATGGCATATTAATAGGTATTAAATTTACCCCCTAAATTTACTTAATTTTGACTTTTACCCAATAACCCCCCGTGAAAATGATACAGAAAAAAATATATACTTGGATTGTGCTCACTGTAGTCGCTTTGTTTGCTACAGTGGTACGTGCGGAATCACTGACTGGTTCCGTGGTAGGACGTGTTCAAAATGCTGAAACTGAAGAGTACATTTATGGTGCTCGTGTTCAGGTTGTAGCTGTTGCAGATGCTCAAACAGGGCAATCAATTGCCTATACCTCTACAAAGGTTGCTCAAACAGATGAGTCTGGTGCTTTCCGCATAGATGGACTTCCTGCAGGGCAAGTAACGCTATCTGTTTCGTATTTGGGTATGCCTACTCATACCGAATCAGTATTAGTTAAATCAGGTGCAGAGGTTAGTGTGGCAGATGTTCAATTACGTCATACACGCACAGGTAATGAGGTTGTAAAGCTGGATGCATATGAAGTCAGTGTAGCTAAAGATATGAGCAACCGTGAAATTGCTATTAATACCCAAAAATATGCAGACAATTTTAAGTCAGTAGTATCGGTAAACGATCTAGGCTTTATTGCAGATGGTAGTATTGCAAACGCAATGAAGTATATGCCAGGTGTCGAAATGGAAACAGATGCTTATGGTTATGGTACTTCTATTTCTATGTCAGGTGCTCCTAGTTCGAGTGTGCCTATTACTTTCGGCGGTTTTTCCATGACAACATCTTCTGATAATAATCAAGGTGTTAATAATTCAGGTGGATCATCTGCAGTTCGTACTACACAACTGATGACGCTTTCTTTAAATAATATTTCTCGTATCGAAGTTAACCACACCACACTGCCTGATGATCCAGGTTCGGCATTAGCGGGTTCAGTAAACTTTGTTCCTAAGAACGCTTTTGAAGTATCTAAGGCACAATATGAACTGGTTGCTTATGGTGCATCAGAGCAAAATGAAATTGGTAAGACTTCATTTTTCGGTCCTACTTTTAAGAATACACAAAACAGATTTCCTGGATTTAATTTATCTGCGATTGTGCCAGTTAATAAAAAATTAGGTTTTTCAGTGAATTTTAGTACGAACACTGTTCCTAAGTATATTCAGAAGCAGAGCTTTTACTGGAATGCTGACTACAATACAACGACTGGGGCTTATCTAAGTACTCCGCTTAATCCAGATCACTACTTTTTAAATTTCCTATCTTATGATAATGTTCAGTCTATCTATCAAAAGACTAATATTAATTTTACCGTAGATTATAAGGTATCAGATCACGGAACACTCAGTGCAAGTTTCACGCAGGCTTATAATACAATGCAGTGGTCTGATCACCAAGTGCGTTGGGGTTCTACAGGTGATGTTAATTTAACTACATCAAGCTTAGCTACCGAATACGGACTTTATACACTGGGTAGTCAGACTGTCCCTGCCTATGCAGGTGGACCATTAACTACGTATACGAATGTAAATACTAGTTCACAAATAGGTGTAGCCAATATCGTTCAAAGTTGGATCCAAAACGATGCTAATAGACAGCTGACACTTAACTATCGCTATGATTATCAGGGTTGGAAAATTAACTTTGGTAATAGCTATGGTAATTCGCGTAAACAGGCTAGAAACTTGGATGCGAATACTCCTGAGATTTTTAATGCTCAGTACAATATGCGTCCACTCGCTCAATTAGAGTTTTATGGCGTAGGATCTAACGGATTTTCTGGTGTGACTGCTAAAGCAACCAACGGAGCAAGTATTAATCCACTCGATATTAATACCTTTGCTGCAGCTGGTGGATTTAATACTACATGGACTTACCAAAATGGACAGTCTTCACCTTCTTACTGGTCAACTTTACCTGCGGTGCGTATTAAGCCTACATGGGCTTCAGATCACACCTTCCAATCTAAAGGTGATATTTCTAAGGATCTTAATTTAGACGGGTCAGTATTTAAGGACATACCAACAACGGTCAAAATTGGTTACGATTTTAAGCAATATAGCCGTGAACAGCGCCTTGCTTTAAATTTAGGTACCAATGGTCAAGGCTATGTATACACAGGGCCTAATTCCTTATCCTATTACACGTCACCCTATCCAAATACATTTGTGGGTGGATTAGGTGGCGGAACAGCTACGGCAATTAACAACGTAACAATTGCGCAAGATTTCTTAGCAAATCCAGGTAACTATCAAGAAAATCGCCCTTGGGCTGATTTCAGTGGTGGTGTTAACTACGATAATCGAATCATGGAGCGTGTAGCTGCTTCCTATATTCGTTTTGATTCAAAATTCCTAAACGGAAGATTAAAATTGGCATATGGTATTCGTCTTGAGCGTACTATGGATAACGGTGCTGGCTTAAAGATTAACGGATATCTAAAGTATCCTACTAATTCCCTTGGTCAGGTGTTAGATACAAAGGGTTATCCGCTTAGTACCTCGGGAACAGATCCTGATGGGTCTGCTCAGATTTTTACACCACTACCAAGCTCAAGTACTGTTGCCTATGCACAGTCAATCTATACGGCTTTAGGATCTAAATCGAATCATAACTATAACAACTGGTTCCCTAGTGCTACAGCGAGTTATAATGTAACAAATGATTTGATAGCTCGTGTTTCCGTTTCTCAAACTGTCGGCCGACCAGATTTTGGTCAGTTGTATCCAAGCTTAACAACTCCTGATCCAACACAGCCACCTAGTCCTACTGGTCAGCAGATAACATTCACTAATACGGGACTACTGCCATGGGTTTCACATAATTATGGTGCATCACTTGAATACTATGCGCCAGATGCAGCATGGAATGTAACCTTACGTGCTTATCGTCGTTTTGTTTCACATCCATGGAATCCTAATCAGATCATTCCTCCTGCTCAAGCGGCTGCTCTCTTGGCATCTTATAATATTAATCAATCTGATTGGCCTAATAGCTATGTCGTTACCTCTATCAATGAACCAGGTGTCATTGTAACATCGGGCTTTGAACTGAGTGGTAATTATAGCTTCGACAAAATTGTTCCTAACTGGGCTCGTGGTTTAGGCCTACGCTATACCGCTACACGTGCAACACAAACAGGTGGTGGTGTTGAAGCGGTTCAGTTCGTTTCTCAAAATCTAGCTCAGATTCCATGGAGTGCAGGTGCTGGTATATCGCTTACCCGCTCACGCTTCCAGTTAATGGTTAATGGTAAATGGGATTCTACTCAGCGTCTCAGTTATGACGATTATACGACCAATGGTGGTAGATATGATCCACTAACTTATACTTATTTATTACCTACCGTTCACGTTGATATGGATCTAAGTATCTATCTCACCCATGGTATTTCATTATTCATTAATGGTCGTGATATTAATAAGTACAAATATCAGCTTCAGGCTTACAGCCCAGCTACTCCACAATATGCTACTAATCTAGAAAAAGATTATTATCAGCCTGTGTGGACAGCAGGTATTAAAGCGAAGTTCTAATCACACAGTTAACTTTTATAGTTATCAAAGCCGCCTAATTAGGCGGCTTTTTTATTTTCATATTTGTACTGTCTGTAAGTTAGTCTAAAAGTAGCATTAGTCTGTAACGCAACCTTAGTACAAAGTATTAAAAATTTATGCATTTTATGAATCGTCTATTTTTACTTTCAGTCATCTTCGTTGTAACGAATGTTCTTTCGAATGCAGCTGAGCAGGGCATGCCTCACTTATATATTTGCGGAGATTCAACCGCTGCTAAAAATAAATTACCAATTATTGGTTGGGGTGAAATGTTAAAGGATTATTTAGATACCTCACACGTACAGATCGAAAATCGTGCAAGAGGTGGAAGAAGTGCACGTACATATATTACCGAAGGACTGTGGGAAGCGGTGCATAATCAATTAAAGCCAGGCGACATAGTGATTATACAGTTTGGCCATAATGATGGTTACAGTAAGATTAGTGCGGCTAGATACGACCTACCAGGATTGGGTGAAGAAACTCAGCAAATCGAAGATCCTAAAACCAAAAAGCCGTTTGTTTTACATACCTATGGTTACTACATGCGTACGATGGTTTCTGAAGCTAAGGAATCAGGAGCAAAAGTAATTGTTCTAGGATCTGTTCCACGTTGTAGTTGGAAGGATAAGCACATCGTACGTGATGAAGCTCAACATGTGACCTGGGCAAAAAATGTTGCATCACAACAATCAGTTCTATTTTGGGACGATAATGATGCTATAGCGCGTGTCTACGATGGCTTAGGTGCCGAAAGAACTAAAAAACGTTATTTCCCTCAGGATAATACCCATACAAATCCGGATGGAGCTAAGTTAAGTGCGGCTATAATAACTATGGGGTTAGCCTCACTCAACGAGCCGTCACTGAAGAGCTTTGTAACTGCAGATTCACTAACGAAAGCAAGGTCTGTGGTAGAATCGGCAGAAACGTTAAAAGACTAATTTAGTCTAGTTTTTAATTTTTGCGGGTAACATTCCAGCTACCATCGTTTGAATTTTCGTCAGGGCTGTTACTTAAAGTACCGCTAATTTTGGCATTCTCTAATGTGCCGGTTAACTTGGTGGTGCCGTGTGTTGACTGGATATCCCAGCTGATGAGAACAGCAATTTGACTATCTTTAACCGTTACTGATTCAGTTTTTGCATGGATGCTCGTTCCACTATACATAAAACTAACATCTGCAGTAAGTTGGTTATTAGGTAATTGGGTTATATCTAAGAACAATTTGCCTGCGCCATCTTGTGAACCCCAGCGACCTTCATATTTTCCTACAAAAGGAGATACGCTTGGTGAAGTAAATGAGGCACAGGCTGTTAGAAATGCGAAAATCAATAGGGTAGGTAGGTATTTCATAAGAATTGGATAAATGTAAATTTGAATGCTGCCATCGGTCAATGCGTCAATTTCGTCCTGTGACGTATAAGTATAGTTCTACCGTAAGTATAAAATAAGGCTCATTCGATATAGATTGCGGCACAATTCTGGAGGGCTACCTTATCTTATAAGATCTTACTATTCTCATTGCCCTTCATGAAACTAAAAATGCGTTTTCTTTGTGTATTAGCTTTGGCCCTGTGCTCTTACTTAGTTATGGGTCAGTCTGCCCTTGTTAAATCAGATGCTGCTAAGCCTGCAGCTGCTAAAGTTCGTATTCCGCTAATGGAAGATCTAGGTGATTTAAAGTCAGGCTCTGCTGTTCCAGATTTTGATGTTACAACATTAGATGGAAAAAATGCTAAGTTTTATGACTACGCAAAAGGTAAGGTAACGATTTTTGCACTTTGGCCAGCATCTGGAGGCCCTACAGAAAAATTACTCCAAATGTTAAACAAGATATCAACTAAGTATGCTGCATCTAATGTTCAGTTACTTGGTATCGGTGTTTATGGAACAAAAGAAAACATGATTGCTTGGAAGCAAAAAAATGAAGGAAAATTTTCATTTCCTTTGGTTGTGGATCCTTCAGGTAAGTATCAACCAGCATCAAAGACCCGTGATAAAATGACGGTAGATGAGCTGAAGGCAGAAAAAGCGCGATTTAATGAATTTTATAGTAAAACGATTTCGATGCGTCTAGGTGGCAAATTAACTCCTGTACCAACTTTAGTTGTTGTTGGTTCTGACGGTAAGCTCGTTGGATGGACGCTTGGTATGCTACCTAATGTAAGTGATGGAATAGGTAATTTATTACTACGAGCTGGTGTTAAATTAGATTCTGAGGATATGCCAACTAAGGTATATACTTCAGATGAAACAAAGGCTCCTGTTGCTAAACCTGCTTTAACACGACTCTTGCAGCCAGGAGATAAGGCGCCAGATTTCACAGTGATTGATGTAGATAATCATCCTGTAAAACTCTCTGATTACTTAGGTAAAGTGGTGATTGTTGATTTTTGGGCAACCTGGTGTGGACCATGTTTAGCTTCAATGCCCCATACGAATGAAGTTGCTAAAGTATACAAAGATCAGGGTGTTGTAATCCTTGGATGTTGTACAAGTGATACCCGTGAAAATTTTGTGAAGTGGATTAAGGCAAATCAGTCTAAATATCCTAATTTTATTTTCGCTCATGATCCAATCGGCCGCTCTGCAACTACACTTGCTATGAAGCTTTATGGTGTATCTATGATTCCTCAGCAATTTATCGTGGATCGTGCTGGTATGATCGTAGGTCACTGTTCAGGTTATCTCCCAGGAGAGGTACTCTTAGAAGCTCAGCTTTCATTAGCTGGCGTAAAAGTTGATCCTGCTATTCTTGCGAAAGCTAAAGTAGATCAACAAAAGCGTGATCTAGACCACTAAGAAGAACGTAGATATAGCTGACTTGACCGTATTAAGGGGCTTAGCGCATGATGTGGTGTTATGCCCCAGCTTGATACGGTATTAAAGAGGCTTAGGTTTTGGACTATATTACAAGCCTTAGGTATTATTTGCGCGGGTATCTATGTATATTTACCTGCGATTCATGGTGGTTGGCTTTGGGATGATTCAGCAGAAATTACTGCGAACATTTTACTGCGAACTTGGCAGGGGCTAGGCAAAATTTGGTTTTCGACAGTAGAGTTAGATTATTTTCCTCTCAAAAGCACAGTGCAGTGGTTTGCTTGGCAGTGTGTTGGTGAAAATCCAACTTTTTATCATAGTTTAAATATTATAACCCATATTGTTTCAGCCTTACTGATATGGAGAATTTTAGTCTTATTGGGTGTTAAACATGGGTGGATAGGCGGGGTGCTTTTTTCGATCCATCCTTTGTCACAAGAATCAGTGGGTTGGATATCGGAGTTAAAGAACACGTTATCTCTTAATTTTCTTCTACTCGCTTTTCGTGAAATAATAATTTTCGAAGAGAGTTCAGATACTCGTAGATCAAGGTACTTTTCTTCTTTGATTTTATTTGTAGCTGCAATGTTGTGCAAAAGTTCCGTAGTTATGTTTCCGGCGGTTGTAGTTCTTTTTTATTGGTACAAACGAGGTAAATTAACAAAACGGATAATAACATTAAGTATTCCGTTTTATTTGGTATCGCTCGTCTTGGGGTTAATTACGATTTGGTTTCAGCTAAACCGAGCTATTGCAGGTATGGTTTTACCAAAGGTTTCTTTACCTTTGAAACTAGTACATGCTGGTGAGGTTGTATTATTTTATCTCTCTAAATCGATACTACCGATTAATTTAAGTCCTATGTACCCGCGTCTACATGACGCTGCATTTGTAAGTAATGTATATATAGCAGGGGTGGTCTTAATTTTATCCTTAGTTTGCTTTTTATTGATTCGCAGATGCTACGTAAAAGCAGCGCTATTTTTAGTAGGAAGCTTTGTTTTAAACTGTGTTCCAGTGCTGGGTTTTATTCCCATGTCCTATTTTAAAATATCAGAAGTGGCTGATCACTTCGCTTATTTACCTTTGGTGAGTGTCGTTTGTCTTATCGCTTCAGGTCTAAGTTTATTTTATGAATCGATACGACTTAAAAGTTTAATTCTAAAAATAAGCTACTTAGTTGCCGCATCGGTACTTTTTATTTGGATCATTTTTACTTCTCATCAAAGGGCTAAAATTTTTGAGAATTCAGAGAGTTACTGGAAATATACATTGCAGATGAATCCAACTGCATGGGGAGCAGATTATAATCTGGGGTGGTATTATACCTCAAAGCCTAATCATCTTCTTGATGCTATTCACTACTACGAGAAATCACTAACAGTAAAACCTGACTTTTTTGAAGCCGAAGAAAATCTGGCGGGTATATTAGCTCTCATGCCTGGAAAAATGAGGGAAAGTGAAAGTCATTTTAAAAAAGCAATAGTATGTAGGCCAAATGACGCGGAAGTGCATAATAACTATGGTGCACTGCTCATGAATGAGCCCAGTCGATTAACAGAAGCTGTTGAGCAATTTAAAACGGCAATTGATCTGAGACCTTCCTATGCCGAAGCTCATGATAATTTAGCAATAGCTTTTTCAAATTCTAGAGATTTTGTTTATCTAGCACTTCAAGAAAGTGAAATTGCTGCACGTTTAGATCCAACTAACCCTAAAATACAGGGTAATTACGCTAATATGCTTTCGCATATATCAGGAAGATTAGAAGATGCGTTAACCCAATATGAGATTGCAATTAAGCTTAGCCCAGATCTCGCGCAAACGCATTTTAACTATGCTAATAAACTTATAAGTATACCAGGTCGTTTTGAGGAAGGATTAAAACAATACGAAGTAGCCTTAAAAATTAAACCGGATTTTGCCGAAGCTCATAATAATTTAGCCTTAAATCTAGCTACTTTGCAGGCAAGAAAAGAGGAGGCGCTTAAGCATTTTGAAGAAGCAATTAGTTTGAAACCTAACTATGCCGAAGCGCATTTCAATTACGCTGAAGCGCTAGTTAATTATCCAAATCGTTTGAGTGATGCGATTGCTCATTATGTGATAGCTGTTGAATTACGGCCTGATCACTACGAATTGTATTATAAAATTGCAGTTTTAAATGCAAAATTGGGACGCTATCCTGAAGCACTTGATGCTATAACTCAGCTTAGAAAATATGACCCGCAGTCAGTACAAGCACGGGAGCTCTACACTAAAATCATGTCAGTTATGGTTGATCATTAATTTTATAGATTGGCTTAGATCTCTAATTGGCTGCATACTATGGATGTTTTTCTTCTGTAACCGTTTTATGATGACACGTATTCTTTTTGCTTTAATTTTAATTTCTCGGGTTTCACTTATGGCTTCGACTCAAACGCATGATGCGCTTCAGGCTATTGTAGATAAAGCGGTTGCTGAAACACATAAGCAGTTTCAAAAACCTGAACTTAAACAGGATCAATTAGCAGTTACAGTCATACATCTTGATGCAAAGTCCTTGGTTCAGGCTTCTGTTAATGGCGATGTACGCTTTTATCCGGCGAGTGTAGTAAAATTATTTTATCTGGCGGCTGCACATCGTTGGCTAGAAGATAAAAAACTAGAAGATACGAATGAACTGCGACGTGCAATGCACGATATGATCGTTGATTCATCTAATGATGCTACAGCATATATCGTTGACCTTTTATCGGGTACAACAGGTGGACCAGAGCTTTCGCCAGACGAATTAGAATTGTGGAGTAAAAAACGAGATATAGTAACGCTATATTATCAATCTCTTGGCTATGTTAATGTTAACGCAAATCGGAAGCCTTGGGGTGATGGTCCCTTTGGTCGTGAGTCTCAGGCTCAAAAAGTACATGCTCCACAAAATAACTATCTTTCTACTAACGACACGGCTCGACTATTTTCTGATATAGCACTTCTTCGGTGCATAACTGAAGAAAGATCTAAGCAAATGTTAGAACTTCTTGATAGGGAAGTGTACAGAAAGAATCATATTACAAATTTTCAGGCCACTGCTTTTTCTGCTGCTGGTTTGCCGCCTGGCACAAAACTATGGTCTAAGGCAGGATGGACGAGTAGTGTACGCCACGATGCTATATTAATTGAATTACCCAATTCAGAGCGGTACATCATCGTTACCTTTACCTCTGGTAAAGAGCATGCAAATAACCGCGATATTATTCCTGCTCTTGTAAAACGTATTGTATCGGAATTAAATCGGTGACTACTGATTCTTAATGATGCATGCTAACTTTGCTCATTTATGAACGAAGGTGACTTTACAGATCAAGCAGTATGGTTTGAGACTGAAGTTCAACCGCATGCACGTGCTTTAAGAGCGTGGTTATTAGTAAGATTCCCAACGCTTCCTGATGTCGATGACCTTGTGCAAGAGAGTTTTACAAGAATTCTTAAAGTGAGAGTAAAAGGGCCAATAAATTCATCACGTGCATTACTCTTTACCATAGCACGTAACTTAGCGCTAGATGCTGTCAGAAGACAAAAAGTGATTAATTTCGAACCTATTACGGAAGATACTCCTTCATACGTCTTATTAGATGAGACTGATATTATTGAAAGTATCAGTAAACAACAGGAGCTAGAACATTTGACCCAAGTTATACAGTCCCTCCCAAGTCGATGTCGCCGAGTTTTTACTCTGCGTACGGCCTACGGCATGACTCTAAATGAGATAGCTGAACAGCTAGGTGTTTCACTTAGTACTGTAGAAAAAGCAATGGCCCAGGGTACACGTTTGTGTGCGCAGTATTTTGCTAAAAGACGTTAAAGAACGAGTAATCTCATGCACTCCAACGATTCTTTTTCAGATAAAACGGCACAACGCATCAATGAGGAGGCTGCATTGTGGCTTGCAAAAAGAGATCGAGGATTAACCCCTGAAGAGCAGGATTTATATTTGCAGTGGTTGCGCGCTGATTTACATCATGCTTCGGCTATGAGGCAACAAGCAGCTGTGTTAGAGCGTATGATGCAACTCTATAACTGGCAACCTGGTCAGAGTTCATCGCCTAATGCTGATTTATTTAAGCCAAAGCAAAAACGCAAAGGGTTACTTATCTCATTTGGTTTAATCGCTGCTGCGGCTTTATTAGTTATTGGGTTTTTTGTTTTTGAATCCAATCAATCTAGTGACCAACTTTTAGAAGCCAATAAGAGTTATCTTAAATTGAATCAGGAGATGATTTTATCTGACGGTTCTCGCGTTCAGTTAAAAGATGGCAGTAATGTGATTGTTAATTATACGCCACAAGAGAGACGAGTTCGTCTGACAGGCGGGGAGGCTCAATTTAATGTATCCAAAGATCAGGCTAGACCTTTTTATGTAGAAGTTGCTGGTATTCAGGTAAGAGCTGTAGGAACTGCGTTTAATGTTAAACTGGATGATAGTGCGGTTGAGGTTTTGGTGACGGAAGGTAAAGTTAAGGTGCTCTCGCAATCACATTTAAATACAGATAATAAAATATTAGTGCCTATGTTAGCAGCCGGTGAGAAAGCGGTCGTGCAACTAGCAAATTTAACTTCTGTATCCCGTCCTGTTGTTACTCCGTTGACTCAAGACGAGGTCAATAGGCAATTGGACTGGCAGGCACCGAGACTGAACTTTCATGAAACAACTTTAGCTGATGCTGTAGCTGAATTTAATCGTCTAAATATACATAGACAAATCGTGATCGCAGATCCGTCTATTAATACCATTAAGATTGGTGGGACGTTTCGCTCGGATAATGTTGAGGGATTTGTCCGTTTGTTGAATACAACATTAGGCATCAAATCGGATATGTCCCAGAAGGATAGGGTTAGTTTAAGTCGTTGAATGATAGATATTTAAAATGATTATTAGAGCAGCAGTGTGGTCTTAGATAGTGTTGGTTATAATTACGTAAAAATATTACGTCTTATTTGCTCAGGTTCGTCTTACTTATAGGACCTGTTTTCAAGGTCTTATATCAAACAAACCTACACACTATGAGTAAACTATCCCGCTTAGGCGGTACTATCTGCTTACTGGCAGTATTAATCAGCTCCTTGTATGCCTCTGATGCTGCAATTAAGGCTTATAATCTTCCTAGCGGAGATGC